>Ga0308417_1001360_pt1 | contig 16888 bp, 21 predicted proteins | sample HotsprSampleOS65_FD_203528 | JGI IMG/M metagenome (GOLD analysis project Ga0308417, IMG submission 203528) | Hot spring phototrophic mat microbial communities from Octopus Spring, Yellowstone National Park, Wyoming, United States - 20090730_OS65 ... | reverse complement strand
ACGTCGGGCCCCGAACGGGGCCGCCGAAACCCCGCGCCGGGTGGGACCGGAAAGGATCTGGGATGGCTTGCGCGCCAGGAAAGCCCCCCAGCCTCAGGTGGTGACGGAGGAGGGCTTCGAGCGGTGGCGGTAGGTGATGCGCCCCTTGGTCAAGTCGTAGGGGGAAAAGTCGATGTCAACCCAATCGCCCACCAAAACCTTGATGTGGTTCTGGCGCAGCCGCCCAGAGAGGTATCCCATGACGGTGAGCCCGTTCTCGAGGCGGATCCGGAACAGGGCGGAGGGACAGGCTTCGATGACCTCGCCTCGGGCTGTGATGACATCTTCCTTCGACATGCGACCTTTCCAGAGGGACTCGAGGGACGCGGGTAGCACCCGGTGCGTCCGCGGGCACATAGGACGGGAGCCGACAAGACGCAAGGTCTCAGAAACCAAGGGAAGCCTCAACGTCTGGCTTCGCGCTCTCGATGCTGGGCGTCCGCCATCGCTCTTCAGGCCTTGTGTCGCGCCACACGTTCGCATTCCAAGTGAAGGGCGATCTCGCGATCGCAATGGCGAGACACTAAGGCCATGCGTGCTGGATCGCCGTTCCGCCTCGGAGCGTCCCTCTGACCGATAAGTCTTTCCCGCCTTGAGGTGCTCGTCAATCGACTCCTGGGTCGTGCGCAAGGCGTCGAGCGCGCGCAGCCGCGTGTTATGCCAGCGGGAGGGGCAAAATTGTCACCAAGCCCGGATCCACTCGCCCCAAATCGCTCGTCATCACCACCGGCAGGCTCCTTCCCCTACCGCCCCTGCGTCACGGACCCAATGTCTCTCGGCGAGCCTTCCGCTCCAGAGCCCCGTTCTTCCATGTCCGCCAGCACTGCCGCCGTGACCGATCTCCTTCGGAGCCGGACGCTTGTGCGGTCGCCCTTGAACTACACCGGGGGGAAGTTTCGCCTGCTGCCACAGATCCTGCCTCTCTTGCCCGCTCGGATCCGCACCTTCCACGACCTCTTCGCCGGCGGCGGCACCGTTGCGGCCAATGCTCCAGCCAAGCAGGTCGTCGCGCGCGACATCGTGCCCGACCTTGTCGGCCTCCTCGACTGGCTCGCCCGCACCCCGTCCGTTGAGGTTGAGGCCGCCATCGACGCCCTCGTCGCCCGCCACGGGCTCAGCGACAGCCGCCGACATGGCTACGCGTTCTACGGGGCTGACAGCGGCACGGGCCTGGCTGCAGCCAACCGAGACGCCTACACCCGGCTTGTCGCCCTCCACCGCCGCGCCTGTTCCAGCGAGGATCCGGACCAGCGCGCAGCGCGCTTCTTCGCGCTCGTGATCTACGGTTTCAACCACCAGATCCGCTTCAACGCCCAGGGACAGTGGAACACCGCCGTCGGCAAGCGCGACTTCAACGCCCGGATCCGCGCCAACCTCGCCGACTTCTCCGCCGCCCTTCAAGGCCGTCCGGTCCGTTTCCGCCTCGGTTCCTACCACCTCCTCGACCTCCGCCGCGTCCGCCCCGAGGACTATCTCTACGCCGACCCCCCTTACCTTCTCACCACCGCTCCCTACAATGAGCGCGGCGGCTGGACCGAGGCCCATGAGCGCCGGCTTCTGGCCTTCCTCGACCGCGCGCACAGCCGAGGCCTCCGCTTCGGTCTGTCCAACGCCCTCGTCCACAAGGGGCGGCGCCACACCCTCCTCGAGGAGTGGGCCCGCGCGCGAGGCCACCGGATCCACCTTCTCAACGCGTCCTACGCGAACGCCTCCTACCGCCGCCAGGGCCGTAACCTCGAGGACCAGGAGGTCCTTGTCTGCAACCACCCCCCCGGCGCCTGATCCCTCCAGCGCCGACGCCTTCCCATCTCCTCCGGCACGGAGGACGAGCGCGCATGGCCAAGACCCAAACCCGATTCGTGTGCCAGGACTGCGGCGAAACAGCCGCGCGCTGGCTCGGGCAGTGCCCGCACTGCCAGGCCTGGAACACGCTGCAGGAAGAGATCGTCGCCCCCGTTCGGAGAGGCGTCAAAGCGGCCGCCGCGCGCGGCGCCACATGCACCCTCTCCTTCGCTCCCATCTCGGCGTGCACCGAGGCCGTCGAACGCCTGCCTATCGGGATCGGCGAACTCGACCGCGTGCTCGGCGGCGGGCTCGTGCCGGGGGCGGCGATCTTGCTCGGTGGCGAACCAGGGGTAGGCAAGTCCACCCTACTGCTGCAGGCCGCCGATCGCCTGGCCCGCCAGGGCCGCGACGTTCTCTATGTCTCCGGAGAAGAAAGCGAGCAGCAGATCCGCCTGCGGGCCGCCCGACTCGGGCTCGCGAATTCGGCGGTGCGCCTGGCGTCGGGCAACGACGCTGCAGCTGTTGCGATGGCCATCTTCGTCGCCGCCCCCAAAAGCGTCGTCATCGTCGATTCGATCCAGACCATGTCGGTCGCCTCCTTCGAGGGCGCACCCGGGTCGGTAGCCCAGATCCGCGCCGCGACCGACCAGATCGTCCGTGCCGCCAAGATCCAGGAGATCCCTGTCGTCATGGTTGGCCACGTCACCAAAGAAGGCGGCCTTGCAGGGCCGAAGGTGCTCGAGCACGCCGTCGACGCCGTCCTCCTCTTCGAAGGCGACCGGGGCCTCAGCCACCGCCTGATCCGAGCGGTCAAGAACCGCTACGGCGCCACCGACGAGGTCGGCGTCTTCGAGATGGGCGAGCAGGGCCTGCGTGAAATCGCCAACCCCTCCGCCCTCTTCCTCTCCGACGGGCGCGGCGAAGTTGCCGGCTCCGCCGTCTTCCCCGCCATCGAGGGAACCCGCCCGCTGCTCGTCGAAATCCAAGCCCTCGTCAACCCGGTCCAAGGCACCCCACGGCGCGCGGTCGTGGGCTGGGACGGGGCACGGCTCGCGATGATTCTCGCCGTCCTTGAGGCCCGCTGCGGCGTCGTCCTCGGCGACAAGGACGTCTATCTGAACGTCGTGGGCGGCCTGCGCATCGCCGAACCCGCCGCCGATCTCGCCGCAGCCGCCGCCATCGCCTCCGCCACCATCGGCGTCGCACTCCCCGCCGGCTCGGTCGCCTTCGGCGAGGTGGGCCTCGCCGGCGAGATCCGGCCCGTCGGACAGATGGAGCTGCGCCTGCGGGAAGCCGCCAAGCTCGGCTTCACCACCGCCACCTGCGCCCCACCCCGCGGCCCCGTGCCGAGCGGGATCCAAGTTGATCCAATCCGCCGCCTCGATACCCTCGTGCGCACCCTGCTGAAAGCTGTCAAAAACCAGCGCTAAGAAGAACGCTCAGGGACGGTCGGCGCCGATGAGACCCGACCAGAACGGGCGCGCCCGGCTCTCCTTAAGTGCCGCCTCCATCGCCACCCGCCCCGCGCGACCGGCCGAGAGCTGGTGCCCGACGGGCATCGCCTGCACCTCCTCGCGAAAGGCCGCGTCGAAAGCCGCGAAAACCCGCTCCGCATGCGCGCGTGCGGCCGCGACATAGGCCACGCCCTGCAGGTGGGCCGCCAGGATGCCGACGGCGGCACCAAGCAGGAACATCGTGCTCCGGGACGGGGGACGAAGGCGCATCGGACTGTCTCTCCTGGGCGGGGTCTCTGGAGCGGATCTAAGCCATACGCCAAGAATTGACGAGGCATTTCCCAATAATTCACGAAATTTCGTTCATCTCGACGAAACCTGACTCCCAGTCACAGATCCAGAGTGATCTCGGTCCCCAGACCCTCCCTCCTGGCGCGGATCCGCGCCAGGATCTCCCCCTCTCTCCCTCGATGGCCCCGCCCGATCGCCTCCGCGACGCTTTCTTCCCCTACGCCCACCCCGCCGCGCTGGATCCTCGGCCAGCCCATCTTCGAGATCGCCGTGAGCCGCAGGGAGGGCAGCAAATCGGCCTCAAGGATACTATCGCCTTAACTCAGGCAGCGACAAGGGCTTGAGTCTCGGGCGATTTCACGAACGCCTTCCGGCGTTCGGATGACTTCACCACGGCCAACGGCATCCCACCGAAGCAGGGATTTGTCAGACGTGGGCCGGCGGGGGCACCCCGGCTCCCGGTTCTGCCCAGGCGCAACGCCCGGACACGCCGCTCACCGAATGCGCACACAAGTCGTCACCCGGTGTCCGCCCCGCCGGCGGCCGCGGCCACACCCACCGTCGCCACCAGTAGGACGGCCACCGTCTAGGCGACAAGACGCCGCGCCATCGGAGAGCGCATTGCTCGGCAGGCGCAGGCTCCACCCGTTGTCCCAGGCAGCCGCACGCCAGACGGCGCAGAAAACCTGCGGAGCCGCCCAGGGGGCAGCGAGACCCGCTTTCCATGGCGCACCAGGGCGTTCGGGCTAAACAGCGCCGACGCTCTCAGATCCACCACCGCCCGCGGCACCAGTGCGACAGGGCCGGGGCCGGAAGGCGCGTCGGGCAGCGCCCCCAGGATCCCCAGCAACAAGGTCTCGCGTTCTTCTGCCGGACCGATCCGCAGGCCACGACACCGAGCCGCACAGCAGCTGTCCGGTCAATCGCGATCCCGCCGAGCGGCCTACGGGCCGACGTGCCGGCGAGCAAGGCCTCTCCCACCAGCGGCCAGGCTGTGTCGATGGTACGGAGATCGACCAGGAGTACCGCTATCGAGGGGCCGGTGAGGAGCGCGCGCCGCTCCGCCCTCGCCGACAGCCGCGCCCCCCGCGCCTCCGCCCAGGCCTGCGCCTCGGTGGACATTGGGCGGACGCCGGCCGCGATCTCGAGATCGCCGCTGAGGGTCAGGCAAACCAGCACCGTCCATAGCCCCCCGAGATCGCCACGCGAGCGCAACCACTGCCAGGAGGAGCCTCATGCGACGATCCCGCCCGCATGCATCCGCACCACCCTATCGGCGCGCGTGGCCAGGACGGGAGCGTGGAAGACCAGGATCAGCGCAGACCCGTGCGCCCGGCGCAGAGAAGATCCGCCATCGCCCTCCCCGTCTCCGCCTCGAAGCTGCCTGTCAGTTCGTCGGCCAGCACAGAGGCGGGATCCTAGGCCAGTGCGCGAGCCTCGAGCGCGAGCATGCCGCCAAGCTCGAACGGAAGCGCCACGGTCTTCTCCGCCGTCGGCACAGTAACGAAAGAGAAGGCCCGGAAGACCAGGCCAAACCAGCGGCGGCGCCCGAGCGCGCCCTCCTCCTCTGCAAGGACGCTGAGATCCTCCCCATGACCGACACACGCCCTGACGTCAAACGCTCTAGGTCCGCCAGCACCACCAGCAGCCAGAATTGGTCCGAGCCCAACGGGCCGACCACCGCGACCGCCTCCCCAAAAGAGCGAGAATCACGGGCACACGGGCTCCGGGACGGCGGGCGCCGCGGTTGCGGCACCATGTCCCCCGGGAGGGGCTGGTGCCGGCGGCGCCCAAGGGACGCGTCAGAGCGGACGGATCACCGCCTGACCGTCCGACATCTCAAGAAGAAAGTCCTGCCCGGCCTGTAGGCCAAGCCGGCGCAGCGGCGCGCGCAGGCCGGAGATGCTGGAGCCACCGATCCGGATCCGCCCAAGAACGCTCCCATCCGGCCCCAGCGCCTCAAACACGCCTTCGGGCAGGGCCGCCCCACGAGGAGAGGCGACGACCCCGTTGCGCAGCGCCGCGGCCGTTGCGGTTCGCCGGCAGGCCCGGACGCCGGGCCGGGCCGGGACCGCCCAGGGGGCGGGCGGCGCGCTGGCAGACGTCCCAAGGGCGACATACCATCCCCGTGTGCAGGGCACAACCACAGGGGAGCGGCGGAGAAGGTCTGAGACGGACTGTGTCGAAAGGCCCGCGCTTGACGCCCAGAGCAGCAGATCCGCGCGCCGCAGAGGGCCGCAGGCGCGCAAGTACCCCAGCAGGCGCGCCTCGAGTGGCGTTGGAGGGCAGGGATCGGTCTGCAACCGCCCCTGCGCACACAGACGCGCGACACCGGCAGCCACCAGAACCTCCGCGAGAAGGCGTCCATCGACTCGCCTGAGCTCGGACCGCAGGCGTCCAGCCACCGCAGGCAGACTCTCTGGGGCGAGGCCGTTGGCGGCAGAGATGGCGCGGCGCAACCCCAAGGCAAGACCAGAGGAGAGATCGAGACGGATCCAACCCTCCGGACACGCCTGCCAGCCTGCAACGGCCGCGGCCAGCGGCCCCAGACGGGCTCCGCCGGGGAGCGCTCGGCGCAGGGGTGGTTGGCGTGGCGCGCGCAAGGTGTCGAGGGCCGCGAGGAAGACCGGTCGGTCCTCGATCGCCATCGCAATTCCCTCCACGACCGCGATCCCCGACAGCCCAAGAAGGGAGAGCACCAAGCCCAGACGCCGCGGATCCGATCCAGGGCCTCCGAGGAGAACCGCGACCTCAGCGGCGGGAGACGGTAGAATCTCCGCCAGTGCTCCCTCGATCTCCGCGCGGGCGTCTCCGTCGAGCAGCGGCCCGCTCGCGCGTAGGCGGGCGAGCAGCTGGCGCACCCGCTCGCCGGAGCGCCCGACGCGCGCGCCGGCCGCGCGCAGCGAAAGCGACGGACCACCAAGCCCCAGCAGCCCCGCGATCGCCTCCGCGCCAGGACCGGGCAGGACCGCCTCGAGGGCGGCGCGAACGCGGAGGGCCGTCGTCATCGCCCGAAGAGTCCGAACCGGCGACGCGCCGGGGCCGAACGGGTAGCGGATTGGCGGATATACTTCAGCGGCGGAGGGGGGAGCGTCCGGTTCGACAGATAGTCAACGCGCTCCCCCGGCGCGAGGGTCGTGTCGATCTCCTCCGCATCGATCGAGGCCAGCGCGGGACCAATCTCGAGCATGTCGCTCCGCTCCCCAGCCAGGGCCTTGCGGAAGGCCGACAAAATCTGTCCGCGCATCCCCACGCGGGCAAAGGATGGATAGGCGCCGATCGCTCTGTAGGTCGCGATAATCTCTTGCGGCTCTGCCTCCGCCAGCGCAGCGGCGCAGTCGCGCAGGATCGAGCGCGGGGCCGCAGCGGCCGAGGCCAGCCCCGGGGGGCCATGGCGCTCGAGGATGAAGCGCAGGTCCTCCGTCGCCAGCGCCGCCAGCGCCGACGGGTTGCACGGGGCGGTGAGAACGGCGTGGCGCAGCGCCTGACGGCCCTCAAAAAGCGAGGCCCAGCGGTCAGCACTCTCCTGGCGCTTACGCATCAGCTCGCGCCCGTGGTACTCGGCTCGGCAGAGGATCCCGTAGGCCCGGGCCGCGGCATCGCAGAGGCGCTCAGGATCGAGCAGCAACAATCCTTGGCGACCCAAACTGTCGAGCAGCACTATCCCCAAGCCGTCGGCGAGGCGGTAGATCTCGCTGTTCTCCGGGAAGACACCGCGGCGCGCATGGTCGCGCAGCACCCCCGCCACCCCCACCAGCACGTCGACCAGGCGGGCTTGGCCTGCCGCCGTGTGCGCCCGGGCGGACGCCTTGGTGTCAACCTGCCCGCGCAGCGCGCGGTTGAGGAAGCGCTCAAGACGCCGGTCCTCCTCGTCCTCGAAGGTTGAGACGTCGTGCCAGCAGGCCTCGCGGATCCGGATCACGTCCGTCGAAGAAACAAAGCCCCGCTGCCGTGCATACGCCGACACCTTGTCGAATCGCCGGCCCGCCTCCTCGACATCGTAACGCACCGACAGGCCCGGATCCGCATCGCTCCCTGCCACCGACGATCCCGTTTTGTCAATCACATAGCCGCGACCGAAGATCTTGAGCGCCGTGCGCGCGATGGCTCGCGACTCCTCCGGTGTCAGGGGGCGCGGTGTGCGGTCGCGCACGAACGCCTCAATCTCGGCCACCGCATCCACCACGTCACGGAAAGTCATCCGCTCGCGTCGCAGATCCTCACCGTCGTAGCCGTAGTCGCTATGCGCCATCGGCGCCCTCCATGAAATCGCATTGCACCACCTCCGCCCCCGCACGAGCCGCATGCCAGATCTCCGACCAGGCAAGCCCGTCGCAGCAGCCCCGCACCCTCCCCAAGGCCTCCGACCAGCCGCCGAGACAGCGCCGTAGGATGTCGAGGCAAGCCTCCCAGGTCGCCTCGGCCGCCACAAGGCATCCCCCCTCGGGGTTCCAAACCTCCCAGGCAGCCTCGTCGACGACGACGGAGCCACCATTCAGCAGCGCGTGCCAGAGCTCGTCGTCCGACCAGAGCACCCACGACGCTAGCACCATCGCCGAGAGGAGCACATGCCCCGGCCGCGGCCGGCGCCAGGAGGGACGCTTGGCCCACACCCACACCGGCCACTCGCCGGAGAACCCTTGGATCCGCCGCGCCATCTGATCGCGCATCCATCCGTAGGCCCAGCAGCCCAAGGGGGCGTCGGTGAGCCAGGGACAACGCTTTCGAACCGCCCGACAGGCGCCCAGACGCCCGCGCGCGCCGCACGGCGTCCGCCTCCTGGACGCTCCAGACCCAGACCTGCCGACAGGCAAGCAGCGTGCGCCACAGCGAGAGCAGTGGGAGACGAGAAACGGTCATGCGCGGCGGCGCTCCGCAGGCCAGAGGATCCGCACCGTCGTGCCGCGCATCAGCTCTGACGTCAGATCGACCTCAGCCCCATGCAGGTGGGCCATCCGCTGGACTAGCGGCAAGCCGAGCCCCGTCCCCTCCCGCGCCTCCTTGCCCGAGGACACCTGGACGAAGGGGCGGAACACCAGGGCTTGGTCCTCAGGCGGAATCCCGACCCCGGTGTCGGACACCCCCGTCTCGCAGCCGCCGTTCGGCAGCGCGCGCGCGAAGGCCCGCACCTCACCGCCAGGACGGGTGAACTTCACCGCGTTCGACAGCAGGTTCAGCATGATCTGGCGCAGCGCCTTGCGATCCGCATGCAAGCGCAAGGACGGGTCGGCATCGACCGAGATCAAGATCCGCTTCGCCGCCGCCTTCGGCCCAAGCAGGCGCACCGCCGCCTCAACGATGGGCGCTACCGCAAAACTCTCCTCCACCAACGTCATCCCACCCGCCTCGATCTTGGCAAAGTCGAGGACATCGTTGATGAGGTCGAGCAGATGCGTTCCCGCCGCATGGATCTCTCGGCCGTGCTCCGCATATTCCCGCAGCAGACCTTCCTCGAGGACCCTCCGAAACCGCTCCACAAGGCCCGGACGAACGCGCGCAACCAACGCTGCCGCCAAGGCGTCAGGATCGTTGTGCTGGACCCCCAAGATCTCCCCCGCCAGCATTTCTGCCGCGACCTCGCGCGAGCAGACGAGATCGGCTAAGCGCGTCGCATGCCCCGCCGGATCCGCGGTCAGCCCGTCGCGCACCAGCTCGGCAAATCCGAGGATCGCGTTCAGCGGCGTACGCAACTCGTGACTCATGTTAGCCAGGAACTGCGACTTTGCCCGACTCGCGGCCTCCGCCGACGCCCGCGCCTCGTCCAGCTCGCCCGCCGCCTCCTGCAGGCCCGTGATCTCGATCAACGCCACCGACACGCCGCCCGGCACCAGCGCCGCAGCCGGCGCCCACCACCGCTTCCCGTCCGCCAACGCCACCGATGACCCAGGCGCCTGCCCAGAAAGGCGCGCCTCGAGCCAAGCCAGTAGATCCCGCGGCGCCGCCGCACCCACCTCCCGCACGCCCCAAGGGGCCGCCTCGCGCCAGGCCCGGCCCAGCGCCGCCATCTGTCCAGACGAGGCGATGAGCGCCGTCGGCGTCGGCGACATGTCGAGACTCCCGATCGAGATCGGAGAGCGGGCGGGAAGGGTGTCCATATCGGAGAAGATGAGATCGGAATCTTGATAGGCTATCCCCCAAAAAGATGAAGATCTTCAGGCCGGTTCAACCCGAACAACCTCGGGGACATAGTGGCGCAGTAGGCGCTCCACGCCTGCCCGTAAGGTGCCTGCGGAGGAAGGGCAGCCAGAGCAGGCGCCGCGCAGGGCGATCCGGGCCACCCCGTCGCGGAAGGACACCAGCGTGATCTCGCCGCCGTCTCCCTCCACAAATGGGCGCAGACGCTCCGCGATTAGGGATTCGATAAGGGCGACCACCTCGGCATCCGCGGGATCGTAATCCACGATCGGCGGGGTGGAGGCAGACACCGCGCCGAGATCGAGACCCTGGAGGCGGGCGTCGAGGAGAGCGCCGAGGACGCTGACCTCGAAGGCGGGGGTGTCCCAGCGCGCGGCACTGTCGGCACGCACGGTTAGGAAGTCCGGTCCAGCGGCGATCTCGGCCACACCGGCGAGGGAGAGGAGGGCCGCGGCCAAGGGAGGAGCTGCGGCCGGATCGGTCCAGGCGGCAGATGCCGATAGGCCGGTGGCAAAAACGGCGCGCCGGGCCGCTGGGTTTGGTGTCCGCTCGAGGGCCAGGCGCAGGCCTGTCTCAGGCATGGAAGCTCTCGCCGCAGCCGCAACGACCCTTCTCGTTGGGGTTGCGGAAGACGAAGCCCTCACGCAGCGGGGTGCGTTCGTAGTCAACCTCCGTCCCGAGCAGGAACAGCTCCGCCCGACGCGCTAGCAGCACCTCGACCCCAGCGTCGGGGGTAGCCACGGGCAAGTCATCGGGCTGGGGGGTCTCGACGAAGGCGAGATCGTAGGAGTGGCCCGAACAGCCGCGGGCGCGAACATCGATGCGCAGACGCCGCCCGGCAGCCTTGGCCGCGATCTCGCGCAGACGGGCAACCGCGGCGGGGGTGAAAGTCAGGGGGGGAGGCAGGGCGCGCATCGAAGAATCCGGAGCAGGAAGGGAGATCCCAGATCTGGGACCGCCATAGCGGCCCGTCAGGGGAGGCCGAGCGCCAGGCGCGCGTCCTCCTCGACGAAGGATGGATCCCAAGGTGGGTCGAAGCGCACCAGGACCGAGACGCGACCCTCGCCCGCCACGGCCTCGCAGGCTCGGCGAACGGCCGCAGGAAGATCCTGGGCGGAGGGACAACCAGGGCTGGTGAGCGCCATCTCGACCACCACCCGGCCGAACGGTTCGACCTCGATCGAGCGAATCAGGCCGAGCGCCCAGACATCGATAGGCAGCTCCGGGTCGAAAACCTCCCGGCAGGCCGCGATCAGGGCTGGCCCCTCTGGGGCGTCCTCGGGAATCAGGCGGCGGCAAGAAGCGTCCTCCATGAGCAAGAAAGATCGGCCGGCTCGAGCTTTCTGCCAGTCCGATGACGCCAGCCTGGTCCCGAGCCCATCTTCTTCTCTAGCTGGACAGGCTCCTCTCGGGAGGGAGGAGCGGTCTCTAAAACCGCCGGCTGCGGGTTCGAACCCTGTCGCCCGGGCCATCCACGATCCAGGGCCGACCCTCTCCACGCATCGGCCGATTTTTTGCGACCAACCTTTGGCAGGGGGCGGCAGACGACCATGTCTTCCTTCCCATGACCCGCCACGAGCGATTTGCCCTCGCGCGCACCTAGGTCCGCCAATCCCCTGGCGGTCCCGCCGGCCCGTGCGCCGGCGATCCAACGGACGCCAGGGGGAGCTCAGGTGGTAGAGCACCGGACTGAAAATCCGGAGGTCGCGGGGTCGAGGCCCGCCCCTGGCACCATCGCCCCCCTTTACCTCTACGCGCTCCTGCGCGCCGATCTCGCCATACCGCCGGGCAAGGCCGCGACTCAGGCGGGACACGCTTTCCTCGAATCCGTTCTCGTTGCCCCTCCCGAGCGTCAGGCGCGCTACCGCGCTGACGGCCTCGAAACCAAGATCGCCCTCATTCTGCCACTTGGCGCCAGGCTCGAGTCACTGATTACGGCCCTGCGCGCGGCCGGCCTGCCGGCGGCGCTCGTCGTCGATCACGGGCATGTGCTGCTGCCGTACTTCACAGGGGCACCCATGGCGACCGCAATCGGGGTGGAGACCATCACGGCGGCGGAGACACCTGGGTGGATCCGCCGCCGCCGACCCTTCGTACGGGAGGGGGCGCAATGACATAGCCTCGCCCCTGCTAGCACGGCCCTCCGAACGACGGCCGCCTGCCGTCCTTTCGCCTTCCTCCTCCTGTTCCACCGACCTGCCGGAGAGATCCGATGTCCGACACGATCCTTCTTGAGGCCGCTCCGGCCTCCCTATTCGCCCTCGACAGCCCGGAGGGCTTACAGGCGCTCCGCGCGGAGCGCGAGCAGATCCAGGCCACTCACGGGCTGTGCCTGCCCCACCCCGCATGCCCGGTTGCGTGCTTCCCGTCCCGTAGGGCCGCTGGTGGGAATGCCGCTGCCAGAGGCAATTTTGCACCTGCCGCCCCCGGCCGATCGGGCCGAGGCTCGGGCGCGGCGCACCGTCGGGCGGGCCGACGGGCACGCGTCCGGACGGCGGATCTGCGCCCTGAAAGGGGTTACAAGGGGGCGTTTCCCCGACGGGGCGCCCGACGCCCGGTCGCAGGGCGAATTCGCGGCCTGGCGCTGGCTGGCCGTGGCAATGCACGCCCGACACGCCCTCTTTTGAGGTATGGACGGAAGGCAGGGGGGCGGAAAGTGATGTCGACACCCCCTTCCAGGGGGCCGCACACCCTATCCCGTCGCCGATGCGCCGCCTCATACTTCGACCACGCGCTCCTCACGGACCGCACCGCGACACGTCAGACAACGCGCCCACGGACACTCCCTCGGAGCGGTCGGATCGAGGCAACTGCAGCAGGAGGGTCGGCCATGGATCCGACGGCCAGCGAGTGGGGAACAGTCCCGGATCCCCCGGCGCTACGGCGCTAGGGCCAGGAGGCCAGCCCCTGCCATCTCCACCGCCGCCGCGCCTTGGCCAAGACGGCGGATCCGCAGGACGCAAGTGGCGCCTGGTGCGATCTCCCTAGCATAGCCGCGCTCCAACACTGCACCAAACAGCCGCACCGTTGGTGCCGGATGCGTATTGCTCCCGACGCTCTCCACCGTGACCTCCATCGATCCGGCCGTGTCCTAAGACGTTCTGCTCCCCCAGCGCAGCCCGCCAGCGGTGTCTGGCATGCGGAGATTGAGAACTTCCATTCCAAGCCAGACCGCGCCCAGCGCGATCCCCTCCGGTTCCAGAGCCCACGTGCCCTCGCATACGCCACGTCGGCAGCGCCATCCTTCGAGAGACGCGCCATCGGGCACCGGCGCTGACGCTGCCGACAGACGCAGCAAAACCCAGCCCTCCGCGGCCGACGCGCGCAGGATCCTCACCTCTGTCGGAAAGTGCCGCGAGACCCCAGTCAGGCTCCAAGAGCCCCCCTCCTGCGCCCGCCACCATATCCCCAACGCTTGGAGTCCGACCAGCGGATGCTCCCAGGCCAGGCGGCATGCGCCGCTCGGCTCGATCCACGCCCCGCGTCCGTCCGGATCCGAACGGCACGCCCTGAACATCCCGAACAGGCCCCGCCCTGGGACCAGCCGCAGCCGCTCCTCAGCCAAGCCAGAACGTACCAGCCTCCCGACAGGGTCGTCCGGCCCTACTGCCCAAGCTACACCCCCACCGGTGGCAACGCCAGGATCCCCAGTATCAGCGCTACGGCAATGCCCCCCAACCTCACCACCACGCGCGCCCGTCTCGTCGATCCCATCCCCAATCTCCTCCCCTGACGCCTCCGACCTGGCGCGCATGCCGCCGGCCGTCCATGTCGCCCAGGATCAGAGCAGCCCTAACGCGCGCAGTTCCCGACGCATGGTCTCAGGCATTTCCTCCGACGCCGCCAACGCCCTCCCCGGCGCCAGATCCGGCGGCACCGCCAACGGCTCCAGATAGCGCCATCCGCGGAACGGCCGCTGCGGCCGCGCCTCCACCTCCACCAACGCCGGATCCAGCACAAGCCCGACGCACGGAGACCCGTCGTCCCAGACATCCTCCACCACGTCGAGCAGCCGCTGGCGCGCCCGCAACGCGCCTCCGAACACCCAGTAGATCGATCCAGGTTCGGCATCGCTCTCAGCGCCGCGAGATGCCCGCAACGCGCCTCCGAACACCCAGTAGATCGATCCCCCCGCCAGCAGATCCACCGTCCGCGACGGACGCGTCCGTGTCTGATGGCGCAGCGGCGGACGGCGCGCGGCCTGCTGGCGCTGCCAGGCCCGCAGCTGTCCCATCTTCTCGATCCCCACCGCCATCTTCATCATGTGCAACATCGGACGAACCTGGGATTCCAAAGCGCAAAAGACAGAAATTGCGGTCCCATCCTCTCTCCTCCACGCCCCCTCGACAGATCCATGACTCCAGCAGAGCCCTTCCTCAACGTTGCCCACCGTCTCGATGACACCATGAAGGCACAGACCCAAAGTGTACACCTCTACCGCCAGGCGATGGCGGATCTGCAGGCGGTCGGGCGCAGCCTTGAGTGCAGCACGACCGGCTACCTTGCCTCCCTCGGACGCCTCGAGCACGACGGCCGCATCTTCGTCCGCCACGTTCGCGCCCTCGAGGAGATCATGGGCACCGCCACCCGTGGCGCCATCCCCACCGCTCCTGCGGCGCCTCCTGTCCGGATGATCGCCCACGTTATTGCCTGAGCCTCAGGCCAGCAGCGCCTGCGCCCGCGCCACCCCGCGGACCAGGCGATCGAGATCCTCGCGCACAGTGTGCACCGCGCAGGAGGCGCGCAGGCATCCCCCCTCCAGCCCCAGCGCCGCCATCAACGGTTGGGCACAGTGCTGCCCAGCCCGCACACACACGCCAACCCGATCCAGCACCGTTGCCACGTCATGCGGATGCGCCCCCTCCACGATGAAGGACACCACGCCCGAGCCTGGATCCCCTGGCAGACGACGCACCCCCGGCAGGCGGTCCAGCATCCTCGCCATCTCCTCCCCGCAGGCCCGCGTGTGCGCCTGCACCGCCTCCAAGCCTAGCCCCTCCAACCAGTCCAGTGCCGCGGCGAAGGCCACCGCCTCGGCGATCGCAGGCGTTCCGGCCTCAAAGCGCTGCACACCGTCCGCCGGGCGCGTGCCTTCCAAGCGCACCTCCCGGATCATTCCCCCCCCACCCTGCCAGGCCGGCCACGCCGCCAGACGCGACGGTTCTACCCACAATGCTCCCACCCCCGTCGGCCCGTAGGCCTTGTGGGCCGATACCGCGTAGGCCGACACCCCCCGGGGCAGCGGCCCCGGTCCGCGCGAAAGAGCCTGGCAGCCATCCACCACCAGAATCGTGCCCGCCGACGCCGCCGACGCCCCAATCGCCGCCAAGTCCGCCGAGGCACCCGTGACGTTCGAGACATGCGGCAGCGCCACCACGGCGGCTGTCTCGAGAGCCGCGGCCAACGAGCGGGCATCCAGTCCGCCCGTTTCCCGATCCACCCGGATTGGCACAAGAGGATGACGCCCCTCTCCCACCCCCTGGAAGTGCCATGGCACCAGGTTCGCATGGTGATCAAGCTCAGTCAGGCCCACCGGCACACCCGCCCGGCCGGACAGGAGCCCATGCGCCGCCAGGTTCAGCCCCTCCGTCGCCCCGCGCACGAAGATCAGCCCCTCCGCCGGAACGCCCAGGAACGCCGCCACCCGCCGACGCGCCGCCTCGTAGGCCCCCGTCGCCTCTTCAGAGAGGCGAAAGGCACCGCGATGGACGTTTGCGTAGGACGTCTCCTGGAAACGCCGCCACGCATCGAGCACCGGGACCGGCTTCTGGGCCGATGCCGCATGGTCGAGATAAGCCACCCCGCGCGCCGCCAGCAGTGGGAAGAAATCACGCACCGGACGACCGTCGGCCCCGCGCAGCGCCAGATCCGCAGAGGAGAAGGAGGAGGGCATCGCAACAGAATCCAAAAGCAGAGAATGTGTTGAAACTAGGGCTCCTCTACTCCCCGCGCAGCCCCCCACCGAAACCCCACAGCCGCGGTGCGCGGTCCGCTCCGCCGCGAGGCGGCAGCACGCACTAGGTCCGCTGGTGCCCCCGCGCCGCCAGGCGCTCCGCCAGCACATGCGCCGACGCCCGGCGGCCCGGCTCCTGGCCCAGATACTCGAGCCGCACCACCGCGTAGTCCGCCATCTTCGGAATGGCCAGCATGAACCCCCTCTTGGCCCCTGAACCCCACATTGAAGAAAATCGCTTCTTTATAAGAAGCCGTCCGAGAGGCTCGGCAACCAAATAAGGGACCTACATTGCTTCCATGCACGCAATCCTCGCCGGCCTCGCTGCCCTTCTCGCCGCCGTCGGCATGGCCGGCCTTGCTCTCGGCGTCGCCGTCTTCATCGACGCCTTCCCCCTCGGCCAGACCGCTCAGGCCCTCGACCAGCCCGGACGCGCCGCCGAGATCTTTGTCGGCGGCCTCTCCATGATCGGCCTCGGCGCCGCCGCCGGCTTCGGCGCCGGCCTGCTCGGCCGCCTCGACCGTATCGCTCGCATCCTTGAGAACATCGCCCAGAACCACCGGTTCTCCTGACCCCGCCCTTTCGCGAACAACGCCCCGCGCCGCCACTTCTGCCAGGATAAACGCGTCTCTCCTCCCCTACGGTATCGTCCTCCGCCCTGCCCCCCCGAGCGCGGCGCCTCCGCTGCGAATCCGCCCTGCTGACGGTGTCGCTGAGCTCTGCGTTCCGCTAAAAACCCAGCTGGAGGTCGTCCTTGACTTCGCCCACATCATGCTCTCCTGGCGCCTCGTCCTTGTCTCCCTCTCCATGCTGCCGACTACGTCTGCGCCCACGAGGCCGCTCACCTCGTCGCCTTCGACCATTCCCCCCAGCTTCTGGCAGACCCTCGACGGCGTCTTCCCACGCCGCGCCGAGGCCGAGACCTGGCTGCGCCGCCACGGCGACCGCCTTCACCAGATCCGCCTCCACTAGCGCTCCCGGACCGCCCTCCCATCCAGCGACGCCTGCACAACCTTGGCGGCACGCATCTGCGCCCGCCAGATCCAGGGCTTCACAATCCCACCCCGACCCCACACCCCGAGACCAGATCGCTCCGCCGCCGCCTGCGCTCGACGCCCCGACCGCCCCGCACTCGGCAGCGCTACCCCCCAGCCGCCCGCCAACATCGCCATCGAGAGATCCCCCACCCCTTCCGCAGAGACCGACGCCACGATGCGCCCATAGACGTCCT
>Ga0308417_1001359_pt1 | contig 16888 bp, 15 predicted proteins | sample HotsprSampleOS65_FD_203528 | JGI IMG/M metagenome (GOLD analysis project Ga0308417, IMG submission 203528) | Hot spring phototrophic mat microbial communities from Octopus Spring, Yellowstone National Park, Wyoming, United States - 20090730_OS65 ... | reverse complement strand
GTAGTCGGGGCGGAGGGGAAGCGGCTGACCCATGGCGAGGCTCCATTGCTCGCCCCGTTGAATCAGATCCCGCCCGCGTCGGGGAATCCCTCTCGTGAGTCTCGTTCAGAAAGACTTGGTATAAGCCCAAGTGTGCCGCCCCCGCCTCGCCTTGCCGCGCCGCGGCAAACGGGCTAGGGGACCTTCGCTTCGCTGGCCGAGGCGGGACCCTTCCCTTCCGCATCCCGCACGGCCGTCCGTCCCACGGAGCACTCGGCATGGCCCGAAACAAGATCGCGCTGATCGGCGCCGGGAACATCGGCGGCACCCTCGCCCACCTGATCGGGCTGAAGGACCTCGGCGACGTTGTGCTGTTCGACGTCTTCGCTGGAGTCGCGGCCGGCAAAGCGCTCGACATCATGCAGTCCGGCCCAATCGAGGGGTTCGATGCAGTGATGGCAGGCGGCAACGACTATACCGCCATCGCAGGGTCGGACGTCGTCATCATCACCGCCGGCTTCCCGCGCAGCCCCGGGATGAGCCGGGACGATCTTGTCGCCAGGAATGCCGGCGTGATCGCGCAGGTGGCGGAAGGGGTGAAGACCCATTGCCCGGATGCCTTCGTCATCGTCATCACCAACCCGCTCGACGCGATGGTCTGGGTGTTCCGAGAGAAATCGGGTCTTCCCCACCACCGCGTAGTTGGCATGGCAGGCGTGCTCGATTCCGCGCGCTTCCGGCTCTTTCTCGCCCACGAGTTTGGCGTCTCTGTGCAGGACGTGACCGCGTTCGTGCTGGGCGGCCACGGCGATACCATGGTTCCGCTCGTACGCTACTCGACAGTGGCCGGCATTCCCGTGCCTGACCTCGTCGCCATGGGGTGGACGACGCGTGAGCGGATCGATGCAATTGTGGAACGCACACGCCAGGGCGGGAGCGAGATCGTCAAGCTGCTCGAGAAGGGGTCCGCCTACTATGCGCCTGCGGCCTCCGCCATCGCCATGGCGGAGAGCTACCTCAAGGACAAAAAGCGCGTGCTGCCCTGCGCGGCCTGGCTTAGTGGCCAGTACGGCGTGCACGACCTCTACGTGGGGGTCCCGGTGGTCATCGGCGCGAACGGGGTGGAGCGGATCGTCGAGATCGCGCTCAATGACGAAGAGCGGGCTGCATTCGCCAAGTCCTGCGATGCGGTGCGCGACCTCGTCGAGGCAGCGCGCCGGCTCATTGCCTGAGGCGGCGGGAGCCGTCGCGCAAGGGGGTGGAATGAACATCCACGAGTATCAGGCGAAGGAGCTGCTGCGCCGATACGGCGTTGCGGTGCTGCAGGGCGGTGTCGCGTGGACGGCGGAGGAGGCCGGGCGGATCGCCGCCTCTCTGCCCGGGCCCCTGGCCGTAGTGAAGGCGCAGATCCACGCCGGCGGCCGCGGCAAGGGCCGATTCGTGGGCGACCCCTCCGGCCAAGGCGGGGTGCGGCTCGCACGCTCACCCGAACAGGCGGCTGAGCATGCGCGTGCCATGCTCGGCCACGTGCTTGTCACCGCGCAGACGGGCCCCTCGGGCAAGAAGGTGCAGCGGGTCTATGTCGAACAGGGCTGCGACATCGCGCGCGAACTCTATCTCAGCCTTCTGGTTGATCGTATGGCGAGTCGTGTCGCCGTCATCGCCTCCTCCGAGGGCGGGATGGAGATCGAGGAGGTGGCTGCAACGCATCCGGAACGGATTCTGCGTGAGACGATCGACCCAGCTACAGGTTTGATGCCGTTCCAGGCCCGCAAGCTCGCTTTTGGCCTAGGGCTTCAGGGCAAGGAGGTCGGCCAGTTCGCGGCCTTCGCCTCAGCCGCCAGCCGCGCCTTCCTTGAACTCGACTGCGCGATCCTGGAGGTCAACCCGCTCGTGGTGACGAAGGACGGCGCGGTGGTCGCTCTCGACGCCAAGATCGCGTTCGACGACAATGCGCTCTTCCGCCATCCGGACCTCGCCGCGCTGCGCGACGAAACGGAAATGGACCCGAAGGAGCTCGAGGCCTCGAGGCACGACCTCAGCTACGTCGCGCTCGATGGCAATATCGGCTGCATGGTGAACGGCGCCGGGCTCGCCATGGCGACGATGGACATCATCAAGCTCTACGGTGGAGAGCCGGCGAACTTCCTCGATGTCGGCGGCGGGGCGACGAAGGAACGGGTGACGGCGGCATTCAAGATCATCCTCTCCGACCCGAAGGTGGAGGGCATCCTGGTCAACATCTTCGGCGGCATCATGCGCTGCGACGTGATCGCGGAAGGGGTGGTGGCGGCGGCGCGCGAAGTCAGCCTGAACGTTCCGCTCGTTGTCCGGCTCGAGGGCACCAATGTCGAGCTCGGCAAGAGGATCCTCGCCGCGTCCGGCCTGCCGATCGTCTCCGCCGACAATCTGGCGGACGCGGCGGAGAAGATCGTGCGCGAAGTGAGCAAGGCGGCCTGACGATGGCGATCTTGGTCGACCGGACGACAACGGTCATCACCCAGGGCTTCACCGGGGCGCAAGGCACCTTCCACTCCGAACAGGCGATCGCCTACGGAACGAAGCTGGTCGGCGGCGTAACGCCCGGCAAAGGAGGCTCGACCCATCTCGACCTGCCCGTGTTCGACACCGTGGCGGAAGCGGTGGCAAAGACGGGGGCGACGGCATCCGCGATCTACGTGCCGCCTCCGTTCGCGGCGGATGCGATCCTGGAGGCGGTCGACGCCGGGCTGGATCTCGTCGTCTGCATCACCGAGGGCATCCCGGTGCTGGACATGGTGCGCGTCAAGCGCGTGCTCGCCAGCTCGAAGACGAAGCTGGTCGGGCCGAACTGCCCGGGCGTGATCACGCCTGATGCCTGCAAAATCGGGATCATGCCAGGCCACATTCACCGCCGCGGCAAGGTCGGCATCGTCTCGCGCTCGGGCACGCTGACCTACGAGGCGGTGGCGCAGACAACCGCCGCCGGGCTCGGCCAGTCCACCTGCGTCGGCATCGGCGGCGACCCGGTCAAAGGCATGGACTTCGTCGACGTGCTCGAACTCTTCCTTGCCGATGCGGAGACCGAAGCGATCATCATGATCGGCGAAATCGGCGGGCAGAGTGAGGTGGACGCGGCTGAGTTCCTGCGCCGGTCGGGGACGAAGAAGCCGGTGGTCGGCTTCATCGCCGGGGCAACCGCGCCACCGGGGCGCCGGATGGGGCATGCGGGCGCCGTGATCTCCGGCGGCAAGGACACCGCGCAGTACAAGATTGAGGCGATGCGCAGGGCCGGGATCCATATCGCGGACAGCCCCGCCGCCCTTGGCAGCACTATGGTGAAGGCGCTGCACGGCTGAAACTGGCGGCTGCCCCTGGTCGTCGATTGCTGCACCGAACCGGCGTTGGATCATTCGCGTATCGCAGCGTGTGGTTGACGCGACCCAGCGGCCTTCGCTGTCGCTTTGGGGGATGGAGGCGAAGCGGAAGGAGGAGGTCGTGCAGGGCAGGCGGTCGATCTCGTTTTCTCCCCGGCAAGCATCGAGCGGCTGACCGGACCTGGGAGCGAAGGCCGGCGCGCGCACCGACGGCGTGATCGCCGTCGAGCTTTCGGGCGAGCATCCGTGCGCGCTTGGGCTCTAGGCCCCCCTGAAAGACAACGCGGCGTTCAAGGCGCTGCCCGCAGTCCCGCCTGAGGAGCCGCAGACGGCGATCGGCCCCCCCTCCCCGCGCCGCGTGCAGACAGGGCGCGGCCCGGCGTACGGCGATCGCGGCGCGGCTCTGGTATGACCTCCGCGCCATCCTCAGGCGCGGCCCGGCGTACGGCGATCGCGGGCGAAGGGGGCTGATCGTGACGCGGCGCTTGACGCCGGCTGCCCGGGAGGACCAGCCTTGTGTCAGAGCCGTCTCACAGGGAGGAGACCATGACCGAACACACTCGGACCGAACACGCTCGCCACCTGTCTAGACGCGCCGCGATGCCCGCCCTGGCCGCAGCCGCCGCGGCAGCGCCCGCCGCGGCCGCCACACCGGCTGGCCGCTTCAAGGTCGTCTACCACCTGAACCAGCCGGGCGGCGAGGACTTCGCCTACTACCGGCAGATGCTGCGCAACATCCGCAACCACCTCAGCATCGACCCGCCCGAGGGCATCGATCTCCGCGTCGTCATGCACGGACCGGGGATCAATCTCCTCCGCCGCGCCGCCCGGGCGGACCAGCAGATCGCGGCAACTGTGGACGAGCTGAAGCTGAAGGGGGTGAAGTTCCAGATCTGCCGCATCACGCTGCAGCTCGACAACATCAAGCTGGAGGAGCTGTACGATGCGGACGAGGGCGACCTCGTGCAGTCGGGCGTGTTCGAGGTGATGCGGCTGCAGCAGCGCGAGGGCTTCGCCTATTTGAAGATCTAAAGGCGCGAGGCGGCCGGGGCGGCAGGCGGGGCTGGGGTAGCCTCACGCGTCCATCTTCAAGGCGGCGAGGAAGGCGGACTGCGGGATCTCGACCTTGCCGAACTGGCGCATCCGCTTCTTGCCCTCCTTCTGCTTCTCGAGCAGCTTGCGCTTGCGGGTGATGTCGCCGCCGTAACACTTGGCGGTGACGTCTTTGGCCAGGGCCGAAATCGTCTCGCGGGCGATGATGCGCCCGCCGATCGCGGCCTGGATCGCGATCCGGAACAGCTGGCGGGGGATCAGCTCCTTCAGCTTCTCGCAGATCGCGCGCCCCCGCTTTTCCGCCTGCGAACGGTGCGCGATGAACGCCAGCGCATCGACCGGGTCGCCATTGACCAGGATCGAGATCTTCACGAGGTCGCTCTGCTCGTAGCCGTCCATCACGTAGTCGAAACTGGCGTAGCCGCGGCTGACACTCTTCAGCCGATCGTAGAAGTCGAACACCACCTCGTTCAGGGGCAGGCGGTAGACCGCCATCGCCCGATTGCCGACATAGGTGAGGTCGACTTGCACGCCGCGCCGTTCGTTGCAAAGCGCCAGGATAGCGCCGAGGTGCTCGTTGGGAACGAAGATGGTCGCCTTGATCCAGGGCTCCTCGATGTGATCGATCCGGGAGGGGTCGGGCATGTCGGCCGGGTTGTGCAGCTCCATGGTCGTGCCGTTGCTGAGCTGCACGCGGTAGACGACGGAGGGTGCGGTCGCGATCAGGTCGAGGTCGAACTCTCGCGCCAGCCTTTCCTGCACGATCTCGAGGTGCAAAAGCCCGAGGAAGCCGCAGCGGAAGCCGAAGCCAAGGGCAGCCGAGGTCTCCGGCTCGTAGTGGAAGGCGGCGTCGTTCAGCCGTAGCTTGGCGAGGCTCTCGCGCAGCTTCTCGAACTCGTCAGCATCGGTCGGATAGAGCCCGCACCACACCACGGGGACCGAGGGCTTGAAGCCGGGCAGCGGTTCGGGGGCCGGGTTTCGGTCATCGGTGATCGTATCTCCAACGGAACAGTCGGCGACCGTCTTGATCCCGGCCGTAATGTAACCCAACTCTCCAGGGCCGAGGTCGTCGAGAGGCACCATCTTCGGCGTGAACACGCCAACCGCCTCGATCGTATGCACGGCGCCTGTGCTCATGAAGCGGACCTTCTGCCCCTTGCGCAGTCGCCCGTCCTTGACGCGCACGAGCACGACCACGCCGAGATAGGGGTCGTACCACGAATCGACGAGCAGAGCCTTCGCCGGCGCCGCCTCATCGCCCTTCGGCGGCGGCAGCCGGGCCACGATTGCCTCCAGCACCTGGTCGATGTTCAGCCCCGTCTTTGCGGAGATCAGCACCGCATCCTCCGCCGGTAGGCCGATCACGTCCTCGATCTGCCGCTTCACACGGTCTGGGTCGGCCGCTGGCAGGTCGATCTTGTTCAGCACGGGCACGATCTCGTGGCCCGCATCGATCGCCTGGTAGACGTTGGCGAGCGTCTGTGCCTCCACGCCCTGCGAGGCATCGACCACGAGCAGCGACCCCTCACAGGCGGCGAGGCTGCGCGACACCTCGTAGGCGAAGTCGACATGCCCGGGCGTGTCCATCAAGTTTAAGACATAGGTCTCGCCGGCGCGGGAGCGGTAGCTGAGGCGCACGGTCTGCGCCTTGATCGTGATGCCGCGCTCGCGCTCGAGGTCCATCGAGTCGAGCACCTGGTCCTTCATCTCGCGCTCGGAAAGCGCCCCACACGCCTGGATCAGTCGATCGGCGAGGGTGGACTTGCCGTGATCGATATGCGCGATGATCGCGAAGTTACGGATGCGCGAGAGCGGCGTGTCGGTCATGGCCCCGTCCGTCCGGCGGTCTTGTGCCGGCCCGTAAGCGTCCTGCCCCGGACTTAGGGCACTGCGGCGCGTTGTCAAAGCGCCGAAGAGTGCCCGGCGCCTGAGCGCGGCTCAGCCCCGCAGCACGGCCGCCGTCGCTTTGACGACGGATGCCACGACGCGCTCGGCCAAAGCCTCCAGTTCGGCGTCGGTGAGCGTCTTCTCCCGCGGCTGGATGGCGACGGCAATGGCGAGGCTCTTCTTCCCTGGCGGGATGCCCGCGCCGCGATAGACGTCGAACAGCTCCACCCGCTCAATCAGCCCGCGATCCGCCGCCCGCGCCGAGCGCAGCACGGCCTCGGCTGCCACCGCCTCGTCGACCACGAAGGCGAAGTCGCGCACAAGCGGCTGGAACGCGGGAAGATCGGGGTTGCCCCGGCGCTTGCGGCGGGGTTCGGGGATCAGGCCGAGGTCGAGCTCGAACACCGCAACCGGGCCGGCGAGGTCGAGCGCGGCCAGAACACGCGGATGGAGTTCGCCGAACATCCCGAGCGTAACCTTCGGCCCGGCCCGCAGTAGGGCGGAGCGGCCCGGATGGAGCCAGGGCGGCGGTTCGGGCACCGCCTGCACGGCCTCGAGGGAGACACCGAGCGCGGCGAGAACGGCAACCGCATCGCCCTTGGCGTCAATCGAGTCGATCGGTCGGGATGGGGCGGCCCAGTGCCGCCGCGTCGTACCTGCGCGCAACCCAGCGGCGACGAGGCTCTGCTCGCCCGGCTCGCCCCCCTGGAAGGCCGGGCCAATCTCGAACAGAGCAACGTCCGGAAAGCCCCGCGCGGCGTTGCGGGCGGCTGCGGCGGCGAGGGTGGCGATGGCCGCAGGGCGCAGCGAGTCGAGATCGGACGCGATCGGGTTGACAAGACGCCGCGCCTCGTCCCCGCCGCCGAAGAGGGCGGCAAGCCGCCCGTCCATGAAGGAGAAGGTGACGCATTCGGCCAGGCCGCGGCCGGCGAGCACGCGGCGCGCGGTTGCGGCCCGCGCCATCGCCGGGGTGAGCGCGGCCGGAGGCACAGTGCGCGCCCGCCCCGAATCCTCCTTAAGCGGGGGCATCGGCTCGGCGGGAACGGCATCGAGCCCGACGATGCGCAGCACCTCCTCGACCAGATCGTACTCCGCCTGCGGGTCAGGCTCACCGGCGCAGTCGTTGCGCCAGGAGGGAACGCGAACGGTGATGCGATCGGCCCCGCGCGCGACCGGCGCAAAGCCAAGCCGCTCGAGGATGGCGCAGGCCTCGTCGGGTGGGACGGCAAGCCCGCCGAACTCGGCAAGGCGCGCGAAGCGGAGGGTCGCGAAGCGTCGCTCCTCGGGCTCCCGCCCGGCTTCGACGACCTCCGATGCCTCGCCGCCGCAGAGGTCGAGAATGAGCCGCGTGGCGGCCTCGGTCGCCGCACGCATGAGGCCGGGGTCGACCCCCCGTTCGAAGCGGTACCGCGCATCGGTGGCAAGGCCATGCCGGCGCCCCGAGCTGGCGATCGCCCGCGGGTCGAACAGAGCGACCTCGAGGAAGACCTCGGTCGTGGCATCGGTGCAGCCGGTCTCCTCGCCGCCGACAATGCCGGCGAGCGCCCGCGCCCCGGCGGCATCCGCGATCACGCAGTCCTGTTCCGTCACCGTCACGTCCCGCCCGTGCAGGCCGCGGAAGGTCTCGCCCCGCCCCGGTCGCATCGTCAGCAGGCCGCCCTCGAGCCGGCGCGCATCGAACACGTGCAGCGGGCGGCCGAGGTCGAGGGTGAAGAAGTTGGTGATGTCGACCAATGCGCTGATCGGACGCAGGCCCACGCTCTCGAGCCGACGCCTCAGCCATTCCGGAGACGGACCGTTGCGCACGCCGCGGATGGCGCGCCCAAGAACCCAGGGGCAGGCGGGCGTCTCCGTCGCCCAGCGGATCGGTGAGGCGAAGGTCGCCGGCACCGGGTCGGCGTGCCAGGGCCTGAGCACCCCAAGACCGGCAGCGGCCAGGTCGCGCGCCACCCCGCGCACGGACAGCGCATCGCCGCGGTTGGGCGTGGCCTTGATCTCGATCACCGGATCGTCGAGCCCTGCCCAGTGCGCGTAGGCCACACCGACGGGCGCGTCCTCGGGCAACTCGACGATGCCCGTGTGGTCCTCGCCGAGCCCCATTTCGCGGGCGGAAAGCAGCATGCCTTCAGAGACCTGCCCGCGGATCTGACCGACCTTGAGGGTGACCCCCGTGCCGGGGATCAGGGCTCCAGGCAGGGCGAGCACGGCCTTTATCCCGGTGCGCGCATTGGGCGCCCCGCAGACGATGTTGAGCCGGCTGCCGTCCCCCGGGTCGACCGTGCAGACGCGAAGCCGGTCCGCGTTGGGGTGCGGGCGGGCTTCCAGCACGTGCGCGATGCGGAACGGTGCCAGCGCCGCACCGCGATCCTCAATGCCCTCCACCTCGAGGCCGATTGCGGACAGCGTGTCGGCAATCCGCTCGACGGTGGCGTCGGTCTCGAGATGCGTGCGCAGCCAGGACAGGGTGAACTTCATCCCGCACCTTCCCTATCGCTGCGGCTGACAGCGCCAGCGCTGCGCCAGCAACTGGCCGGCAGGCGCGTCCCCTCAGCCGCCGAAGCCGGTCGACAGCGAGGCGACGTCCTCGGGGCGGAAGCCTGTCGCGCGCAGCCAGCGGATATCGCTCTCGTAGAACGGTCGCAGATCCGTCAGGCCGTGTTTGAGCATGGCGATGCGCTCGATCCCCATGCCGAAGGCGAAGCCCTGCCACTGCCGATGGTCGATCCCGCCCGCCTCGAGAACCTTCGGATGCACCATGCCGCTGCCCAGGATCTCCAGCCAGTCCCCGCCGCGTCCGAGTTCGCCGCTGCGGCGGTTCCAGCCGATATCGACCTCCATCGAGGGTTCAGTGAAGGGGAAGTAGGAGGCGCGAAAGCGCACCGGCAGGTCGGGCATGCCGAAGAAGGCGCGCAGGAAGTCGACGATGCACCCCTTGAGGTGGGAGAGGCGGAGGTCGCGGTCGATCGCGAGCCCCTCGACCTGGTGGAACATCGGGCTGTGTGTGGCGTCGTGGTCTGCGCGGTAGGTCCGGCCGGGCGCGATCACGCGCAAAGGCGGGGGAGCAGCCAGCATGGCGCGGATCTGTACCGGGCTCGTGTGCGTGCGCAGCACCTTCTCGTGCCCCTCCGCCGTTCGGCCGGGAAGGTAGAAGGTGTCGTGGTCCTGACGCGCAGGGTGGTGCGGGGGGATGTTTAGCGCGCCGAAATTGAGCCAGTCGTCCTCGACATCCGGCCCCTCCGACACCGTGAAGCCCATGGCGCAGAAGATCGCGACGACCTCCTCGATCGTGCGGCTGATCGGGTGAATCGTCCCTTCCGGCGAGGGTCGCGGCGGCAGGGTGACGTCGAGACGTTCGGCGGCGAGGCGGGCGTCGAGGGCGGCGTCCTCGAGCGCCTGCCGGCGGGCGTCGATGGCCTCGGCAATCGCCTCCTTCAGCGCGTTCAGCGCCGCGCCTCGCGTCTTGCGCTCCTCGGCCGCGACGGAACCGAGAGTCCGCAAAAGCCCGGTGATCCTGCCATTCCTGCCGAGCGCCGCGACGCGAAGAGCCTCGAGCGCGGAAAGGTCGGACGCAGCCGCGATGGCGGCGAGCGTCTCCGCCCGCAGCCGTTCCACATCCTCTAGCGTCGCGGCCACATCCATCGCGCGCGCCCCAACCCGTTCGCCGCTTCCCGCCGAGGGTCACATCCCTTCAGGTGGCGGAGCGGGCAGCGAGGGCCTTGTCCACCACCGCGGCGAAGGCGGCCGGTTCGCTGAAGGCGAGTTCCGCCATCACCTTGCGGTCAAGCGCGATGCCAGCCTTCTTCACCAGCGCAATGAACTGGCTGTAGGTCAAGCCCTTTTCGCGCACCGCCGCATTGATGCGCTGGATCCAGAGCGCACGGAACTCGCGCTTTCTCACCTTGCGGTCGCGATAGGCGTACTGAAGGCTCTTCTCGACCTTCTGTTTCGCCATGCGGATGGTGTTGCCCGCACGGCCGCGGAACCCCCTCGCGCGCTCCAGAACCTTCTTGTGCCGCGCGTGCGCCGTCACCCCACGCTTGACGCGTGCCATGCTGTCCGCTCCTCGCTTCTGCCTTCGTTTCCGCCTGCCAGCTCAGCCGAGCCCGTAGGGCGTCCACTGCTTGACGGTGCGCGCGTCCATGTCCCTCAGCACCATGGTGCGCCGGTTCTGCCGCTTCATCTTCTGGCTCTTGCAGGCAAGGTTGTGGCGCTTGAACCCATGCCCGACCTTCACCTTGCCGGTGGCGGTGATGGTGAAGCGTTTCTTCACGCTCGACTTCGTCTTCAGCTTGGGCATTTTCGCACCGTCCTTTCGTCTTGCCCGGCCCACCCGCGGGCGTGAGGCGGCGGCCGGGCATGCCCGAACGCCCGGCGCGCGCGCGAGCCACGGTGTATACGGGCCGTGCCTGCGGCCCGCAACCCCGGCCAGGGGACGTGGCCCCTGCCGCCGTTGCCGCCCCCATCGCCCGAGGCCTATATCCTCGGTGCCATGGTGGTTTTCCGGAAGATGCAGGGCCTCGGCAACGACTTCGTCGTTCTCGATGCCCGCGCCCGCCCGCTCGGGCTCGGGCCCGAGGCTGCCCGCGCGCTCGCCGACCGCAGGCGGGGGGTTGGCTGCGATCAAGTGATCGTCGTCGAGCCTCCGCGCCTGCCCGACACCGCCGCCTTCATGCGCATCCTGAACGCAGACGGGTCGGAGGCCGAGGCCTGCGGCAATGCCGCGCGCTGTGTGGCCGACTTGCTGATGCGCGAGTCAGGGGTCGAGGCGATTCGCCTCGGCTCGCCCTCGGGCGTTCTGCGGGCCAGCCGGGCCGAAGGCGGCCTTGTCACCGTCGACATGGGCGAACCCCGCTTCGGCTGGCGCGACATCCCCCTCGCCATCGCGGCGGACACGCTGCGCCTTCCTCTGGCTCGCGACCAGGTCTCCGGCCCGGCCGCCTGCTCCATGGGCAACCCACACGCGACGTTCTTCGTTGCCGACCTGGCGGCGATCGACATCGCGCGCCTCGGCCCCTCGCTCGAGACCGACCCGATGTTTCCCGAACGGGCGAATATCGGCTTCGCCGAAGTGCTGGCAGCCGACCTGATCCGGCTGCGCGTCTGGGAGAGGGGGGCAGGGCTCACCCTCGCTTGCGGCTCCGGCGCCTGCGCCGCCCTCGTCAATGCGCACCGGCGCGGGCTTGCCGCGCGCGAGGCGACCGTGTTGCTGGACGGAGGGGAACTGCGCATCGCTTGGGGCGAGGACGGACGGGTGCGGATGACCGGACCGGCGACGGAGTCCTTCCGCGGCGAGATCGATCTCGCCCCCCTCGCCTCGGCTGCCGCCTGAGCCCCGCCGATGCACCCCCGCGTGCTCACCTTTGGCTGCCGCCTCAACGCCGTCGAGTCCGCCGTGATCGGCGCGCATCTCGACGCCGCCGGGGCGGAGGACGTGATCGTCGTCAACACCTGCGCGGTGACAGCGGAAGCCGAACGGCAGGCGCGGCAGGCGATCCGCCGCGCCCGGCGCGACAACCCAGGCGCCCGTATCGTCGTCACCGGCTGCGCGGCGCAGATCAACCCTGAAGCCTGGGCGGCCATGCCCGAGGTCGACCGCGTGGCCGGCAACATCGAGAAGCTGCGGGCGGACACCTGGTCCCTGCCCGCAACGAAGGCCCCGCGCATCGCTGTCTCCGACATCATGGCCGCGCGCGAAACGGCGCACTTCCTGGTCACCGAGTTCGGCGGCCGCGCCCGTGCCTTCGTCCAGGTTCAGTCCGGCTGCGACCACCGCTGCACCTTCTGCGTCATCCCCTTCGGCCGCGGGCCCTCGCGCTCGGTTCCCGTTGGCGAGGTGGTGCGCCAGGTTCGCACGCTGGTGGAGGCCGGCTACCGAGAAGTGGTGCTGACAGGGGTCGACATCACCGCCTACGGGGCCGATCTCCCCGGCCGGCCGAGCTTGGGCCAGCTCGTGCGTCGCCTGCTTGCGCTCGTTCCCGGGCTGCCGCGGCTTCGTCTCTCCTCCCTCGACCCGGTTGAGATTGACCAGGAGCTGTGGCGACTTCTTGCGGAGGAGCCGCGCCTGATGCCGCACCTGCATCTTTCCGTGCAGGCCGGGGATGATCTGATCCTGAAACGTATGCGGCGGCGGCACCTGCGGCGCGACGTGATCGCAGTTGCCGAACGGGCGCGCCGCCTGCGCCCCGACATCGTTCTCGGCGCTGACCTGATCGCGGGCTTCCCGACCGAGACCGAGGCGCAAGCGGCGAACACGCGCGCGCTTGTCGACGAGGCCGGGCTCACCTTCTTGCACGTCTTTCCCTTCTCGCCTCGCCCTGGAACGCCGGCTTCGCGCATGCCGCAACTCGCCCCGCAGGTGATCCGTGACCGGGCAGCCGCCTTGCGCGAGCACGGCCGAAGCGCGGCGAAGCGCTTCTACGCCAGCCGCATCGGCACTGACGCCTTTCTGCTCGCGGAACGCGAGACGGGGGAGGGGCATACCGAGCACTTCGCCCCAGCCCGTCTGGTCCGCGGCCGGATCGACCCAGGCACGATCGCACGGGTGCGCATCACAGCAGCCAATGACCTGGGCCTTCTTGCAGAGGTCGCCTGAACGTGTTCAAGCGCCTGTTCCGCTCCGGCAAGGGCGAGGTGCCCGCCCCACCCGACGCGCAGCCGGCCGCGGCACCGGCGGCCGAACCTCCGGCCGAGCCCCCTCCGTCGGAGCAGCCCGTCGAACCGACCGCCAGCGCGCCAGCCGAAGCCGCTACCGTCGAACACGCAGCGCCGGAGCCGACGGCAGGGGAGGCGCCCGCTTCGCCCGCGCTCGCGGCGGAGCCCGAAGCGCCTTCCGCCGGGCCCGAGGCGCTCGCCGCGGAAGCCCGCGACGAGCCCGAGGCGGGGGCGGCAGAGGTATCGGGACACGGGCCCAGGCGCGACCGACGCGGCCTGCTCGCTCGTCTCGGCTTTGGCCGCGGGGACGAGGCGGAGGCAGAGGCGCGCGCCGCACCCGGCGCGACTGCCCCGGCCGGGGAGGCACCCCCGCCGCCCGCTGCCCTGGTCGAAGCGGCGCCTGAACTGCCTGCTGAGGCGGAGGACAAAGGCGAACGGCGCGGCTTCCTCGCTCGGCTGAAAGCCGGCCTCGCTCGCTCCTCGGCAAAGATCGGGGCCGGGATCGCCTCGCTCTTCCGCGAGCGTCTGATGGACGACGCAGCGCTCGATGAGCTCGAGGATCTGCTCATCACGGCCGATCTCGGCACCTCGGCCGCGAGGCGAATCGTTGACCGTTTCCGCATCGCCCGTTTCGGCGCCCACGTCAGCGAACGGGAGGTGAAGGAGGCGCTGGCCGCCGAGATCGCCGACATCCTCCGCCCCGTCGCCCGTCCCCTCGTGCCTGACCCAGCGCTCGCCCCGCACGTCGTGCTGGTCGTCGGCGTCAACGGCACCGGCAAGACGACGACCATCGCCAAACTCGCGGCGCTTTGGTCGTCGCAGGGCCTGAAGCCGATGCTGGTGGCGGGCGACACGTTCCGGGCCGCCGCGGTCGAACAGCTCGCCATCTGGGGCGAGCGGACTGGCTGCCCGGTGATCGCGGGCCCGCCGAACGCCGACGCGGCCGGCCTCGCCTACGACGCCCTCGCCCGCGCCCGCAAAGAGGGAGCCGACGTGCTGCTGATCGACACCGCCGGGCGTTTGCACAACAAGGCGGATCTGATGGCCGAGCTCGGCAAGATCGTGCGCGTGCTGCGCAAGCAGCTCGCCGACGCGCCGCACAGCGTGCTCCTGGTGCTGGATGCGACGACCGGACAGAACGCGCTGACCCAGGTAAAGGTGTTCCGCGAGATGGTGGAGGTGACGGGGTTGATCGTGACCAAGCTTGACGGGTCGGCGAAAGGGGGCGTGGTGGTCGCGTTGGCGGAAACCTTCGGGCTGCCCGTGCATGCGGTAGGGGTGGGGGAGAAGGCCGAGGACCTCCGTCCTTTCGACGCGGACGAGTTCGCGCGCTCGCTCGTTGGTCTCGACGAGGCGGCCTGAGGCGGCACGGCGCGCCCCTCCGACCGTCGGCCCGGGCGGCCCGGCGCGAGCGACACCCGGCACGGGTCTTGATACGGCGGCGCAGCACCGTGTCGGACGGTTCCATTCCGCTTCATTCGGCGCCGATGTTGTGCCCTTCGCTCCAGCAGCGGAGGCACCCTCCTTGCCGGCCGAACACGAACTGAGGCAATTCGCTGAGGTCGCCACTGCCCCAGGCCCCTCCCTTGATCCTCCCCGCCGTCGTGGCCTATTGCGAGTGGGGAAAGGGCGCATTGCCCTGGGCAAGGTCGAGACCCCGATGGCGACCGAGGATCGCGAGGCTCTGCTCGCGCGGCTGAACGAACTGCGCATCGAACACCGCGATCTGGACACGGTGATCGCTCGTCTCACCGCCGCCGGGCAGGCCGACCAGATCCACCTCGCGCGGCTGAAGAAGCGAAAGCTCAAGCTGAAGGACGAGATCGCCTGGATCGAGAACCGGCTGATCCCGGACATCATCGCCTAGAGCGGTTTCTGCGCAGGCGCGAACCGCTCCGGGCGTTCGGCCCCAGCATGCTCACGCAGACCGCGCATTCCGGCTATGTGCGACCTGCTCTGGCCGCCGCGCGCAGGCCAAAGCCTGCCCCCTCACCGCTGGTTCGTTCCGCGTCGATACCGTTCCTGCCGTGACCCTCCCTCCCGCGCCCGCCACCACCCCGCTCGTCGGCCTGATTATGGGCAGCCGTTCCGACTGGGAGACGATGCGCCACGCCGCTTCCGTGCTTGAGGAGCTCGGCGTTCCATTCGAGACGCGCGTGGTCTCGGCGCACCGCACCCCGCATCGGCTTTACGACTACGCAACGAGCGCGGCGTCGCGCGGCCTGCGCGTGATCGTCGCCGGTGCCGGCGGGGCCGCGCACCTGCCGGGCATGACGGCCGCGCTCACCACCCTGCCTGTGCTTGGCGTGCCGGTGGAAAGTCAGGCGCTGAACGGCCTCGATTCCTTGCTCTCCATCGTGCAGATGCCCGCGGGCGTACCCGTCGGCACGCTGGCGATCGGGCAGGCCGGAGCGGCCAACGCGGGCTTGCTGGCAGCCGCGATCCTCGCCCTCTCGGACCCTGCTCTGGCCGAGCGCCTCGCCCAATGGCGTGCCCGCCGGACAGAGGCCGTGCCACAGAGCGTGAGCGATGGCTGAGCCCTTTGCGCCCCTGCCTCCGGGTGCGACCATCGGCATCCTTGGCGGCGGCCAGCTCGGGCGCATGCTGGCGATGGCCGCCGCCCGGCTCGGCTATCGGACCCACGTCTTCAGCCCGGAGCCCGACCCCCCAGCAGGGCAAGTGGCGACGGCGACCACGATCGCCGGCTTCAACGACGTCGAGGCCCTGGCGCGGTTCGGACGGTGTATTGACGTCGCCACGTTCGAGTTCGAAAACGTCGCCCTCGACGCCTTTGACGCGCTGGAGGCCGAGGCGCCGATCCGGCCGGCACGCTCCGTGCTTGCGATCGCCAAGGATCGGATCGAGGAGAAGTCGTTCCTTAACCGGATCGGTATCCCGACCGCGCCGTGGGCGCCGATCGTACGCCGTGAGCAGGCGGAGGACGCCGTCGCCGAGATCGGCTTTCCCTGCTTGGTCAAGACCGCGCGGTTTGGCTACGACGGCAAGGGCCAAGCCGTGCTGCACGGCCCCGAGGATCTCGCCCCCGCCCTCGACCGGCTCGCCGGCGCAGGGCCGTTCCGGCCGCTCATCGTTGAGGCCTTCGTCGCCTTCGCCGTCGAGATCTCGGTTCTGCTCGCGCGTGACGGCAAGGGACGCATGGCGAGCTTCGACGTGGTGGAGAACCACCATCGCGACGGCATCCTCGACCTCTCCATTGTGCCGGCGCGGATACCGCCGAAGACGGCAGCCGCGGCGCGCGAGGCCGCACGGCGCGTGGCCGAGGCCCTTGACCTCGTCGGCCTCGTCTGTCTCGAACTCTTCGTCCTCGCGGACGGCTCGGCGCTCGCGAATGAGATCGCACCGCGGCCGCACAACTCAGGGCACTGGACCTTGGAGGCCTGCGCGGTTAGCCAGTTCGAGCAGCAGGTGCGCGCGATCGCCGGCCTGCCGCTCGGCGACCCGGCTCGGCACTCGGATGCGCTGATGCGGAATCTGATCGGCGAGGGGATCGCGGCCTTTTCCCGCCTGCTCGCGACCCCTGGTCTAATCCCGCACCACTACGGCAAGAGCGAGGTTCGGCCCGGGCGCAAGATGGGGCACGTCACGCGCCTTTACCCCCTTGGCGCGCTACCGGGCGAAGACGGCATCACGGCAGCGTTCCCCCCGCTCCACGGGTGCGGATCGCACGACGGGAGCCAACCGCACCCAGCCGAACTCCGCCATGGGCAGAAGCCCCCCAAAACCGGTTCCCACTAGGGGGAAACCGCTCTGCCCATTCCGTCCGAGCATCTTTACGCAAACGGCCGGTTCCAGCCGTATGCGATTTGCTCTAATATCAAGTCTTTCTGAACGAGACTCACGAGAGGGATTCCCCGACGCGGGCGGGATCTGATTCAACGGGGCGAGCAATGGAGCCTCGCCATGGGTCAGCCGCTTCCCCTCCGCCCCGACTACGATGCACC
>Ga0308417_1001354_pt1 | contig 16935 bp, 14 predicted proteins | sample HotsprSampleOS65_FD_203528 | JGI IMG/M metagenome (GOLD analysis project Ga0308417, IMG submission 203528) | Hot spring phototrophic mat microbial communities from Octopus Spring, Yellowstone National Park, Wyoming, United States - 20090730_OS65 ... | reverse complement strand
ATGACCAGCGGCAGCGCGAGCAGGAGACTCTCCAACCCCATCAGCGGTACGACCCGAATGGGGACCTGCCAGCGGTCCCGGCGAATTCGATGCCACATCAGCAGTGACACCACCAGCGCCAGGGCCGGCAGCCAGAAGCCCTGAAAGCCGAACCACGCCAGCACCTCCCGGATGCTGCGCGGAACCAGCAGCTCCCGCGCTCCGAGCCGTCCACCAGCCACCCACAGAGCACCTAGCTCGTAGATGGCCGCCAGCGGCAGCACAAAAGCCAGGCAGACGGCGGGGCGCCGTGTCTGGTGCCGATACCTTTGCCAGGCGCGCCAGCGGGTTGCGACCAGTCGAAACCGCAGCCGGCCGAGCAGATTGGTCATGGCGGGCATTATGCGGGGGCTCTACGTCGTCGCACAGACGTCCCGGCTTCCGCGGCGAACCGAAACTGAGCACGTTCCGCGTTGACGCCGCTGGCCAAACCCGAATTCGCAAACTGACGGCGCGCTCGATCAGAACCCGCCACGCGAGTGGCGAAAAGGCCCCGCACTGGCGTGCGGAGTTCGGATAGGGCGCCGTCGAATCGTGAATCGTCACACAGCCTCACGGCGTATGTCCGCGATCGCCTGCTACTTTTCGCCGGGTGGGGCGCTCCGGCGCGTCGGCAAGCCGCCGCACCAGCACCGCCAGCACCGCCGACGATTGCACCGTGCCGCGGCGATCGACGGTGTCGTACACGTCTCCGGCGGTGTGGTAGTGCTTTACGCCCGGTCCCAGTTCCCCGGCCAAGGTGAGGGCGCAGACCCCGGCGCGCACGAACGGCGTGTGATCGCTGCCCTCCCACGACCATTGGGCGACCACGGGCTCCAACTCGTACGCGCGCAGGTCCCCCCGCACCCTCTGGAGAAACGGTTCCAGCTCAGGATGACCGAACACGCCGAACTTCCGCGGTGCCCCCGGCATGTCGACATTGACCACGGCGACCACCCGATCCAGCTCGTCTTCGTGCTGGCGAACGTACGCTTCGCTGCCCTCCAGCAGCAGCTCTTCCGCCATGAACCATACGAAACGTACCGTGCGGCGTGGCCGCCAGCCGGTAGCGGCCAGCGCCCGCGCGGTCTCCAGCACGACGGCCGAACCGCTGCCATTGTCCATGGCCCCTTCGGCCAGGTGCCAACTGTCCAGATGCGCACAGAGGATGACGATTTCCTGCGCCAGAGGCCCCGTGCCCCGTAGCTCGGCCACCACGTTGCCCGGCCGACAGTCCCACACCTCCGTGTCGAGTGCGATGTTCAACCAGACACGCTCCCCACGCCGCAGTCGCGCGTACAGGTCCTCCTCGTACGGAATCGCTACCAGCGGCTCGGCGCGCGGCTGAAGGTGGCCGTTGCCGATGATCGGCGGGTGACCGGGAGCACTCATAAAGACCACCCCGGCCGCCCCCAGATCGCAGGCCGCTTGAACCGCCGCGCGGCGTTGACGGCGCTCGTCATAGACGAGTACGAGTTTTCCACGCACATCGCTCCCGGCGGCGGCGAAGTCGGCGGGCGTGCCGTCCCCGAGGTCCAGCACCTCCGCCGTCAACCCGCCGGGGGGCGTCGGCAGCGTCCGGGCCAAGGCAATGACCCCGTCGATCACGCACGGCGGATTCGACAGCACGGCGACACGCGCGCCGCGCACCGTCCAGCAGGACATGTCGAAACGTTCCACGCGGACGCTGTGCAGGCCATACGCGCGGGCCTTGTCGGCGACGAACCGCATGGCGCGCTCCGCGTTTTCCGTGCCCGTCAGCCGCCCGCCCGGCACGGCCAGCGCCCGCAGGTTCTCGGCGAAGTCGGATCGCATCATGACCTCGCCGATGACCAGGCGATCTACCACGTCGCCGCGCGGCTGCCAACAGCCGCCAACGACCACCCACCACAGCATGCCGAGCAGCGCGAGCCGCCCGCCCATCGAAAGACTCCTCCGGTGCTCGAGTTCACACTCGGAATAGCGCTCCCAGTCGTTTGCCCAGCGCCAGCGAGGCGCCGAGGATTGTCAACGTCAGGATGATCATGCCCCACACGCCCAGGGCCGAAGCCATCTGTAAGCCCGCGTTGGGGTTGTCCGCCAGGTCGTAGATCGCCTTGGTCATCGGGTAGGTGTTGCGGTCGAAGGCGAGGATCAGGCTGTCGGACACCTCCAGCATGGAGCGGCTGAAAACCAGCAGTCCGCCGGCGATGAAGTTCGCCGCCAACAGCGGTACCGTCACGCTCCGCATCGTGCGCAGCGGCCCGGCCCCCAGGTTGATCGCCGCCTCTTCCAGCGCCACCGACGTCTGTTCCAGCCCCGCGGCACACGAGCGCACCAGGAACGGCAGCCGGCGCACAGCGTACGCCAAGACCAGCAGCGCGGTCGGGTCGGCTTTCAGCGGGTTCAAAAACGCCAGCGGCGAATCGCCCTGCGTCATGACGAAGTATCCGAAGGCCATGACGAGCCCGGGGACCGCCAGCGGCAGCATCGCCAGACTGTCCAGCATGCCCGTCAGCCACGACCGGCGCCGGACCACCAGATACGCAATCGCGAACCCGAGCACCAGATCGACGACGGTCGCGATCACGGAGTACTTGAAGCTGTTCAGCACGCTGATCGCAGCCAGCCCGCGCCCCGGTTCACCCCACGCCATCAGGTCGTGGAGCAGTTGCGCGTGAAACCGCAGCGTGAGCTTGTCCGGTGCCAGTTCGATGATGCCCGTGGCGGTGATGCTGCCCAGCACGACCGCCACGTGCGGCAGCACCGCCACGAGGAACACGAGGGCGAACGGCAGCGTGACGAGCAGTGTCCCCGCCAGCCCCAGCCGCGCCGGCTGGGCGGCGACGGTCGCCTTGGCCATCATTCCGGCCGCCGGGCGGCCGAGCACGAGCTTGCCCAGCAGGTACAACAGGGTGCTGGCAGCCAGCAGCACGACCACCAGCGCGTAGGCCTCCCGCGACGGGTTGGTGGTCTGCAAGTCGTCGAAAATCTGCACCGCGGTCACGTCGCGGAACCCGACCATCAGCGGCGTACCCAGCTCCGTGAAGGCCCAGATGAAGACAATGGTCGCGCCGGCGAAGATGCCCGGGCGCAGCAGCGGCAGCGTGATCCGCCGGAAGCGGCGCCAGGCGCCGGCCCCCAGGTTGCGGGCGGCTTCATCCAGCGCCGGGTCGATGTTGGCCAGCGCCGCCTGCACGTTCAGGAACGTGATCGGGTACAGGTACAGCGCCTCCAACACCACGCACGACCAGAAGGGATAGCGCAGCCAGTCGATGGGCTGACTCGGATCCCGCCACCCGAGCTGCGCGAGCCACAGGTTCAACCCGCCGTTCCGCGACAACAGCCCCCGGATTCCGATCGCGCCGACAAAGGGTGGCAGAATCATCGGCACTTGGATGGCGGCCAGCCACCAGCGCCGGCCGGCGAAATCGTAGTTCTCCGCGAGAATCGCCAGCGGCAGGGAGATCGCCAGACACAGCAGCGTGGTGAACCCGGCCAGCAGTACGCTGTTGATCAGCCCGTTGCGACAGTGCACTTCCGACAGGCGACCGAATATGGCCCCGAGCGAGTCCTGCCGCAGCGCCTCCCCGATGTCCCGCCCCAGGTCGGCCAGGTCCTGTCGAAAATCCAGGTAGATGTCGTGGAACCACACCAGCGAAAAGCGCCCGTTATCCTCGAATCCCGGGCGGACCACCGCCGCGATCGGCCACAGCAGCGCCGCCGCCAGTATGAGCAGCAGCCCGCCTGCCACCAGCTCGCTGGTCCACGTCCGGCTCACGACTCCACGGCACCTCGCACGTCGCGCGGCGGACAATATACGGGCGGCCGGCCTCTTTGAGCCAATGCGCCGCCGCGGCCCGGGCCGCAGGCCGGTCCAGACGCAGGGCAGACCGGACCTTTTGGCCGCCGCATGCGGTCACTTGCAAACAAGCAGGTGGCAGGGGCTCAGGCGCGCTCCACGAGGCGGTCGATGAGGAAGTCGGTCTGCTCGAGCGCGGGGCGCGTGAAATCACCGAAGTACGCCCGGACCTGGTCGAAGACGGCGCGAAACGCCGTCCGGTCCTGATGGGTGACGATTCCGCGCAGCTTTCGGGTCGACGCCTCAAAGGTCTCGGTCACGACATCCGTCTGCGGGTTGCTCATCTGAATGGCGGCGTACAGGTCTGCGGACTGCGCAAAGTGGCGGGCCGTCAGTAACAGTTCCATCAGGTAGATCGGCGAGACGAAATGCAGCGTCTCTTCCAGCGGCGTGCCCAGCGACGACAGCGCGTGGCCCAGCACTTCCGTCGAGAAGTGTGTGAGCACCTGCACGATCGCCATCACGCGGTCGTGGTGCTCGGGCGTGGTCTCGACCAGTTGCAGCCCGCGCGCGTGCAACATGGTCCGCAGCCAGTCCAACCAGGCGTCGCCGCGGCCCGGCGTGAGCACGACCCGCTGCCCCTGAAGCGAATGCACGGTCGGGCCGAACAGCGGATGCGTGCCCACCACACTGGCGCTCGACGCCGCCAGCATGGCCCGCATCGGCTCTGCCTTCACCGACGTGACGTCCATCAGCAGCGCGTCGGGCCGTACCCGCGGTCCCAGCCGCTCGATCACCGGCACCGTCACCTCGATCGGCACACTGATCACCACCACGTCCGCCACCGCCGCGGCTTCTTCCGGGGAAAGCGGCGTTTCCAGGTCAGCGATCATGACGGCGTGTCCCAGGTCGCCGAACAGGTCCGCCATGCACCGGCCCATCGCGCCACGCCCGCCGATGACCGCCACGGTGCGCGGCTCGACCTCCCGCGGCACTTCGGCCCGCAAGGCAGCCTGTCGGTCGCGACTGGCCCACAGGATCAGTCGCCACAACCCCTCGAGCAGTTCGGGGTTGAGTCCGAGCCGCCGGCCGCGCTCCCGCCGGTCGGTCAGGATTTCGCGCTCGCGGACCAGGTCGCGGATCGGTAGCCGGTGCTCGCGCTTGTGAATCGCGATGTCGGCGACGAGGCTGTTACGCCGTGCCAGAAGCTGGAGGATTTCGTGGTCGATGGCGTCGATCATCGCCCGCAACACGGGCAGGGGACGCACCCCGGAATTCGTCGGTTTTTCGTCGGACGTGGCCATGCCCCGCACCGTAGTCAGGCACTCGCTCACCGTCAACCCGCCGCGAATTGGCCGTGCGCCGCTGCCCGGGTACGATGCCTGCGGTGCCCTGATCCCGAGAGGATGACCGATGGGCGAACTGACCTGTCGAACTGCGGGCGAGTCGCACGGTCGCGCGGTGCTTGCCCTGGTGGAGGGGCTGCCGGCGGGGCTGCCGGTCGATCTGGAGCTTATCGACCGCGAGCTGCGTCGGCGGCAGGGCGGCTACGGACGTGGGGCGCGCATGAAGATCGAGAAAGACTCGGTCGCCATTCTCAGCGGCGTCCGCGCCGGCGTGACCATCGGTTCCCCGGTCGTCCTGGAAATCGTCAACCGCGACTTCCGCATCGACGACGCGCCGGAGATTCATCGGCCGCGACCGGGACATGCCGACTTCGCCGGCAGCCTCAAGTGGCTCACGACCGATTGCCGCAACGTCCTGGAGCGGGCGTCGGCCCGCGAGACCGCCGCCCGGGTGGCCGCCGGCGCGCTGGCCAAGTGCCTGTTGAGCGAGTTTGGCATCACGTGCGTCGGGTTCGTATGCGAAATTGGCGGCATCTGCGCGCAAGTCCCCGCTGACGCCACGCCCGACGAGCTGATCGCGGCCCGCGATGCGAACGCCGTCTACACCCCCGACGCCGCGGCGGCTGACCGCATGCAAGCCGCGATCCGGCAAGCAAAGATCGATAAGGATACGTTGGGCGGTGTAGTGGAGGTGCGCGTCTTCGGCGTGCCGCCGGGGCTGGGCACGTGCGCCGCGTGGCAAGATAAGCTGGACGGACGGCTGATGCAGGCCGTGGGCTCGATTCAGGCGTTCAAAGGTGTTGAGATCGGGCTGGGCTTCGAAGCGGCCCGCCGACCCGGTAGCCAGGTGCACGACGCCCTGTACTTCGATCCTGCCCAGCGGAGTGCCCCGAACTTCGGTTTCGTGCGCCGCACGAATCGCGCCGGGGGATTGGAAGGGGGGATGACTAACGGACAGATCATCATCGTGCGCGGGGCGATGAAGCCCATCGCCACCCTGCTACAGGGAATGGACAGCGTCAACCTTCAGACGCTGCAACCGGAGCGCAGTGATTACGAGCGCAGCGATGTGTGTGCGGTGCCGGCCGCCAGCGTCGTGGCCGAAAACGTCGTGGCCTTCGAAATCGCACGGGCGTGGCTGGCCAAGTTCGGCGGCGATACGTTGCGCGAGGTGCGGGCGGCCTGGGAATTCTGGGCCGAAGCCGTCCGGCGCTTGGCGGAAGGATGAAAAATCAGGCGGGCGCTGGGTATTTGCGCCCGCCCGCTTCCTTCCTGTCCTCCGAACATCTGTGGGCGACGCCGTTGGCCGCCGCTTTTCGCCTCCTCTACGGCCTCTAGCGACGACGCAGCGTCCACAAACCGGCCGCCAGCAGCAGCAGGCCGGCAGGCTCCGGAATGAGCGTGCCGTACACAAGGATATTGTCCACCCGGTTGGTCCCGGCCGTATGGCTGGGCGTCACCTGGCTGGTCAGGCGGAAGTACACCACCGGCTGGTTATCCGCCGCCGCGGGGATGGCGAACGGGCCAAACGTGGACTCGGGCTTGGGTGGCGGAACCGAGCTCCACGTTACATATGCCACGGTGTAATCGTCGACGACGACGGAGAAGTTGATGCCGTCGAGGCTGAACTCGAGATCAAACGTCTGCGGTCCGTTGCTGCTGCGCGTCTGGTCCCAGCCGAACAGGATGTCCTCGTACCCGAGCGTGCTGGTCTGGAACTGGTAGTAGTCGCCGGGGGTCCAGGTGTTCGAGCTGAACGATTTGGCCGATCCGTTGCCGACCGGCGAGCTCCACGTCGTGGCCGAATTGGCATGATGTCCGTATGCGTTGCCGCCGAAGATTTCGCCGGCGCCGTCGGACGCGATCGGTCCGTAGTCGGTCCCCGTCGTGCCGCTGGGGATGCTCAGACTGTCGAAAGACCAGCCGGCCAGCAGGTCGGCTAGCGCGGGGGCAGCCAGCAAACCCAGACAAACGATACCCAGAGCAATAGCGCTTCTTCTCATCTTTTCTCCTCCTTCATGGGGTTTCTAACTTGTCCACCTGGGTGGCAGCGAAGATGGGTCGTTTCGGAAGCTGTCCGTCTCCGATCCGACAGAGCTTCGACTCCACCTCCTGTCCACTGGGGACAATATATCGCGCGTGCACCGGGTGCCAAGCCAGTTTCGCGCTAAATGGATGTTAAGAAGCGCCGTAATGTGTCCTAAGAGCGTTCTTGACGTAACCCGCGAAACAACCACACGTTGCACCAAATGACTCGCCGATCCGCGCGCACGCGGACCCCGCGGCCGTGAGCTGCGCGGCGAAAGCAGGTCTCTTTCGAACCCCGACATTGCGGCCTATGGGCGCACGGGTGCATGCGTGGTGCCAGTGCCCGCCGCTTGGCTTGCCTGGGACCGATCGTCGGACGATTCTTTGACACGCCCCACCCCGCACGTCAGAATACTCAGCGGCACGGAGGTCCGCAGCGCCCGACTGGCATCCGCTGTTGTCCGGAGGACACGCAGCCATGGCGACTTGGCAACTCCTCGCGTGGATCACGGATCCATGGACGTTCATCATCGTCGGCATCGTGGCAGTGCTGCTGTTCGGCAAGCGCCTGCCGGAGGTCGGCCGTTCTTTGGGGCGGGGGATCGCGGAGTTCAAGCGCGGGCTGCGGGACGTGCAGGACGAGCTGAACAAGGAGCCGCCCCCGGAAGAGCCGCCTTCGCGCCGGCTGCGTGAGCCGCCGGCCAGCGAGCCGCCCGCGGGTTACCTGCGGACGGACGACGCGCGTGCTCGAGAGCGACCGGCCGGTACTCCGCCCACGGCACCTGCGGCGAGCGTCTCTCCTCCGACGGAGCAGGCACCGCCTGTTTCGGACGTGCCGCCCATCGGGCCGTCTGCGAACGAAAGTCAGAAACCAGGCTGACAGACCCGCCCACTCGGCCTCTCCGCGTTCCCCAGGCAAGTGCAGGGCCCATCCGAATCCCGCACGCAACTGCGGGGCTTTTGGGCACAGTTGGGGGGCGACGACGGCCGTTTCCGGGATGGCAGCAGGCCCCCGACTCGCGTCGCGGGTTCGGATGCCGGCGTTTTGTCGCCACGCCATTCGAACCCCGCACACGAAGCCCGGCGTATCCGAACGCCTGATCGAACGCGTTGACAAGCTGCTGTACGCGAGCAAGCAGGCCGGCCGGAATCGTGTGATGGCCGACTGCGCGACCAAAGACATGTGCACCCCAGTCCCCTGCGTCTGACGACGGGGTGGCGGTCGCTTATGGCGTCGGCGCCTGGGCCGGCAGGCGGGTCAGGCTCCGGCCAGTCCGAGCAGCCAGCTCAGGATTTCTGGCGCGTTCTGCAAACCGAAGGGAAAGATGGAATCGTCCAACGGCGCCGTCCCGAACCATTGGGGCGACAGAATCCGCTCGTTGTAGCAGGTCGTGTCCATCAGCTCGTTGCAGTCCGCCGTGTGCACCAGCCCCAGCAGATGCCCGACTTCGTGGGCGACGGTGTTGCCGAGCGCCTGCGCCATCTGCTCCAGCGTCGGGCGGAAATGAAACACACCCGCGAAGCTCTCGGTGAACACGATCGCGTCGTCCGCAGGATCCGCGTTGAACGTGTCGATTTTCTCGGAGATTGCGAACGCGCTGGCGTCCCGACTGCCGAAGTACACTGTCGAATGGGGCTCATCCGGCGGCGGCCCGTCGTCCGAACTCAATACCAGCAGGTTGTACTGCGCGTACCGTTCCCGCACGATTTCCTGCACACGCCGTTTCAATGCCGCCGTCTGTTCCGCGGGTAGGCCAACCTGGGTGGCGCTGAACGGCGGCAATTGGAAGACACCCACGTTCGGGATCGTAATGTTGCTGCCCCCGCGCCAGTCCAAGTAGACGATCTGCGTCCGCGGGCGCAAGGCCCCGGCTTGTCGTTGCACTTGCACGGTCACGAGATAGTCACCCGTGGTGCGTGTCCCTGGGTACGCGATGATGCCCAGGTAGTACGTGTCCGTCGGCCCCGGCATGAGAATGTCTATCCGCGGATTCAGATCGCTGCTGTCCGGCGTGCGGTCGTCGTTATAGGCGACGATTTCGTTCCGGCTGTCGAAGATAGCGGCCACGGGATCCAGATTGCCCGCCACACGCTGCACATCCACCGTCAGGCGGTCGCCGGCGTAGAGCGTTCCAAGCTCGAACCAGGCTACCTGATCGGCACTGCTTATCGTTCCGCGGTATTGACGTGTGTCGTCCCCGTCGGCCAGGCGCAGGGCCGTCAGGGGGTTATCGGTCGGCTTGCTGGCGGTGCCGGACGAGGAACTCGCGTTGGGATCCGTCGGCGACGGAAACAGGGGAACACAGCCTGCCGGCACGAGCCACAGCAAACTGAGTAGGCTCGGAATTACTCGCCCCATCAGAAAGCGGCCTTTACGCGTGCCGCCACCGGCCTCTGGATGTCGCGTGTGAGAAAACATCTGCCCATGTGCTCCTGAGGCAGCCTTGGCCGCGTGCCTCCTCGTGACCCGCTGACTACCCATCTGGATCGAGGCAATTCCCGCACCGACAGCGCAGCTCTTCGCGGACCATGCCCCGCAGCTCCAGCTTCCGACGTAACACCTCCGGATGCAAGGGCTTGGTGACGCCCTCCGCTTTCCGGGCGGCTCGTCCGACGGCGTCCGCCAAGCGTGCGGGCGAGTTTTCATAGCCGATCGGAAAGACCGTGGGCTCCAGCGGCCCGACCGTGAAGCCCTGGTCGCGCGCCAAGTCCCACGCCGACCCGGTCGTGTCCATCAGATCCACCGGCTTCTGCGTGTGGAACAGCCCAAGCAGATGCCCCAGTTCGTGGCTGGCGGTGTTGCCGATCATCTGTCCCATCTCTTCGACCGTCAGCCCCATGCCTTCGTAGTCCGCGAAGGATTCAACATACACGATCGCCGTCTGACCCAGGTCGGCGTTGTATTGATCTACGCTGTCTGCCAAACCCAGCAGCCGATCGTCATAGCCGCCAAACTGGATCGTCGCGTACGGACCGACCGGCGGGGGAGCCTCGTCGGACGACACCAGTATGACATTATACGGCGCGTAGTCCTCCCGCATGGTGGCGACGATGGCCGCTCGTAGTGCTGCGGTCTGTCCCGCGTAGCGCGTGCCCGCCATCGCCGCGTCGAAGGCCGGGAAAGACACCGGCGCGCGACTGTGAACGCGCACGTTCGTGCCGCCCGCGAAGTTCAAATATACGACTTGGGGGCGCGCGGCAGGGATCGCTGCGGCTCCCAGCCCGATTTCCAGACGGAAGTCGCCTCCCGTTGTGCCGCTGGCCGGCGTCACCCCAACGTACATCACCGACGTTGCGGCGCGCAGGACGTGCGTCAGGGGGTTACGCGGCGAGATCAGCTCACGCCTCAGCAGTTCATAGCGCTCATCCAGCAGCACGACGACGAACGTTGGCCCGAAGGCGCTCGCGGTATGTATCATCACTTCCTGGCCCGCGACCCCGGGGCCGATATCGAAAAGACGATACTCGCCGCGCTGCGTGACGGCGCCCTCGACCACCAGTTTCCCGTCGATGCTCTGGGCGGTGGGTGGTGCGGGGGAATTCACCGCCGAAGTTCCGCCCGAGTCGTCGGCTGCCGTCACCGCGTCGACTAGTCCGCCCGCGGTTCCCGTCACGAGCTCCGACGGACAACCTCCTGGCAGGGCCGCGATGGTCAGGATCAAACACGCGCTGACCGTGACAAGTCGGTTTGCAGCACGGCGCGCTGGCGACACGCTAGGCCGCCGCCGACATGAAGCCGTGGGGCGGTCGGCCGCGTCGCCCGTGTTTCCACCGAAGTACTCAAGAAGCCGCATGTCCGCACTCCCGGTCCGGGTTTTCGACATGCGGCGAAGCAGTCGTCTGGCGGGCGCTTGCCCGCTGGGCTCCGGGCAGATCGCGCTGGTCGTGATGCGACCGGCACGGGTCCGCGCGCGGCGCCTGGATCGCGACGGAAGGCTACTTCAACTATGGAAAACGACGGCCCCGCTCGGCGGGTCGCGCGCTACCGAAAGCAGTAACGCCGCTATGTCTGGTAACACGTTTCCCCCGCTAGACGGCTTCGAACTGCCCCAGAATCTGCGCACTGGCGCGGCGGGACCACGCGGTTCGGATAAAGCACTGGCCCGGTCATTCCCGGCGGAGTGGACCGGGCGCCCGCGCAATTTATTCCGCGATGATCTCCGACCGATACCACCTTCGTCGGACGAACCATGCCCACCCTGTGTATGGCGAGGCTCATCTGATGGACGCCGAACGAATCGTACGCCTGACGCCCGAATCCGTTCGCGAGCTGATCGAGTCGGAGCGGGTCCACGCGATCTCCAAGCATCCGCCGGGCCAGCGCCGCGAGGAACGCTGGCCGTTTCCCGGAACGGTCGAGGTGTGGCTGCCCGACGAGTGCTACGGCGAGAAGCACCTGCTGGCCACCCTGCACAATCTGAGTCAACACGGTCTGGGCATGCGGAGCCGGCGCCCGGTTCCGGTCGATACGAAGATCTCGCTGGCGATTCACCAGCCGGAACTGAGCTGCTACGGCCACGCGGTCGTTCGGCACTGCACGCGGGCCCACGCCGGGTACCTGATCGGCATCGAATTCATTTTCGAGACCGAAGAAGCGGGCGAAACGGCCTGATCGGCCGTTCGCGACCGTAGGCCGTTCGCCGCCCCACACGAAGCCTGCCGTATCCGAACCCCGCACGCGAGTGCGGGGCCATCGGCGCGCTGTTTGATCCCCCAGACAAGCGCGATGCGGCGGCGACCTGCGCTTGGGGGCTCCCCCTGGGGGGACTACAATCCCGCGTCATGCGCTCGACGTTCCTGGCTCATGAGCTCCCCAACGGGCTCCGGGTGGTCTGCGAGACCATGCCGGCCGTCTGCTCGGCGGCGGTCGGCTTTCTCGCTTGCAGCGGCTCGCGCGATGAGCGCCCGGCGGAGCACGGCGTGAGCCACTTTCTGGAGCATATGTGCTTCAAGGGGACCGCGCGTCGCTCGAGCCGCGAAATCAACGTCCGCTTCGATGAGCTGGGCAGCATCTACAACGCCTTCACCGGCAAAGAGCACACGGTGTACTACGGCTGGGTGCCGCGCGATCGACTCGCGGACCAGCTCGAGCTGCTGGCGGACATGATGCGGCCGAGCCTGCCACCAGACGCTTTCGAGACCGAACGCCAGGTGATCCTCGAAGAGATCGCCATGAACGACGACAGCTTCGACCGGATCGTCTGGAACTTCGCCCACGAGGTCGTCTTCGGCGCGCATCCCCTGGCGCACGAGATTCTCGGCGAGAAGGAGACGATCCAGGCTCTGCCGCACGCGGCGCTGGTCGACTACCACCGGCGACGGTACGCCCCGGGAAACCTGGTGCTGGTTGCCGCGGGTGCGCTCGATCCGCAGAAGGTCTTCGTCGCCGCGGGCCGCTATTGCGCGGATTGGGCACCCGGTGTGACGGACCGCGCTGCGGCGGACCCGCCGCCGGTCGTGCCGACGGGAGTCCGCAAGCGCGTCCTGGACCGGTTCAACCGGCAGAGCGTGTTGTTGATCTATCCGTCCGTCCCGCACCATCACCCGGCAGAAGAGTCGATCGAGGCCTTCACGAGTCTCTTCGGCGGCAGCAATTCGCGCTGCTATTGGAACATCGTTCAGAAAGGGATCTGTACGCATGCCGGCGCCGCGTGGGTGGCGTACCGCGATTGCGGCGTGCTGATCCTCTTTGCCGAGGGGGAGCCACAGCGATGCGAGGAGATGGTGGATGCCCTGCGAACACAGGCGCGGGAGGTGACGACGGCCGGCTTTCGACCCGAGGAGGTGCAGCGGGTCAAGAATCAGCGCCGCACCCATTTGGCGCTGGAGGCCGAGAATCCCCGCACGCGCCTGATGCAGCTCGTGGATGATCTGGAGACGCGCGGCTACGTGCGGACCGCCGAAGCACGGCTGGCCGCGGTCGAAGCCGTCACGGCCCACACCATCGCCGAGTACCTCGAGCAGTATCCGATTGACGGCGAAGGTCTGTTGATATCCTGTGGCCCGCGGGACTGGCCATGAGAGAACCGGTTTCTTCGACCGCGCCACGGGTGACAACCGTGTCGGGGGGCGCGCCGGCATGCCGCACCGGCTTCCCGCGACAAAGCGCGCGAGTTCCGGGGCGACCGCGCCGCCTGTCACAACCCGCCCCAGCGATTAGTCTTCCGGACGTACGACCGTGCGACGCGAACTGTCAGATCGGGTCATCGTGATCACCGGCGCCAGTTCCGGCATTGGTGCCGCGACGGCGCTGGCGTGTGCCCGGGCCGGCATGCACGCCGTGCTCAGCGGGCGCGACGCGGCCCGGCTGGAGGAAGTCGCGCGGCGTGTCCGTGCGCTGCGCCGGACAGCGCACACCGTCGTCGGTGACGTGACGGAGCCGGACCTCAACCGGCGCCTGCTGGACACGGCGGAGGCTGCCCTGGGCCGCTTCGACGTCGTACTGGCCAACGCCGGCTACGGCTTCAAGCGTCCTACCCACGAGGTCGAGGACGCCGAGCTGCGCCGCATTTTCGAGGTCAACTTTTTCGCGGCGGTGGCTTTGCTCCGCGAGGCGGCGCGTCGGCTGCTGGCTGCCGGCCGGCCTGGTCATCTTCTGATGACCTCCAGCGCTGTGGCGAAGTTCACCCTGGTGGATTTCGGCGCCTATTCCGCGACCAAGGCGGCCCAGAATCACATCTGTCGTGCCATGCGAATGGAGTTGCGGCCTTTCGGAATCGAAGTCGCTTCGATTCACCCCATCACGACGCGCACCGATTTCTTCCGTCGGGCGGCGGAATACGGCGGCGCCGCGCCGGCCCGCAGCAGCCGACACGGTGCCGCGTCGCGCTGGTTCGCCCAGGACCCGGAGCGGGTCGCTGCGGCGATCGTACGCTGCCTGCGCCGTCCGCGGCCCGAGGTCTGGACGAGCTTCAGCACGCGGCTGGCGGCCGGATGGATGACGATCTTCCCGCGCCTGATGGACGTGGTGGGCCGCCGCTTCCGCGAGTCGTAAACGGGCCGCTCAGGCGGTCGTCGGCCTTTCCGGCGTCAGGCCGCCGTTGGCGAGCGCGATGCGGTTCTTGCCGGTGCGTTTGGCGGCCAGCAGAGCTTCGTCCGCGGCCCGCAGCAACTCGCCGGGCGTCTTACCGTCCCACGGAAAGCACGCCAGTCCGCCGCTAATGGTGATCGGTCCTGGCGCCTCGGGCCCCAGACATTTGAACGCATGCTTACGGATGACGTCCCGGAAGCGGTCCGCCAGGGCGACCGGCTCATGGGGATGCTGTGAGCCTGGGACCCGCGGTTTCTCCGCGTCCCAGAAAATGACAGCGAACTCGTCACCCCCGTACCGGGCGACCACGTCATGCTCCCGGGAGCAGCGCGTCAACAACGTTGCTACTTCGCGGATCAGCGCGTCCCCAGTTTCGTGGCCGTATCGGTCGTTGTACGTCTTGAAATCGTCGATGTCGAACAGCAGGACGGTCAGGCGCTGCCGTCGAGCGGTCGCGTCCCGCACCAGCTCCTCCAACCGCGCTTCCAGATATCGCCGGTTGTGGAGCCCGCTCAGATCGTCGCGCCACGCCAGCTCCCGCCAGCGCCGCTGCTCATCGGCTTGCGTCACGACTGCTTCGACCAGCCGCGCATACCCGGCCAGCCGCCGCGCGTCCTCCGCCGTGTAGGCACCGCCCTGCTTCCGCCCCAGCGCCACGCTCCCCACGACCACCTCGCCCCGCCGCAAGACCTCTTCAAGCACGGGGTCTTCCGTCTGTCCCGTGCTGGCTACCAGGTCTTCGACACGCACTTGGACGCCGACGGCGCCGAGTGCCGCCCGGATCAGACCTGCCAGACGTTCCAGCGCCGCCGCGGGTCCCTCGTTCAGTCGCTGGAGTACGTCCGCCAGAGCCATGGCTTCCTCCGGCGTCGGCCCCGGAGGCGGGGACTCGACACGTGTCGGGGCCGTTGCACGTGGAATCTGAAATGCGTTGGCCAGCTCCTCCGGCGTTATGGGTTCGAGAATGTACTCGTCGGCTCCCGCTTCGGTCGCACGCTGGGCATGCGGTTCGTGCGCGGGGGGCACGGCTACCACGATCCGCGCCTGCGGTGCAACCTTGCGTAACGCCCGTATCGCCCGCAGCAGGCGATCTCCGGGGACGTATTCCAATAACACGCCTTCAAATCGGCCCTGGCCCGCCGTCCACACCCCGTTCAGCAGGCTGTCTGCCGGTACGCAGCGGCAGCGCGGCAGCGCCTCGGCTACCGTCTTTCGCAGCGTCGTGGATCCCACGATCAGCAGGTCCGCATCAGCCCGCATTCACGCTTCCTTCGCCCACGGCTCACCTGCCGGCGCTCGGTGTCCGCCGCATCGGCCTGCTGCCGTACCCCGCCCCCAAGACGCCCCACCGGCGGACCGTGTGTCCGCGGTTGCCTTACGAGTCCTCCGGATCGTCGAGCAGGGCGGCCAGCTCCTCACGCGTCAGAGGCAGCGGGCGGTCGTCCGCGCCGCTCACCTCTTCGTCGCAATTCCGCCTTCCCGTTGGCTGCACGCGCCCTTCCAGCCGCTCTGCCTTACTCGGCGGTGCGGAGACGTCCGACCACGAAACGGAAGGCAGGTCCATTGCGCACAAGAGCTGCGCCGGCGTCTGACTCAGTACCCGATCCAACGCCTCGGTCGTGCAGCATACCTGCACCGGTGGTGCCACGCATGGCACCGCAAACGCGCCCGGTCGGCCGTAGATGACGATCCCCGCACGCGGCCAGGTGTCGCGCACGCGACCGATAATCGCCGCCTCATCCTCTGCCAGGCCGTCCATGCCGATCAGCACGAGGTCCGGTACCTGTTCGTAGTTTTTCAGCAGATAGACGCAAGCCTCGTAAACGTCTTCCACGCCGACGACCGCGACTTCGTGGCGTGACAGCCATGCGTCCAGGGCCACGGCGCTGGTCCGTTGACCGGTACGAACATGCAGTGCACTCTGCACTCTGGCCACGAAATGTTTCCTCGACAAGGCGGCGCCGTTCCCCGCTTCGCTTCCTGCCTCATCTTAAACCGCGCGTGCGCGTACTGTCAAAAAATGGTCCTTTTCCGCGCCCGCCGCCGCCGGAAACCGGAAGCCGCCACTCGCCAGTGCCTGGTGCCACGCCGCAAATGGTCTTTCTATGGGGCCCGCCGGTTGTGACCACGGCACGAGCGTAACACTCGTTTTTCTGCGGCAAATAAGGAAGGCGGGCGAAGCCGCGCGTTTTTTGAGGTCCCGCCGGGCGTGCGTCTGAGTATTGACAGATCCATGAACCGGACACTACGCGGCGTCGCGAGGTGTCAGGCGGTGTCAGTGGCAGGCACTTTACCGCTGGGGGCCAACAGGCTAGGATGCAATAGGGCCCCGTCGCGGACGGCGGCGTGCCGAAAAGCGGCGGCAGGCAACGATGGTGGCGTGCCCGAGAGGACTAAGGGAGCGGATTGCAAATCCGTTATTCATGGGTTCGAATCCCATCGCCACCTTTCAACGACGACCTGTTCGCGAAGCCCAACCGGCGGCAGGGGACTCTCCACGGCGTACACCGCATGTCCGCTGAGTCATCCCGGCTCGCCCAGCGCTAGCGTAGCTATGTGACGATGCGCAATTCGACGACGCGCTGTCTTAGTCCGGCACGCCAATGCGGGGCCGCCCCACCACTTACGTGGCGGGTTCTGACCGAGCACGCCGCCAGTTTGCGAATTCCGATTCAGGGCTCAGCTTCAGCCGGCGCCCTCGCCAGCCTGTTGCTGCCGCTGGGCAGCGGCTG
>Ga0308417_1001353_pt1 | contig 16935 bp, 10 predicted proteins | sample HotsprSampleOS65_FD_203528 | JGI IMG/M metagenome (GOLD analysis project Ga0308417, IMG submission 203528) | Hot spring phototrophic mat microbial communities from Octopus Spring, Yellowstone National Park, Wyoming, United States - 20090730_OS65 ... | reverse complement strand
GCCGCCGCCGAACAGCGTGCGAAACATGTTGCGGAAATTCTCGTTGATCACCGCAAAGGCCTCGCTGAACCGCTTGCGCGATTCGGCGTCGATTTCCTTGATGGTCTTTTCGGTGTCGCGGATCGAATCGAGCAGATCCTGCCGTTGCGTGTTCAGGAAATCGTAGCGCTGCTGCGCCTCCTGATACTCGCTGAGCGCCTCCGGGTTGACAGGCCCGAGGGCCTCGATGCGGCGGCGCAGGTCCTCCGCCTTCTCCTCGGCTTCGGCGACAGCAAGCTCGTCGAGCTCCGGCGCCTCCGCCGGTGCCGATTCCATCCCGGGCGCCCCGGCTGCGGCTTCGGATGCGTCCGCATCCCCGGCGGCGGCAGGCCGCGGCTGCGCCAGCCTGTGCGCCGCCTCGGCGACAGGCACGCCGAGCTCCTTGCGGCAGTTCTCGTCGAGATGCTTCAGGTCCGACTGCCGGCGGACCAGTTCCAGCTCGATCTGCGCGCGCCGCTCCTGGGCTTCCGCCAATTGCTGCCGGGCCGCCTTGACGCGCTCTTCCGCCTCGGCCAGCGCCGTCCGCTGCGCCGCTTCCTTTTCGGCCAGCGTGGCGGTTTCCAGGTCGAGCTGCTCGAGCGCGGCCGCGGCCTGCGCGGCGCGCTCCTCGAGGGCGAGGTTCAGCTCGAGCAGCTGGTTGCGCTTCAGGGCGAGCCGCTCCAGCTCGGCGGCGAGATTGCGGCGGCGCGCGGCCGTGTCCTGCATTTCGCGCTCCAGCCGTTCGAGCGCCTGCCCGACGCCGCGGCGGCGCTCCTCGCACCCGGCCAGCTCGACGCGCAGCACGGAGTGTTCCTCGCCGATCGAGTCCAGCTGCCGCTTGAGCTGCTCCAGCTCGGCGCGCGCGGCCTCGAGCTGTTGCTCCAGCCCGGCCCGCTCTTCTTCCTTCTGCGCGGCCAGGGCGGCCTTGGCCTCGCGCTCGGCCGCGGCGCGTTCGGCCTCGCGCCCGAGCCGCTCCAGCTCGACGCCGGCCAGCGACAGCCGCTGTTCGGCGCGCTGCGCTTCCTCGTTCAGCTTGCGCATCTCCTGGTCGAGCAGCAGCGTTTCCTTTTCCTGCTTCTGCTGCTGCGCGCGCAACTGGTCCAGCGCCTCCGACAAGGCCTGGATGTCGCGCTCAAGCCGCTCCAGCTCCTGCTGCGCCGCGGCCAGCTCCGCGTGCCGCTGCTCGAACAGCGCCGTCACCTCGCGCAATTCCCGCTTCAGGGCCAGCGGCCCCGAGCCGGTGCGCCGGCCGCCGGTGACCGCCTGGCCGTGGTAGCAGACGCCGTCCGGCAGGAGGAAGAACAGGTCCGGGTATACGGCGGCGAGCCGCTGCGCCGCCTCGCGGGACTCGGCCAGGAAGCAGCGCGCCAGCCGCGGCAGCAGCGCCGCCGGGGCGTTGGTCAGCCCGTTGGTGAAGCGGATGCCCTCGCTGAGCCGGCCAACGATCCCGGTTTCGGGGCCGATGGCCGGCTCGGGGACGGGGGAGGACACGGCAGGGGCGCTGCCGTGCAAATTCGGCTCCACGAGAAACGTGGCGCGGCCGTCCAGGTCGGCGCGCAAAAGATCAATGCCTTTTCGCGCGTCTTCCCAGGATTTGACGACCACATATTCCAGCTCTTCGTGGAGAAATTCCTCGGCGGCTTTCTCGAATTCCGGGTGGGTCAGTTCGACGAAATCGGCAAGCACGCCCGCCGGGGCGAAGCCGTCGGCCTCGCCGCGCTGCGCCGCCTGGAACAGCCGTTTCACCGCCTCGGCCGTGTAGGCGCGGTGCGACAGGATCTGGCCGAGCGAGTCGCGCCGGGCGCGCAGCGAGCTGGCCTCGTGCCGCAGCGCCTCCAGGCGCTTGCGGGTTTCGGCCGCCGCGGCACGCCTCTCCTGCAACTCGCGCTCGGTGCGGGCGCGGCGGTCCTGCGTGGACTCCAGCTCGAGCTGGCGGTCGGCGAGCTGTCTCGACAGCTCGTCACGCGCGGCGCGGACCCGCGACAGATCCGCCTGCGCGGCCTCGGCATCCTTGCGGACGCGCGCCCGGTCGCGCTCGATCGCCGACAGGAACGATTCGATCTGCGCCAGATGGTTGCGCAGCGAGGCCGCCTCGCCGAGCAGGGCCACCACGCGGCGGCGCATCTCCTCGAGCGCGCGCTCCTTTTGCGACAGATCGCGCTGCAAGGCGTCGCGCTCCTGCTGCTTGGCCGCCAGGCGGGAGCGGGCCTCGGCGGCGGCCGCCTCCAGCTCTTTCAGCTGCCCGGCCAGATGCGCGCGCTCCTGTTCCTGACGTTGGGCGCGGGCGGCCAGCTGCTCGGTCTCCTGCTCGCCCTGCTGAAGCCGCTGCTCGATGGAGGCGGCCTCGCGGGCCTGGGAGGCGATCTGGCCCTGAATCCGCTCGGCTTCCAGCCGGGTTTCGGCGGCGCGCTTGCGCGCCTCCGTCAGGGCGGCCTCCAGGCGGTAGAACTCCTCGCGCGCCGCCGCCACCGCCCTGTCCTCTTGCTCGACGCGCGCTTGCAGCTCTGCATAGTGCGCGCCGGCGGCTTCCAGCTCGGCGGCAATGCGCGCCGCCTCGCGCTCGAGCAACAGGTACCGGCCCGCCAGAGCCACCCGCAAGTGCCGGTCCAGCTCCGCCTTCAGCTCCTCGTAACGGCGCGCCTTGCCCGCCTGGCGCTTCAGCGAGTTCACCTGGCGGGAGACTTCCTCAAGGATGTCGAAGACGCGCGTGAGGTTCTGCTTGGCGCCTTCCAGCTTGGCCTCGGCCAGCCGCCGCTTGTTCTTGAACTTCGAAATTCCGCAGGCTTCCTCGATGACGCCGCGGCGGTCCAGCGGCTTGGAGGAAAGGATCTGGCCGATGCGGCCCTGCTCGATGATCGCGTAGGACTCCGGCCCCAGCCCGGTGCCCATGAAGAGCTCCTGGATGTCGCGGAGCCGGGCGATGCGCCCGTTGATGAGATATTCGCTCTCGCCGGAGCGGAACAGTCTCCGCGTGACGGTGATCTCCTGGGCTTTTTCGGGCAGCGCCGCCGCCGGCTCGAGCGTCACCGTAGCCGGGGCGGCCTCGGCCGCGCCGGCCGCGCCTTCGCCAGAGCCGCCGTGCCCGTTGGCGCCGTTTCCGTTGGAACCGTTGGATTTCGGCTCGGCAGCGGCAGGCCGCGCCGAAGGTTTCTGTCCGGGCGCCTGCACCTGCCCGGTGGGGTCGACCAATACCATGGTGACCTGCGCCATGCCGAGCGGCTTGCGGTCGCGGGTGCCGGCGAAGATGACATCTTCCATGCGCGAGCCGCGCAGCGACTTGGCCGACTGCTCGCCGAGAACCCAGCTGATGGCATCGCTCAGGTTGGACTTGCCGCACCCGTTGGGCCCGACGATGGCGGCGATGCCCCGGCCCGGAAAACGCATCTCGGTCCGGTCCGGGAACGACTTGAAGCCCTGAAGTTCAACGCGTTTCAGGATCAGCAAAGGCGGAACCTCGCATCAGCAGGCATGCTGCTGTTTTTTGACGCGTGCATATACGGCACGGCCACTCGGGGGGGGCAAGTTACTTCCGAGCATACACCGAATAGCGTGGCGATGCAAGATGCACGGTCGAACATTTTGAAGGCCCCGGGCTTGGACCCCTATATATAGTAGGTTGCCTGCCGCCAAGGCCCCCTACGGATCCGCAGCCGGTGCGGGGAATCAGCCGGGCGGCGGCGCCCCGCCGAGGCTTGCGATGGCGGCCATGACGTCCTGCCCGGCAGGAACCGCCGCTCCGAAGCGGACGACGAGGCGCGCGTCGCGCTCGCTGATCCAGGCCGGAACCACCGGCCGGCCAATGCGGCGCAGCAGTCGGTCCACGCCGGGCAAGGCCGGCCCGAGCCGCCCCGCCACGCCGGCCACCCCTTCGGGGAAGATGCCGATGGGGCAGCCGATTCCCGGCAATTCACGCAGCAGCCGGCGCAGCGAGCGGGCGGTGAAAGCAGGGTTGGCGCCGTGGAAGCTGACCGGGTAGCACCAGAGCGCGTGGGCCACCCGCGGCAGCAGCAGATCACCGGGTGAGCGGAACGAAAGCGGGCCGAGGCGCCACGGGGGCCAGTTGGCGGTCACCAGCCAGCGCACCGGCGGATCGAGCGGCCCGTAACGGCGCACGACGGCCTGCGTGAGGACGCTCGCCGGGTGGAGGATCCAGAGACCCTTGCGCTGGTAATGATTGGCGGCGAGGACGAAGCGCGGGTCATCGGGCAGTTGCTCCAGCCCTTCCATCACTGGCGGCGGCTGCATCCGCGCCACCACCCGGGCGGTGAAATCGGCCAAATCGCGCCGGGCGCCGCGGCGGATGTAGCCGGTGAGGCCGAAGACGAGGTCCCACGGCACGGGGTATGCGACCGGCTCAGACACGGCGGCCCTTCCAGATCGCCCCCCGGCCGGTCAGCGAGGCGAACATCGCCGAGGTCACGATTCCCTGAAACAGATAGATGGCCAGCGGCGCCCAGAGGGCTCGCCGCCAGCTTCCATACCACGGGCGCCAGGCGGCGGCGGGCACGGCGGCAAACAGCGCGGCCGCGAGCCACTGTCGCGCAAGCAGCAGCAGCGCGAGCACAGGCAGCCACGAGGTCATCACGATGGAAGCCGCCACCACGGCAGCACCAGTGCGCGGGTTGTGGGACAGCACGCGGAAGGAGTTCTTCCGGAACCCGCGCCACAACGCCAGGAACGAATCGTACATGCGGACGGAAGCGAGGTTCTCGGCGCGGCAGACGGCCAACGGCAACCCGCTGCGCTTCCAATGGGCGGCCAGGGCGACGTCTTCGGTCACCGAGCCGGCCACCGCCGCGTGGCCGCCCGTCCGCAGGTAAGCTTCGCGGCGGACGAGGATGCACTGGCCGTTGGCGAGCGCGTCGGGGGCGCGCGGGTCGTTGATGCGGGCCGCGTTGACTCCGGCAAAGTAGAGTCCGAGACCGTAGGCGACCAGCGCCGCTTCAAACCACCGGAGGCAGACCTGGCGCGGGAACACGGTCACCGCATCCAGCCCGCGGCCCTCGGCCCAGGCCACGAGGGCAGCGACAAAGCCCCGCTCGTACCAGGTGTCGGCATCGACAAAAAGCAGCCAATCTGTTTCGGCCTGTTGCGCGCCCGTCCAGCAGGCGTGCGGCTTGCCGAGCCAGCCCGCCGCCAGCGGAGGGGCGGGGATCACCGCCGCGCCCGCGGCGCGGGCCTCTTCGGCCGTGCGGTCCGCCGAGTGGTCATCCACGACGAGCACCCGGGCCGCCTGGCCCGAGAGACTGCGCACGCAGCGCGCGATGACGGCTTCTTCATTGCGCGCGGGGACGATGGCCGTGACGCGCCCGGAGGTCTCCGGCGCGCCAGGCGCGGGGCCCACTTCGGGCAACGCCATGTACTGCGCGTGCGAACGCCGGGCCAGCCAGATCATCAGCACCGCCAGCAGGGCCGCCGCGGCCGGGATGGCGGGAACCATCGCTGCGGGGATGCCGGTCACGAGACTCTTTTTATCGTAGGGCCGGCGACACCGTCGGGGAAAAGCGGCTTTTCTTTCTCCGCCTGCCATCGGCCCTCGCCATCCTGGGCGCGGGCCTGGACGAACTCGGCCCGCGGCGCAACGAGTTCCGCCTTCCACCGGGTCCAGGTGTGGCGGGACATGGGCGTCTCCAGTTGCGCTTCCACCCAGGGGCCGCCATCGGCGCGGACCTCCACGCGGCGCACGCCGCGGATGCCGGCGTAGGCCACGCCGCCGACGCGCAGGCGGTCCCCCTCGCGCCGCACACGGTCGATGAAGGCGCCCGTGTGAACCACGGGTTCTTTCGTATAGCCCATCTTCGGCCACGTGCCGTAATAGGGTTTGGTCACCAGCCGGATTTCGCTCAACCACTTCACGCTCTTGAAGCCGTAATATTTGGGCGCGACCAGGCGGAACGGGAAGCCGTGGACGCGGTCCAGCGTCTTGCCGTTCATGCCGAGGGCGAGCAGCAGGTCGTCGGAGAAGGCGTGATCAGGCGTCAGGGAATCGTCATGGCCGTCGACGCCAAGGAAGGCCACCTCCACGACGGCCGACGGCACGCGGGAAGGATCCACGAGCTGGCGCAGCGAAATGCCGCTCCACTCGGCCGTCCCCATCAGATTCGACTTGAGCGTGTTGGACACGCAGCGCATGGTGGTGACGCGCTGCGTGCGCGGCAAAGACAGGATCTCGCTGTAGGAGAGCGTCCGCAGCGGCCGGCCGTCGAGCGTGATGCGGAGCCGCCATTGGCGAGGGTCAATCGATGGATCCACCGTGTTCTTGCTCATCCCGTAGAACGCCTCGACGGGCGTAATGAAAGGCCGCACGAGGCCTTCGCCGAAGGTATCGGGAGGGGGCTCAAAACGGTAGAGGAGCTGCGGCTCGGCGGCGCGCGCCGCCATGGCGCGGTTGCGCAAGAAGCTCTCGCCCGCCACGAGGGCCGTGCCGGAGGCCATCAGGAGCGGCGTCAAAACGTCGCGCCGGCTCACGGGGGCCGCGCCGGCAACTTGCGGTGCGGACTCAGGCGCGGCGCCAGCCGGACTCTTGCGGCGCGCCAGAAAGATCTCGAGCAGGAGCACGGCGAGGAAAGATGCCGCTCCGATAGCGGCCAGCCCGCCGGTGGCGGCCAGCGGCTTGGCCCATTCGCCGAGGGCCGTCAGCAGAAACACGGCATAGTCGTTGGGGGTGCGCGCCATGATCCATTCCGCGATCCGGTCGGTGGCGAGCGGGACGCCGGCGGCGAGGAACAGCAGATAGTTCAGCGCGCAGAAAACAAGCGCGGCCGCGCTGGAACGGCGGAGAGTGCGTTGGAGCATACTGCCTTTGCGGTGATCCAGTACTTTTCCCGGCGCGGGACCACAGCGCGCCGGCTGAAGACGTCGTAGCCGGAAGCCTCGATGCGGTCGAGGATCCTGGCATAAATGCGCGCCGCCAGATCGACGGCGAAGCGCCCGCGGGAATGAAGATACGGAAGGCCCGAGCGCCCCGATTCGTAAAACGACCTCGCACGCGCGATCTGGAAATCCATGAGGCGGCGGAACGCCTCCGTGCGGCGGCCGGCGGCGAGATCCTCTTCGCCGACGCCGAACCGCGCCAGCTCATCCTGGGGAAGATACAGGCGGCCGCGGCGCAGGTCCTCGCCGACGTCGCGGAGAATGTTGGTGAGCTGCATGGCGATGCCCAGATCGATGGCCTGCCGGCGCGGGTCGCCATCGAAACCCGTCACATGCATCATCATCAGCCCCACGGTGGAGGCCACGCGGTAGCAGTACAGGCGGAGCTCTTCGAACGTTTCATACCGGCGGCGCACGAGATCCATCTCCACGCCGTCGATGAGCTCGAATGCATAGCGCGGGGGGATCGAGAAGCGGCGCACGGTGGCGGCGAAGCCGTCGAGCACTTCATCGCCGGCGCCGCGCCCGTCCAGCGCCTGCCGGAGACGCAGCCGCCATTGGTCCAGGTCGGGCGGGGCATCGGCCTCGTCCACCATGTCGTCGGTCGTGCGGCAGAACCAGTAGACCGACCAGGCGGCCTCGGCCACGTCGCGCGGGAAAAACCGGGTGGCGAAGTAGAACGATTTCGAGCCGCGCGCCGTGGCTAGACGGGCACGTTCGCGCATACGAGCTTCTCCGCGATCTTGGCCGAGCTGAGCACGCCGGGCACGCCGGCGCCCGGGTGCGTGCCGGCGCCGACGAAATACAGGTTCGGGATATCCTCGCTCTGGTTGTGCGGGCGGAACCACGCCGACTGGGTGAACACCGGCTCGAAGCTGAAGCCGGCTCCGGCGTAGGAGTTCAGCGTGGTTTCGAAATCTAGCGGGGTCAGGGTGCGAATGGTGGCGAGGTTGCCGAGCAGCCCCGGCATGTAGCGGCGGTCGAGGAACTCGAGCACGCGGCGCGTGAACGGCTCGTTCTCGCGCGACCAGTCAATGCCGGAGAGCTGGTTGGGCACCGGGACGAGCGCGTAGAAGCAGTCGCAGCCCGGCGGGGCCATCGAGGGGTCCGTGGCCGTCGGGCGGTGCAGGTAGAGAGAGAACTCGTCGCTCAAACGTTTCTTGTTGAAAATGTCGTCGAGCAATTCCCGGTAGTGCGGGCTGAGGATGATCGTGTGGTGGCGCAGTTCGGGGTAGAGCTTTCGCGTGCCGAAATAGACCACCCACAGGCCCATCGAATAGCGCATCCGCCGGAGCTTGCGGTCGGTGTACTTGCGGCGGTGTTCGGGCGCGATCATCTTCATGTAGGTGTTGGCGACGTCGGCATTGGAGACGACGGCGTCGCAGGGGAAGACGCGCCCGTCGGCGGCTGCCACGCGGCGGGCCAGCCCGTTTTCGACCTCGATGCGGGCAACGGGAGTGGAAAGATGAACGCGGCCGCCCAGCTCCTCAAACAGGCGGCCGAGAGCCGAGACCAGCGCGCCGGTTCCACCCATCACGTAATGCACGCCCCACTGCCGCTCCAGGTAGTGGATCAGCGCGTAGATCGAGGTCGTCTGGAAGGGATTGCCGCCCACCAGCAGGGGGTGGAAGCTGAACACGCGGCGCAGCAGCGGGTCTTTCACGAACTGCGACACAAACTGGTAGACGGTCTTGTAGGACTCGAGCCGCACCAGATCGGGCGCGATCGAGATCATGTCGGTGAAGCGGAGGAAGGGCTTGTCGGCCAGCTCGACGAACCCTTTCTGGAAGATGGCCCTGGCGCGGCGGATCATCTCCCGGTAGCCCTCCAGATCGCCTGGAGAGAAGGCAGCCACGCGGCGCTCCGTCTCCGCCTCGTCGCCGTTGTACTCGAACCAGCGGCCGTCGTGGAACTCGATGCGGTAGAAGGGGTCCACAGGAACAATCCGGCAATAGTCTTCCGTCTTGCGGCCGGCGGCCTGGAAGATTTCGTCGAACAGAAAGGGAGCGGTGATGACGGTCGGGCCGCCGTCGAAGGTGAAGCCGTCCTGGCGGTAGACATAGGCGCGGCCGCCGAGCTGGTCGCGCGCCTCCACCAGGTCCACCTGATAGCCGCGCGCCTGCAAACGGACGGCCGCGGCCAGGCCGCCAAAGCCGCTGCCGATGACGACGATTGGCCGCGTGCGGCTCCGCGGGGAGAACGTGGATGACAGCGCGTGAGCGTTACTGGCAACGGGCACGGAGCACCTCCACCATTTCGAGCAATTCCGTGGCAGCCGGCCCCAGAGGGGCCAGAACCTGTTCGGCGCGCCGCAGTCTCGCTTCGACCGCTTCGCGGTCGGAGACCTCGCCGTCCAGGTAGTCGTCCACCAGCTGGAAGGCCCGGCCGAATTCTCGCCCGAACTGCCGCAGCGTCCGGGCGAGGGGGGATTCGGGATCGGTAAACAGCAGGCCGGCCTGCGCGGCGAGGTCGAACAGGGGCACGGTTTTCAGCTCGTTCATGCAATCGCGGAGCTGGGCGCGCTCGCAGGGCTTGGCGCGAAGGTCGAGATCCTGGCCCTCGCAAAGGCCGCAGACGTCAAGAGCGCGCAGCAACTGGCTTTGGAAGCGGATCAGCGACGGCAGCAGGGCCGGCGGGCAGGGCTGCTCGACGATGCAACGGGCGGCCAGGGCGACAAGGCCGAAAGCGGCCAGCAGCGCGGTGGACTCGCCGAAGGCGACGTGCGCCGCGGGCCGGTTGCGGCGCTCCGGGGAGTTGTCCATGCAGGGCAGGTCGTCGACGATGAGCGAGGCGCAGTGGAGGATCTCGACGGCGGCCGCGGCTCGCAGGGCGAGGGCATTGTCGTGGCCGCAGAGGCGCCCCACGCGCAGGGCCAGCACGGGCCGGAAGCGCTGCCCTTGGCCAAGAACGGCGTAGCGCATTGCCTGGCGAAAGGGCGTGGGCGCGGGATCCCCCAGCAGGGACTCCAGATGTCTCTCCACCAGCTCGCGGTCCTCGGCGAAGCGGACGGCCGGCGAGCGCGAGGGGGAGGAATGAGCCAAGGCGGGTAACATCAAGTGAGTAGATGGCAGCGAGGAGCAAGCCGCTGCAAAAATGGCGCGCCTTTGTGGGAGACTTCGCGCAGGGGTGCTAAACATCACCCACGGGAGTCTGAAATCGGGCGGCTTCGCCCTGCGTGGATGAATTTGCCAACATGTTGCATACAAATGGGTTGACTTCCGTTCTCCGTTGCGATAGGTTTGGCGTGGTACCTGCAAAGGGACGTCTGAGCCGTGTGTGGGCTCAGAGGTTCAGGACTTGCGGAAGCATGGAATTCATGTTCGCACGTGGAAGGAGTGCACTATGCGTTCAATGAGACGCTCAGGTGGTTGGATGAAATGGACGCTGGCGGCGCTGTTGTTGATAACTTCAACAGTGTTGGTCAGCTCCACACAGTCACCGTTCACTCAGCGGGACAAGGCATTTTATGCCGACGAAGCCACGATCAACTTCGTCCGGCCCGGACTGGTCTTCAAGATTCTTGGTCATGAGATCGCTTCAGACGGAACAGTGAAGGTCCGATTCCGGATTACGGATCCGAAGGGAGTTCCCCTGGAGCGGGAGGGCATCAACACGCCGGGGCCGGTGTCGACCAGTTTTATCCTGGCCTACCTGCCCAATGACGGGGACCACTGGAGAGCTTATACCACGAGGTTGAAAACGAGCACGTGGCCGCCGACGGCCGGGCGGCAGGCTCGACAGGCCTCGGCTGACACGGGCGGCTCCTACCAGAAGGTGGCCGATGGCGAATACATCTACACGTTCGGGACGAAGCTGCCGGCGAACTACGACAAGACGGCGACACACGCGATTTCGCTCTATGGCAACCGGAACCTGAGCGAATTCGAGCTGGGCGTGAATTACGCCACGGACAACTATTACTTTGTTCCGGATGGCTCCGCGGTGAAACGCGTGCGGCAGGTCATCACGACCGATTCCTGCAACAAGTGCCATGAGGATTTGCGGTTCCACGGCGGCTCGCGCAAGGGGATGGACAATTGCATCCTGTGTCATACGCCGGCTTATACGATCGGCAACCTCGCCGTCCAGAACACCAACCCGGAGACGGGCAACACGATCGACATGACCGTCATGATCCACAAGATCCACATGGGGGCCAACCTGCCGAGCGTGCAGGCGGGCAAGCCGTATCAGTTCGTGGGTTTTGGCAACGCGCTCCATGATTACTCGAAGGTGGGCATGCCCTCCGGGGCCAGCAATTGCCAGTGGTGCCACGAGGAGCGCAACCAGAAGGCAACCCACAAGAACGCCTGGTTGACCAACCCGACGCGGGATGCCTGCGGCAGCTGCCATGACAACGTGAACTTCGCCACCGGCGAGGGGCACCTGGGCATCATCCAGATCTCCGACAGGCAGTGCAAGAACTGCCATATTCCGGAAGGCGAGCTGGACTTCGACGCCTCCATCAAGGGCGCGCACGTGCTGCCGCAATTGTCCTCGCTGCTGCGGGGGGCCGTGGCGACCATCGAGCGGATCGAAAACACGGCGCCCGGCCAGCGGCCGCGGATCACCTTCACGCTGAAGGATCGCCAAGGCAAGCCGATGGCCATCAGCGAACTGCTCCCCGGAGCAGGCAACGCGCGGCTGGCTTTCACGCTGGCCGGCCCGACGACGGATTACGGCGCGGGCATCGGAACGTCGACGACGCGGGGCTACGTTTCCGAGGTGGTCACCGCGACAGCGGTGACGGGCAGCCCCGGCCTTTACACTTACACGATGACGGCTGCCATCCCGGCTGACGCCAAGGGCACCTGGACCATCGCGCTGGAAGGCCGCTCGCATGAGCGCATCCTTCAGGGAACCCTGAAGGAAATGGCTGTTCAGGCGACGATTCCCAATCAGGTGAAGTACTTCTCTGTGGATGGCAGTTCTGTGGCGCCGCGCAGGGTGGTGACGACCACGGCCACCTGCAACGTGTGCCACGCCCGGCTGTGGTTCCTGCACGGACAGAACCGCGACGCGATCGAAAACTGCGTCATCTGCCACAATCCGTCGATGACGGACGCCGCGCGCAGGCCTGCGGCGCAGGCGCCGCCAGAGTCGATCAACATGGCGACGATGATCCACCGCATCCACACCGGCAAGGACCAGCCTCGCGATTACACCATTTACGGTTTCGGCAACATTCCGCACAACTATAACCACGTGGCCATGCCGGCGCCGGCCTCGGCCGCCAGCTGCAACCTCTGCCACGTGAACAACAGCCACCGCGAGGCCAAGGGCGTTCTTGCCACTGTGGATCCCCGCGGCTGGTTGAACCCGATGCAGCCGACCGCGGCGTCTTGCCTCGGCTGCCACGCCAGCCAGGAGGCCGCCTCGCACGCGCTGGCCCATACGACCACGCTCGGCGAGAGCTGCGGCGTCTGCCACGGGCCTGGCAAGACTTACTCCGTGGACAAGGTGCACGCCCGATAAGGGATCAGATCCCGCCGGGGGCGGTCATTCCACGATGGCCGCCCCGCATATTCATCCCGGGGAGTTCTCATGAAAGCCTGTCATGTGCCGCTGATGGCCGCCCTCGCATGGGCGGGATGGCTGGCGGCAGCCCCAAGCGGCCAGGAGCCGGCGAAGAAAGACCAGGCTCGGGCCGCCGCTCCAGCCAAGGAATACGTCGGCTCGGACACCTGTGCCGGCTGCCACGACGAGATTCACACGAATTTCAGGAAAAACGCGCACATCCTGCTTGAGACCAACAAGCGCCGCGGCTGGGAGGGCAAGGCCTGCGAGTCCTGCCACGGGCCGGGTTCGGTGCACGCCGAGACAACCTCGGCCGATGACATCCTCTCGCCCAAGAAGATGACCCCGGCGGCCATCGACCAGATGTGCCTCGCCTGCCACAAGAACCAGCAGACGCAGGTCGGCCGCATCCAGAGCGGCCACGCCCGCAACAGCGTGGCGTGCACTTCCTGCCACAATGTGCACAAGACCGGCGAGGAGGCCAGCGCGCGGCAGTTCCGCCGGCCGGCGGGCGTCAACAGGAACTGCCAGGGCTGCCACATGGACGTCTGGGCCAGCTTCCAGAAGCCGCACCGGCACCCGCTGCCGGAAGGCGCCATGTCCTGCACCGGCTGCCATAATCCCCACGCCAGCTTTCTCAACCGCAACATGCGCCTGACGAGCGGGCAGCAGCCGGGCTGCTTCCAGTGCCACTCGAACAAGCGCGGCCCGTTCGTCTTCGAGCATGCGCCGGTGCGGAACGAGCCGTGCACCATCTGCCACGAGCCGCACGGCTCTGCCAATCCGCGGATGATGATCCGGCACGAGGTGGCCAACCTTTGCCTGGAATGCCACTCCAACATCCAGTCGCCGCCGCGGGCGACCACGGCAGGCGGCGTCGCCATTGCGACGCACGACCTGCGGCAGCCCCGCTGGCGCAACTGCACGGCGTGCCACCAGAAAGTGCACGGATCGAATGTGAATGGAGCGTTGCTGCGATGAGACTCCTGCTGGCGATCGCCCTTCCGCTCGCGCTTCTGGCGGAGGGTGCGCCCATACGGAAGGAAGCGCAACGGCAGCCGGCCGCCACCACGGCGAAGAAGAAGCTGCGCAAGATCCGCAGCACGGCGAAGCATCTCGCCTCCGCCCCCGCGCCCGTCGCAACGGACAAGACCGCCCCTGCGGCGCCCGCAGCGGCCGACGCCACCGAAGCGCGGCAGCAACCCGCGCCCGGGGCGGGCTCCGGCGGTGCAGGCGCGGGGAAGAAATGGGAGGTCAACCCCGAGCCGACCGGCACGGAAAGCGTCTTCGGCGGACACGTGGACATCGGCGCCCGCTGGGTCACCCGCGCCGGCGACTTCAACACCTACCGCAGCCTCGTCAACCTCAGCCAGGGCGCGCGCATGACCAACGCCCAGCTGCGTCTGGAGCCCGCGGACTCGAAGCTGCTTGACAGCGGGCTGCTGACCCTGACCGCCTGGGGCGGCGACCCGTACAACACGGCGCGGCTCGACATGGTCAAGCGCGGCGTCTGGCGCCTCAACAGCACCTACTCGAACATCGCGATGTTCAACGCGCTGCCCTCGTTCGCCAACATCGGCACGCCCGGCTCGCCGCTGTTTTTCAACCAGCGGACGATGGACACGCGCATCCGCAACTACGACAACGAGCTCACCCTGTTCCCCGGCACGCGCATCATGCCCTACGTCGGCTTCAGCCGCAACACGAATTTCGGAACGGGCATCACGCCGCTGGTGCTGGAACTGAACGAGTACCCGCTGCGCAACGTGATTGACTGGAGCCTTTACGAGGTGCGCGGCGGCATCCGGGTCGAACTCAACCGCTTCCACGCGACGGTCGAGCAGGGCGGGCGCCGCTTCAGCGACGACCAGTCGGTTTACTCCACCCAGGCCCTGCCGGGAAACCGGTCGACCCCTTACCTCGGGCAGATCCTCTCCCTGACCCAGGGCAGCCAGCTCTACCGCATCCGAGGCGAAGCCGAGCACACGCGGGCGCTGGTGACCACGTCCCCCTTCCACTGGCTGGATCTGTCAGGCAGCTTTATCCGAAGCCGCCCGAAGACGTACTCGGAGCTGAATCAGCTCATCCGCGGCAACGTCGTTGATCCGAACAATCCGCTGCTGCTGCTTGCCGGCACGACGGACTACTTCTTCGGCAACGCGACCATGCCGCACATTTCCGGCAGCGCGGCGGCGGAAGCGAGGCTCGGCCCGCGCATCCGCATCCGGGAAAGCTGGGAGACCGACCGCTTCCACACCACCGGCATCAACACCTTGCGGTCGCTCCAGTCTTTCACGCCCACCTCTTCCTCGAGTCTGGTTCTGACCGGCGGCGAGCGTCTGGAGGTATCGCGCCACCGCCAGCAGATCGAGGCCATCTGGGATGTTTCCAAGCAGCTCACGATCCGCGGCGGCCACCGCTACGAGTGGGGCCGCTCGCTGATGAAGGCGAGCACCTACTCCCAGGGAGCGCCCTACGACCGGCTGGAAATGGAGCGGCAGGGCGGCGTGTTCGGCTTTGTGCTGCGCCCGGTGCAAAGGGTAAGCCTGACGGGCGATCTCGAATTCATCGACGGCATCAAGACCTACTACCGCACCGGCCTGTACGACCACACGCGGCTCCGCTTCCAGACCCGGTTCCAGCTGCCGAAGAGCCTGTTCTTCAACGCCAATTACAGTCGGCTCACCAACGAAAACCCCAACCCTGACGTCCGCTACTGGTACGAGGCCGATGCCATCACGGGCAGCCTGCAATGGCTGCCGGGCGGCGGGAAGAACGCCGCCATCATCGCCGAATACCAGCGGTCGAAGGTCCGGAGCGACATCAATTTCCTCTACCCGCTGGGCCTGTTCCCGGTAGCGAGCAACTACCGCGACTACGCCCATACCGGCACGATGCTCATCGACCTGCGCCTGCCGCTGGCGAGGAATTACAGCGGCCGCCTCAGCGCGGGCGGGTCCTTTGTCACCACTTCGGGCGTGCGCCCCACGGATTACTACCAGCCGCAGGGGCGGCTGGTGCTGCCGGTCACCCCGAAGATGGAATTCTTCTCCGAGTACCGGTATTTCGGGCTCAGCCAGACCATCTATGTGTTCGAGGGCTTTCGCACCCATATGTACATGGGCGGCGTGAGGCTTCTGATGTGATTGTCCGGCTGTTTTTCAACCGTAACGCAGGGGCAGGCTCCGGCCTGCCCCTTGTCTTTTGTCCCGTCTCGCGTAGAGTGGATAGGTGGGATAAAGGAGGTCATTCATGTTCCGGCTCTTGTTGATCCTGTGCGTAGCGGTTTCCGTTTGCGCCGCCGCCGTTCCCTTGGGGGATTCGGCCCGCGGCGCGGAGGTGTTCAGGAACCAGAAGTGCATCGTTTGCCATAGCGTGAACGGCCAGGGCGGCAAGTCGGCGCCGGACCTGGGCCGGACCATCGGTCGCGGCTACACGCCGGCCACGATGGCTGCGCTGATGTGGAACCACGCGCCGAAAATGTGGGAGTCCATGGAGCGCGCCAGCCTGAAGCCGCCGCAACTGACCACGCAACAGGCGGCGGACCTGTACGCCTATTTTTATTCGGCGCGCTTCTTTGAAGCGAAGGGCGACGCGAACCTCGGCAAAAAGCTTTTCTCGGAGAAAGGCTGTGCGCAGTGCCACCAGGGCGCCGGCGGGGGCGCGCCCGACGTGAGCCAGTGGCCTTCCATCACGGACCCGATCGAGCTGGCCCGTCAGATGTGGAACCACTCGCCGCAGATGAAGGGCGCCATCCAGGCGAAGAAGGCGGCGCTGCCGAAGCTGACGGCCGAGGAGATGAACCACATCACCGTTTACCTGCAAAGCCTGCCCACCGCATCCAAGGCTGCGCCGAAATACGTTCCCGCCTCCGCCTCCACCGGCGAAGAGCTGTTCAAGGCGAAGGGTTGCGCCGGCTGCCACGCAGGCGCGAAGCAGCTTGGAAAGACGGGGCCGAAGAGCAACGCCGAGCTGGCGGCCGCCTTGTGGAACCATCCGGGGAAAACCCCGAAGAATTCCGAATTGCGGCCGGAGGAAATGACGCGCCTGATCGGCTACATCTGGACGCTGCAATTCGCCAATGAAGGCGGCAACGCCGCGGCCGGCGAAAAGGCCTTCGCTGCAAAGGGCTGCGCCGGCTGCCACAGCGGCGGCATGCCGAAGCTCGCCCACGGCGAGGGCGATAACAGCTTCGGCATGGTGGCCGTGCTCTGGAGCCACGGCCCGCAGATGCTGAGCCAGATGCGTGGGAAGGGCATGCAATGGACCGCGTTCGGCGGCAGCGACATCGCCGACCTGCTGGCCTATATGAAGGCGAAGAAGTGACCGGGGCCGCGGGCGCACGCCGCCCGCGGCGCGTCACTCAAGGTCCGCCACCTTCGCGCCCTCGCGCTTTGAGAGCGTGACGACCATCTCTTTGCCTGCCGCCCGCACGCGGTGCATGCCGTAGAACGCCCGCACCGCGGCGATGCCATTGGCGTCCGCCTTCGTCTCGGCGCGCGTCCACCATTCGCCGAACACCAGCTT
>Ga0308417_1001349_pt1 | contig 16951 bp, 17 predicted proteins | sample HotsprSampleOS65_FD_203528 | JGI IMG/M metagenome (GOLD analysis project Ga0308417, IMG submission 203528) | Hot spring phototrophic mat microbial communities from Octopus Spring, Yellowstone National Park, Wyoming, United States - 20090730_OS65 ... | reverse complement strand
GACACAGATCGCTTATCCCGGTTCCCCTGCCTCGAGCCAAGGGAACCACTTCGCCCCACACCGCCCCGCGTCGCTCAGAATACCGCTCAGAATACCGTGTGAGGGTGGACCCTAGCGCTCGAGCAGGCGCGCCGCCCGCGCCCTGATCGCAGGCACCGAGAAGAGTACCGAGCCAAGGGTGATCGCGCAGAGCGCCGCGCTCACCGGGCGGGTGAAGAACGGGCTGACATCGCCTGCCGTCAGTGTCAGCCCGCGCAGCAGGTTCTTGTCGAGAAGATCCCCCAACACCAGCCCCAGGATCAGCGGCGCAACCGGGAACTTGAGGTCACGCAGAACGAAGCCGATCACGCCGAAGGCCAGCATCACGTGCATGTCGAATCGGCGCGAAGCGATCGCATAGGCGCCAACGCAGCAGAGCACGAACACCACAGGCATCAGCCGTTCGCGTGGCACGAGCAGGATCCACAGGAGAGGACGCACGAGCAGAAGCCCAAACAGCAGCTTCGCCATGTCTGCCAGAACCAGCATCGCGACCACGCGATAGATGAAGTGCGGTGCCGTCGCGATCAGCATCGGCCCAGGGTTCAGGCCGTGGATCATCATCGCCGCGAGCAGCACCGCCGCCGGCGCAGAGCCCGGCACCGCAAGCGTCAACACCGGGATGATCGCCCCCGCCACGCAGGCGCTCTCGCCAGTCTCTGCGCTCATCAGGCCCTCGATGGAGCCCCGGCCATAGAGCGCGCGCTCCTTCGAGGCACGTCGTGCAGCGGCATAGCTCGTCCAGGCCGCGATGTCCTCGCCCAAGCCTGGCAGGGCGCCGATGAAGGTGCCGATCAGGCCCGACCGGACGATCGTGCGCCAGTGGCGCGTCACGTCCGCAAGCCGAGGAAGCACACTGTCGAGCGTCGTCGCGACGGGTTCAAGGCGCGGGCCGCGCATCACCTGCAGCACTTCGGCCACCCCGAAGGCGCCGACGAGCGCCGGCAGGAGGCTTATCCCGCCGGCGAGATCGGGATCGCCGAAGGCGTAGCGCGCATAGGCGTGGTTGGTCTCCTGACCGATTGTGGAGACGAACAGGCCGAGGAAGCCGGCGAGATAGCCTTTCAGAGCATCCCCGCCGGACAGTGTGCCGGCGATGACGATGCCGAACAGCGCGATCCAGAAGAACTCGTAGGAGCCGAAGCTGAGCGCCATCTCGCCGAGTGCGGGGGTCAGCAGCGCCACCATCGCCGTTCCGACCAAGGTGCCAAGCCAAGAGCCGGAGGTGGAGACACCCATAGCCCGTCCGGCCTCGCCTCTGCGGGCCAGAGGATAGCCGTCGAGCGTCGAGCAGGCGGAGGCCGGGGTGCCCGGGATGTTCAACAGGATCGCCGAACGGCTCCCGCCGTAGATCGCCCCGACATAGATGCAGATGAGGATCTGGATCGCCGCATCTGGCTGCATGCGGTAGGTCAGGGTTGTCATCAGCGCGACGCCCATGGTCGCGGTCAGCCCGGGCAGAGCGCCGATGACGATGCCAAGCAGCGTCGCCCAGGCGACATTGAACACCGTGCCGATGGTCAAGAGAGACGCGAAAGCGTCGCCGAGCATCACGAGTTGCGGCGGCATCAGGGCAGCCGCACCAGAAACACCCGCTCGAACACCAGCGTGACCGCAAGCCCGGTGGCGAGCCCGAGCGCCACGCCCTCGGCGACGCGGCGCAGCCTCCGCCCCGGCGCGGTGAGCGGCCACTCGAACAGAATCGTGAAGCACGCGACGAACAGCGAAGTCGCGGCCCAGAACGGCATACGCCCGATCAGGCCGGCGACGAAACAAAAGCAGAGCGCGGCGGCAAGTGCAAGCCGGCGCAGCGAGGCACCCTCCACAACGCGCCAGTCCGGCGGCGGGCCGCCGTCAGGCCGCAAGGCACCGCGCAGCACGGCACGGACGGCAAGCGCGAGCGACAACAGCGCGATCACGACCGCATGAAAGCCAGGAACGATCCCCGGCGCGGTGAAGGGATCGCCGCCACGATCCGTGAAGGTCGGCATCGCCAGCGCCCCAGCGAAGGCCGCTGCGGCGAAGAGGAAGAGGACGCAGGCGGCGATCAGGTCTGCGCGGGCGCGCGGCGGGGGCGTGACGTGGCTCGCAGGGCTCTCATCCGCCATGCTGCCTTCTCACGGTCTCGGGATGCCCACCGTGTCGGGCGACACCTTCGCCTTCCCCGCGTCGTGGTAGAGCCAGGCGGTCTGGCGCACCATCTGCATCGCGCCCCTGTAAGCCTCCTCGCCATGGATCGGCGTGAACAGAGCCGAGCGATCGCTGGCGTAGCGCTTCAGCGCCTCGCTCTTTGCGATCCTGCGCTCCCAGGCCATGGTCATCGTGCGCACCACTGCCTCGGGAGCGCCTTTCGGGATCCAGATGCCGAAATAGTTCAATGGCGCGACCATGCCGGGGATCCAGCGCGTGATGGGCGGGATCTCGCCGAAGCCGGAGAGCGTGACCGGCCGGTCGGCCAGCACGACCAACGGCCGAAGTCGGTTGCCGCGGATCATCTCCGTCATCTCCACGAGGAGCTGGCACACGGCCTGGGTCTCACCGGCGACGGTCGCAAGCACCGCCGGGTTGCCGCCCTCGTAGGTGACGTGGCGGTACTGCACCCCCGGCACCGCAGCGCGGATCATCTCCATCATGTTGTGCCCTGCCGAGGACAGGCCCGCCGTCGCGACCGGCACGGTCGCGCCCCTGGTCTTCAACACCTCGAGCAGCTGGCCGAAGTCGCGATACGGCGTGTTCGGATTGACGCTGATCGCCGAAACATTCGCCACGGCGAAGAACAGGTGCCAGTCTGCAAGCGCAGTCTCGAGCAGGCCGAGCACGCGGTAGGTGCCAACATCCACTGCGGCGCCGGCCGCCCAGGTATGGCCGTCTCGCGCCGCCTCGAGCGCGTTCCGCGTCCCGATCGAGCCGGAGGCGCCGGGCTGGTTCACCACAACGAAGCGCTGGCCAAGTTCGCTCTCGAGCTCAGCGGCGACGATCCGTGCCATCTGGTCGGTCGAGCCGCCCGCCGCCCAGGGAACGATGATCGTGACGGGCCGTTCCGGCCGCCATGGATAGGCTTGCGCCACGGCCGGCAGGCCTGGCAGCACTGCGGCAGACGCGGCGTACGCGACAAAGGCGCGGCGCTTCATGACCCCCTCCCCCTTGTAGGTAACTTTCTGGTTACAAGATGTTCCATCGGCCGGGGACAGTCCGTCAAGCGCGGCGGGGCAGGCGCAGGAGGAAACGTGCGGGTGTTGCAGATCGGGTGCGGCAATTTCGGCCCCTCCCACCTTGCCGGCTGGTCGCGGCTCGGTCTCGAAGCATCGCTGACGGTTGCCGATCCGCGCCCGGATCTTGCCGAGATCGTGGCTCGTCACGCGCCGGCAGCGCGCGCGGTGGGGGAGTGGCGCGTCGCGCTCGCCGACGCAGACCTCGTCGATGTCCTGACTCCGACAGACACGCACCACGCCATTGCCGCTGCGGTTCTCGATGCCGGCAAACCGCTCTTCCTCGAGAAGCCTGCAGCCCCGACAGCGGCAGAAGCGCGCGACCTTCTCCGCCGCGCGGAAGCGACTGGCGTGCCCGTGCAGGTTGGCATGTATCTCCGCTTCCATCCCAAGGGAGCGGCGCTTGCTGCCATCGCCAAGAGCGGCGCGCTTGGGTGCCTGCAGCACGGCTCTGCACGTTTCCTCGGCGTGAAACGGATGCGCGCCGACAGCGGCTCGCTTGTCAACGACGCGGTGCATGCGATCGACCTGATCTTGCAGCTGATTGGCACACCACCGGAACAGGTCTTCGCTCTGTTGCGCGATGACGCAGGCCGCGGCCACGACGATCTCGCCGTCCTGCAGATCAGATTTGCCTGCGGTGCCACGGCGCTCGTGGAAGCCGGCTGCCGCCTGCCCGGCGCGACCCCCGATCCCTTCGTTGCCGGCAGCTTCTCGACCAAGGAGCTTGTGCTCACGGGCGCGGAAGGCATCGCCCGCTTCAGCCTGAGCGAGGAGCGGCTGACGCTCTGGCGCGGGCAGCACCGCCGCTTGGGCGCGGTCTTCGTGCCCGACTATGCCGAACCTGAGGAGGTTGCCGCTCCTGCGGCCGATCCGCCAGCGGTGATGGCGCGGCAGTTCGCGCATTTCCTGCGCGTGTTGCGCGGCGAGGCCGAGCCCGTCGCCACCCTGCGCGACGCCGGGCTTGCCGTCGCTCTCGTGCTCGATGCAGCGCGGGAGAGCAGCCGGCGCGGCGCTCCGGTAGGGTTCGCCTGCGCCGAGGCGACCTGGTGATGCGACTGAGCCTGTGCAACGAGGTGCTGCGCGATCTTCCCTTCGCCGCGCAGTGCGATCTCGCGGCTGCCCTGGGCTACCACGGGCTTGAGCTCGCGCCGTTCACGCTCGGCGACGAACCGCATCGCCTGCCGGGGTCGGCGATCGCCGCCTTGCGCAGCGCTGCCGCGGAGGCGGGGATCGCCATCACCTCGCTGCACTGGCTTCTGGTCGCGCCTGCAGGGCTGTCGATCACCGCAGACGACACGGCAGTGCGGCGCCGCACATTTGACGTGATGGCAGGGCTGATCGATCTCGCTGCCGCGGTCGGGGCGACGCATCTCGTGCATGGCTCACCTGCCCAGCGCGCCCTGGCGGACGGCCCTGACCGCGAGGCGGCACGCGCGCGCGGGATCGACGCCTTCGCCTTTGCCGCCGAGCGCGCGCGCGATGCGGGTGTCATCTACTGCATCGAGCCGCTCGACAGCGGCCAGACCGCCTTCGTCAACACGATCGAGGAGGCCGCCGCAATCGTGCGCGCAATCGGTAATCCGGCGCTGCGCACCATGCTCGACACCTGCGCGGCCGCGAAGACCGAGACCGAAAGCCTCGAGGCGCTGATCGCACACTGGCTGCCGACTGGGATGATCGCACATGTGCACCTGAATGATCCGAACCGGCGCGCGCCCGGCCAGGGCGCGCTCCGCTTCTCCCCGCTGCTCGCCGCCCTGCGTGCGCAGGGCTATAGCGGCACGGCGGCGGTCGAACCGTTCGAGTACGTGCCCGACGGCCCCGGCTGCGCGGCGCGCGCGATCGGCTACCTGCACGGCGTTCTGGAGGCTCTGCCATGATCGCGCCCAGAGTCGCCCTGGAAGAGCTGCGGGCGTTCGAGTGGCCGTTCCGCCTGCGCCTGCCGTTCCGCTTTGGCATGATCACGGTCACCCACGGCCGCCAGGCGGTGATCGTCGCGCGCGTGCGACTGCAGGACGGCACGGTCGCCGAGGGATTCGCGGCGGAGACCCTGGCAGCGAAATGGTTCGACAAGGATCCGACGCTGACGGATCAGGAGAACGAGCACCAGCTGCGACGCGCCATCGAGATCGCCCGCGATGCGTATCTCGCTGCCGGCCCGAGCACGCCGTTCGCACTGTTCGCCGACACCTGCGCGGCGATCCTCGCCGCGGCCGCGGCAGAGCGCTTGCCGCCGCTGGTGGCGGGGTTCGGCCAGGCGCTGATCGATCGCGCCATCCTGGATGCGGTGCTGCGTGCCGCAGGCCTGTCCTTCGCCGCCGGCATGCGCGCGAACATCGCGGGCCTCGCGCCGCACCCTGCGATCGGCGACCTTGCGGATTTCGACTGGGCAGGTTTCCTCGGCTCCCTCACGCCGCGGCGGCGGATTGCGGCGCGCCACACGGTCGGCCTCGTCGATCCGATCACCGCCGCCGATCAGCCTCCCGGCACGCGCGTCGAGGACGGGCTGCCGGAGACGCTCGAAGAAGTCTGCGCCACCTATCGCCACAGCTATTTCAAGCTGAAGGTCGGCGGGGATGTCGCGGCCGACCTCGATCGCCTCTGCCGGATCGCGAACGTGCTCGACCGCGGTTCGCCAGGCTACCGGGTGACGCTGGATGGCAACGAGCAATTCGCGGATGCCGAGGGCATGCTCGCGCTGTGGCGGGCGATCGAGGCTGAACCGCGGCTTGCGACCCTGAGGAACGCCGTGCTTTTCATCGAACAGCCCCTCAGGCGCGCCGCAGCGCTGAGCACCGACATCACAGCAGTCGCTGCGCACCGACCGGTGATCATCGACGAGAGCGATGGCTCGCTCGACGCCTTCCTGACCGCGCGCGACTGCGGCTATCGCGGCGTGTCCTCGAAAGCCTGCAAGGGCATCTACAAGAGCCTCGTCAATCTCGCGCGCTGCCGCAGCTGGAATGCCGCGCTCGGCGCCGAGCGCTTCTTCATGAGCGGCGAGGATCTGACGACGCTGGCCGGGCTCTGCGTGCAGCAGGATCTGGCGCTTGTCTCCGTGCTCGGCCTCGACCACGTCGAGCGCAACGGCCATCACTTCGTCGACGGCTTCACCGGCCGGCCGCGCGCCGAGGCGGAACGCTTCCTCGCCGCGCATCCCGGGCTCTACCGCGCGTCGGACCGCGGCCCGAGGCTCCGGATCGCCGACGGCATGCTCGACCTCGCAAGCCTCGACTGCGCCGGCCTCGGCGCTGCAGTGTTGCCCGACACCGCAGCGATGGAGACGATGCCGAAGGCGCTCTGGCCGGTCAGTTCAGGGTGATGTTCGCTTCGCGCACCACCCGGCCCCACATCGCCGTCTCCGCGCGCATCCGCTCCGCCACCGCCTCCGGCGTCGAGGACAAGGGATCGGCGCCTGCCTGGACGAGCCGCATGCGCACGCCTTGGTCGGCGAGAGCGGCGTTCAGTGCCTCGTTCAGCCGCGCGATCGCGGCTGGGGGCGCGCCTGCAGGAGCCATCACGGCGCCCCAGGAGGTGGCGGATGCGCCGGCGAGCCCCGTCTCGGCGAGGGTCGGGACCTCGGGCAGCAGCGGATGACGCGTTGCGGCCGTGACGGCGAGCGCGCGCACGCGGCCCGCCTGGATCTGCGCGAGGCACGAGGGAAGCTGGTCGAGCATGAGCTGCACCGTGCCCGCGACCGTGTCGTTCAGCGCTGGCGCCGACCCGCGATAGGGAACATGGGTGAGCTCTATGCCAGCGGTCAGGCGGAACAGTTCGGCAACGAGGTGCGTCGACGTGCCCGCTCCGCCGGAGCCGTAGGCGAGCCTTCCCGGCTGCGTGCGGGCAAGCGCAACAAGCTCCGCCACGGTCGTTGCCTGCACGGAGGGATGCACGATCAGCACATGCACGGTCTCGAACGCCATGCCGACGCCTGCGAGATCACGCGCCGGGTCGAAGGCGAGGCCGCGATAGAGATGGGGGTTGATCGTCAGCGTCCCCATCGTCCCCATCAGCAGGGTATGGCCGTCGGCTGGGCTGCGCACGACGTGCTCGACGCCGACATTGCCTCCCGCTCCGGTGCGGTTCTCGACGATCACGGGCTGGCGCAGCGGGCCTGCCATGTGTTCGCCGAGCACGCGCGCGACCACATCCGTCGCCCCGCCCGGCGGGAAGGGGACGACCAGGCGCACCGGCCGCGTCGGCGCCCAGGCCTGTGCCCGCGCCGCAAGCGGCGACAGCGCCGCGGCAAGAACCAAGAGACGTCGTGTGAGCATCAGTTCCCTCCCTACACGCAGCGTTCAAAGCGCTGCTTCATCACGTCCAACACCTCGTCCGGATCGCGCGTCCACCAGTCGCGCGAGGAGAAGATCTCGACCTCGATCGGCCCGGCATAACCGGCTGCGTCCACGGCGGCGCGCAGGGCCGCGATGTCGATCACGCCATCGCCCATCATGCCGCGATCGGTGAGTAGGTCGCGCGTCTCGCGCAACCAGTCGCAGACATGGAAGCCGAGGATGCGGCCGCGCGCGCGCGCGATCTCGGCCGGCAGCGCCGGATCCCACCAGACGTGATAGACGTCGAGCGCCAGGCCAATGCCGGGGCCGAGCGCGTCGCACCAGTCGAGTGCCTGGGCAGTGGTGGCGAGCACCGAGCGGTCGGCGCAGGTCATCGGATGCAGCGGCTCGAGCGCAAGCGGCACGCCAGCCGCGCGGGCATGCGGCAGGACGGCGGCGAGCCCCTCGAGACAGAGCGCCCGCGCCGCGGCGAGGTCACGCGAGCCTTCCGGCAGACCGCCATTGACGATGACAAGGCAGCGCGCGCCGATCGCCGCTGCCTCGTCGATCGCGCGGCGATTGTCGTCGATCGCCTCCGCGAGGGTGCGCGCCGTCCACCACCCGCCGCGGCAGAGGCCCGACACACTGAGCCCGGCATCTCTGAGATGCCGCGCCGCGCGCGCCACGCCGTAGTCCGCAAGCGCGTCGCGCCAGGGCCCGATCCAGCCGATGCCGTGCCGCGCGCACCCCTCTATGCAGGCCGGAAGGTCCCAGCGCAGACGCACCGTTGCCGTGTTGAGAGACAGGCGCGCGAGTTCCGCCATCAGTGCAAGCCATGGGTCAGCAGCAACGCGCGCATCCGCGCGCAGGCGAGCTCGGGGTCGCGCAGCAGGCCGGCGGCGTCGGCGAGGCGAAACACCTCCGCGAGGTGCACGAGGCTGCGCGCCGAGTGCTGGCCCCCGACCATGACGAAGTGGTCCTGATGACCATTGAGCCAGGCGAGGAACACGACGCCCGTCTTGTAGAACCGCGTTGGCGGTCGGAAGATGTGGCGCGACAGGGGCACGGTGGGGGCGAGGATGGCGTGGAACGCGGCTAGGTCGTTGCCGTGCAGGCTGGTCAGTGCCGCCGCTGCTGCAGGCGCGATCGGGTCGAAGATGCCGAGCAGGGCGTCGGAGTGGCCCTCAGCGTCGCCGGCGATCAGCTCGGCGTAGTTGAAGTCGTCGCCCGTGTACATGCGCACGCCTTGCGGCAGGCGCCGGCGCATGGCGATCTCCTTCTCCTTGTCGAGCAGCGAGACCTTGATCCCGTCGATCGCTCGCGCATTCGCATGCAGCATGGCGAGGCAGGTTTCCATCGCCCGCCAGTGGTCGGCCGAACCCCAGTAGCCGGCGAGGGCGGGATCGAACATTTCGCCAAGCCAATGGATGATCACCGGCATCCGCACCTGCGCCAGCACGCGGCCGTAGACCTCGAGGTAGTCGTCGGGACCGCGCGCCGCGCGCACGAGAGCGCGGCTTGCCATCAGGATCACGCGCCCGCCGAGCGCCTCGATCGCGCCCACCTGGTGCTCGTAGGCGGCGATCACGTCCTCAAGCGTCGCCTCCGCCCCGGGCGGCAGATGGTCGGTGCCGGCGCCGCAGGCGATGAGCGCGCCGGGGATGTCCTTCGCGGCGTCGAGACTGCGCTGGATCAGCTCAAGCGAGGCCGGCCAATCGAGGCCCATGCCACGCTGGGCGGTGTCCATCGCCTCGGCGACGCCGAGGCCGAGGGACCAGAGGTGGCGGCGATAGGCGATGGTGCTGTCCCAGTCGATCGCGACATCGAGCCAGGGGTCGTGATCGGCGAGCGGATCGGCGACCACGTGCGCGGCTGCGATCGCGACACGGTTGAAAGGCGGGCTCGGCGGCGGGAAGTCGCGCGGTGGGCTTGTGGTGAAGGGTGCAAGCCGCCGGTCGGCCGTAGGCAGGGTGATGGTCGGCATGTCACGCCTCGAGGTCGGGGAGGTCGATCCAGCGCCGCTCGGCCCAGGAGCGGAGCCCGGCTTCGGCGAGCTGCACACCCTTCGCGCCCTCGCGCAGCGTGTGCGGGAAGGGCGCATCCTCCATCACGTGGCGGATGAACATCTCCCATTGCGCGCGGAAGCCGTTCGGGTAGGCGAGGTTGTCCGGCACCTCGTCCCAGGTGCGGAAGAAGTCGATCGTCTGCGGCTGGTCTGGGTTCCACACGGGCCTCGGCGTGTTGACGCGCGCCTGGGTCCAGCAGCGATGCAGCCCGGCAACCGCGCTGCCGAGCGTGCCGTCGACGTGGAAGGTGACGAGATCGTCGCGGCGCACCCGCGTGCACCAGGAGGAGTTGATCTGCACCACGGCGCCGCCCTCGAGCGTGAAGGTGGCGTAAGCCGCATCGTCGGCATCGGCATCGTAGGGCTCGCCGCGCTCGTCCCAGCGGCGCGGGATATGCGTCGCGCCAAGGCAGCTGACCGCCGTTACGCGGCCGAAGAGATTGTCGATCACATAGCGCCAGTGGCAGAGCATGTCGAGGATGATGCCGCCGCCCTCGGCCTTGCGGTAGTTCCAGGACGGGCGCTGCGCCGGCTGCCAGTCGCCCTCGAAGACCCAGTAGCCGAACTCGCCGCGCACCGAGAGCAGCCGGCCGAGGAAGCCGCTGTCGACGACGAGCTTCAGCTTGCAGAGACCGGGCAGGAACAGCTTGTCCTGCACCACGCCGTTCTTCACGCCAGCGGCTTCCGCCCGGCGCGCGAGATCGAGCGCGTCCGCCAGCGCCGAGGCGGTCGGCTTCTCGGAGTAGACGTGCTTGCCGGCGGCGATCGCGCGGCGCAGGAGATCCGCGCGCATCCGCGTCGTGCCGGCGTCGAAGAAGACCGTGTCGTCCGGGTTGGCGAGCGCGCTATCCAGATCGGTTCCGAAACGCTCGATCCCGTGCGCGGCGGCAAGCGCGCGCAGCTTGCCGAGGTCGCGACCGATCAGGATCGGATCGGGCATCACCCGGGACCCGTCCCTCAGCGCGACCCCGCCATCGGCGCGAATGGCGACGATGGAGCGGATCAGGTGCTGCGTCATGCCCATCCGCCCGGTCACGCCGTGCATGATCAGGCCTAGGCGTCGGATCTCGGGCATGGCTCCTCCCTCAGGACAGGAAGCTGTGCAGGTTCGCGCGCACGAACGCGTCGTCGGCGAGGTCAGCATGGTCGCGGCAGACGCGATCGATCTCTTCGGCCTGGCCGGGCGACAGGTCCTCGTGCGGATCGAGGCACCAGATGCCGCGCAGAAGACCCTGGCGGCGCAGCACCTCGTGAAGCCCGCAGATGCAGCCGCGGAAGCCGTTGGCAGCGTCGAAGAAAGCGGCGTTGCAGTCGGTGATCCGTGCCTCGAGGGCGAGCAGGGCGGGATCCCCCGGCGGCGCCGCGTGGACGCGATCGAGCAGCGCCACCGCCGTACTGGTCCAGACCGCCCAGTGACCAAGCAGCCCGCCCCGGAACCGGAGCGTGACCTCTCGCCCGTGAGCGCGCACGACGAAGGGCGTGAGCAGGTCCGACATGATGTGGTCGTCGTTGCCGGTGTAGAGGGCGATGCGCTCTTCCGCACCGGCCAGGGCGACCCCGCGCAGCACAGCAAGCGTGGCGTAGCGGTCGAAGGGCGCGACCTTGATCGCAGCGACATTTTCAATCGCCGCGAAACGCCGCCAGAACCCCGCCGACAGCGCGATCCCGCCGACCGCAGGCTGAAGATAGAAGCCGAAGACCGGCATCTCGGCCGCGACCGCTCGAGCGTGTGCGACGAGCTCGTCCTCTGAGGCGCCGCGCAGTGCGGCAAGGCTCAACAGCACGGCATGGTAGCCGAGGCTGCGGGCGAGCCGCGCCTCCGCCACGGCCTGCTCCGTCCGCCCGATCGCTCCGGCCACAAGGACGACGGGCCGCCCGGCCGCCGCCGCCTCCTCCGCCGCGATCCGCAGCACGGGTTCGTAGAGGCCAGCGGCGCGGATCGCAAACTGCGTGGTGTGAACGCCGACCGCGAGGCCGCCGGCGCCGGCGGCAAGATAATATCGTGCGAGCGCCCGCTGGCGGCGCGGGTCGAGCGCGCGGTTCTCGTCGAGCGCCAGCGGATGCGCCGGGATGACGCACCCTCGCTGCAGGGTCGCCAGCACCGAACCCGGCCAATCCTGCCAGCGCAGGCCCATCGTTCCTCCCGGTTAAGTAACCAGACGGTTACCTGACTTCCGGCCGGCGGTCAACCTGGCCGGCGGAGATAGCCGAGGATCACTTCCACCGCATGCGCCTCGCGCTCGGCGATCGCCTTCTCCGTCAAGAGGTCGCGGCCGAAGATCACCGAAAGCGTGTGGGCGTTCGCGAGGTAGAAGTGCGACAGGGCGGTCAGCGAGATGTAGAGCTGGACGGGATCGACGCCGGCGCGGAAACGCCCCTCGGCAGCGCCACGCTCAAGCAGCTGCGCAAGCAGTGCGACGACCGGGGAATAGAGCGCCTGCACCCGGGTTGACCGGCGCAGATAGCGCGCGCGGTGCAGGTTCTCGCTCGTCAGCAGAGAGACAACCTCGGGGTGGGCGGCGGTGTAGCGCAGCTTGAAGCGGACGAGCTCGGCGATGCCCTCCTCGGGCGAGAGATGCGCCACGTCGATCCGGCTCTCCTCGGCGCGCATCGCCGCGTACACCGCTTCCAGGGCAACGAGCCAGAGCTCTTCCTTGGCGCCGAAATACGCATAGAGCATGCGCTTGTTGGCACCTGCGCGCGCGGCGATCTCATCGACGCGCGCGCCATCGAGCCCCTTCTCCGCGAACTCGGCGATCGCCGCGGCGAGGATGCGCTGACGTGTCGCCGGGGCACGCTGCGAGGCGCCGGAGGAAGCGTGGTTCATCCGAACTCGGGCCCGATCGGGGCAAAGATCAGCGCCGACTCCCCAGGCAGCGCGTCCGCACCAATCGCCATGCGCAGGAAGGAACGCACCGGCTGCGCGCCGCGCCCAGCGAGCCATTCCAAAAGCCCCGGCCAGGCATCGCGGAGGTCGATCACCACGGCCTCTCCGGCTGGCAGTGACGCGACAGACGCAGCGATCAGACGCTGCGCGCAGGCGGCGTCGCGCGCAATCACCGGGCCGATTTGCGGCGCAAGCCTGCCGTCACGCACCAAAGCGAAGCCCTCGATCCTCCCCGCCGGCGCGGCAACGCGGCCAAGCGACGGAATCCGTGCAGCGATCGCGCGCAGAAGACCCTCCCGCTGCATGCCAGAGGCGGCTCCGTCGAGCGCAACGATCCCAGGCCAATCGTCAGGCTCAAGGGGGCGCACCCCTGCGACGGGATCGCCGCCGGCCAGAAGCCGCCAGCGCCGGAATGTCCAGAAGGGCGCGAAGCCGAGCCGCGCATAGATCGGCTGGCCGAGGGGCGTTGCGTCGAGCACGGCGCGGTGTCCCGTGCTCGCAAGCGCTGCCAGAGCGTGCGACAGAAGCGTGGTGGCGTAGCCGCGACGGCGGTGACCGGGCAGCGTCAGCACCATGGCCACAGAGGCGAAGGCCGGGCCGTGCGGCAGCACAGCGACGGTCGCCGCAAGCCGGCCCCCAGCCTCGATCCCCCAGGCTTGGCCGAAGCGCAGGAAGATCCGCCAATCCTCAGCCGTCTGGTTCCAGCCAGCTGCGGCCGAGAGCGCGCAGGCGGAGTCGAGATCGGCCTCGGCGAGCCGGCGCAGCGGCGCTGTCATGTCAGAACGTGCCGTCGCGCTGTTCGTAGCGGGTCGGCTTGCCGAGGCTCGGCCCGCCGCGCGCGATCCACGCCGCCGTCCAGTCGATCATCGTGGCCAGCGACACGGTCGGATAGCCGAACAGCGCGAAGGCACGCGCGGCATTGCTCAGCCAGCCCGTCGGCGCCTCCTCGCCGGTCAGGATCGCGGCGCGGCCGAGGCGACGCGCGAATTCCTGAGCAAGCCAGCGCACGGAGATGGTCTCGGGGCCGGTGACGTTGAGCGCAGCCATCGGTGATGCCGCATGCGCCAGGGCTGCGAGGGCCCAGGCATTGGCATCGCCCTGCCAGATGACATTGACGTGGCCGGAGGTGAGATCGATCGGCTCGCCGTCGCGCACCTTCACGGCGACGTCGTGCAGCACGCCATAGCGCAGATCGATCGCGTAATTGAGCCGGATCGCGACCGCCTTCGTTCCGCGGGTCGCCGAGGCGTGCTCGAATGCCCGCTCGCGCGCGACACAGGACCAGGCATAGTCGCCAGGCGGGGGGCGAAGCGGCGTCTCCTCGGTGGCTCCGCCTGACAGGACAGGCACGAACGGATAGACGCAGCCGGTCGAGAAAAAGGCGATTCTGCTCGCCACGTAACGTTCCGCGACCATTGCGGGGACGGTCGCGTTCATCGCCCAGGTGAGGTGTTCGGCACCGCTCGAGCCGAACTTGCGCCCGGCCATGTAGACGACGTTCGGCGCATCGGGCAGGCCCCTGAGTGCTGCGGCATCGAGCAGGTCGGCAGCGATGGTCTCGATCCCCTGACGCGCCAGACGATCGCGCAGCCCGGGCGTGGAGAAACGCGCCACGCCGATGATCCGCCGCGCGCCGTCAGCGCGGCGGGCAAGACGGGCGAGTGTCGGCCCCATCTTGCCGCCGACCCCGAGAATCAGGATGTCGCCGGGCGGCAGAGTGAAGCCTGGCGGCGGGCGGGAGAGAAGCTCTTCGAGCTCGTCTTCCGTCGCTGGCGGAGCACACCCGTCCTCCGGACACCGCGCGCCCGCGGCCAGCTCCGCTCGAACCGGGGCGCAGGGCGCGACCTCTGGGCGGAGCTGAGAACGGGGCGGGCCCTCCGTGCTGTCCGCCGCGAGGGGACGAGGCGGCGCCGTGCCGCGGAGCTTGCTTTCCTCCTCAGCCATGGCTCTCAATCCGCAATCTGGCGACCGGCTTTGCCCCCGGCGTTGGAGACGGCACATGCACGTGCCCAGCAGGCATGGGCCGCCTCGCACATTTTCCGCGCGACCGGACTGCCAGTCGCAACCCAAGCCGCGTGAGGGGGTTGTTCCGCCCCTTTGCCGGACGCACGCGGTCGTGGCAGCGCGCGTCCCGCGGGGCGGCGAGCGGATCGGTTCCGCAAACAGATGCAGGGCGGGCGGCCTGGCATCCGGCCTCAGGACCGGGTACAGCCCGGACTGCCAAGCGGCGAAACCGGGCCGGGATTGGTCTGCCGAGCGCTTTCGGAGCGAGAACCGAGGTGAGGGATCGGCCGGTCATCGTGCCTCCCTGCACGCGAGGATGGTCTCGGGTCAAGACACCCTGGCGATGCTTCGCCCAGGCCTCGATCGGTTCGCGCATCTCGGGCGACGCGGCGTCGGGAACCGTCACGGCCTCTGCCCCCCTCCCGCTCAGCGAAGCTTCCATCCCCCGGCGCAGCTGTCCACGCGATTGTCTCCTCGGATCCGGCCGACGGGCGTTGACCACGGCTCGGCGCAGCCCCGAGCCAGGGCGACTCGCGCCTGGCTGCTTGAAGGTCGCCCCAGTGCGCGCGCCGTCTGCCGAGCCTCGGTCGGAGCGTTCGCGCAAAACGGCTGGTGATTGCCCCCGACAGCGCGCCCGATTGGCTGAGCGGTCGTGGAGGAGAGCGCGGTGGTGTCGGGGGGAAGAATTGTTTCGCCCATGTGCTTCGCGGGTCGGGAGGTGTCGGTCCGAACGCGCCTGACCGACCGCAGGTGCCGGAAACCGCGGCAAGGCGGCGAGGCGCTGATCGAGGCTGTTGCCGAAGGCGCCTCGTCATTGCCGACCGCGCCTTCAATGCGGATCGCCCCCCGTGCTGCGATCGAAGCACCCGCCGCGGTGCCGAATATCCCGCCGAAGGCAAACCGGCGCCACAAGAGCTTCCGCCCACTCCCACCGCGGTCGCCACGCCATCGAGCGCATGTTCTGCCGGCTCAAGGACTTCAGGCGAGTCGCAACCAGATACGACCGCCTCGCCCCACCCCGCCTCGCTGCAGTCCGAGACCGAAGGTCGACAGAGTGTCACCGCCGTCGCCGCGTTCCGGTCGTGAGTCCGGGCCCTGGGCGAACCATCGCGAATGGTCCATCAAGCTGAGGATCCCGAGCGTGACGCCCGCTGGCCTGCGGGTTTCAGCGAGGCTATCGAGAGGCGAGGGGTACTGGCCGATATCAGCCGAGCGTTTCGGAATGATGCGACCGTTCACCGGTCGAGCGAATCCCTCAAGCGTCATCAGCGGACGATCCTCTGCTGAGCCGAGACGCCAACCTGCCTTGAGTCGCCCGGCCCGCTACGTGACGCGCAGCACAGCGCAGCGGCATGAGCCTGTGGCATCCATCAGGCGTCAACCATCCCGACGCATCGTCGATTCGTCAGGGGAACCCGCCCGGATGTCCATCAGGAAACGCCTCGCTCTCGCTCTGGTCGCCGCTGCCTCGGCAGCGCTTGCCGCGGCCGTAGGCTGCCTCCTCGCAACGGGCGGACTCGGGCCTGTGCAGGTCGCGCAGGCGAAGGCGCACCTGAACCTGGTGGGGGTGGGCCTCGCTCGCTGCCGTGTGGCTCGCCTACGCGCGCCTGCCCGCTTTCGCCGAGAACCGCCGCGCCGCGGCTGCGCAGGCAGCGCTCTCCTTCCTCGCCGCCTTAGGCTTCCCCGCCGGCATGGCGGTCGCACACGAGACGGGGGACCAGCGCCTGCTGCTTGCCGCCGCTGCCGTGTGGCTCGCCTCCGCCCTGCTCTTCCTCGCCTGCCTCGCCGCGCTCGCGCGGCCTGCGCCTGCCCGGGCGGGCTGATGCCCGGAGCACAAGGGTTAGACCTTTGCGCGAAGGGCCTGCGCGCGCGGTTGTTGGGCGGCCGCGCGCCAAGCGAACGACAGCTGCCCGCCGCTTGAAGGTCACGCCTTCGAGCGGCCGGCAGCGGGATCACGCTGCGGCGCAAGCCTCGCTTCGGGCGGCCCGCCACACCTCGCGCGCCGCATCCGCGTTCATCGTCGCGATGCCAAGCCCCACGATCACATCCGGCCAGGCCGACCGCCACAGGAACTCGGTGACCAGCCCCGCGGCGATGATCGCGAGATTCGCCACCGCATCGTTCCGGGCGGAGAGGAAGGCCGCCCGCGACAGGCTTCCGCCAGCGTTGCGGTGGCGCGCGAGCATGAGCGCGCAGGCGAGGTTCACCGCGAGCGCCCCGAGCCCGGCCAGCGTCAGCGGCAGCGGATCGGGCGCGACCGGCAGGGAGAGCTTCTCCCACACCGTCCAGGCGGTCGCCAGCGCCGGCACGAGCAGGATCAGGCTGAGCGCGAGGCCGACGCGGGCGCGCCACGCAGCGCTCCAGCCGAGGGCCGCGAGGATCAGGAGGTTGACGGAGGCATCCTCGAGGAAGTCGATGCTGTCGGCGAAGAGCGCGACCGAGCCGATCGCGACCGCAACCGCGAACTCGA
>Ga0308417_1001344_pt1 | contig 16990 bp, 17 predicted proteins | sample HotsprSampleOS65_FD_203528 | JGI IMG/M metagenome (GOLD analysis project Ga0308417, IMG submission 203528) | Hot spring phototrophic mat microbial communities from Octopus Spring, Yellowstone National Park, Wyoming, United States - 20090730_OS65 ... | reverse complement strand
CCGAGCTCGACTTCTCGCACCTGGACGAGCAGTGGTGGCCCACGCTTGCGGAGAGCGAGGCGGAGACGGAGGCGCGGGCTCGGGCGTTCCGGGCGGAGATGGCGGCGCTGCCCGACTGGTCTGACACGCTTGTTGTCACGCACTGGGGGTTCATCCTCTGCATGACGGGCGAGCGCTTGCAGAATGGCGAGTGGCGTCGGGTCGACCCGACTTCTCCCGGTCCGGCCGAGGTGCCTTGGCTTCAGGTGTGAGGCGGCGGGAGGGGCGCGCCCGCGCCCTTGGGGGGCGACGTTCACGCGCCGTGGTGGCATGAGGCCTGGCACCTTGATCCTTTCCGCGGCACGCCCGGGCGCGTGCGGGGAGACTCTGGTCCAGGCATGCGGCGGGACCCGGCCAGCCGGCACGCCCGCGCGCTTGGGCAGCGACGCCAGTCCAACGGCATGACTATAGCGTTTCCTGGCGCCTCGCGCCGGTCCTAGCCCGCTGCCGGTGCGGTCTTTTGCGCCTCGCGCCGGCCCTAGCCCGCTGCCGGCGCGGTCTTCTGCGCCTCGCGCCGGCCCTAGCCCGCTGCCGGCGCAGCCAGGGCGTAAGCGACCCTCACCTCGCCGATGCCCTCGATCCAGCCCTCGAGCGCATCGCCCGGGCTGACCGCCGCGACCCCAGCCGGCGTACCGGTCATAATCAGGTCTCCCGGCGCGAGCGCCACAAGCCGAGACAGATGCGCGATCGTCTCGGCAACGCTCCAGATCTGCTGCGCGAGGTCGCCCCTCTGCCGAACCACGCCGTTCACCTTGAGCCCGATCGTCCCCCTCGCGGGGTGGCCGATTCGCGCGGCCGGGACGACCGCTCCGATCGGGGCGGAGTGGTCGAAAGCCTTGCCCATCTCCCAGGGGCGCTGGAGCTTCTTCGCCTCTCCCTGGAGGTCGCGCCGCGTCATGTCGAGGCCGACCGCGTAGCCCCAGACATGGTCGAGCGCCTCCGCCTCCGCGATGTCGGCCCCGCCCTTGCCGATCGCGACGACGAGCTCGATCTCGTGATGCAGGTCGGTGGTCGCGGGCGGGTAGGGGATGGTCGCGCCGGAGGCGACGATCGCGTCGGCAGGCTTGGCGAAGAAGAAGGGCGGCTCGCGGTTCGGGTCATGCCCCATCTCGCGGGCGTGGTCGGCGTAGTTCCGCCCGACGCACCAGATACGGCGCACGGGAAAAAGTTCCACCTCGCGCTCGCGACCCTCGCTGCCGGTGGCAGGCTGTCGCGCGACAGAGAGAGCCGGCTGTGGGGGCGGGGGAATGACGTAGCGCGGCATGGCTTCTCCCTGTTCCTCGCGGTGGCCCGTCAGTTGAGCGTGATGTCGGTGCGCCGGACCAGAGGCTGCCAGCGCGCCGCCTCCGAGCGGATCGCCTCTGCAAGCGCGTCAGGCCCCACGGGCCAGATCTCGTTTCCCGAAAGCGCGAGCCGCTCCGCCGTGCCGGGGCGGGCAAGCGCGCGCTTGAGCATCTCGCGCAGCCGCGCAAGGATCGCCTCGGGCGTGCGGGCCGGCGCGAACAGACCGATCCAGGAGGCGTAGTGGTAGCCGGCAACGCCCTGTTCCGCGAGCGTCGGGACATCGGGGAAGGCGCGGGAACGCTCCGCCCCGGCGAAGCCGAGCACGCGTATCCTGCCGCTTGGGAGATGCGGCAGCATCAGCGTGTGCGCGATGAACATCGCATCCACCGCGCCGGCAGCAAGCTCCGCTGCCGCCTGGGTAGCGCCGCGACAAGTCACGTGCCTGAGCTCGAGATCGGCAAGCGCCATGAACAGCACGGCCGCGAGGTGCTGCGGGCTGCCTAGCCCCCCCGAGGCATAGGTCGCGCTGCCGCCACGGCTGCGCGCCCAGGCGATGAACTCCGCAACCGTCCGCGCCGGCACTGAGGCGGAGACAGCGAAAAAGGTCGGGATCGTGGCGATGCCGCCGACGGGGACGAAGTCGCGCACCGGGTCGAACCCCGCCTCGGACCCGATCAGCGGCAGGACCGTCATGATCGTGTTGTTCAGCGCCGCCAGGGTGTAGCCGTCGGCCGGGGCTGAGGCCGCCCGCAAGGCGCCGACACGGCCGGCGCCGCCGACCACGTTCTGCACCGTGAAACTCTGGCCCGCCTCGACCTCCATCACCTCGAGCACGATCCGCGTCGCCGCATCCGAGGCGGAACCGGGCTGAAGTGGCAGGATCACACTCACAGGTCGCGCCGGCCAGGAAGGGGAGGCTGCAACCGCAGATGGCAAAGCCAGGCCGCAGGCTCCAACCACAAACTGCCGCCGTGACGGCATGATTCCACGTCCTCCAGGCGAAACCGGCCCGAACGGCCGCACCAATTTTGACATCCGCTCGTATGGAGAGGCTGCTCCTTGGTCAACCCGTATCCAGTGCAGGTCTCTGTTGCACATGGAAAAAATCCGCGAGATCCTGCCCTGTGAGGCTGGCGTCGCGATGCCTGACATACCGACCATTTCCCAAAAAGGTCTGGACCGGTCACCTGAGAGGGCGCTTGCCCTCCTGCGCGACTGGCTTGCAGCCGCCCCGATCGCGGAAGGCGACCGACTGCCACCGGAGCGGACGCTCGCTGCCTTGCTCGGCCTCGGGAGGAGCCAGCTTCGCCAGGCGCTCGCGCGGCTCGAAGCAGAGGGAAGGCTGTGGCGTCATGTCGGCCGCGGCACCTTCCTCGGCACCCGCCCGCCCGCCCCGGCGGCCGAGCTTGCGGCGCTTGCCGGCAGGGTCGGGCCTGCTGGCGTTCTGCAGGCGCGGCTGGTGCTCGAACCGGCTCTCGCCCGCGCCGCAGCCCTTGCCGCGACGGCGGAACAGATCAGCGCCCTGCCCGCGCTTTGCGAGCCAGCCGAGCGCGCCCCGACCTGGCGCCAATACGCCGCCGCAGACGCGGCGCTGCACCGGGCGATCGCCGCAGCTTCCGGCAACCCTCTGCTTCTGCACCTGTTCGACCAGCTGGAGGCGGTGCGCCGCGCAGCGAGCCCCGCCACGCGCAAGGCGGAGACCGCAGGCCCGCCGCCCGACCACCACAGCTTCGCCGCCCATCGCGCGGTCGTTGCCGCGATCGCGGCGCGCGACCCGGAAGGTGCGGAAGCGGCGATGCGCGCCCATATCGCAAGTGTGCTCGCTGCGCTCGATCCGTGACGGTCTGCGCGTGACGGAGAAGCCTGCCCGTGCTAGCGGGCGCCGCGACAGGCTCAAAGCACGAGGACAGCACGATGACCGACACCCGCGGCAACGGTTCCGGCGCAGAGGGCGGCGACGGCCAGGCGCGCAACCAGGGGCAGACCCCGGGGATCGCGATCAACATCCAGTACGTGAAGGACCTCTCCTTCGAGGTGCCGAACGCGCCGGACATCTACCGGCAGCTGCGCCAGCCGCCTCAGGTGCAGGTCAATCTCGACGTCAACGCCCGCCGCCTCGCAGCCGAGAACGCCTTCGAGGTGGTGCTCTCGATACGCGCGGAGGCGAAGGCCGAGGACAAGACCGCCTTCATCGCCGAACTCGACTACGCCGCCGTGTTCACGCTGACCGCGATCCCGCAGGAGATGCTCGAGCCGGTGCTGCTGGTCGAGGCGCCGAGGCTGATCTTCCCCTTCGCGCGCGCGATCATCGCCGAGATGACGCGCGAGAGCGGCTTCCCGCCCGTGCTGCTGCAGCCGATCGATTTCCTCTCCCTGTGGCAGAGCCGCCGCGGCCAGGCGCAGCAGGGCATGCCGCCCGCAGCCAACGCCTAAGCGGCCCGAAACCCGGCCAGGCGGAGGCAACGCAGGGCTTGGCGGCTGGTCAGTCGCGCTCCCGCCCCGGCTCCGCCTCGAGACGGGACCAGATCGGCTCCCGCACATGGCGGGCGAGGAAGGCGGCATGCGCCTCCTCCTCCTCCGGGCTCACCGTGACGAGGCGCTGCGTCCGCGCAACCCGCGGCGCCTGCGCGCGTGCCTGCGCCACGGCCACGGCGTCGAGGCCGAGCCCGGGCTGCCTGCCGCCCAGCAGCTCGAGATAGACCTCTGCGAGCAGGCGGCAGTCAAGCAGCGCATTATGGGTCGTGCGCTCGGAGAGGTCGATCCCGAAGCGGCGGCAGAGCGAATCGAGGCTCGCGGGCAGGCCGGGGAACTTGCGCCGCGCCAGAGCCGCCGTGTCCACCATGCGCGCCCGGTCGAGCGGCGGCAGGGAGAGGCGGGCAAACTCCGCATCAAGAAAGGCGAAGTCGAAAGGCGCGTTGTGGGCGACGATCGGGTCCTCGCCGAGGAAATCGAGCAGCGCGTCGACGATGTCGGAGAAGCCTGGCTTGCCGAGCAGGCTTGCGCGGGTGATCCCGTGCACCCGTTCCGCCTCCGGGTCGATCTCCCGGCCCGGGTCGATCAGCGCGTGGAAATGCCGCCCCGTCGGCACGTGGTTGCGCAGCTCGAGGCAGCACACCTCGATGATCCTGTGCCCGGCCGCGGGTTCGAGGCCCGTCGTCTCGGTATCGAGCAGAACCTCGCGCATCAGCGCCCGAGCAGACGCGGCAGGCCGCGCCTGAGCCTTGCAAGGGCGAAGCCACGCGACAGTCCCGTCGGCACGACGAGGTCGGCACGGCGGCGGCGCTGCCGATCCGGCATCTGCCGGGCGAGAATTGCGGCAAGCCGCGCCTCCGTCATGCCCGGCCGCGCAAGCACACGGGCGCGCTGCACCGAAGCGGGGGCGGAGACGACGACGACCGCATCGAGCCTGCGTTCAGCTCCAGTCTCGAACAGGAGCGGGATGTCGAGCACCGCAGCGGGCACGCGCCTGCGCCGGCAGGCAGCGAGGAAACGCGCCTCTGCGCGGCGCACCAGGGGATGGACCACCGCCTCGAGGCGGGCGAGCAGCGCAGGGTCAGCAAGGACGGCGCGGGCAAGCACTGCGCGGTCGACAGCCCCGTCGCGGACCGCCTCCGGAACCAGGGCGGCAATCGCCGGCACGGCGGCCCCTCCCCTGGCGTAGAGCGCATGCACCGCAGCGTCGGCGTCGTGCACGGGCAGGCGCAGGCGGCGCAGGGCACGTGCCGCCGTGGACTTCCCCATGCCGATACCCCCGGTCAGCCCGATCACGCGCATCGCCTTCAAGCACCGGCCGGCAGACGCTCCGGGATGTCGGCGCCGACGAAGGCGGCGACCTCCTCGTCCACCTCAGGCAGGACGCCGAACCAGCGAAAGAAGCCGATCCCTGCCTGGTGCAGGAGCATCCCGAGCCCCCCCATTGTGCGGTGGCCGCGCGCTGCCGCGCGATCGAGCAGCTCCGTGATCCTCGGCACGTAGACAAGATCGGCAACCACCGCCTCCCGTGGCAGCGCGTCGAGGGAAATGGCAAGCGGCGGCTCCCCCTTCATGCCGAGGCTCGTCGTGTTGACGAGGAGCCCAGCCCGGGAGAGGGGCTGCAAATCGCCCCAAGGCGCGACCGTCACGCTGCGCCCGAGCGCGGCCGCCACAGCCTCGGCGCGCGCCAAAGTGCGGTTGACGAGCACGACCTCCGGACAGCCCGCGTCGAGCAGAGCCGCCGCAACCGCCCTCGCCCCGCCTCCGGCGCCAAGCAGAACGGCCGGCCCAGCAGCCGGCGAGAACCCGGGCACCGACTGCGCGAGCGCGGCGACGAAGCCCGCCCCATCCGTGTTCAGCCCGACGATCGTGCCGTCGGACTCGAAGACGAGGGTGTTCACGGCCCCTGCCCTCGCGGCGCTCTCCTCCAGTCGGTCGCACAGGGGCACGACCGCCTCCTTGTGCGGGATTGTCACATTGCCGCCCCGGAAGCCGAGATCGCGCAGAGCCCGAACCGCCGTGGCGAGATTCTCCGGCCGCACTGGAAGCGGCACATAGGCCCCGTCGATCCCGTGCCGCTCGAGCCAGAACCCGTGCAGACGCGGGCTGCGGCTGTGCGCCACCGGCCAGCCGAGTATGCCGGCAAGCCGGGCGCTGCCGGAGAGCACGCGCGGAGCCCTCATCGCCCACGCACCAGCGCGATCAGGGAAGCGACATGCTCCGGCGGCGTCTCCGGCAGGACGCCATGGCCGAGATTGAAGATCCAGGGGCGCCCCTCCATCGACTCGAGCACCACCTCCGTCTCCTCACGCAGCGCCTCCCCACCCGCGACCAAGGCAAGCGGATCGAGGTTGCCCTGCAGCGTCACGGCTCGAGTGAGGGTGCGCGCCGCCCAGGCGGGAGGCACGGCCGTGTCGAGCCCGACGGCATGCACCCCGGCACCTTCCGCATAGGCGATCAGGCTTGCCCCGGCCTGGCGCGGGAAGCCGATCAGCCGAACGCCTGGGTGCCGCGCCCTGAGCGCAGCCGCGATCCGCGCCGTCGGCACGATCACGTAGCGGTCGAACATCGCAGGAGACAGCACGCCCGACCAGCTGTCGAAGAGCATCAGCGCCTCAGCCCCCGCCTCCACCTGCGACGAGAGGTAGGAGATCGTCGCCGAGACCAGGCGGTCGATCAGCCGGTCGAACAGGGCGGGCGCGGTATACATCATCCGCTTGGCGCGGGCGAAATCGCGCGACCCTCCGCCCTCCGCCATGTAGGCGGCAACCGTGAAGGGGCTGCCGGCGAAGCCGATCAGGGCGACATCCGCGGGCAGTGCGGAGCGCACACGCCGCACAGTCTCGGCAACCGGAGCGGCAACCTCGGCTGCGCGCGACTCATCGAGCCGCGCGACTTGCGCTTCCGTCTCCAGCCGTTCGAGCACAGGGCCCTCGCCTGCCTCGAACCGCACAGGATGGCCGAGCGCATGGGGCAGAACGAGTATGTCCGCGAACAGGATCGCCGCATCCGGGCGGAAGCGCCGGATCGGCTGCAGCGTCGCCTCGGCCGCGAGCGTGGGATCGAGGCAGAAGGAGAGGAAATCCGGCGCCTTGGCCCGCAGGGCGCGATATTCGGGCAGGTAACGCCCCGCCTGGCGCATCAGCCAGAGCGGCGGGGGCCGCACCGCCTCGCCCGAGAGGGCTGCGAGCAGGGGTTTGGCAAGCGTTGTTTCGTCCATCACACCTCGCATCGGCTCCACTTCACTCTCCCAACCGAGTGACGAAAAAGAAAGACTGAGGCGATGGTTGTACCTGTGGAGAGTGAGGATTACCGGAAGTTGCGCGGCGATCCCGGTCTTGTCCACATGAGCATCGGCCCGCAAGGCATTGGCGTAGGGGGAAGGAAGAGCCCCGCACACAAGCGCACAGGGATGCCCCGACCGCTTCCCACCAGCGAGGCCCGAGCGTCGTCTCTGCTGCTGCGCTGCCGAATGGCGAGAGCCGGGCGGTGGGCGGGTGAGGCTCTGTCCCTGTGTTCCACAGCGATCCACAGGGTGCGGTTCGGCGCTTGCGGCGGGCTTGTGCATGCTGTTGGGTAAGGGGAATGCGCGACCGGATCGACCTGCACCTTGTCTCCGACGCGACTGGCGAGACGCTGAACTCGCTCGCACGTGGGTGCCTGGCGCAGTTCGAGGGGGTGACGGCGGTGCAGCACCGCTGGCCGCTCATACGGTCTCGGTTCCAGCTCGACCGTGTGCTTGCCGGGATCGAGCAGGAGCCCGGGCCAGTCCTCTTCACACTGACGGACCGTTCCTTGCGCGCCGAGCTCGAGGCCTTCTGTTCGCGGATCGGTGTTCCCTCCGTCTCTGTCCTCGACCCGACCCTTGACATGCTGACCGAGTATCTCGGCGCGTCGGTCGCTGGGAAGCCGGGGCGCCAATACGTGATGGATGCCGACTATTTCCGCCGGATCGATGCGATGCACTACGTGCTTGCGCATGACGACGGCCAGGGCGAGGCGGGGATCGCCGAAGCCGATGTGATCCTCGTGGGCGTGTCGCGATCCTCGAAAACACCAACCTGCTTCTATCTCGCCAACCGCGGCATAAAGGCGGCGAACATCCCGCTCGTGCCGGGGGTCGAGCTGCCGAAACTGCTTGACAACCCGCCCGCGCCGGTGATCGGCCTCACGATCGATGTCGCTGCGCTGATCGAGATACGCCGCCACCGGCTCAGGATCATAGGCGGAGAGGGTGTCCGCACGTCCGAGACGGCCTATGTCGACCCGGAGGCGGTCAGGGCAGAGCTGGTCGCTGCGCGCCGGCTCTGCGCCGCCCGCGGCTGGCCGGTGGTGGATGTCACGCGCCGGTCGATCGAGGAGACGGCGACGACGGTGATCCAGCTCATGGAAGCGTGGCGGGCGCGCCAGCGCGCGGCAGCGACACCGTGACCGGGCTCGCGGAGAGGGCGGGCGCAGGCTCCGCCGGGCGTGCGTGCTGCGCGCGGGAGGGTGGCCGCCGTCGGCTGCGGGGACGGTACGCTCCGGGGTGAGGGAGGCAGGTGGGTGTGAGCGGCTTTCTGCAGGACCCGGCCGTGCCGGTCGTCCTCGCCTCGACGAGCCGGACGCGGTCTGGGCTTTTGCGCTCCGCCGGCCTTGTCTTCGAGACGGCAGCGCCTGGCGTGGATGAGGGGTCGGTGAAGGAGGCGGCCAAGGCGGAGGGTCTTGCGCCAACCGATGCCGCGCTTCTGCTTGCCGAGCTGAAGGCGCGCAGGATCAGCGAGGGTCTGCCCGCGGCAGTGGTGATCGGAGCCGACCAGATCCTCGTCTGCGAGGGGCGCTGGTTCGACAAGCCCGCCGACAGGGAGTCAGCCGCGGCGCAGCTCGCCGCCCTCTCCGGCAGGACGCATACGCTTGTGACTGCCGTGGCGGTGATGAAGGGCGGCGCGACGCTCTGGAGTCATGTGGCGACGCCACGGCTCGCGATGCGACCGCTCTCGGAGGCGACGATCGCCGCCTATCTCGACGTCGCTGGCCAGGCGGTGTTCGGCTCGGTCGGCGCCTACCAGGCGGAAGGGCTCGGGATACGCCTGTTTTCGGCGATCGAGGGGGAGCATTCCGCGATCCTCGGCCTGCCGCTTCTGCCGCTCCTTGGCTTTCTACGCCAGCACCGGGTGCTTGGGGACTGAGCGCGCCGCGCAATTTGCTGCAGTGCCGCAAGAAGGCCAGAACGGCTGCTTGGGAACTGATTCCCGCGGATGCGCATCGGTCGCGTGAAGCGCGCGTGACGCGGGCAGGCGCTTCCTAGTATATATTCCTAGGTTTATGAACCTAAAACGTTCCTGGTTCTGGCCGCTGCCGGGGCAGTCCCGCTCTCCTGCCGCAAAGGAAGGCTCAGCCCGATGCATGACGAGCAAGCGCCGCAGGGGACCGAGGGCTCCGGGCGGCGGGCGGGCCGGGCCGCGGACGAGGCGCTGTTCTTGGCATCCGTTTCCGCCACACGCCTGCCGATGGTGGTGACGGACCCCTCCCTGCCGGACAACGGCATCGTCCTCGCAAACGAAGCCTTTCTCGACCTCATCGGCTACCGGGCAGGGGAGGTGCTCGGGCGCAACTGCCGCTTCCTGCAGGGCCCGGAGACCGACCGGGCGGTGGTTGCAAGGCTGCGCGAGGCGATCTTGGAGCGTCGTGCCGTCGCGGCCGAGCTTCTCAACTATCGCCGCGACGGCTCGAGCTTCTGGAACGCCCTGTTCGTCTCGCCGCTGTTCGGCAGGGACGGGCGGCTACGCTACTTCTTCGCAAGCCAACGCGACGTCTTGCGCCACCACGACGCCGAGGCGGCGCTTCGGCAGGCGCAGAAGATGGAGGCGCTCGGCCAGTTCACCGGCTCGATCGCGCACGACTTCAACAATCTCCTGCAGGTCATCACCGGCTATCTCGACACTTTGCGGACGCGTCTCGAGGTCAGGGCAGAACCCGAGGTCGCGGCGGCGCTCTCGACCATCGGCGCGGCGGCAGAGCGCGGGGCGACGCTGACGCGTCAGCTTCTCGGCTTCGCCCGCAAGCAGCGCCTCGAGGGCAGGGTTGTGAACCTGAACACCCTTGTCGAGAGCATCTGGCCGATGGCGGCGAAGATGCTCGGCCGGGAGGTGCGCCTCGAGACACGGCTTGCCCGCGACCTCAGCAACGCGCGGCTCGACCCGGTACAGTCAGAGATGGCGATCCGGAATCTGCTGACGAATGCGCGCGATGCCATGCCGAACGGCGGCCGGATCGTGATACGCACCGAGAACCGCAAGTGTGCGGCGGGCCGTCCGAGGCGGCACCGCCCGACCTGCCTGCCGGCGTCTATGCCGTGCTCTCGATCACAGACACCGGGGTTGGCATGCCGCGCGAGGTGCTTGCCCGCGCGCTCGACCCGTTCTTCACCACGAAGGAGGCAGGGCGCGGCACCGGGCTCGGGCTCTCCATGGCCTACGGCTTCATGCGCCAGTCGAACGGCGGGCTCGCGATCGCCTCCGAGGAGGGCAAGGGAACCACAGTGACGCTCTACTTTCCCGCCACCGACCAGGAGGCCGCGGCACGCTGCGCACCGGCGCCCCGGGGCCGCGACCTCGCCTCCGGCGGGTCAGAGAGCGTGCTCGTGGTCGAGGACCAGCCCGACATCGCAGCACTCGCGCAGGCGATCCTGTCCGGGTCGGGATACCGCGTGACTGTCGCTGCGAACGCCGACGCGGCACTTGCCCTGCTCGAGGGCGGCGCGGGTTTCGACCTCCTGTTCTCCGACCTCATCATGCCTGGAGCGATGAACGGGGTGATGCTCGCCCGCGCCGCACGGCAGCGCTTCCCTGGGCTTCGCGTGCTGCTCGCGACCGGTTTCGCAGCCGAGGTGGTGGACCGCGACGCCTCAGTCGCCGGCGAGTTCGAGATCCTCGCCAAACCCTACCGCCGTGCCGAACTTCTCGCCCGCGTGCGCGAGGTTCTCGACGCGCCGGCTTCCGGCCGCGCGCGCTGAGGCGTCAGGGCAGCGAGGCGATCGCTTCCGGCCCGAGAGCCCGTGCCGCGACCGTCACCGCCTTTGCGCGCGCCGCCGCGAGTTCGCCGGGGCGGCAGCCCTGCGTGCCGAGCCCGCGCGGCGGGGGGTGGCCAAGGCCAGCAAGTCCGGCAGCGACCCGGCAACGCTGCCGACGCGCCGCCTCGCTTCCCGCCGCTGCGCCGGAATAGCGTGCGACCGCAACGCCCCAGTCAGGCGCGCCTGCGCGCGGCCCGGCTGCCGCCTGGCGCGCGAGCATCCGCCCGGCGAACAGGGCCGAGGCCCAGGGGTCGAACACCCAGGCCGGGTCCCGCCGCGCGTGCACGCCGATGTTGATCTGGAAACAGCCGCCCGACGCGCCCGGCCCGGCAGCACGGGCGAGCCGCAACGCCTCCTCCCGGTTGGCTGCGTAGCGGGAGCGGCTCGCCGAGCCGATGGCGAAGGGGTGGGCCGCGCTTTCCGCCAACGCGACTGCGGCAAGCAGGCCCCGCGGCAGGCCGAGCAGCGCCTCAGCCTCGGCCGCGGCGGCAAGGCAGGCATGCGCGAGGCCCGCTCTGCCGCTGGCCGTGGCGTAGGCAGGCGACAGTTCCCGTTGAGGATCAGCAGAGGCGGCTCCGGAACAGGCCAAGACCGCAAGTGCCGAGCAAAACAGTGGGACGAGTATTCCTTCGTCTCTCCGCATGCGCCTGCCCTAGCGCATCAGACGAGGCCTGTATAGGGCGGAACGATCGCGAAGGCGTGATCAGGCCGGCTTTTCCACGGGCCCAACAGGACTTGTGGCCGGAACTGGGCAATTCGAGGACTTTTTGGGCGGTTTCGGGAGATGTCTCACAGGGGGCAGGGGGTCCGTTCCGGGGTCGTATGATCCCGCCCTTGCCTGGGCACTTTCCCTGCCCTGTTTCGATTGACCCTCCTCCCCCGCCCTGGCAAGGCTTGCCGTTGAACCCACCTCACCCTGCGTGTGGCCTGACGGGGACCGGAGCGTGATGGACGTGACGACGGCTGCGGAGGCGATCGCCGACATAGAGCGGAGGACGGGCGAGCGGGCGCGCAGGGCCCGTGCGCGCAAGCCGCGCGTCGCCGTGGTGCTGTTCAACCTCGGCGGGCCCGACAAGCCCGAGAGCGTCCGCCCCTTTCTCTACAACCTCTTCTCCGACCCGGCGATCATCCGCGTGTCGAGCCCGTTGCGCCAAGTCCTCGCCTGGCTGATCACCTGGCGACGCACGCCGATCGCCGCTGAGAATTACGCCGTGCTCGGCGGCAAGAGCCCGCTTCTTGAGCTCACCGAGGAGCAGGCGGCAGCGCTGACCGCGGCGCTCTCGGACGAGCTCGACATCCGCACCTTCGTCTGCATGCGCTATTGGCACCCGATGTCCGACGAGACCGCCCGCGCCGTGCGCGCCTGGGGCCCGGACGAGGTGGTTCTCATCCCCCTCTATCCGCAGTTCTCGACCACAACGACCGGTTCCTCGCTCGATGCCTGGCGCGATGCTGCCGCCAGGGCGGGACTCGTTGCGGCGACACGCATTGTCTGCTGCTACCACTCCGATCCGGGCTTCGTCGCCGCGACCGCCGCGCTCGTGCGCGAGAGCTACATCAAGGCGCGCGCAGAGCTCGACCCCTCGCTCACCCTGAGGGTGCTCTTCTCGGCCCATGGCCTGCCGGAAAGCATCGTCCAGAAGGGCGACCCCTATCAGTGGCAGGTGGAGAGGAGCGTCGCCGCCGTGGTCGAGGCGATGGGGATCCCGGGGCTCGACCATGTCGTCTGCTACCAATCGCGGGTGACGCCGCAGAAGTGGATCGGCCCCTCGACGGAAGAGGAGCTGAAACGCGCGGGCGCCGACAAGGTGGCCGTCCTCGTCGTGCCGATCGCCTTCGTCTCCGAGCACTCCGAGACGCTTGTCGAGCTTGACGTCGAATACCGCGAGCAGGCGGCGGAGTTCGGGGTTCCCGCCTATTTCCGCTCGCCGGCGCAGAACAGCGACAAGGGCTTCATCGCCGCGCTCGCAGGGCTTGTACGGCATGCGCGCGCCGCTGACCGGAGCCTCTGCTCCTTCCGCGGGCCGCGCACCTGCCCGCGCTCGGCAGTCGACTGCCCGCACGCGCGCCGCGGCTACGCAACCGCCGGCCGTGCCACCGTCGCCTTGGAGGACTGACCTGTGGCCGCGCCGGAAGCGGCGGCGCTTGTCGAGGCGGCATGACCATCGACGCCCTCGCCGACGCCTATCCTTGGGTGAAGTCGCTGCACGTGATCTCGGTGATCGCGTGGATGGCGGCGCTGCTCTATCTGCCGCGGTTGTTCGTCTACCACTGCGAGGTCGAGCCCGGGTCGGCCGAGAGCGAGCGCTTCAAGGTGATGGAGTATCGTCTGTCGCGCTTCATTGCCGCGCCTGCCTCGATCGCGTCCTGGCTGTTCGGCATACTGCTCGTGCTAACGCCTGGGGTGGTCGCCTGGGGGTCGGGCTGGTGGCACCTGAAGATGGCGGGCATCGTCGCGCTCACTGGGGTGCACCATGTGATGCTGGCGCGGCGGCGGGAGTTCCTGCATGACCGGAACCGCCGGCCGCAGCGCTACTATCGGATCCTCAACGAGGTGCCGACGGCGGCGATGGTCGTCATCGTCGTGATGGTGATCGCGAAGCCCTTCTGAGCCCCACCCGCGTGTGGTGGCGAGGTTGTGATTGACGGCGCGGCGCGGCTTCCGTAAGAGACCTTGGCGCCACGCTCTGGCCTCTGGGCTCCGTGCGGGCGGGTCTCGTGCCGGTGGGTTTCGCGACCTTCGGTTGGTGCCTCACCAGCGCGGCCGGCGGGGAAACTCCGCCCGATGGCCCGACCGTTCAGGGCGAGCGTGCCCAATCGCGCGTGGATGACCTCTTCCTCGCAGACGGCGCGGCGGATTGGTCCGCCCCCGCACGCAGCCACATCCCTCATGCTTCCGGGCAATCGAACGAGATGCACCTCGCCGAACTGAAGGCAAAGAGCCCCGCAGACCTCCTGGCGCTCGCCGAGAGCCTGAACATCGAGAACGCCTCGACGCTGCGCAAGCAGGACATGATGTTCGCCATCCTCAAGGCGCTGGCCGACAACGACCAGCCGATCCACGGCGACGGCGTGCTCGAGATCCTGCCCGACGGCTTCGGCTTCCTCCGCTCCCCCCAGGCGAACTACCTGCCGGGGCCGGACGACATCTACGTCTCGCCCTCGCAGGTGCGGCGCTTCGGCTTGCGCACCGGCGACACGGTCGAGGGGCAGATCCGCGCGCCGAAGGACGGCGAGCGCTATTTCGCTCTCGTCAAGGTGAACCAGATCAATTTCGACAACCCGGAAGCGGTACGCCACCGGATCAATTTTGACAACCTCACCCCCCTCTACCCGGACCGGCGCCTGAAGATGGAGGTGGAGTCGCAAGGGGCGGCGAAGGAAGGCGTGCAGAAGGGCGTGCAGAAGGACTACACCCCGCGCGTCCTCGACCTGATCTGCCCGATTGGCAAGGGCCAGCGCGGCCTGATCGTCGCCCCGCCGCGCACCGGCAAGACGGTGATGCTGCAGAACATCGCCTCCTCGATCGCGGCGAACCACCCAGAGGTCTATCTCATCGTGCTGCTGATCGACGAACGCCCGGAGGAGGTGACGGACATGGCGCGCACCGTGCGCGGCGAGGTCGTCTCCTCGACCTTCGACGAACCGGCCACCCGGCACGTCCAGGTCGCCGAGATGGTGATCGAGAAGGCCAAGCGCCTCGTCGAGCACAAGAAGGACGTGGTGATCCTGCTCGACTCGATCACCCGGCTCGCGCGCGCCTACAACACCGTCGTCCCCTCCTCAGGCAAGGTTCTTACGGGGGGCGTGGATGCGAACGCGCTGCAGCGGCCGAAGCGCTTCTTCGGTGCTGCGCGCAACATCGAGGAGGGCGGGTCGCTCACCATCATCGCAACCGCTCTGATCGACACCGGCAGCCGGATGGACGAGGTGATCTTTGAGGAGTTCAAGGGCACCGGCAACAGCGAGATCATTCTTGACCGGAAACTTTCCGACAAGCGCACCTTCCCGGCCATCGACATCACCAAGTCGGGCACGCGCAAGGAGGAGCTTCTCGTCGATCGCGCGACGCTTGCGAAGATGTGGGTGCTGAGGCGCATCCTGATGCCGATGGGCCCGCAGGACGCGATGGACTTCCTGCTCGACAAGCTGAAGTACTCGAAGACGAACCAGGACTTCTTCGACGCGATGAACACCTGAGCGCGGCGGGGGGTGCGGCGCCGTCTGGCGGGGCGGGGGTTGCGGCTGAGCGGGCTTTCGTCGATCTCGCGAAGGCGGGCGGTTTCCTCAGTCGTCAGGGCTCGCGCGCCGGGGCAGGCGGGTCTCGTCGCGTCGGGTGGGAGGAGAGCGCGGGCCAGGTCCTGGCGCAGCGGGCCGAGCTGGCGCGATCGTGGACTGGCCGGCGATGAGAGCTGTGCGGCGATGCCGCAGGCGACGAGGGGCGCTCGATCTTCGGCGCAGGCGAGGCGACCAGGAATTCAACCAAGCGATGAGGCTCAGGCGGCGTCCCCGCGGCGTCCTGAAAGAGCCGCTGCGTTACCACCTGTTGCTGTCGTGTGTCGCGCTCGGCGAGCAAGACCTCCAGCCGCAGTTCGCCCCGCTGATTCGTTCGGGACGGTGTTGACCCAGCGGTGGCCCCACGCCGGCCATGTCATCGGTTTGCGCCGCTCTTCTGGCCGCTCTTCTTGGGGTGCGGTGCTCTGGAACGACACGGCCTCGAGGCTGGCGAGAACTCTGTCGGCCCAGGCCCCGGCAACCCGCCAGAGGCTGCTCCCGTCCAGGATCGCGCCCTGCAGCTGCGCGAAGTCGAGCCACGCGCCCTGGAGCCAGACGCGATCGAGCCGAGCGCTCAGTAGGATCGCCCCCGTAAGGTGCGCCTTGCAGTGGTCAGCGGCGGTGAACACGGCACCGCGCAGCGGACGGCCGCGCAGCACCAGCGTTCGTGCGACCGCCTCCGGCACGCCGGACACGCCCGCAGTCGCCTGTATCGCCAGCGCCTCGAGGTGCTTCTCGCTGATCAGCGTCTCGTTTGGGGGGAAAGAGCGCGCGGGAGAACAGGCTTGTGGGCCGCCGCGACACAGCGTCGGGCTCGCCGTCGAACAGCGCGCGGCGAAGCGCGAGCGGCCACCCCTCCGCGTCGAGGCATCGCCTCGCCTCCCGGCCCTGTTTTTCCCGCAGCGGCCCGCGATACGGTTCGGGAATCGGAACGACAGCGCGCTGGCTCGGGCGGCCGGACTCGATTGGTGATCCTGTCTCAGAAGATCAGGAGTGGATCGCGCCCGCCATGGTCGCCAGAGGCGGGGAGCGTAGGCGGAATTTCGCGCCCGAGCCCATCCGCCCACTCGGCCGGGACGGTCGCGATCACGAGCGAGAAGAAGGCGACGAGGCCCGTCACCACAGCGGCGAAGGACCGCGTTGCAACGACGGGAGCTCCGACGTCGCGCCTCGGGCGGGTTCGGCCATCGTCGTTCTTCTGCGGCCGCACCGCCCGGGGCCAGAGCCACCACAGCAGGCCAAGGTCCAGCGCGAGGAGGCCCCGGTGCATCCAGGTCACTGCCGGGTCCTGATAGGGCAGGAACCGCACCTGGAAGAACGACGGCAGGAGAAGGGGCGCGACGATCAGCGTGATCCACGCCATCGCCGTCATGGCCGCGCTGCCGCGCCCGGCCGCCCGCCCAAACATCATCTGTGCGACCGGGAAATTGTCCACCCGGGCGAGGATGACGGCGAGCCCCTCCCCGATCCGCGCGGCCTCCGCCTCGGCGACGGCGACCGCCGCCCGCAGCTTCCCGACCATCACGCGTATCTGCGCGAACACATAGAAATGCAGCACGACGAAGATCGAAGGCGCGACGACGTAGAAGCCCGTGAGCGGCAGGGCCAGGTTGAAGATTGGGAGGCGGATCGGCTCCTCGAGCAGGAGCTTGCGGTGTGTCGTTCCGCCGACGGCGACAGCGAGAGAGACCAGCAGCGTGACGAGGAAGAAATACTGGGTCGCCTCGCGCTTGGCCGCGTCATTCGCCGCATCGAGCAGTTCCTTGAGCCCCGTTGAGCGGGCGGCCGTCGCGTCGGATGACATGAATTCCCCGGATGCGTGGCTAATGACCGCGATCGTAATGAAACCCTCGGCGCCGCGCAACCGCG
>Ga0308417_1001342_pt1 | contig 17002 bp, 13 predicted proteins | sample HotsprSampleOS65_FD_203528 | JGI IMG/M metagenome (GOLD analysis project Ga0308417, IMG submission 203528) | Hot spring phototrophic mat microbial communities from Octopus Spring, Yellowstone National Park, Wyoming, United States - 20090730_OS65 ... | reverse complement strand
AGTGCCCCGTCTGACAACGACCGCGGCACTGGGAACGAGCATGCCCGTCGAGCCACAGCCACGACCTACCATACTGGCGCGTCTCGATCGGCTGGCCGCTGACCGGCCGGACCTGCCGCTCGTCGCGCCGTTCATGACGTACCTGGTCCTGCTGGGAGTCACGTACGCGCTCCCGGCAGGTGCACAGCCACTGGGCATCGCCCTGCGCGGGGTCCTTTCGCTGGCGGTCGTCTGGGCTTTCCGTCGCCACCTGCCGCCGTGGGGAAAACCGTACTGGCCCGTCGCCATCTTGGGTGGCGGCCTGGTGGCGTGGGGCTGGGTGGCCGGTCAGTATGCGGCGGACGCCGCGGGTCTGCCCGGCCGCCTTCCCTTCTACCCCGGCGAGAAGGTGGTGGCGGATCCGCGCCTCGAGCTGGGCGCAGCACATCTGTTCTGGGCCACGTGGCTGCTGCGCTGCGTCGTGGCCTGCACCGCGGTCCCGGTCGTCGAGGAATTGTTCTGGCGGGCCTTCATGCTGCGGGCCCTCGTCGACTGGCATAACTTCGAACGCCTCCCGCTGGGTCACTTCGCATGGCGTGCCTGTATCGGCAGTGCTCTTTTGTCCACTCTCCAGCATCCCGACAACTGGATCGTCAGCGTCCCCTGCTGGTTGATCTTCAACGGCGTGTTCTACTGGACACGCAGTATCCTGTGCCTTGTGTTGCTGCACGGCGTAACGAACCTGATCCTGTACCTCATTGTGCTGCGCGTAGGTGACTGGGCCTTCTGGTAACGACCGGAACGCCGCCCCCGGGCCGCCCGTCATGGACAAGGAAGTATCCTACCGAAAAACCGCCGTGCGAACGCGCCGCCGCGGAGTGGCCCTGCTGCTCGGGCTGCTCGCGGTGTACCCCGCGGCCAGCCAGCCGTCCGGCGGACCAGACACATCGACCCCGGAAGAAGCTCTCTGGCAGCAAGTCATCACTCTGCATCGCGCGCTGGAAGCCACCCCATGGCACGGCCCCACGTCCGCGCCAGCACAGCGCCACGCCGTCGATTTGTGCGACCGCTTGCGGCTTTACCAAACCCTGTATCCGGGTGGTCAGCACCGCGACGACGCTATCGGCCTGGAACTCAACACTTTGTTCGCGCTGGGCACGGCGCGCGGCGGCTCACTGACAGCTCTTCGCAGCCGAGTCGCGGAACTCCTGCGCAACCCCCCGTCGCGGGCGGCGGAAGAAGAAGCCGCCTACTGGGACCTTCTGTGCCGCCGGTTCGCCTCCGACGCCGACCGCCATGCTCGCGCGACGACGACCGCGCCCGTGAGTCCGCCCGACGCACTTTCCGACGCCGCATGTCGCGAGTACCTGTCGCGCTACCCGCGCAGCCGCCACGCGCCCCGCCTGGCGACCCTGCTTTTCGAGAGTGCCGCCCGGCGTGGCGATCGCGAAACGATGCGGACCATGGTGCAACACCTTGGGACGCACTTTCCGCAGCACGCCGTGACGGCCACCGTTTTGGGAACCTGGAATCGGCTGGAGTCTATCGGAAGGCCGTTCTGGCTGTCCTGCCACACGCCGGACGGGCGTGTCGTGGATACGCGGGAGTACGTGGGTCATCCCGTGCTGATCGTCGTGTGGGCCGGGTTCGACGAACGGGCCTGCGAGCGTGTTCGGGAGGTCGAGCGTTTCCGCACGCGGCAGCCCGCGATCCGCGTGGTCGGCGTGAACCTGGACGCCTCGGAAGAGGAGATGCAGGACGCGACACGCGAACTCGGCATCACCTGGCCGCAGTGTCACGATCGACGCGGGTGGGGCAACGAGTTCGTCCGAAGCTGGGGTGTGCGGGAAATCCCGTTCGTGTTCGTGCTTGACGGAGCGGGGCAGCTTGTCGGGGCGACGGGCGGGACAGATTGGGCGGACCTGGTCGCCAAGACGAACGAGTAGCGACGCCCCGCGGCCGCTACCCAGGCACCACGGGCGGACTTAGAATGATCCTCTCGGCGTGCGCGCCCGGACGGTTGAGCGCGCCCGCCGTGCCAGAAGTCGATTTCGGAGGCGCCCCGTGAAAACGCCCCTCGTAGTCGGCATCGTGGTGGCCGCTCTGCTGCTGGCCGCCGGCGTGCTCGCCCCCCTGTTCGGGTCCGCGGCCCGTAAGACCGCCTTGCAGGCTCAGGAACAGGCCGAACTCGCCCGCCGAAAGCTCGCCCGTGTCAGCCCGGAGCTCTGTTGGCTCAAGGGTCGTCTGGACACGGCCGCACTGCGCGCCGACGAAGCCGCGTTGGAAGCCGGCGTAGAACGGGCGGCTGAGCAATGGAACCAGCAGAGCGTCGAGTGGCAGAAGTGGGCGGCCGAGGCAGCGCAGCGCGCCCGACAGGCGGGGCTGCCGGCGCCGACGATCCAGTTGCCCACCCGCAGCAAGACGGGCGTGATCCAGGGTCTGACGGCGTTCGACGAAGCGGTCAAGTACAACGACAACCTTCTGAAGGCTGCCCTGCGCGACGCCCAGGCCGCCGCAACGCTGGATTCGTCGGCCTTGTCCGTGGCGCATACGCTGGGGACGGCCGAGTACTTGCAGGCCGCCGGTCTGCTCGCCGAAGCCGAGATGCTGCGCGTGCAGCAGGAGGAGCTACAAGCCCGCCTGCTCAAGGCGGCGTCCGAATGGAAAGTAATCCGTAGCACCGCGGACTACTTCCGTGCTCTGGACGTGAGCGGTGTTCTCGACCGGCTGGCAGCCGATTTGGACGAGCTACGCCAGCGTCGCACCGAAAGTGAGCGCGAGCTGGCCGCCCGCGAGGGGGACATGCAGGCCCGCGAGGCGGCGGTGGCAAGGGTGGCGGAAGAAATGAAGGCCGTGCGCCGCGAACTTGAAGCCCTCGAAACGGCGGGCTTTCCGGCCGGCGACGACCAGGCGTTTGAAACCTATCGCGCCCGCTACGCGGAACTGTCGCGCCGCGTGCGGGAACTGGAAGAGCAGGAGCAAGAGCTTCGTTACGGCGGGCGCCACGGAGCCGTACTCGTGGGCGACGACCCGAACACGTTCGCCGTCGAGGGTGGGGAACCGGTGTCGGGACTGGCCGAGCTACAGCAGCGACTCGCCGTAGCCCGGCAGGCTGCCCAGCGATACGGAACCGCACACGTTTCGCTTGAACAGCAAATGGAATACGTCCGCTCCCTCGGCCAGCGCGCCCAGGAGCAGGCGCAGCGGTTCGAGGCTCAGGTAGTTGCGCTCGAAGCGCAGCAGAAAGAAATCGCGGAGGAGCTCGCCCGGTTGGCGGCGCAGGCGTTCGAGCGGGAATCCGAAGCGCTTCAGGCCGCGGAGGCGGCGGTCCGCGCCTTCAAGCAATCGCAGAGCGCGGCGCAGAACTGGATCCGGGCCGCCCGCGAACTCCAGCAGAACCGCGATCCCAACCGCCGTAACGAGCGGCTTAACGCGCTGCTCAAGGACCCGTACCTGGAGCAGGTGGGGCAGAGTGCGGAGGCCGCCGCCCGCGTCCTGGCTGCGCGCATCCAGGCATTGCGGGTCGAACGCAACGAAGCCCTGCTCGAGCACGTACGACTCTTCAACGAAATCAACCCCGACCCGCGCTTCCAGTTCGACACGGAACCGTTCCGGACGGCCGTCGACGCAGCGCGGACGAGCGGCCTTCAGACGCTGAAGGAGGCACGCGACATTTACGAGAAGCTCTCCAAGGGGCCTCCGAACACGGCTTGGGTTCCGCTGGGCGCGCTGGCCGCGGCGCAGCATCTGACCGCCCGTCTGGACGCGGCGCAGGCCGAGGTGTTCCGCGCCCAAGCGGTCGAAACCCTCGCCAAGGCGCTGGAGAAGCGTGAGCAGAACCCTTACCTGCGGCCGTACGTCGAGTTCCGCGACTACCTGGCCGGGCCCAAGACGCCGTCGGCCAAGCCGGAGGAGGAAGACTTGTTTTCAGAGGACAAGCCGCCCGCGGACAGTTCGGAGGAGGGGGAAACAAAACGGCCAGCCCCGTAGCACGCACGGGCGACGCCGCCCGCTACCTTGGCCCAGGCAGTGTCGGCTATCGCCCGACGGGCGCCCGCCGCAGGTCGCTCAGGGCCAGACGCGGGAAATAGTCGGGTCCCAGGAGCCAGCGCGCCAGGCACACGACAAACAAAGCGAGCGCGGCACCGCCGACCACGTCCGACAGATAATGCCGGTCCAGAGCCAGGCGGCCGAAGCAGACCAGCAGCGTGGCGGGAATCAACACCCAGCGCGAGCGCGGAAAGTACAGGCCCAGCAAGGCCGTCAGCAGGACCGCCTGGGCCGCGTGTCCGGAGGGAAACGAGTCGCGGCCGTCCAACGAGCTGAACGGCTGAAAGAACAGCGGCCCCAGGTCCTCATCGGGCCGTGCCCGGCCCAGCATGACTTTGGCCAGGTGAAGCAAACCGAAGCAGGCTGCCACGCAGACCGCATAGCCCGTAAGCAACCGCCGGCGCGCGACCGGGAGCAGCAGCACAACCGCCAACGCGACAAAAGACCACCATTGGAACAGGTGCACGCACAGCTTCGATACCCGGCGCAGCACGGTTCCCCGCGGAGCCAGAGGCTGAGACCAGTGCAGAACAGTGGCGTCGAGCGCCAGCGCGACCGGCAGTGCAAGAAGCAGCGCCCACAGTAGCCACCGCGCTCGGCAACCGACCCGGCGCGCCGGCCGCACCGATGCCGGCTCATCCCGCGGGACGTCCTCGTCGCCGCCCGGGCCGCTGGCGTCAAAAAAGGTCGTCACCACGGGTGACTCCTCTTCGCCCGGCGGCGCCTCCGGCAAAGCTCAGGGGCCGCCGTCACGATTGCCGAGCCTTGTAAAAGGGCAATGGCACGACGATGGCCGCGGTACGCGCACCGCGAATGTCGATTTCGACCTGCGTCCCGGGAACGGCGAGCGCCGTTTCCAGGAGCCCCATCGCAATATTCTTGTCGAGCGTGGGGCTCTGAGTGCCGCTCGTGACGACGCCGACCGCGCGACCGTTCTGGAAGATCGTTGCGCCCTGCCGCGCGATGCGCTTTCCGACCAGCTCGAACCCGACAATCTTGCGTCGCGGCCCCTCGGCTTGGATGCGGCGCAACACCGCGCTGCCGATGAAGTCCTTGCTCAGGTCGACGGCCCATTCCAGCCCGGCGGTGATCGAGTCCCACTCTTCGGTCAGCTCGTGTCCGTAGAGCGGCATGCCGGCCTCCAGCCGCAGCGTGTCGCGCGCCCCCAGCCCCGCCGGACGAATCGGTCGCCCCAGCCCCGTTGACTGGCTGATCAGCATCTGCACGGCCGGCAGCGCGAACCCGGCGGGTAGAATGATCTCGACGCCGTCCTCGCCTGTGTAGCCGCTGCGAGCGACGAAGTAGTCGGCCCCCATCAGGTTGCCGGTCTTGAACCGGTACCGCTTCAGGTCGTCGATCGGGAAGGGCAGCAATCGCCCCATCGTCTCCATCGCCTCGGGCCCCTGAATCGCGACCATCGCGGTGTCAAAGGTCCGGTCGCGAATCTCCACATCGAAGCCAGCCCGCTGGCGCTCCCACCAGTGCAGCAGCTTCTCCCGGTTGGAGGCGTTGCACACCACCAGGTAATGATCCTCGAAGCACGAGATGATCACGTCGTCCAGGATGCCGCCGTCCTCGCGGCACATGTGGCTGTACCGGCACATGCCCGGCTTGGCGCTGCCGATGTTCCGGGTGGCCAAACGCTCCAGCAACCGACCGGCGTCCGGACCGTGAAACTCCACCCGCCCCATGTGCGAGACATCGAACACGGAGCAGTGCTGCCGAGTGTACTGATGCTCCTCGACGATGCTCGTATACAGCAGTGGCATCTCCCAGCCCGCAAACTCGACCATGCGAGCGTTGGCCTCGCGGTGAAACGCGTATAACGGTGTGCGGTGCATCCTCTTTTCCTGCTGCCTGACCCTTTGAAAGCCGTCGTTCCTCCGATGCACAGCATATCCGAGTCGAAGACCCGCGGGAACCGCGCCGCGACGGCCACCTGAAGCGCTTCCGGCAGAACGCCGAGCGATTTTCCTTGACGACCGCAAGACCTCGGTTACCTTGCGCACGGGCGCCGGGCATTTGATCCACGACGGAGGTGCGTATGCACGTCGCGCTGGTATCGACATACACGCACCCCTTCGCGCTGGGCCTGCGGTACATCTCCTCCTGCCTGAAAACTGCCGGCCATCGCGTGACCGTGTTCTTCATGAGCTCCAAAAGAGACACGGCTGAACCAGACTATGCGCCGGCCGCGCTCGACGACTTCGTGGCGCGCCTCCGGGACTGCGATCTGATCGGCCTCAGCCTCATGACCAACTCCTTCCACCGCGCATGCCTGCTGACCCGGCGGATCCGGGAGGCGGGCCTGCGCGCCCCCATCGTCTGGGGCGGTATCCATCCCACCGTACTGCCGGAGGAGTGCCTGGAGCACGCTGACATCGTGTGCGTCGGCGAGGGCGAGGAAGCGATGCTGCGGCTGGTCGAACACCTGGAGGCAGACCGGGATCCGCTCGGTCTACCGAACCTGTGGTTCCGCGCCGATGGCCCGTTCCGGAACGCGACGACCGTCCGCAATCCGCCCGGCCCTCTGATCACGCGGCTCGACGACCTGCCGCCGCCAGATTACGAACTCGACACGCACTGGGTCGCCGCACGACACGGGCTGGAGCCGGCGCGGCCCGGCAATCTGCGCGGCGCGCTGGAGACCTTGCGCGTCGTCACGGCCCGCGGCTGCCCCTACCACTGCACCTTCTGCAACAACGCCGCGCTGCGCAATGTGTACGGGGCGCGCGGCCGCTGGGTCCGGCTGCGTTCGCTCGACAACGTACTGGCCGAGCTTCGGCAGGCGCGGGCCTGTTTCCCGACGATCCGTGCGGTGAACTTCGTGGACGACCTGTTTCTCGTCCGCACCGAAGCGGAGCTGGAGGAGTTCGCCAGGCGCTACCGGGCAGAAGTAAACCTGCCGCTTCAGCTCGACGCGTTTCCCAACACCGTCACGGAGGGCAAGGTCCGCGCCCTGGCACGCCTGCCGATCGAGCTGGTCAGTATGGGGATCGAAAGCGCCAGCGAGGACACGCTGCGGAACATCTATCGGCGGCCCACGTCCCCGCGCCGCATTGCGGAGGCTATCGCGCTGCTGGCCCGCTATCGCTTGCGCGCCGAGTACCACTACATCGTCAGCAATCCGTACGAGCCCGAGCAGAACGTCATCGAAACCATGCGCTTCATCGCGACGCATCATCGCGGGCGGGCCGTGCTGCGCGTCTTCCCCCTGATGTTCTACCCCGGCACTCCCCTGTATGAGCGGGCGCGCGCCGACGGCCGGCTCGGCGTGCGCGACGACGCAGCCTACGACTACATGGGCACCGGCGCGCTCCAGTTCGCACGGCACGATTACCTCGCCATCTGGCTGCGTATCGTGCTCAATCTCCGCAACCTGGGGGTACCGCCATCGCTGTGTCACCGCGTCATCGACATCGTCACGCACCCGACCGTGCGGCGCAGGTTGGACCGTCCCTGGTTCGCCCCCGCGGTCTTTTTCACGTACCAGTTGACCCGCAAAATCGTGCGGAACTTCATCTACCAGCCGTTCGTCCGTCCGTTCAAGTACTTGCGCAGGTGGCGTCGACCGGGACCGGCGGCGTCACGACCGTGGCGCCTGGCGCACGCCGGTTTCGCACGGTCGAAGGTCCCAGCGCCAGTGGGGGCGCAATCTGAAGCCGCGACGGCGTCAGCCGTCCAGTCTGTGACCGCCGAATACGAGCCGTAACATCCGCGCACCGGGCAGACGGCTGCCGCACGACCGGTCCACGGAGGGCGGCCGCCGCGCCCACTAACGTCCGATCCCGTAGGAGGTCAAAGAGAAGGTGGCGCGGAAGGTTGTCCAGCCGGGTGGCGCGGCGACGGGCGGCAGCCGATAAAACGGTGGAGTGCTGCAACCGGGCGCGAACGCCCGCGTATAATGCGCGCCAGCCGGGGATTCGCCCGGACGCGGCGAACGAAGCAAGTGGTGGAAGAAAAAAGGGTTAGGTCCGACATGCCGATCGGGGAAGAGCTTGTCGCCCGGGGGTTGATCACGGCCGAGCAACTGGCAGAAGCCGCGGCCAAGCGCACCTCGCCCAGCGAGCGGATCGACCAGGTTCTGATCCGCGAGAACTACGTCACGGAGCGCGCCGTCCTCGAAGTCTTCAGTGAACAGCTCCGCATCCCCCTCGTCGAACTGAAAGAGTCGGACATCGATCGTGAGCTGCTCAAGCTCATCCCCAGCCGCCTCGTGCACCGCTATGGCCTGCTGCCGATCGCGCGGAACGGCAAGGGCGTCCGCGTGGCCACGTCCGACCCCTACAACATGTACGCCCTCGACGAGGTGCGCACCTGCATCAATCTCCCCGTCGAGCCGGTGCTCGCACCGCGCGCGGAGATTCAGAAGCTCATCCGCACCTTTTACGGCGTCGGCGGCGAAGTCCTCCAGGAAATGGTGGAGGAAAAGGGCGAACTCGAAATCATCGACGAGAAGAAGGTCGAATCGGAGGACCTCGACGTCCAGCTCGCCCAGGAAGCCTCCGTCATCAAGCTCGTCAACGAGATCCTCATCGAAGCCATCGACCAGCGCGCCAGCGACATCCACTTCGAGCCGTTCGAAAACGACTTCCGCGTGCGGTACCGCATCGACGGCGTGCTCGAAGTCGCCAATGTGCCCCCCGAAATCCGCCGCTTCCAGAATGCGATCATCAGCCGGATCAAGATCCTCTCGAATCTCAACATCGCCGAGCGCCGCCTGCCGCAGGACGGCGGCTTCAAGATCAAAGCCCACGGCCGCGAGATCGATCTGCGTGTGAGCGTGATTCCGATGGCGTTCGGCGAGGGGGTCGTGCTGCGGATTCTCGACCGGACCAGCGTGAAGCTGGACCTGCACGTGCTGGGCATGGAAGGGAAGACGTACGACACGTTCATGGACCTCATCCATCGCCCGCACGGGATCATGCTGGTGACGGGCCCGACCGGTTCGGGCAAGACCACCACGCTTTACGCCGCCCTGCTGGCCATCGTCAGTCCGGAACTCAAGATTCTGACCATCGAGGACCCGGTCGAGTACTACCTCGACGGCGTGAATCAGACGCACGTCATCCCCAAGATCGGACTGACGTTCGCCCGGGCGCTGCGCAGCTTCCTGCGCCACGACCCGGACGTGATTCTGGTGGGCGAAATCCGCGACAAAGAGACCGCCGAGGTCGCCATCAACGCGTCGCTGACCGGCCACCTCGTCTTCAGCACGCTGCACACCAACGACGCCGTCACGGCCACCACGCGTCTGCTGGACATGGGTGTGGAACCGTTCCTGGTGGCCAGCTCGCTGGAAGGTGTTCTGGCGCAGCGCCTCGTGCGCACGATTTGCAAGTGGTGCAAGGAGGAATGGGTACCGGAAAACCCCAAGCTCCTGCCGCCCGATTTCGACTACCAGCCCGGCGAGGTCCTCTACCGCGGCCGGGGGTGCAAGGAGTGCCGCAATACCGGCTATTCCGGTCGCCGCGCCCTGTACGAACTGCTCGTCATGAATGACCAGATGCGCGAGATGGTGCTGCGGCAGGCGCCCGCTTCCCAGATTCTCCAGGTTGCCCGCCAGAATGGCCTGGTGCTCATGCGGGAAGAGGGCTGGCGCCTGTGCCGCGCGGGGATCACTACCCCCCAGGAAGTGCTGCGCGTGACCAAGGTGTAGCCCACAAACGCCAGTCGGCGGATACCATCAGGGGGATGTCGCGTCACGAACGAGTACTGGTGGCCATGTCGGGCGGTGTGGACTCCTCCGTCGCCGCCGCGCTGCTCAAGGAACAGGGCTACAACTGCATTGGCGTGTTCATGTGGGTCGGCCCCGCCGGCGAGGCATCGGCCGCGCCCCCACCGGCGCGCGAGTCGCCCGGCGTGCCCCTGCCGCGGCTCAAGAAGGGCTGCTGCTCGGTTGGAGATGCCTGCGACGCGCGGGCCGTGGCCGCACGGTTGGGCATCCCGTTCTACTCCGTGAACTTCCAGGCCGAATTTGCAGGGCTGCTCGAGTACTTCGTCGACGAATACGCGCGGGCCCGTACGCCCAACCCCTGCGTGCTCTGCAATTCGCACCTGAAGTTCGGCAAACTGCTCGCCTATGCCGACCTCCTCGACGCGCAATACGTAGCCACCGGCCACTACGCCCGCTTGCTTCCCGCGGCCGAGGATGGCCAGCCGCGCCTCGCCCGTGCCGTCAATCGCGCCAAGGATCAGTCGTACGCGCTGTTCGGGATCGCGCGGGAGAACCTGCGGCGCTGTCTGTTTCCGTTGGGCGAGATCGCGGACAAAACGGACGTGCGTCGGATCGCGGCTGACCTGGGGCTACCCGTGCACGACAAGCCCGAGAGTCAGGAAATCTGCTTCGTCCCCGACGGCGACTACGCCTCCATCGTGCGCACCCGGCGTCCCGAGGCGGTGCGGCCCGGTCTGGTCGTGGATTCCGCAGGCCGCGAACTCGGCCGGCATCCGGGCATCATCCATTACACGGTCGGCCAGCGGCACGGCCTGCGGATCGCGGCGGGCCGGCCGGTTTACGTAAGCCGCCTGGACGCTGCCAGTAACACGGTCGTCCTTGGTCCGCGCGAAGAATTGCTCAGCGCCGGACTGGTAGCGGAGAAGGTGAATTGGCTCGTCTGCCCGCCGGCGGATCAAGAAGTGCGGCCCGCCCAGATTCAGATCCGCTACCGGCACGCCGCCGCCGCGGGACGTCTGCGCCGCCTCGCTGCCGACCCGCGGGCTTCGCCACCAACCGGCGCCCCCAACAGCACCGACGGCGAAATGGTCGAAGTCCGTTTCGATGCAGCGCAGCCGGCCGTCACGCCGGGACAGGCTGCGGTATTCTACGAGGGCGATATCGTGCTCGGCGGCGGTTGGATCGCGCGCAGCCTGGGGAACCCCAGCCCGCCGCCATCGGGAGATGCGCATGGCACGGGCCGAGATTGAAACGCCGCTCTACATCGGAACGAACGGACACGTCGTCGCCCTCGATCCTTGGACCGGCGTCGAGTTGTGGCGCACGAAGCTACCCCGTTGTGTAGGCATGGGCGCCATCGTATCGATCACCGTCAAGCACAACCTGTTGTTCGCCGGGGCTTCGGGCCGCGTCTGGTGCCTGGACAAGCGCGACGGGCGGGTGCTGTGGCAGAACAATCTCCCGCGCCTGGGCTACTACTATGTTTAGTTGACAATTGAGGGCGCCTCGGCAACGACCGGCGCGCAAGGGCTGGCCGCCCAAGCCGCCCGGCAGCGCCAGAACCGCGCGGCCGGCGGCGGCGCGGCAACCTGACGCCGACTCGACGACCGGCGGGCCGTGCGCCCGGTCCCATCCGACCAGGACCATGCCGACTGACTGGGTCATTCTGCACGGCGGCGCGCTGGGCGACCTCGTGTTGACGATGCAGCTCGCCTTACGCCTGCCAGGGATCGAAGCGGGCGGCAGGTTGCACCTGGTCTCCCGCACTGATCCTGGGAACCTCTCGGCGTGTCGGCCGCGCATTGTCCGCGAATCGTCCGATGCTTGCGGCCTGCACTGGTTATTCGCCGACCTCGACAGCGCGGCACCCCGCCGGCTGCACGAGATTGTGCGTGTCGCGCACGTTCTGAACGCTCTGACAGGGCCCCACACAACGGTGCATCGCCGGTTGACCAGCCTGGGCCCGCGCTCGCTATACAGTTTCGATCCGCGCCCCCACCCGGCGTCCCAGCGGCACATCATCGAGCAGTGGCTCGCGCAACTCGAACGTCAGGGGCTGCTGATCCCTAAATGCGTGCACCAGCGGCCTCACCAGCGCGGGATCGCGATACCTGGGGCGTGGCGCGAGCGCGGCCGCCGCCTGTTTGACCCGCTCGTCGACGCGTCCGCCCTCCAGCCCCCGCACAACGCTTCTGCCGGTCTGCCGTACGACGCAAAGGCCGGCGACCGTCTCGACCCCGTTCTGATTCACCCGGGCTCCGGCGGGCGTGCGAAGTGTTGGCCGCTGCCGTGCTTCATCGACTTGGCTCGGCACGTCACCGCCACCGGACAGCCGGTCGTGTTTCTCGTCGGGCCGGCAGAACTCGACAACTGGCCGCCGTCAGACCTGACGGCGCTCGAAGCCGTCGCGCCACTCATCCGCCAGCCGTCGCCCGACGACCTGGTGGCTCTATTGAGCGCCGCGCGAGCGTTTATCGGTAACGACGCGGGGCCGACCCATCTGGCCGCGATTCTCGGCACCTTCACTGTGGCTCTTTTCGGTCCGACATCGCCGGCTGTCTGGCGGCCGCTGGGGCCAAACGTGCGGGTGCTGGCCGGGAATCCCGCCGTCGCGCCGGACACGTGGGGCCTCTGCCCGCGTGTGGTGGCCGCGACCGTCTCCGGGGGCGTTGGGTCCGCAGTGCAGGCGGCGGAAAATGACGCCGACCGCTAGCGTCCGGCTGCGGCGCGTGTCTGACTACGCGTGTATACTGTCTCCAGCCGGACGTGCCGGCGAAGGAGCAAGCAGCATGCGCGCGCAAGTAGCCTGCCTGTGTGTGGGTCTGGTGGCGCTGGCGTGCCTGTTCGGCTGCCAGCGGCAATTTTGCCGGGAACGGTTCGAGCAGATCACGGTCGGGGTTGACGACCGCGAAGACGTGCGCCAGTTGCTCGGCAAGCCGAGCTGCGAGCTGGCGGACCAGTGGCTTTACGACGACCTCGATCACCACCTTTCCGCGATGATCTACTTCGACGAGCAGGGACGCGTGACCGGCAAGCAGTGGATTGACGCCAAGAGCGGACGCTGGGAGGGCCACAACCCGGCCGCGGGCGAGGTCCAGGCCGGCGAGGTTCGCGAGGTCCACGTGAAGACGCGCCGGATCGACGAAGACTGACCGCCCGATCCGCGGACCCGCCCGACCCCACCGTGATCATACCCCGGCGCGCTGTCCCGGGACCCAAGCCGCGCCGCGTCTTGCCGTCGCAACGACCAGAGCGGCTTTTGGCCGCGACCGGTTCAATCCGCCCCCGACCACGGTACGATACGAGGTTTTGAACCCCGGCCAAGCCGCCGCGTGGGCGCACAGGCCGGGGCACCGCGACGCTACGAACGCCTCCGGGCTTTCGCCGGCGTTGCACCGTTCGAGCGACCGCGACCAAGGAGAGCTCCGTGGCGCTACCGTATAACCGGCGAACGTGCTACTGCGGGGAAGTCGGGCTGGACCGGGTTGGCCAAACGGTCCTGTTGTGCGGCTGGGTCGACGCACGCCGCGACCATGGCGGGATGGTCTTTATCGACCTGCGCGACCGCACCGGGCTTGTGCAGCTCAAGTTCAACCCGGAGACGGACGCCCGGGCCCACGAAGCGGCCGGCCGCCTGCGGAGCGAGTACTGCATCGCCGTGCGCGGCATCGTCGCCCCGCGTCCGGAAGGGCTCGTCAACCCCAACCTCAAGACCGGTGCCATCGAGGTCAACGTCCAGGAACTCGACATCCTGAGCCCGTCCGAAACCCCCGTCTTCGCGCTCGAGGACAACATCGAGACCGCCGAAGATACGCGACTGGAATACCGCTTTCTCGACCTGCGGCGGCGCCCGCTGCAACGCGCGCTGTGGACACGCCACCGGATCGCCAAGACGATCCGCGACTACTTCGACGAGCACGGTTTCATCGAAGTGGAGACCCCGTTCCTCACCAAGAGCACGCCGGAAGGCGCCCGCGATTACCTGGTCCCGTCGCGCATCAGTCCCGGATCGTTCTACGCCTTGCCGCAGTCGCCGCAGCTTTTCAAGCAACTGCTGATGATGGCGGGTTTCGACCGCTATATGCAAATTGTGCGGTGCTTCCGAGATGAGGACTTGCGGGCCGACCGACAGCCGGAGTTCACGCAACTTGACCTGGAGATGTCCTTCGTGCAGCCCCACGATGTGATGGACCTGGTCGAGGGCTGCCTGGTGCGCCTCATGCGGGTGGTGCACGGGATCGAGATTCCGCGTCCGTTTCCGCGCATGACCTACGAACAGGCGCTACGCGAATACGGGATCGACCGTCCAGATACCCGCTACGATTTGCGCATCCGCGATGTCACCGCAGTGGCCCAGAAGACCTCCTTTGCAGTCTTCACCGAGGCCATCGCCCGCGGCGGCGGCGTCCGCTGCATCCGCGTCCCCGACGGCGCCTCCATGACCCGCAAAGAGACCGATACCTTGACGGAGGATCTCAAGGGCATCGGCGCCGGCGGGTTGCCGCTCGTCAAGGTCGCGGCCGAAGCCGGTCGCCCTGTTTTCCAAACGGGCTGCGCCAAGTTCTTCACGCCCGAGACGACGGCCGAGATGGTCGCCGCTACGGGCGCACAACCCGGCGACATGCTCTTTTTCGCGGCCGGTCCGGAAGCGGACGTATGCAAGCATCTGGCGTGGCTCCGGGAAACGGTCGCGCGCCGCCGCAACCTGATCCCCGCCGGCCAGTGGCACTTCCTGTGGGTGGTGGACTTTCCGGCGTTCGAGTTTCACCCCGAAGACGGCCGCTGGTACGCCGTCCACCACCCGTTCACCGCCCCGCGCGACGAAGACCTGCCGCTGCTGGAGACAGACCCCGGACGTTGCCGCGCCAAGGCCTACGACATCGTCCTCAACGGGACGGAGATTGGGGGCGGGAGCATCCGCATCCATCGGGCTGACATTCAGCAGCGGGTCTTCCGGTTGCTCAACATCGCCCCCGAAGAACAGGAGCTGAAGTTCGGGTTTTTGCTGCGGGCCCTGAAATATGGTCCTCCGCCCCACGGCGGCATCGCGCTGGGCCTGGACCGAATCGTCATGCTGCTGACCGGCATGAACAGTTTGCGCGACGTAATCGCGTTTCCGAAGACCGCCCGCGCCACGTGTCTGCTCACCGGTGCGCCTTCGCCAGTCGCCCCGGAACAGCTCGACGAGCTGGGTCTGCGGATCGTCGCGCAGCGGCAAAGCTGAGCAGCCTGGTACTTGCTACGGCACAAGGGAACTGGAGACGACCGGGATCGAACCGGCAACCTCCGCATTGCGAACGCGGCGCTCTCCCAATTGAGCTACGTCCCCGAACGACCGTCATTATACGCTGCCGCGCGGTGCCGACAACGCGGCCGCCAAAGGCGGGTCATAGCGCGCGAATCCGGGCGGCGAGGGCTTCCAACTCTTCCGTGCTGCGCCGCTGTGGCTTCCAACGGAATCCGAGCCCGTCGTCCTCCCGACGGGGAATGATGTGGAAATGCACATGCGGCACTTCCTGGCCCGCCACCCGGCCATTGTTCTGAAGAATGTTGCACCCCGCAGCCCCGGTGACCGCGAGAATCTTGCGGACCAGAACCGGCAGCATGCGGCCGATCTCGGCGGCCTCCTCGGGCGTCAGGTCTTCCACCCGTTCGACCGCGCGCTTCGTGACCAGCAGCGTGTGACCTTCCGACAGCGGGTTGATGTCGAGAAAAGCGAGCAGAAGCTCGTTCTCAAAGACCTTCTGGCAGGGGATCTCGCCGGCGCCGATGCGTGCGAATATGGAGGGCTGTCCCGCGGCCACGGAAGCTACTCCGTCGGGGACGCCTCATCGGAGGCCGACGCCTGGGGCGCCCCAGTACCGGTGTCCTTGGCCGACTCCTCCGCAGCGGTCGCCTTGCTACGACGCCGCCGCGTCGTCAGAGGCCGCGGCTTGCCCGCGTAAACCGTGTATTTGACGCGTGCGCGGCGCTTACGCTCGGAGCGCGCGGTGCTGCACTCACGGGGCTTCTCGTCCTCCCCCACGAGTTGCAGAATCGCCACCGGTCCGCCGTCCCCAAGCCGCCGGTCGGCCAGCTTGATGATCCGCGTGTAGCCCCCGCGGCACTGGCGGGCCTCGTTGCGCCGCTTCATCCGCGGACCGATCTCCGAAAACAGCTTGTGCAGCACAGACTCGGCCGTGAACTTGAGTCCGCCGCGCGGCTTGTTCTCGCGGTGTCGGCGGCCGGAGCGGGCGCGGAGGACTTTGGCCCGCTTGGCGTCGCTGAGCCGGTCGTACTCGCTCTGATGTTCCTTCGGGATAATGGCGCGATCCTGCAACAGGGCCTCGGCCCGCTGCCGCGCCGCCAGGCTGCCGTCGATCGCGAGGGTGATCAGGCGTTCGGCAAACGGCCGCACCTCCTTGGCCTTGGGCAGTGTCGTGCGCACCTCGCCGTGTTCGATGAGGCTCTGCACCAGGTTGCGGCGCAGGGCTTCCCGGTGACTGATGGTGCGGCTCAGTTTTCTTCCTTGTACACGATGACGCATGGCATTACCTCACGCCGTCGCCGGCATGGCGGGCCGCGCTAGGGCAGCGCCGAACCGACCGGATCGGTACTCGAGTTCACCGGGCCGGACTGGGCCGCATTGAACCCCAGCGACAACCCCATCCGGGCCAGCTTCTCCTTGACCTCCTGGAGCGACGTTTTGCCGAAACTCCGCAGCTCCAGCAGCTCCGCCTCGGTCAGCCGAACGAGTTCGCCGATCGTCCCGATCTTCGCCGCCTCCAGGCAATTGCTGGCCCGCACGGACAGGTCCAGCACCGAGATCGGCTGCTCCAGCTTCTGCCGGAGTTCCTCGTCCACCGGCGGCGGTGCCGGCTGCTCCCGCGGCTCGGCGGCCGTCACGAGCGGTCCCAGGTCGTAGTACTGCACAAAGGGGTTCAGGTGCTTGCGGAGGATCTTCGCCGCTTCCACTAGCGCGTCTTCCGGGCGCGTCGTGCCCTTGGTCCAGATCTCCATGATCAGCCGGTCGTAATTGACCCGCTGCCCGACGCGCGTGTCCTCCGTGCGGTAGCGGACGCGGGTCACCGGCGAGAACAGCGCGTCGACAGCGATCACGCCGAGCTCCGCATCCTCGTCGATGAACTCGGTGGCCGGTACATAGCCCCGCCCCCGCTGTACAGTCAGCTCCGCGGAAAACGTCACCTCATCCGTGACCGTCGCGATCAACTGCTCCGGGTTGAACACGGTGATCGCGGGGTCGCACTGAAAATCGCCGGCCCGCACTTCGCAGGGCCCGCGCCGCTCGACCCGCAT
>Ga0308417_1001341_pt1 | contig 17007 bp, 17 predicted proteins | sample HotsprSampleOS65_FD_203528 | JGI IMG/M metagenome (GOLD analysis project Ga0308417, IMG submission 203528) | Hot spring phototrophic mat microbial communities from Octopus Spring, Yellowstone National Park, Wyoming, United States - 20090730_OS65 ... | reverse complement strand
GGGAAAGAGAGAGGGCTGGAGCGGGCGACTCGTCACGGGGCGCAGTATGGGTGGGCCCGGAGTCGGCCCGCAAGCGTGGCCTGGCTCAAACGCCCCATCCTATCCCGGGGCCCAGGCCAACTGCGTCAGGAACTGGCGTGGCCCTGTCCCGCGCGCGGCCCGGCCCATTCGGCGAGCTGGGCCTCCTGACGAAGCCGCAGCCGCCGGAACGCAACCGCGGCGAACACCTCCTCGAGGCCGGGCTCCCGGTCCTTGGCCACAGGCAGGGTGGTGCGCGCCTCCTCGACGAAGCGCAGCCGCGTCTCCGCCCCGCCGTGCAGGTAGGCCTCGTCCCACCAGGCAAGGATGGCCTCGCGCGCAGCGCCGAGGGTGCTGGCGGCAAAAAGGCGGTCTCGCTTCTCGCGCTGGTTGATCGTTCTGTGCGCGGGCAGAAGGTTCCACAGGTCGTTGCAGGCCCAGGCCGAGAAGGGCAGGCAGTGGTCGATGTCGAGCGTCTGCGCGCCAAGCGCCCGCCCCGTCCAGACGCACCGCAGCGGTGTGCCGCGCTCGATCCGCTCAGAGGCGAGCCTGCGGACGAAGGCGGTGTCGCGCTCAGGTTCGGACCAGGCGAGCGCGGCCCGCACCTCGTCGGCACCAAGGCGGCGGCCCGCACGCTCGGCATACTCGCGTGTTAGCCGCGTCCACTCCGCCACCAGCATGGGCTCGATCCAAGCGCCAAACCGCCGCAGGGCCTGCCACACGGCGAGCGGCACTCGCGTTGTGCCATACTCCCACAGGACTTCCTCGGTGAGGGCGAAGGCTCGCGCGGCTCTTGGAACGTGGCCATAGGCCGTTGGGAAAACCGGCCGGTCGTCGGCATAGGTCAGGTGGCGCGCCGGCATCTCGGCGATCACTTTCGCGCAATCGGCGATCGCGCGCCGAAGCACACCGCCCAGCTCGCTCGGGAAAACCGCCCCAGGTCGAAGGTCGAAGGGGGCGACCGGCGTAAGCGCCCGGAACGCCTCGGTCACGAAGCGCGGCTTCTGGCCTTCCTTCTGCGGCATCTGCGGCAGGCCGCGCTCGATCAGCGGCTTGAACATGCGCAGCCAGTAGAGCGCGACGAGTCCGAGCGGCAGCGCGATGTCGTCCCCGGCCTCGCGCGCGACATTGGCGGAACCGTCTGCGATGCGGGCGATCGCGCGCAAAAGAGCGAGCTTGTAGGTGGCGGCCTTCTCCTGGCCCAGAATCACCCCGCGGAGAAGCGGCAGCGCGCTCCCGCCATCGTCCGCCAGATCGAGGATCACTGTCTGCCAGCGCACCTCCGGCCGCTCGGCCGCGTCCTGGCGGCGTTCTGTTGCCACCCGCAGGGCGAGGCCGAACTCCAGCCCCAGCCGCTCCACCTCGTGCGCATCCACGGGCCACATGGGGCGATCGGGCGGCGCGGGGCCGTGGCGGAGCGTGACCACAATCCGCCCGCCCGGCTTGAGCAGCGTGGCGCAGTTTCGCATGGCCCTCCGCCGCTCCTCGGGCGGGACGTGCATCCACACGCCGGAGAGCCAGACAAGGTCGAAGGCAAGGCCAAGACGGTGCACGGCGGCAAGGCCGGGCAGACGGTCTTCAAGCCAGCGTATGGAGGGGGAGGGGTGCAGACGCCGCGCTTCCTCGCGCATCACTCTGGCGGGTTCGACGGCGATCACCTCCCAGCCCTGGGCCGCGAACCACGCCGCATCCCGCCCCGAACCAGCCCCGACATCCAGCACCAGCCCCGGCGTTGGTGGAAGAAAGGGAATCGCGTCGGCGTGGATATCGGCGAACCCAAAGGCCTCGTAGGCCTCGGTGAACGCGCGGCAACCGCGATCATAGGGCCTGATTGTGTCCGACACGCACCCTCAGTCTACCAGAGCAGGGTCCGGGAAGGAGAGTTGGGAGAGGGTCAGGAGCTCCCGTTCCGGCCCCGGTTGGTGGCCAGCCGGCCCTCGATCGCATCCCAGATCGCGCGTTCGAGCTGCACGCCGTCGAACCGCGCTACCTCCTGCAGCCCCGTCGGCGAGGTGACGTTGATCTCGGTGAGGTGGCCGCCGATGACGTCGATGCCGACGAAGATGAGGCCCCGTTCGCGCAGGGCCGGCCCCAAGCGGGCGCAAATCTCGCGCTCGCGGTCGGTCAGCGTGGTCTTCTCCGCCCTGCCGCCGACATGCAGGTTCGAGCGCGCCTCGCCCGCGGGCGGGACGCGGTTAATCGCCCCCATCGGCTCGCCGTCGACCAGGATGATGCGCTTGTCGCCCTCCCGCACCTCGGGCACGTAGCGCTGGATGACGAGGGGTTCGCGCGAGCGTTCAGAGAACAGTTCGAACAGGGCATTGAAGTTCATGTCATCCGCGCGGACGAGGAAAACCCCCGCCCCCCCGTTGCCGAATAGCGGCTTGAGGATGACGTCGCCGTGCTCGCGTCGGAAGGCCTGGATCTGCTCGCGATCCGCCGAGATCAGGGTGGGCGGCATCAGGTCGAGGAAATGGGTGACGAACAGCTTTTCCGGCGCGTTCCGGACCGAGACCGGATCGTTCACCACCAGCGTTGCGGGGTGGATGTGCTCGAGGATGTGGGTGGCCGTGATGTAGGCCATGTCGAAGGGGGGATCTTGGCGCATCAGCACCACGTCCATTGAGGCAAGGTCGAGCTCCGTCCACGGCCCGAAGGTGAAGTGGTTGCCTTTTTCGCGACGCAAGGAGAGGGGGCGGGCGCGCGCCACGACTCTGCCGGCCGACAGAGACAGATGCCTCGGCAGGTAGTGCCACAGCGCATGGCCCCTGGCCTGCGCCTCAAGGCCGAGGACAAAGGTCGAATCGGCGTCAATGTCGATCGTCTCGATCGGATCCATCTGGATCGCGACCGCAAGCGTGCGGCTCATGCGCGGCGTTTCCCTTCTGGCGGCCGGATGAGACACGGCGGCGGCCCCGCCTGCAAGCACTGGGGCTCACGCGGGGCTGTGCTGCGGCAGGGCAAGGATGGGCCTAGAAGCTTACGCATGCACCGCCGTTGTCTCTTCGCCGCCTTGGCCGCTTTCGCTGCCGGCCCGCTTGCCGCGCAGCAGAACCGCGCCCCTGCGCCACCCGCTGCCGCACCGGCGCGGCGAGCCGAGCCCGCCCCAGAGGGCGCGCCAGCCGCGCTGTCCGCGGCCGACCGCGCCGAACTCGCCCGGCTTGAGGCCCATCTCGACGGCATCCGCGCGCTCACTGCCCGCTTTGTTCAGGTCGATGCGCGGGGCGGGTCGGCGACCGGGCGGCTCTGGCTCTCCCGTCCGGGGCGGATGCGTTTTGAGTACGATCCGCCGAGCCCCGTTCTGCTCGTCGCCGACGGCCGCTTTGTCATCTTCCACGACCGTTCCGTGATGCAGACGAGCCACATCCCGCTCGCCTCCACGCCGCTCTCCCTGCTGCTCGCGGACCGCATCCGCCTCGACGAGGGCGAGGCGCAGGTCACGCGCCTGACGCGCGGCGAGGGCCTGATCCAGGTCACGCTGATCCGGCGTGGCCGCGCCCACGAAGGGTCGCTCATGCTGGTGTTCACGGAACCGCCACTTGCGCTTCGGCAATGGCTGGTGACCGATGCGCAGCGGCAGACCGTGCGCGTCACCCTGCTAGAGGTCGAGACGGGCGGGCGTTTCGACCCTGCCCTGTTCCGCTTCGTCGATCCGCGCTTCTTCGACCCCTCGGGTGGGAACTGACCGGGTGCCGCGTCACACCCCCTTCCAGGCCCGGAACCAGGCGACGAAGCGGGGGATGCCCTCGTCCAGGGTGGTCGTCGGGGCGAAGCCGAAATCGGTCTCGGCGCGCGCGATGTCAGCGAAAGTCTCCGCGGCGTCGGCGCGAGGCTTCGGCGCCAGTTCACGGATCGCCGGCCGCCCCAAAGCGCGTTCCAGAAGCGAGACGAGCCGCTCCACCGGCTCGGCACGGCGGTTGCCGAGATTGTAGATGCGATGCGGCGCCTCCCCAGGCCCGTCGGGTCGGGCTGCGACCGCTGGTCCGGCGTCGAGGGCACCGAGGAGGCCGGCGACGATATCCTCGATCCAGGTGAAATCCCGCCTGAGCGACCCCTCGGCGAAGACGGTGATCGGCCTACCCGCGGCGATGGCCTCGGCGAAGGAGAAATAGGCCATATCGGGCCGTCCCCAGGGGCCGTAGACGGTGAAGAAGCGCAAACCGGTGCAGGGAAGGCCGTGCAAATGGGCATAGGCTTGGGCGATCACCTCCGCTCCGCGCTTCGAGGCGGCGTATAAGTTCAGCGGACGGTCGACCGGATCCGTCTCGGCGAAGGGCACTTTCGTATTTCCGCCGTAGACGGATGAGGAGGAGGCGTAGACCAGGTGCGAAAGCCGCGGCAGACGGCGCGCCAGTTCGAGCACCGCGACCTGTCCCTTCAGGTTCGCATCCGCGTAAGTAAACGGGTCGCGTTCGGCGAAGCGCACGCCTGCCTGCGCGCCGAGATGCACGATGCGGTCGATCGTGCTGTGGCTTTCGGCAAGCGACAGCACAGTTTCGGCGTAGGCGAGGTCGCCGCGCACGAAGGCGAACCCGGCGTGCCGGCGCAGCATGGCGAGCCTCGCCGATTTCAATGCGGGGTCGTAATAGGAATTCAGGTTGTCGAATCCCACCACGCGCTCGCCGCGATCAAGCAAGGAGCGCGCGAGATGGAAGCCGATGAAGCCGGCGCAGCCGGTGACGAGCACGGTCATGGCGCGCGCGATAGCCGCCGGCTGCCGCCGCTGCAAGCGCACGCCGGCGCGGGCCCCCGCTATCGGGCCGACGAACCGAGCGTCGCGCCGCCTTCCAGCGCACGACGAAGGCGTAGCACCGCATCCGTCTCGTCGAGCACGGCGTCGCCGTAGCGGAGCATTTCGCCGGCCTGGACCGCGCGAGCGAGCGGGACCCCGTGTGCGAGGCCGATCGGCAGCGTCCGCTCTTGCACCGCCCGATGCGCCGGCACGCACTTGCCCCACACCATGAAGCCACCTTCACCGTCCAGCACCTCGCCGGCGGCGAGGTCGCGCTTCGCCACCGCCGCCACATCGGCTCGCCATGCCTCCGCGAACCCTGTCGCCTCCCGACGCAGCGCGACCGAGGCGATGGAGACGCCGAGTTCGAGCCCGATAAGGTGGAACGGGCGGTAGAGCGCGGCATATCGGCCAGCGGGGTCGGTCGTCACCCCGTATTCAGCGAAGCACGCCCTGACGTAGTCCGTCTCGCCCTCGAACACGACGTATACGCCCCAGCGCAGGTCACGGTGCACGGCCCGACCGTCCCGTTCCAGGGACGAGACGACCTCGACCATCCCCGCCCGCTCGAGAACGCCGCCCTCGGCGCGGGGTCGCAGAACCCGCGGCAGGTCGTCCACTCCGCAGGGCAGGAACAGAAGCCCGTCCTCGGGCGGAGCAAGCCCTGTCGCGTTCGCCACCGCTGCCATCTCGATCGCGCTCTTGGTGCCGTCGAGGAAGGAGTTGAACATCCTCGGGTTCATCCCGCCGCGCGCCGCCGCCACGGGGTCGATGCCGTAGTGCTGCCAGACCGTCTGTGGCGTGCTGGCATGGAAGGCGGGCAGATACTTGGTGCCCTTACCAGCGGCGACGACCGCTAACCCGCCCGTGCGCACCGTGTCGACGAGTTCGCAGATCAAGGCTGGCTGGTCGCCGTAGGCAAGCGAATAGACCACGCCCGCCCGGCGCGCCTGGTCGGCGAGCACGGGGCCGACCAGCGCATCGGCCTCGACGTTCACCATCACAACGTGCTTCCCAGCTTCGATCGCGGCCAGAGCGTGCAGCGCTCCCGCCTTCGGGTCGCCCGTCGCCTCTACCACCACCTCGACTTCGGGGTGCGACGCCACCGCCGCCGGATCCTCGGCGAGCGCCGTGCAGCCCGGCCGAGCCTCGGCTCCGTTCGGGGCAATGCGGTCCGCCTCCCAACCGATCTTGGCGAGCATCGCGGCCGCACGCGCCGGGTCCCGGTCCGCGATCGCCGGCACGGCCAGCCCGGGCGTGCGCGGCACCTGGGCGAGGAACATAGAGGCGAACTTGCCGCAACCGATCAGCCCGACCCCGACAGGGCGGCCCTCTTCTGCGCGGGCGCGCAACAGGCGGTGCAGGTTCATGGACGCTTTCCCTGCTCGGGTGGCGGAGGCTACCGCCGCCAAGCTGCGCCGGCCAGCAGGCTGGCGGTCGCCGCTCGCGCCCAGCGGGCGGTGCCCCCGCCGCGTCGGCGTCCGATGCGGATGCATGGGGGCGAAGGGATGACGGTTGCTCGCGACCATGAGGATGGTAAGGAGGTCTTTGCCGGGTTGCGGCCTCGCCGCCGGAAAGCGCACCAGGTCGGAGCAAGGCCGGAACACCGACCATGGCTCGCCCGCTGAAACACCGCGGCTGGTCCGCGCTCGCAACGGATGCGAGAGGGAGGGGACGGGCGGACCACGCCTTGCCCTGGCACCCGATGGCGGAGGCTTCGGACACCGAGCCTCCACCGCGCGCTGAGGAGAGAGGCATGCCGGGTCTCGATATCGTCGCGGTTCCCGTGCTTTCCGACAACTACGCTTGGCTTCTGCGCGATGCCGCGACGGGGACGGTCGCCGTCGTCGACCCTGGCGAGGCAGGCCCCGTCGAGCGGGCGCTCGCCCTCCGCCACTGGCCGCTCGACGTGATCCTGATCACCCATCATCATGCCGACCACATCGGGGGTGCCGCGGATCTGCGCGCGCGCTTCGGTGCCGAACTCGTCGGCGCTGAGGCCGACCGCCACCGCCTGCCCCCGCTCGATCGCGAAGTCCGGCCCGGCGACACCGTCTCCGTCGGCGAGGCGGAAGCCGAGGTGCTGGCAGTGCCCGGGCACACGCGCGGCCACATCGCCTACCATTTCGCATCGGCCCGCGTGCTCGCCTGCGGCGATACCCTGTTCTCGCTCGGCTGCGGGCGGGTATTCGAGGGAACGATGGAGGAGATGTTCGCAAGCCTCTGCCGTCTCGCTGCCCTGCCGGACGAGACGCTGATCCTCTGCGGCCACGAGTACACGGAAGCGAACGCGCGCTTCGCGCTGCACGCCGACCCGGGGAACGCGGCCCTCGCCGCGCGAGCCCTGGAGGTTCGCGGCCTCCGCGGCGAAGGGCGCCCCACGGTGCCCGTCTGCCTGGGCCTGGAGAAGGCGACGAACCCCTTCTTGCGCGCCCCCGACGCGGCCGAGTTCGCGCGGCTGCGTGCCGAGAAGGACTCGTTCCGGTAATACCCCGCATGGTCCATCTCCTTGATCCTTCGCTTCCGGCCGAGGCGGTGATCGACGCCCTCGCCCTCGCCCCGCACCCTGAGGGCGGGTGGTTCCGCGAGACGTGGCGTGATGCGCCCGCCGACGGCTCGCGCGGGGCAGGCACGGCGATCCTCTACCTGCTCAAGGCGGAGGAGGTCTCGCACTGGCACCGCGTGGATGCGGCCGAGATCTGGCACTGGTACGGAGGTGGGCCGCTCGTGCTCACCCTCTCGCCGGACGGGCACGACGCGGAGGCTCACCTCCTCGGCCCCGCTCTCGATGCCGATCAGTTGCCGCAGCGCATCGTCCCTCCCCTTTGGTGGCAGACGGCAGCCTCACTTGGCCGCTGGACACTGGTCGGCTGCACCGTAAGCCCGGCCTTCAGCTTCGCGGGCTTCGAACTCGCCCCTCCCGGCTGGCGCCCCTCCGCCCGCTCCCCCCGCTCCGGTATCCCTCAGTCGTCCAGCGGTACGCGATAGGCCTCGGCGAGCAGGTTGGTTTCGCAGGCCATGGCGACAACGGCGAGCAGTTCCGCGTACATCTCCTCGGTCATGCCGTGCCCCCGCCGCCCGCTCGTGGCTCGCGCTGCAGTAGGCGCAGCCGTTGGCGAGCGAGACGGCGAGGTAAAGCATCTCCTTCGTGCACGCATCGAGCGCGCCCGGAAGCATCACCTCCTTCAGCCGCTCCCAGGTTCGCCGCAGCGTGCGGGGGTGGCGGGCGAGCGCTTTCCAAAAGTTGTTGACATCGGGAACGTTCCGGGTGCGCTTGATATCGTCGAACACGGCGCGCACTTCCGCGCACGCGTCCTCGTACTGCACGAGGCGCCCCGGGGGCGAGGGCGACGGCACGCTCATGCCAGCTTGCTCATGCCATGTATTGACCGCCGTTGGCGGACAGGGTTGCGCCGGTAATGAACGAGGCCTCGTCCGCGGTCAGGAAGGCGACACACCGCGCGATGTCGTCGACAGTGCCGAGGCGACCGACGGGGATGCGGGCAACGATCTTCTCAAGCACGTCGGGCGCCACCGCGCGGACCATGTCGGTGTCGATATAGCCTGGGGCGACGGCGTTGACGGTGATGCCGTAGCGCGCCCCTTCCTGCGCGAGTGCCTTGGTGAAGCCGAGCATGCCGGCCTTGGCGGCCGAGTAGTTGACCTGCCCGAACTGGCCGGCGAGGGCATTGACGGAGGAAATGTTGACGATCCGGCCGAATTTGCGTGCGATCATTCCCTCCCAGGTCAGCTTGCAGAGGTTGAAGCAGGAGCCGAGGTTGGTATCGATCACGGCTGCCCACATCTCACGCGTCATGCGGCGCAAGGTGGCATCGCGCGTGATGCCAGCGTTGTTGACAAGGATCTCGATCGGCCCGGCCTCAGCTTCAATCCGTTTCACCGCCGCCTCACAGGCCTCAAAGTCGGCAGCGTCGAACTTGTAGACGCGACATCCGGTCTCGGCGGCGAAGGCCTGGGCAGCAGCGTCGTTGCCGGCGTAGGAGGCGACGACCGTACGCCCCTGGGCGAGCAACGCCCTGGAAATGCCGGCCCCGATGCCGCGAGTGCCGCCGGTGACGAGTGCCACGCGTGCCATGGGTGACGCTTCCTCTCTCGTTGTCCAGACCTGATGGAGCGCCGGCCGGCGCCCGAAGCCAAGCCTTGCCCCGGCGCAGGGTGCACGACAAGGGCCCCTTCGCCCGCCGAAGACGACGACTGGACGGATCGCCTTCGCTCGTTATACTCTAACTTCTGTGTTCCGAAAGTATCTCCTCCGGCTGCTGGCCGTCGTTGTGCTCGTCAGCGCTAGTGTCGGCGTCACCAAGCCGCGCCACTCTGGTGCGGCGCAGGCGGATGTGCTCGTTGTAGACCTCTGCACCACGAACGGCCGGGTCACGATCGCTCTCGGGCCGGAAGGTTCGCCCGTCGAGCTCCCCCCAGACCCGGCGACAGCCCCTTGCGTGCTCTGCGCGGGCCTGCCTGGGGCGGATGTTCCCCCGCCCCCCCTCCGCCCATCTCTTGATCGGCTCGTCATCCGCCGCGATCTGACGCGCGGCGATGTTTCCCCGCGCGGTCCTCCCCCCGCCGCCCTTCTCGACCACCCGCCAACCGCCCCTCCCCTTCGCGCCTGACCGGTCGTTCGCGCCGTCCCGGCGGCGCGCTGAAACCGTTCGGCGAAAGGAAGGAAACTCGGCCATGATTTCGTCCATGCTTCGGGCAGCCGCTGCTGCTGCCCTCGTCGTCGTCCCAGCGCAGGCGGGCGTGCCGGACGATCTCGTCCTGTTCGTCTCAGCTCGCGATGCGCTCGTCGCCTACGACGCGGCGACAGGGCGGGAACGCGTCCGCTTCCCGACCCCCGGCGTCTCCGCCGACATGCTGGTCACGCCCGAGGGGCTCGTCGTGTTGAACCACCGCGACGGCAACAAAGTCGTCATGGTAGATGCCCGCGCTCTTCGCGAAGTTGTCCGAATCCCCTCCTCGACCGCGGGCGCGACGCGGCCGGTGCACCTCTACCTGGCGCCCGAACGGCCCGATCGCCGACGGCTCGCCGTGGTCGCCAATGACGGCAACCCGCAACGCCCCGCGCGCGAAGACAACTCCGCATTGATCATCGATGTCACCGAGCCCTCGGCACCGCGCGTGGCTGCCGAGGTCCAGCTCGGCATCGGCCACCACAAAATCGCCTTCGCGCGCGACGGGCTTCGCTTTTCCGCCTCCAACATCAACGACTGCGAGGAGGTTGTGGGCGTCTACGACATCGCCGACCTCTCTTTCCCGAAGCGTCTGCTCGCCGTCAGCGGAGCAGAGATCGGGCTGGATGGGCGGGACGGGCGTCCAAACTGCGACCCGACGGGCCAGCGCGGGCGTCGCCCCGCCCCGCACGGGAGCGCAACCTTCCCCGTCAACGGGCTGCACGTGCACAACCTGAACGGCACCGGCCAGTTCCTTCTGCTCGAGGCGGAAGCCTCGCCGCCGCACCTTGCCGCTGTGCTGAGCACGCGCGGTGGCTCCGGCGGCGCCGACATCGCAGTCCATCCGAAGGGGCGCATCGCCTACGCGCCGCAGAACACGCCGCGCGCTGGCGGCGAGGGGGCGCAGGCCGGCGGCGCGTGCCAGATTGGGCAGCTCGCTGTCATCGACGGCGTGGAGAAGCGCTTGGTCGCGGAAATCCCTATCCTGTACACTGCCGGCTGCGCTGCCCTGCCCGAGGCTGCGACGGGTTCGCGCCCTGCCAACGTCTTCGTCACCCCGGATGGCCGCACCCTCGCGGTCACCGTCGGCACGTTGCGCGCCGGCGACCCTGGCCGGGCCGAGGTGCTGGTGCTGTTCGATCTGGCCGACCCGACAGCTCCGCGTCAGCTCGAGTCGATTCCGGTCGGCAAGGCCGCAGGCGGGCGCAGCGCGGCCATGACAAATGACGGGCGGTTGCTGTTGGTCCCCGGGAATGCCTATGCCTCCGTCACCGTCGTGGACCTCGCCGACCGCCGCGCGGTGCGGCGGATTGCCGTGGCCGCGGAGCCAAGCCGTGTCGTCGCCTGGAGCCCGACGATGGGGGCGACCGTTGCTCCTGGCAGTCTTGCGGCCGCCCGGCCTTGAGCGCGACCGACCGCGAGCGACCGCGGCGGGCGATGGTTTCGCATTCGGCGGGTCGAGAGCGCCTGCCGCTCCAGCAGGGCCGTGCGGCCGCCAGCAGGTCTGCCGCCGGCCTTGGCCGGTGCCCCGGCGCGCGCGAAGCCGTCCAGCGTGCCTGGAACCCGCGATGAATTGAGGCCCAAAAGGCCGTTGCCGACGACTTGGGATTTGCAAAGGCGAGGGGAGGAAAGTCCGTGAAAACTGTCGCTCGCGCCGTTCCGTTCGCCATCGCCGGCTTCATGCTCACACCCTTCGCGCTTTGGGCAGCGTTCTGGTTCGCTGGCCTGCAGGGCGTAAAGTCGGGGTTCGATGGGCCGGAGGCGGTGGTGCTTCTCGTTTCCTCTCTGCCGCTGGCCGGCCTGTTCTGGATTCGGAACCTTCGTGAGATAGGAGACGGCATCGCCTCGCCCTCCCGGCTTCGTCTGGCCCGTGCGCTGACCATCGCCCTGCCGGCGGCGATCGCCGTCCTCGGCACGGGCGGGGTCGTCTGGCTCAGCGCTCTCGGCCGGCCCCTCGTGTCGCTCACTCTGGTCGCCGCTGCGGTGGCGGTGATGGGCGTGCTCGGCTGGCGCGCAGCCTCGCCCGAAGCGGAACGCGCTTGCGGTCACATCGCCGCCAGCGAGGGCTGGAGCGCAAACCTGATCTTGCTCGTCATCGCCAAGGCGGCGATGGCTCTCGCCCTGCTCGCCATGTGGTGGACGCCAGCGGTGCTGTTCTGGGCGGTGCTCGCCCTTGTCCCGGTCGCGTTCGGCGCGATCCTGCTCCTCGCCAAAGAGGGCGAGGCGCAATGACCGGGTTACAACGACTGGGAATCGCGCTCGTCACCGCTGCAATCGCGGGCACGGCGGTCTGGGTCCTGGTGCCTGCTTGGCTCGGCCCGAAGCCAGCACGCGAGGTCCAGCTCGCGCTCCCGCCCGGGGTCACGCTCGGCGGGCCGTTCCGGCTCACTGACGAGACCGGAACGCAGGTGACAGAGCAGTCGTTCCGCGGCCGCTTTATGCTGGTCTATTTCGGCTTCACCTACTGCCCTGACGTCTGCCCGACCGAACTCGCCAAAATGGCAACTGCACTCGATCTCCTCGGCGAACGGGCGGAGGAGGTCGTCCCCCTCTTGATCACAGTCGACCCGGCGCGCGACACGCCGGAGGCGCTGGCGCAGTACACTGACCTTTTCCATCCCCGTCTGATCGGGCTGACGGGAACGGAGGCTGAGATCGCCGCCGTCGCCAAGGCCTATCGCGCCTACTACGCGAAGGTCCGCACAGGGGACGGCCCGACCGACTACACCATCGACCACTCTGCCTTCATCTATCTGATGGGGCGGCGGGGAGAGTTCGTCGCCCTGTTCAACCCAGAGACCACACCCGAGGCGATTGCGGACGCAATCGCGCGCGCGATCGCGCGGTCGCCTCGCGTGTCTGTAGCCCAACCGAAAGGAGGACACACATGACCACACGTCGCACGCTTCTCGCCCTGCTCGTCCTCTCTGCCCTGCCGGGCAGTGCTGCCGCCGCGCAGGACACGCTCGAAATCGTTGAGCCCTGGGCGCGCGCCTCGCTCGCCGGGCGAAACAGCGCCGCCTATATGACCATCGTCAACCACGGCCGCGAGAAGGACGAGTTCATCTCTGCTGCGAGCCCGGTCGCGCGCGTGGTCGAACTCCACACGCACCTGATGGAAGGCGGCGTGATGCGCATGCGCCAAGTGGAGGCGATCGAGGTGAACGTCGGTGAACCCGCGGTGCTTCGTCCAGGCGGCCTGCACGTGATGCTGATCGACCTCGTCCGCGACCTCAAGCCGGGGGAGACGATCCCGCTCACCCTCCGCTTCCGCAACGGCGGCGAACGCAGCCTTGAGGTGCCGGTGCGGCCCGCGGGCGCGACTGGACCGATGGGGGGCGGAGGGCACGGCCATGGTCATGGCCATGGTATGCCTGGGCCTCGGAGCTGACGGAGGGACGCCTGGCAGGCACTCTGCGCCACGGCCAGCCTATCTGTGAGGCTAGCGGGGTATCAGCGGGAACCGCACGCGGTGCCGCAAAGCGCCATGCCTCGTGGCGCGCAAGCGTCCCCCTTCCCGGCGCGCTGTGCACGGAGACGCTTGCGGCGAACGTGAGCCCCGTGCCGAGCCAGCGAACCGGTGTCACGTCGCTTGGAAACGCTGAGACGACCAGGGGCCCGACTCGGCCGCTGTAACCTGGTCGCGGGCGAGGCGCGGTCCAACTGGTACGCGGTCCAGCCCGCTGCGCGGCTGCCGCCCGCGGTTCTGGGGAGCCCCGTCAGAGAAACGCGAGGGAGATCAGCCCCTCTCCACACACATCGCGATGCCCATACCGCCGCCGATGCACAGGGTGGCGAGCCCCTTCCGTGCACCTCTGCGCTGCATCTCGAACAGCAGTGTGGTGAGCACGCGCGCTCCCGAAGCTCCGATCGGGTGGCCGAGCGCGATCGCGCCGCCGTTGACGTTCACTTTGGCGGGGTCCCAGCCCATCTCCCTGTTCACCGAGATCGCCTGGGCAGCGAAGGCCTCGTTTGCCTCGATCAGGTCGAGGTCTGCGACCGTCCAGCCGGCCTTGGCCAGGGCGGCCCGCGAAGCCGGGATCGGCCCCGTGCCCATTATCGCGGGGTCGACACCGGCGGTGGCCCAGGAGACGATCCGGGCCAAAACGTCGATCCCCCGCCTCTCCGCCTCCTCGGCCGCCATCAGCACCACCGCAGCCGCCCCATCGTTGATGCCGGAGGCGTTCCCGGCCGTTACCGTGCCGTCCTTGCTGAAAGCGGGGCGGAGCTTGCCGAGAACCTCGAGCGTGGTGTCGGGCTTTGGATACTCGTCCCGCTCCACCACAGTGTCGCCCTTTCGCCCCTTGACGGTGACTGGGACGACTTCGTCCTTGAACCGGCCTGCCTCCACCGCCTCCCCTGCCTTTCGCTGCGAATGGTAGGCGAACTCGTCCTGCTCGGCGCGGGTGATCTGGTACCGCTGCGCAACGTTCTCCGCCGTCACCCCCATGTGGTAGCCGTGGAAGGCGTCCCACAGCCCGTCTTTGAGCATGGTGTCGAGGAGGGTGAGCTCCCCCATTTTCTGTCCTGCGCGCAGATTGGCGCAGTGCGGCGCCTGGGTCATGCTCTCCTGCCCGCCGGCGACGACAATTCGCGCATCGCCCTGGCGGATCGCCTGGAAGCCTAAGGCGACCGACCGCAGTCCGGAGCCGCAGAGCTGGTTGATGCCGAAGGCGGTCTTGTCGTGCGGAATGCCGGCCGCCATGGCCGCCTGCCTCGCCGGGTTCTGGCCCGCACCGGCGGCGAGGATCTGGCCCATCACCACCTCGTCCACCTCTTCTGGCGCCACCCTGGCCCGCTCAAGCGCGCCGCGGATCGCCACTGCGCCGAGCTCGTGCGCCGCAAGCGAGGCGAAGGCCCCGTTGAAGTTGGCCACAGGCGTGCGCGCTGCAGCGGCGATGACGACCTCGGTCATGACGGCTCTCCTCTGGGAAACGTTGGCGCTGCCCTTATGCCAGCGCGCGCTGCAGCGCGGAACCCGCAGTGCCCAAAGCCCGCGTCGTCAGGTGTCTAGGCTCGACAGCCAGGTGGCGAGGGGTCGCCACAGAACGGCCTCCGCCGCCGAGCCGGCCACCATGCCAATATGCCCTGCTGTCGGCGCCAAAACTGTCGCCTTCGGCAGAAGGGCCGCGAGGGGACGGGCGGAGTCGGGCGGGACGATCCGGTCGCGCGAGGGAACGGCAAGAAAGGTCGGAGCAGGAACCAGACGCGGGTTAACGGCGAGCCCGGCTACGCGCCACGCGCCTCGCGCCGGATCGTTCCGCCCGTACCAGCCAGCGAGGCATTCCCGCGCCACCGGGGCGGCAAGGGGGATGCCGTCGTTCAGCCAGTCCTCCAGAGCAACGAAGAGCCGCGCGCGCGGGCTGGCGGGGTCGAGCCGGGCAAAGGCGCGATACTTGGCGGCGACGCCGAAGGGGTCGAGCAAGGTGAAGAGCATCTGCAGGAGATCGACCGGCAGCGCGTCGTGCAGAGCGAGCGCCGGTTCGAAAAGCGGAACGAGGGAGGCGAGGGCTCGCGCGCGTTCAGGGTCGGCCGCGTGGAAGTCCCACGGCGTGGCAAGGAGGGCGAGCGCCCGCACAAGCTCCGGCCGACGCTGCGCTGCGGCCAGCGCCAGAAGCCCTCCCATGCAGTAGCCGACGACCACCACCGGCCCAGCGGCGAGGCTGGCGGCGGTGATAAGCGCGCGTTCGAGCCGGCCAGCGATGTAGTCGGTAAGGGTGAAGCCGCGCTCCTCCGTCCCGGGCCAGCCCCAATCCATAAGAAGTGGGCGCAAACCCTGGCCTGCGAGCCAGCGCAGCATCGACGCGCCCTCCATCAGGTCGAGCACATGCGCGCGGTTGACCAGCGATGGCACGACGAGGAGGGGGGGGCCGGAGGGGCCGCCGGGCGCGGTCGCGCCGTAATCGAGGAGGCAGGAGTTCCCCTCGGCCCAGAGGGCGGGCGGAGCCTCGAGCTGCCGGCGCCAGGGGTGGCGGCGATAGGCGGCGATCCCGGCGATCAGCGCGCGATCCTCCGCGTTCAGCACGCGAAACGCGGCGACGGCGAGGTCAGTCGGGTCCCGGCCGGTCGCCTCTAGTCGTCTTGCGAGGTCGGCGAGCCGCGGGTCGTTCGGGACGGGGAGCCGGCGAGGGCGGAGCCTCGAGAGCGGCGAGGCGCCGTTCGATCGTTTCGAGCCGCTCCAGGATGGCGGCGAGGAGAGGCTCGCGATCACCGCTGGCAGGGCCGTCCGGCACAGGGCAGCGAGCATCAGGTGGAGGACGAGGGGGCGCGGCCCTCTTCTCGCCAGCGGGCCGGGGTGTGTAGGGCTCATCCTCAGCCTGTGCGCGCGGTGCGGCGCGCAGCCCAGCCGAGGCGAAGCCGGCCCACAGCGAGAGCAGCCGTATCCATGTCTCCATCACCTCGCGGTCCGTCGCCAGTGCAGCGAGCTCGCTCTGCCACAGCGTGATCCAGTCGCGCGCGAGGCTGTCGAGATCCTCGGGCCCTGCTCCGTCCATGCCAGCCGTCCATGTCGCCCGCGCATGGTAGTGCGTTCGCGGATGCGAAGGAACGCTTGCCACGGTGAGGGGTTTCCGGCTGTCGCGTCGGCGTACGGGTGCTAGGCTGCGGCGCAGCACGACCCATCGAGGAAGGGCTTCCGAAATGGCCGAAGCGCGCCGCACGGACGAAACTGACGCGCTCGCGGGCAAGCCTGCCGCCGAGTCAGGCCCCGTGGTCGTTAAGAAATACGCCAATCGCCGCCTCTACAACACCGAGGCCTCGTCGTACGTCACCCTCGACCATCTGGCACAGATGGTAAAGGACGGAAAGGAGTTCGTCGTCTACGACGCGAAAAGCGGCGAGGACATCACCCGCCAGGTGCTGACCCAAATTATTGTCGAAGAGGAAGGCAAGGGGCGCAACCTGCTTCCCATCGGCTTTCTGCGGCAGTTGATCAGCTTCTACGATGACAGTCTTCAGGCTCTTGTGCCGCGCTATCTCGAGATGACGATGGGCGCCTTCGCACGCCAACAGGAGCAAATGCGGCGCGCCATGCAGCAGACGATGGGCGGCCTCTTTCCCTTTTCTATGGAGGATATGGGACGGCAAAACGCGGCGATGCTTGAGCGCGCCTTCGCCTGGTTCTCGCCGTTCTACCGCCCGCTCGCCCCTGCCGGCGCGGAGGATTCCCGGGACGCCGAGCTTGAGCGGCTGAGGGAGGAAGTCCAGCGGCTGAAAGAGGCGCTGGCATTGTTAGAGAAGACTGCGCTCGAGAAGAAGGGGTGAGCGCGAGCCCGACGCGCCGGCGGAAGCCGGGCACGTCGTGCGGGCTCTTGGAACGCGCCATCCTTGCGCCCGCGGCAGATCGTGGTGTCGAACACGGCCATCGTCGCCGCTCCCTGTCGCAGGATCGAGGCCGGGCTTGCAGGGGCCGAGCGGCTCTTCCCCGACCCGCAACGCCAGGCCCAACTTGGACAGTGAAGAATGTGAAGTGTCTGTTTTGGTATGTAAAATCGGCGAAATTAGGCAGGCGTGGCACCACGCCGGGGTCGGCCCCGGCGGCGGGATGCGTGTGACGGGGACGGCGCC
>Ga0308417_1001339_pt1 | contig 17016 bp, 7 predicted proteins | sample HotsprSampleOS65_FD_203528 | JGI IMG/M metagenome (GOLD analysis project Ga0308417, IMG submission 203528) | Hot spring phototrophic mat microbial communities from Octopus Spring, Yellowstone National Park, Wyoming, United States - 20090730_OS65 ... | reverse complement strand
GCCCACTGCACAAAATCGCGGCTGATCCGCCGCAACGCCTGCCAACCCGGTTCGCCCATGTCGCGCAACCATTCGCCGATGCTGGTCGGATCGGGCAGCTTCTCCACCCCCAGCAACGCCTTGAAGGGTTCGTCCTGGTTGAGCCGCTCGGCGTCGGCCAGCCAGACGCCCCCGCTGCTGAAGCAGTGGAGCAGTTGGGTCACGTAGACCAAGGGCGTGTAGCCTTTGCCCCGGTGCGTGCGCGGGTCCAGCGCCGGCTCGCGCTCGATGCGTTGGGCCAGACCAAACTCCTCCAGCAAGGCGGCCACGGCCAACTGCCCGCCATGCACACTGGCTTGGCGGGAGTCGCGGAATTCGACGAAAAACCTCTGGGGCTTGAGCGTGATGAATTTGGCCATGCCAGATAGACCGCCCCGACCGGTATTTCGTTCACCCTCCGGGTGAACCTTTTACCCTGGTCGGTAAGGATTCAGGTTCGTTTACCAGCATTCGAGTCTGCCACTGCCACGGTCGGCCCCGCCCCACAAGTCGCCGGCGTAAGACCTCGACCGAGCCGATCATCCGAGAGCAGGAAACCCGACTTTGCACCGGCTCGCGCTGCCCACGCTGGCCGGAAGGGAGTTGGACCTGGAAGAACCGGCCTGAATGTACCGAACGATGCCAGGACACGGCCCGGGGAATCGCGCACCACTGCAAAAGGCTGACCTTGCGTTGGCACCACGTCTCCCCGCCAGTAAGGACGATCGAGTGGAATCCTCGTACAGCTCAGTGAGGACCATGGTCCGTCACCCTCGCGTCACGGGGCAAAAATCCGGTTCCTGACTGCAGCTTGAGAATCTCCAGAGTGCCCTACCCTCTGAGCACCCCGGGGAAATCGACGACAAACACGCTGAAATCTGCGTTGACCGTCTCCTGCTCCGGTCGTGACGCGACTGCTGCACTGGGGGCCAAAGGACATTCTCAACCGCCGAATAGCGGCCCAGAGTCCAACAGCTTTACGGGATTCGCCGGGCCAGCGATCCGGTTACACAGCGCAGCTTGTTTTGCGGGAGCCAAAACCTTTCGCAGGTGCGTCCGGAGCAGAAAGGGGACGAGGTGTGGACCTCGTCCCCCGGGGTTCAGGGCAGTTCCGTCGTTGGAGCGATTACGGATAGACCAGCCGGTAGAAAACGTTGGTCTTGGTGGTATCCGGCACGAGGATCACTCGGTTGGTGTTCTGTGAGCCGGGAACGGGGTACCACTGATCCCTGGCGACCACGCTGACGGCGTTGCTCTGGAGCGTCCAACCGGTGCGGTCGGCGGGCCAGGACAGTTCGAGTCGGCCGCCACTGATGACCGCGGTGATGTTGGTGGGCGTCGTATTGACCGTGGGTTGGGCGCCGCTGAGCAGCCGGATGGTACCGTCGACGGCCAGCATGTTCGTCCAGACATACTGAATGGAGCCGTCCACGTTCTGGTACGGCAGGTTGATGGCCCCAAAGTTTTCGGCGGGCACCGGCTGGTTGAACAGTTGGAAGACGTCGCCGGTTTGGAGGTCGTTGGTATCCAGTTGAGTGACATTCAGCGTCACGCCGGGCTGGACGGTGATGCTCTGGAAGGCCAACCGGTCGCTCTGCGGTCCGGCCGAACGGCTGATACGGAAGTGGAGCGTGCCGCCGAGATTGACGTGGCCCTGCACCGTCAGGGTGCCGTGCGCCGTCGGCAGTCCGGGCTGAATCGATCCGGCCCAGCTGATCGATACGTTGCCCCGGATGGTGCCGTTGCCTTGGAGGGACTGCTCGGCCGCCGAGCCCACATCGAGCAGGCGGTCGGATCGGCCCGTCACATCTAGCACGCCCGGAGCCACCACGGTGATGATGGGGGAGTAACCGATGGAGCCTTCGCCGCCCTCAGGGGCTGCGGCCAAGGCTAGTACACCGTTGCTGACGGTAGTGTTACCCGTGTAGCTGCTGGCGCCTGTCAGCGTCCACTTGCCCGAGCCGACCTTGACGACGTGCACCATGTCGAGAATGGTGCCGGCGAAGGTGGCGTCGGTGTTGAGCCCGCCCACCAGCAGGGTCATGGTTAGGCCGGGCGAGCCGCCGCCCCCGGAGGCCGCGCGAATGGTGGCCAAGGGACCGCCACTGAGCTCGCCGAATGGGATGACCGAGTTGGCAGCGGCGCGTGAGTACATGCTCACGTTGTCGGCCAGATACACGCGGGCATTGGGGAAACCGGCGGCGGTCGCCACACGGAAATCGAATCCGGAGGGTGCCGGGTTGACGGCGTTGGTGATCACGTTGAGCCGGCCGCGGAAGTTGGTCCAGTTTCCGGCAATATCACCACGCACGTAATTGACCCCGAGGTTGAGGGTGCCCTCACCAGAAACGGTGCTGCTCCAGGTAAAGCGGCCGGGCAACCAGAACGTGATCTCCTGGCCGGCGGGCACATGAATGGGCACGCCGAAGTTCCCCGAGGCAACAGCGCCGGACAAATCGTTGACGGTAGCGGCGGCCAATTCGACGTAGTTGGTACCCATCGCCGTGAGGGTACCCGTGCCGAAGGCGCCACCGTTGACGCTCACGAAACCGTCGACGGCCGGACTCGTGGGCGGAGGCACCAAACGGACGTAGGTGTTGCTTAGGAGCGTACCGCCGCTGTAGGTGTTGGCGCCGCCCACGGTGCTGATTTGGTTGCTGGCCCCCAGCAGCACGAGGCTGCCGGTGCCTTCGACCAGGTTGGTCAGCGTGTAGATCGGCGGCCGGTGGATGACCAAGGCCCCGGGCGCTTCGAGGGTGATGGGCCCCGTGCCAAGCTGGCCGGCCTCGGAGACTCCGTCACCAAGCTGGAGTCGTCCGCCACTGACCAGGGTGCGGCCGTAAGCGTTGGCTTCGCTGGTCACCACGAGGGTTCCTGGCCCGAGCTGGGCCAGCGTACCGTTGGTGCCGACCACGGCCACGGCGTTGGTCACGGTGTCGCTGCGACTGAAGGCCAGAGTGCCCCCGTTGGTAAGGGTGACGGTGCCCGCCGTTCCGAGCGTCCCGGTGATCCCGCCGGCGCCAACCTGCAGTGTGCCGCCGTCCACCAGTGTGCGGCCCGACCAGTTGTTATTGGCGGCCAACACAACGCGGCCGGGACCGCGAACGGTCACGTTGCCGGGGCCAGTGAGGCTCCCCACATTGGTCACGGTTCCTGCGCGGTGGAAGACCAGGTCACCTTGCACGTTCACGGGACCGGTGCCGAGCGCGCCCGTGGTACCGCCAGCGCCCACCTGCACCTGCGCCCCAGCACCAATGGTGGTGTGGCCGGAGTAGGTGTTGTCGCCCGTCAACACCACCGTGCCTGACTGGACAGTGAGCGAACCGGAACCGCGAATCGCGGAAGTTACCGTGCGCTGATCCGGCAGCCGGTACACCAGGCTGGCTTGGTTGGAAATTGCGCCGGTGCCCAAGCTGCCGCCGGTGGTGCCATTGCCCACCTGCAGGGTTCCGGCTTCGATGGTCGTGGGACCGGTGTAATCGTTGTCCGTAAGGACGGTGAGCGTACCGCTACCCCGCTTGATCAGGGAGGCCAGCCCGGTCAGCTTGCCCGAGCCTTGGAAGGTGTAGTCCGTGACAGCATCCACGATGGCTTGTCCAGGTGCAAGCGGCCCGACGAGGTTGACCTGGGCATTGGCGGCTCCGGTGGCGTTGAAGATCACACTGTCACCGTTGAGGAAGACGTCGCGATTGCCGTTGTTGAGCCAGTTGGCAGTGGTGTTGACGTCCCAGGCGTTTCCGCCCAGACCGCCCTGCCAGACCAGTTGCAGGGCCTGGCCGGTGATCGTGAGGTCGATGGCCTTGGCCACCGGGTCGTGCACAAGCGACGGTACCAGGCGCGAAGGCGGATAGCCGGCCAATGTCAGGTTCGCAGTGGAGCCGCTCAGGGTGCCGCCGTAGGTGATAAGCCGGTAGGACCCGACGGGCAGGGCTTCGAGCAACCGGACGGAGACGGTGTTCAAACCGGTGAGGCTCAGGTCGCCCGCCACACTGAGCCGGTCGCTAGCCGCGGTGGAGAGATCCATCAGGAGGGTCGCGCCGCCAGTGAGAGCGAGGTTACCGGTAAAGGCCAGTGTTCCGACGCTGTCGCCGGGGCTTAAAGTGCTGCCGTCGCCCGCGGTGAGGTTGCCACGGACTTCACCGCTGCCGGTCAGGGTCTGGCCGGCGCCGAGGGTATAACCGGCCGTGCCCACGTCCAGGGCGGCGCCAGTGGCGACGCTGATTTGGGGGGAGGCACTAAGGGCGCCGCCCGGCGCAATTGCCAGCACTCCGCGTTCGATGCGTGTGGCGCCGGTGCGATTGTCGGTGGCAGCCAGCCGAAGTGTTCCGTCGCCTTGCTTGATCAGAACGCCTGGGCCAGTGACCGGTGTGGCCAGGGTGAGGGTGGTGCCGGGGTCGGGAGCAATGGTACCGCCGGCGGCGGCAAAGGTGAGCCCGCGCGTGGGATCGTCCGAGGCAAAAGTGGCGGTGGACCGCAAGGTGCCGCCGTCGAAGGTCAATTGGTTTGCGGTAAAGCTGGCTGGTGCCGGACCGAGGAAGGATTCTCCGTCCAAAAGGAGGGTTCCCCCGGTCAGAAGGGTCTGGCCGGTGAAGGTGTTGGCACCGGCCAGGCGTACATTACCTTCGCCTGTGATCCGAAGAGGGCCGGTGCCAGAGATGACGTTGGCCACGGTCAGGGTGGTCCCCGCGTCGGCACTCAAACTTCCGCCCTCGCTCTGAACCAGAATGCCACGATTGGCATGGCCCAGAGTTTGACCTTGCATGGCACGTAGGCCGCCTCCGGCCAAGGTTAGTTGGTTGGCCGTGAAGGTGGGCGGGTTGGGCCCCAGGGCGGTCTCATTGGTCACGCTGAGAAAGCCCTGGCGCACAATGGTCCGGCCCGTATACGGGTTGCCGGGTCCGAGCGGCGCCAACACCAAGGTGCCGCTTCCGCGTTGTTCCACGTTGCCGGGCCCGTCGATGAGGTTGGTGACCACCAACAGGTCGCTGCGTCCAAAGGCCAACGTGGCGTAATTAGTAATCACCGGGGTCCGGCCCGGCTTGCCACTGCTGCCGCTGCCGAACTGCAGCACCCCATTGCTGATGACAGTGATGCCGTTGTACTCGATGGTGGGCCCGTTCAGAATCCAAGTGCCCGTGCCTTCCTTGATGATGCCGATGCCGTTGGCCACGCCGGGAGCAGCGAAGTTGCCGCTGAAGGAAGCGTCCGTGTTGAGTCCGCCCACGCGCAGAATCATGGGCAAGGAGTTGCCCGCGCCGGCACCTGTGTTGTTGGCAAAGATACTGACGATGCCGGGCACATCGGCAGCCAGTTCCCCAAACACCACCACGTTCCCACTGGCGCCGTTGTTGTACATGTTAACGGTGTTGGCATTGATTCCATTGGTGGTGATGTAGACGCGGGCGTTGGCCCAGCTGCCATTGTTGACGAACTCGTCGGTGAACCGGAGGTCGCCAGTCTGGCGCGGCGTGGCTGCCACCACCACCCGGCCGGTGAACCCGCTCCAGTTGCCGCCCAGGTTGTCCCGGACGAAATCCACGAACAGGTTCAGGGTCCCCCCGCCGTGGACACTCCCGCTGAAGGCGGGAAAGGCGCGCGGGGAGAGGTAGAGGGTGCCGGTCTGCCCGGGCTCGATGATCAGATCATTGGGCAGGCCACTGACCGTGGGGGTGGTGCTGGGATTGCTGCCGGGGATGGCAGCCAGATAACTGCGCAAGATGCCGCCGCGGAAAAAGACGGGACCTCCGGCCGCGCCTCCCAGGGCGGTGCTATTGACCGGATTATAGGAGTCATCGCGAGCCGTGGGACCCAACTGAAGCATGCCATTGCTGAGGATGGTGCCGCCCGAGAACTGGTTGGCCCCCACCAAGGGCCCATCCGGCGCGGGTGCCAGGACCAACGGGCTCGGCCCGTCTTTGACCAACGTGTTGGTGGTGATCAAATTGGCCCGGATGGTGGCGATCCCCCACCCGGTAATCAGGTTGTTCGCGCTGCCGGTGGCCAATCGGACGTCCACCACCGTATGCGGCGAGGCATTGTTGCTGAGGACCAACGGGTAACCGAGGTTGTCAATTTGCCAATTCCCCACCGTGCTCGGGTCCGTGTCCTCGAAGCGCAGGAGTCCGATGACTACGGGCTGGTCGCCCAAGCCGGCAGCGGCGCTGACAGCGATCGTCGCGTTCCCTGCCGGGTCAGCCTGGAATAGCGCGGTCCGATCCGGGCCATACGCCACAAGGCCATCTAACCAGTTGCCCGGGTCATTCCAGAAACCGGTGGCATTGCTAGTCCAAGTGCCGTTCTGAAACTGCGCCAGCAAAGGCGCCGCGCCCAGAGCCAAGAACACGCTGGCCATCCTCAAGCCTCGAAGCCAGGTAGCTGCCGCAAGGGGCGTCCGGGGCGCGTGAAGTTCGGATTGGGCCAATCTGTCGAAGCTCATAGGTCACTCCGCAAATTCTGCGCTGTCCGTGCCTGGCTCGCCGGAAAGGCAAGAGCCCATGTTCCAGCGGTCCCAATCATCGGGTGAACCGCAAACCTGGCACCAACAGACCATGGGTTCATTTGCAAGCAAGCCAACCATAAAAGGCACTGGCCGCGTTTGCATATGGCCAATTCTGGTGATGGTGGCAGAGGCCCGGCCTCCTAGCCGACGAAGGCTCACCTCCGGGCCCGTGCGCTGGCAAAGGGGCACGGGGGTTGGAGTGGGGTCGGGGAGCAGAGCATCGGCTTGCGCATGACAACTGCCTGCTCAGCCAACGTATCGCGGTAACGCTAAGCATCCGACAAGCCTGAGGCGACGGATCTTGGCAAGGTGAGAACGAAGCATACGGATTGGCGGGGTCCGGTTTCCCGAAGCCTTAGAAAACGTGCCGGACATGCGACTGGGCACATTTCAGTTTCTGGACAGGTTGCCGGGGCGGGTGTCCGCGAAGGTCAATGCCAGCGCTCATTGCCCCAGAAAGCGCCCAGACACAAGAGGGCTTCGTCCCCGCCGGATTCCAGAACTGGCCCGTGCGTTTGAACCGACATTGATACTGCGCGCAGGCCGCCTCCACCGCCCCGCTGCCCAGCCGTTCGTTCCGCCGCTGCGCCCTCCGATCGTCCCTCCGCTGCTGATGCTCCCGCAAATAGACCACCCTTGCGGGCCCACCGTTTCGCCGCGCGCAACAGGCCTCCTCCAGCTCGAGCACCGAGCCCCCCTGTTTCAAGCCGTGGTGATCGCAGCCCGCAGGAAGGCCGGAGCCCATCCCGGCCCGCCCCACACAGCGGCGGCAAGCCGCCGCAGTCCATGCGCTGGGGCGACTTCGAGGGCACCTCCGAGGTCGCGAAGCGTTTGGAGTGCGCAAGCTTGCTGGCGCTGTCGAAGAGTAACAGCGCGCTCGGAGACCTACCGGCCCAGACCTGCCTTCCACAAACGACCGAATGGGTTGCTCACCCGACGACATTGTCCATTCGAGGGCCCGGTTCCACCCCCGCCCGATGGCAACGATTCCATGGAGGGCCCGGTTCCACCCGGGCCAAGGGACGCCGTGGAACGCGTCCCTCCATCGGACGCGGTGGGACGCGTCCCTCCAGGGCCGCACAACGTGGAAGCCGCCCTCGCACTGGAAAAAACGGGCGGTTCTGGTGGGATTCGTGCGCCACGCCGTCCTGCTGGAAGGCCGAGTTTCATCCCGGCCCGCCCCACACAGCGGCGGCAAGCCGCCGCAGTCCATGCGCCGCCGCCACCCCGCACGGCGCCTCCTAATTCGCGCAGTGTTTGCCGCCGAGGTGGCCGGTGGCAGACTGAAAACCCAAACCCGCCCCGAGTCAGTAGGTTCCCTTCAAAAGGGTGCAAATCACTTGGTAAAGAACCCTCCGCATCACGCGATTTTTGCCGGTCAGAGCCGCGGGAGCCTCGAGGGATCCTGCATTTCGATGGGGCGTCCTCTCGTGGGCGCTCAAAAAGGGAAGTGCGCTTCATGCGACTCCGGGGTTGCGTCCTAGCTAGATCGGTCCCCTATTGGGAGCGCCATGGAGTGGGTGAAAGGCGAGATGTGGCGTTGGGCCAGGCCGGAGAGCCGGTGGTGCTTCTTCCACAGGAGGTGGGCCCGAGTCGCGGTACGTTGGATAGCGGTGATCTGTCTGGTGTGGCTAAGCGCGCGGGCACAAACCAACACGGCACCACCTGGGCTCGAACTGTTCAATGGGCGCGATTTCGCCGGCTGGCGAACCCCGTGGGGGGAATGGCGCGTCGTGGGCGGGGTGGAATTGGATTCACAAGAGCCGACCCGCCTTCGACCGGTGCCCGGCACGGGGGTGGCCTGGAACGGGCCCCAAGGCCGGACGGTAGATTTGGTTTCAGAACGCGAATTTGGCGATGCGGAAATCCACGTGGAGTTTTGTCTGGCCCGCCGATCCAACTCAGGCGTGTACGTGATGGGCCGATACGAGGTCCAGATCTACGACAGCCACGGTGTGGCGCAAGGGAAGTACCCGGGGATCGAATGTGGCGGGATCTATCCGCGTTGGGTGGACGGACGCGAGGTCGAAGGGCATTCGCCGCGGGTCAATGCAAGTCGACCGGCCGGGCAATGGCAGTCCTTCCACATCGTGTTCCGGGCACCGCGATTCGATGCGGCCGGACGGAAAATCGAGAACGCCCGGTTTGTCCGTGTGGTCCACAACGGTCAGGTGATTCACCAGAACGTGGAAGTGACGGGGCCCACCCGATCGGCTCTGTTCGAGGACGAGCGCGCGCAGGGGCCGTTGATGTTGCAAGGCGATCACGGACCGGTGGCCTTTCGCCACATCCGCGTGCGGCCGTTGTCACTGCCGTAAGCGCGGCCCGGTGGCGCGCGCTGCACGGGAAGCGCTGCCGTGCTACGGGGACTCAAAGAAGACTGCACTTCCTTCGTCCGGTTCCACTCGGAACCCGCGCGCCGGCAACGTGTGTCCGTCTGGCCCCTGCCAGGGAGTGTCCCCGAAGTTCACCGTGACGGTTACGCCATTGGCAAAGCGGGTTTGCTGCACTGACCGGTCCGCGGTGAGAAAGCGGTGGTCGGTCATCTCTTGGTAACCAACCCTGCGCACGACCGGGCAGATGTTGCGGTAGCTCTGGACGAACCGGTCTTTCTGTTCCTGCCACAGCTTGCGATCGAACATGAACATAGGCGGCGTCCCATACAACACGTTGAAGAGGTCCCGCAGTTCCCAGAGGGCGGGGAGTTTATTGTTGTAGTCGCCCCAATACCACTGGGCTACCACGCAGTCGTGGTAGACCAGCTCCCACAACGGCAACCGGTAACGCCAGCCGACCTGATACTTGGCCACGCGCTCCGGCACTTCGGTCCAGATGCGGCTCATGTTACGGCCGGCATCCGGCACGCGGTAGGGCCCCAGGCTGAGCATGCCCTCGAAGTAGTGTACGTAGGGCGAGGCTGCGTCATGACCGGTTTCGGAGCCGGTCACCAGTTTCATCTCCTCGCTGACCAGGCGCAGCAGGTCCATTTTCCAGCGCCGGCTGTCGGTACGGGTCATCGGATGGGCCGGATCGTAACACTCGCGCCACGGACTGGCGGTGGTGGTGTCGATGAAGCGGGCACGAAAGGGGTGCGTGACCAGTTCGGCCGTGATCCGGCGCCGGGCATAGTCGGGCGCGCGCAGGTCACACAAGACGCCACAGGGGATGCGGTGGCCGTCTCGGGTTTCGACCTCCCAGCCCGGGATCCAGCGGCCCCGCGCATCGCGGATCAGATCCCGGGGCCAGGCCTCGGTGGGCCAGTCCGGGTGAACCCAGCGCAACCGCGGAAACTGCGCCGGGTCCATGACATCCTGGTAGATGTCGTAGCGGCCCGTCAAAACGCCGAGCTCGTTGAGGGCGCGCAACGACTCGGGCGCTTGCTGGTGGCTCCAGAGAATGCGTTGGATGCCGGCAGCTTGCATCTCGCGCACGATTTCGACAGCGTTACGGTCCCAGCACCACACGTTGACCGCGCCGATGAGGAGGTCCACATTGGGGTTGGCGCGCCGTTTTTCTTCCAAGGTTCGAAACAGGCCGGTGGCTTGGGCGTATCTGCGATACCGTTTGGCAATGGCCACGTGACCGCCGCCATCGAAAAACACGTACCGCAACCGGCGCGGATAGCCCCATTGCCGTTTCTGCGGATCCCATTCGGGTGCGATCAAGAGCCGGCCCTCCAGCCGATGCATCTGAATCGCAGCATCGTCCGGCGTTTCCAAAATGGCAGCGTGCCCGACGGCTCCGTCGGTCACACCCCAGAAGGCCATGCAGAGCCCGTGCCCGCCGTAGGCCACCAGTCGAAACAACTCCACGTCCGGATCCTCCACGGGATACGAAATGCCTTCGTTCATGGGGATGACCAGGAATTCGCCCGGCCGGGTCTGGAACGGGTGGGGAAAACGCAGCGGGCCGGCCAGCATGGGTCCCGGCGAATCCAGTTCCAACGTAAACTCGGGTGCGTCCGGGTCGAGCTGAAGCGTGACTGCGATGGTCCGGCCCAGTCGCCGATGCAACATTTGCACCTCGCAACGGCGCTCGGTGGCCCGCACGCTCAGCACTTGGGTTTCGCGGTGCAGGGGGCGCTGTTCCCATTGGCGGCCCGTACGCCGATCTTGGACGTGAAATGTTCCAAGGGCGGTGTCCAAGCACACCTCGAGATATCGGTTCTGGAGGCAGACCTTGCTGGGCAGGGCCGGATCACGTTTCAGCGCCAGATCCGGCAGCCGGCGCAGTTCGATATCGTCGAGCCACAGTCGCGCGGGGCCGGAACCGATGAACCGCGGCTGGATGGCCGCCACCCCCTCCGGAACGATCCAGCGCGCGCTTACCGGTTGCCAGGAATCGGCCTCTTCGATCTCCACCGCCCCGTAGGACCAGTCCACCACCGTGCCGGCAGCTGTCCAGGTGGAAGCGCAGAGCAGCACCGAGCCCGCCCCGGTTTTTCGCACCCAGGCGGTCATTTCGTAGGCTTCGTCCGGCTGAACCGGCAGCCGCAGGACAGGCTCCAACGACCAGTCCCTGGGTCCGTCGTGTTCAAGCAAAAGACAATGGGTACCCGAGCGCGGTGCAGACGTGTCCAGGCTGACTCGGCCGGTCCCGCTGTCGCGCGTCCAAAGGGGGCGCCAGCCGATCAAGCCCTGTTCGAAACCGCCATTGGTGAGGCTGACCGCCCGGGCTCCGAGGGCCCAGGCCAGAAGGAGCAGGACCAAACACCAGTGCGTCATCTTACGGACTGGACGCCGTGGGGATGGGAACCATTCAGGCCAAGCGGCTGGTGCCACCGTCGGGGCCAAGGGACTCCGGCCTACGGTGCCCGCGGGCGAGCTGCAGGCAAGACCTGCCCCTGCGGCGTGTGCGGGAAACTCTTTCACCATCGCCGGTCGAACCGGTACAAACCGGCCTTCTGTGCGTCGCTGCGGGCCCGCTGCCATTCACTGGTGGTGATCGGTCGGGTCAGCTCCGGGAACCGGCTGCGGCCCTGAGGACCGCTCACCTGTCCGGCAGGCCGATACTGGTCCATGAGGTTGAGGTAGGTATGGGGAGATAATTCGTGCGCCAGCCAGGCCGCAACTTCCGCCGTGCCGGCCAGGTTTTCGGGCATCACCAAGTGCCGCACCAACAGACCGCGCCGGGCCAGGCCATTCTCGTCCAGCACCAGGTCCCCCACCTGCCGGTGCATTTCGCGCAGGGCGGCGCGGGCGACCTCTGGGTAATCCTCTGCGTGCGCCAGACGCCGGGCCACCGCAGGCGACCAAAATTTGAAGTCGGGCATGTAGATGTCCACGACTCCATCGAGCCAACGCAGGGTTTCGAGGGAATCGTACCCGCTGCTGTTGTACACGATGGGCAGGCGCAGTCCGGCCTCTGCGGCCAAGGCCAGCCCCTCCAGCAGTTGCGGGACCACGTGCGAAGGGGTAACCCAGTTGATGTTATGACAGCCGGCCTCCTGCAAGGCCAGCATGAGCTCTGCCAATTCCTCGGCCCGGCAACGCCGGCCCGTGGGCGCATGGCTGATGTCGAAGTTCTGGCAGAAGACGCACCTGAGATTGCAGCCCGACAGGAAGACCGTGCCCGATCCATTCCAGCCCCGCAGGCAATCCTCCTCGCCGAAGTGGGGGAACGCGGAAGCCACCACGGCGAATCGTCCGATGCCGCAGACGCCGGTTTTGTCCTCGGCACGATTCACACTTTGAGGCAGCGTTGGTGGTTGCCGCCAGCCTGACGCCGCAGACGCCGGTTTTGTCCTCGGCACGATTCACACCGCACTGGCGGGGACAGACCCGACAGGGCGCAAGCGCTTCCAGGGCCAGGGCTGCGCGTTGACGCAACTGGCCGTTCTCCAGGAGCGCAAGGTAGGAAGGGTAGGAGCCAGGTTTGGAGGGGGCCGTAACCTCGGGCGACCGGGACTGGTTTGGGGCCGGTGCGGCCACGGGGTGGGGTGCCGATGGCACGGTAGGGGCCGGGGCGAGCCTTACGGGCTCGCTTCCGGGGCCGGGGGAGCGGATCTGAGGTCGTGCGTTTCGGGCATCCATAGTGCCACGTCAATATACTGTCCGCCGCGCGTTTGGCGGCAATGGACGGCCAGCACGTTGCGACCGGGCCGCAGCGCTGCCAGGGCCTCCGGCCGGAGAGGAACCACCCCGTAGTCCGTGGTGTAATCGGTCGTCTGCGCGGCCAACACGCCGTTCAACCAGATCTGGGCGTCCTCGTCGTGATGCAGGAGGAATCGCAACCGGCCCGGATCGTCCAATGCAGGCAGTTCGAAGGTGCGACGCAACCAGATCTGATCGGTTTTCCAGACCGTTTGCACCAGGGCGCCAGGGGTGCCGTGGGTACCGAAACCCGCCTCTCCCTCGAGCCAGTCGGCGTCATCGTAATCGGGCATCTGCCAACCTTCAGGAGGTGGTTGGAAACGGTAGCGCCAGGAGACCGGCTCGACGAAGGCCGGAGGTGAAAAGAATCGGCCGGGCCAGGGCATTTGCGGATCAGTGTTGGCAAGGCGGAGCCAGTCCGGATCCAATTTGGCAACAGCACGGTCGTAGGTGAGCAGACCGTTGCACTCGGTTTCGACGTCGGTGGTCTGGGTGTAGACGGCAGCACTGAGGCCGGTGACCCGATGAAGTTGCCAGACCTGCTGCAACAGGCGGCGGTAGCGCTGGGCCAGCGACTCGGCATCTGAGAGCATCACATAGCCCCAGAACTGAGTCGACCAGGTGTGTCCGGAGACTCCGTAGCCCAGACCGCCGAACTCGCCCAAGACGGCCGCCCGGTGGGGCTCCGGCGGAGGCGAGACCGGGCTGGGATAACTGTGCACGTCCACGATGTCGCCCACATGCCGGTCGGTCCAGCCGCTGGCGTTGCAGACCAACCGGTCAGGATCGAGTTCCTTGACCCAGGCCGTCAGCCGTTCGGTATCGTACTGGCCCCAGCCCTCGTTGAACAGGACCCAGAGGATGATGGAGGGATGGTTGCGGCGCGATTCCACGAGCCGCTGCAATTCCACTTCGAACTGAAGGCGCATTTCCGGCGTGTGATTTTCGCCGCTGGGCATGTCCTGCCAGACCAACAGCCCCAGCCGATCGCACCAGTAGTACCATCGTTCGGGCTCGACCTTGACGTGTTTGCGGGCGAGGTTGAACCCGGCGCGTTTGAGGAATTCGAGATCGGCACGCATGGCCTCGTCACTGGGCGGCGTGTAGATGCCGTCCGGCCAGTAACCCTGGTCGAGCGTGCCCAACTGGAAGAGCGTACGCCCGTTGAGGGCAATGCGGGCGCGGCCATCCTCGCCCGTGCGCAAGCTGACCGTCCTGAGCCCAAAGTAGCTCTCCACGCGGTCCACCACCTCCGAGCCGCGTCGCAACACCACTTGCAGGTCGTAGAGGAACGGATCCTCCGGAGACCAATGCCGGGGCGAGGAAACGCGCAACCAAAGCTCCTCCGCAGCCGGTCCACTGACGCGGCCGACCTCGCGGCCCCCGGCCAGGGCCACCGCCTCGACAACCAGGTCCTCCGTCCAAGCCGAAGGCTCCACACACAGGCGAAGACCGTTCAGCTCCGGGCGCAACACCTGCCGGTTGATGCACAGATCGGGCACGGGTTCGAGCCATACGGTCTGCCAGATGCCCGAGGCCGGTGTATAAGAGATGCCCTCGTTTTTGTGCGCCTGTTTGCCGCGCGGCTGCCCGCCCTCAGTGGGATCGGTGACCGCCACTACCAGTTCCTGTTCGCCTTGTGTCCGGAGGGCCGCCGTAAGATCGAAGCTGAAAGGGTCATACCCGCCGCGATGTTCACCCAGCAGCTGACCGTTGACCCAGACCTGACAGGCCCAGTCCACCGCCCCAAAATGAACTCGCACTCGGCGGCCGGACCAGGACTCAGGCACACGAAAGGTGCGCCGATACCAAAGCCGTTCATCCGGCCGCAGACGCCGGCCCACGCCGCTGAGGGCAGATTCAATCGGGAACGGCACCAAAATCCGGCCATCCCACCGTGCGGGACGCTGCGTGCGCACGATCGGAGTCACGGCGTAGTCCCACAACCCGTTCAGATTGAGCCAGTCGGGCCGGACCATTTGGGGGCGCGGATACTCGGGCCATACCTGGTCGGGACGAACCGTAGCTGCCCAACGGGTCAACAACGTTCCCGGCACGATCCGCCACTCCTGGGCCATGCCCGAGAAGGCTGCCGCCCAAGCCCAGAGCCCCACCAGCCAACCCAAGCGAGCGCTTAACCCCTTGCCGCCGGGTACGCGTCAGCCCCGCGCCAAGGAGGAACGTTCGCTCCCCTCGGTGTTGGCTGCTGCCGTGGCAGGGTCAGCCGCGCAGGAATTTGGCCACCTCCTCGGTGCGGGAACGGACATGCAACTTTTCATAGATCCGCCGGATGTAATTCCGAACGGTGTGGATACTAACACCAAGCTTGTCGGCGATCTCCTTGTACGCGCGGCCCTCGGCCAGGCCCTCGAGCACCTCGCGTTCCCGAGGGGACAACTCGGCCGCCGGATCCGGCCGAGGCGGCGGGTGTTGAAAAGAGGTGACAATCTTGCGGGCAATGGGAGCCGACATGGGCGAGCCGCCGGCGTGCACCTCGCGAATGGCGTCCAACAGGCGCGGCGGAGCCAGCCGTTTCAACAGGTAGCCCGTCGCACCCGCAGCCAGCGCCCGAAAAATCCGGTCCGTGTCTTCGAACACCGTCAGCATGACAATTTGCGTCTGAGGCAGCTGGGGCTTCAAGCGCTGCACGCATTCAATGCCGTCCATGACCCCCAGATTGATGTCCATCAACACCACATCCGGCCGGTCCTGAGGCAGCCAACGCAAAGCTTCCTCCGCGCTGGCACAGGCCCGAACACAGCAAAACCCCGGCGCATGATCCACATAGGCGGCAATCTGTTCGCGCAGTTCCGCCTCGTCATCTACAATCGCCACACGTATGGGGTCAGAGCGCCCTTTCATCCCTCAGTTCCCGGTAGCGGAATGCTCAACTCCACCGTCGTACCTTCCCCGGGCCGGCTGCGGACCCGACAGTGGCCGCCGATTTCAGTCAGGCGCTGATGCATGTTGAGCAGACCGTCCTGGCCGGCCCCGGTGGGGTCCCGCTCGTCAAAACCCCGGCCGTCGTCCTGAATGCGAATCCCGAATACGCCGTCCGAAACCTGCATTTCCACCAGCACCCGCCGGGCTTGGGCATGCTTCAAAACGTTCTGCAGGGCCTCTTGACAGGCCAGAAACACCTGATGGCGGACCTCGGCCGAAAGCGGTACCGCCGGCACCTGACGCGGCAGCCGCAACTGGCACTCGGTGGGCGTGCCCTGGAAATACTCCGCCGCGTACTGCGCCAGATACGAAATGAGATGCTCCAGGCTGTCGTTGCTGGGATTGACCGCCCACACAATTTCGTCCAACGCCTGCAGCAGGGCACGAGACGTGCCAGCAATGGCCTCCAGCTTTTGCGCTGTGGCGGCCCGACCCTCCATCTCCAGCAGGGCCCGCTCGCTCAGGAAGGAGATCCGGGTCAGTTTCGATCCCAGTTCATCGTGCATGTTGCGCGCAATGCGCATGCGCTCCTTGTGCATGGCTTCCTGCTGGGCCAGATGCTCCAGTTGCCGCCGCAAACGACGGTGCGAAACCCAGCGCACCAGCCCGGCTACGCCCCCCGCCAACAACAGCGCCCACAGCGTCAGACCCCATGGGCTTCGCCAAAATGGCGTCGGCACCACCAACGCCAGCTCGGTAACGGCGCTTTCCCAACTGCCCTCCACACTGAACGCTTGCACCTGGAACCGATACGTTCCCCCCGGCAACCGGCCGTACCGGGCCCGCCGCTCCGAGCCGGTTTCCACCCAGTCAGGGTCAAAAGGCTCCAAACGATGACGGAACCGCACCTTTTCCCCCTCCGCAGGCACGGGTGCGGTAAATTGAAGCTCCAGGGAGGTCAGGCCAGGGCCCAGCCGCAGCGGCGCCGCCGCACGGCTGCCCGAAAAACCCACCGCCCCCTCCGGCACGGCCCAAGGCTGCCCGTTGACCCACAGCGATTCGATCCACACCGTGGGGATAAATAACGACTCGTCGGCCCAGCCTCTCCGCACACTGAGCAGCCCCGACTCCGTGGCAAACCACAAACGGTCATCGCCGGTCCGGACAGCCCTCGGCCAGCCCCACCGCCGAGTCGATTCGGCTCGGGCCCCACTCGCATGCCACAAGCGCGGACGCATGGGCGCAGCCCCCATCAAAAGTTGCCGCACCCGCCACGCCGACCAATGCCACACCGCGGCCCCGGTGGTCCACCAAACCCCACCGGACTCATCGGTCAACACCCCGAGCACCGGCGTCGTCCCAGATTCCGGCAATCGCCACACCCACCAATGCCCGCCAACCCAACAGGCCAAACCGCGGTCGCCCCCCACCCACAAACGTCCCTGACCATCCTCATGCAGGGCCCGGACCGATTCCAACCCCAGCGCCTCGGCCGGCCCCAGCTCCCTCCAGCCTCCCGGTCCA
>Ga0308417_1001338_pt1 | contig 17020 bp, 14 predicted proteins | sample HotsprSampleOS65_FD_203528 | JGI IMG/M metagenome (GOLD analysis project Ga0308417, IMG submission 203528) | Hot spring phototrophic mat microbial communities from Octopus Spring, Yellowstone National Park, Wyoming, United States - 20090730_OS65 ... | reverse complement strand
CGCGGGCGCATCCATAGCCATTGTTGTAATTGCTCCTTCGAGAGGTGAACGCTATTGTAGTGGATGAGATGTGCGCCGGCCCGCTCTGCTATGATTGCTGCCTTAAATCAACCGGTGTTGTGCGCTTCGCCGGCGATTTGTCTGGGGCCGACGGGGCGTGTGGAGGTGTGAAGTCATGTCTGACGGCGCCGCGTTGGATGCGTTTGCCGATGAAGTCAGCCGGCCCGACCGCGAGGTTGATCTGGCCCGCGCCGCGCTGGTGATGGGCGCCTTTGAGTATCCCGATCTCTCGGTCGAACACTACCTCAAGCGCCTGGACGAACTGGCTGTTGCAGCCAGGCCAGCCCTTTCCGCAGCCGATTTGCCGTCGCTGGCTCTGGCGCAGTATCTGTTCAAACGGGCTGGCTTCACCGGCAACCAGGATGATTACCTTGACCCGCGCAACAGCTTTTTGAATCAGGTGCTCGACCGCCGGCTCGGCATCCCCATCACGTTGTCGCTGGTGTACATCGAAGTGGCCCGGCGCATGGGGATCGACGCCGAGGGCGTGGGGTTGCCCGGTCATTTCATTGTGCGCTCGCGGCTGGCGGCGGAGAATGCCCCGGCCTCAGACAGCGATGACGCCGGCGACACCGATGCCGTGATCTACCTCGATCCGTTCAACGGCGGCGCGCTCATGGAGGAAGAGGATTGCATCGAGCGGGTGCGCGCCATCACCGGCGGCAAACTGCCGTTCAACCATGCGTTTCTGTTCCCCGTGGGCGCGCGCTACATTCTGAACCGCATGTTGAACAACCTTAAGAACGCATACGCCAGCCGGCAGGATCTGGAGCGCGCCTTGCGCGTCGTGGAGCGTTTGCTGGTGCTGAACCCCAACGATCCCGACGAGACGCGCAACCTGGGTCTGCTCCACGCCGGGCTGGGACACACCCGTCAGGCGCTGGCGGCGTTGACGCGCTATCTGGAATTGCGGCCCGAAGCGCCGGACGCCGCCGCAATTCGCGGCCACATCGTTGCGCTCAGCGGGCGGCTGGCGCGCTGGAATTGACCCACTCGCAGGCTGCAAACTTGCGGAAGGGCGCCTGCCCTTCAGGCCTGGTTGCGGACGGCGCGCGCTGCCAGCCAGAGCAGCGCGCCGCTCGCGGCCAGGTAGCACGCTGTCAGGATCAGGAAGGGCGCGGGCAGCACGATCGCAGCAGGCGATGCCGGGAAAGGTCCGATCGTCAGGGTGAGCAGGTTGCCGGTGTTCACAAAGTTTGCCTCTGACGTGACCAGCGCGCCGACAGGACTGAGGCTGATGAGCGCGACGAACACAGCCGTCAACACGGGCGCGCCGCCGGAAGCGCCGGCCCGGGTCCCCAGGCCGGCCAGCGCCGGAAATACGAGTATGGCCAGCGCCGACAGGCCGATGACGATGCCCACAACGACTGAATAGGTGATGACAGTTGCGCTGAGTGTGCTGCTGGCGCGGCTCGAGACGAACAGGCCCAGCGTGGTGAAGAGCGCAGCCGACGCCAGAATGACGCACAGCGCAGCCGCGAATTGAGCCGGCTCTATCCCGCCCAGCAGGAACGCCAGACTGAACAGGGGAAGGGTTGCCAGCACCAGCAACAGGATATAGCCGAGGGCGGGAATCAGTTTGCCCCACACAATCTGGCGCGGGCTGAGCAGGGTGGTTTTGAGAAGGCCGAAGGTGTGACGCTCGCGCTCGCCGCTGATGGCGCTCACGGTGAACGCCGGCGCCACGAAGCTGACCAGGACGATGAGCAGGCCGACCACCACGTAGAACAAAGCCGATCCCACCTGGCTGTAGTTGCCCACCCCCGAAGCAGGGTTGGCCAGCGACACGCCCATGTACAGCAGGAGCGTGATGCCACTGACGATGGAGATGTACACAGTCAGCACTGCGCCGGCCCGCGCGCTGCGCATATAAGCGCGCAACTCCCTGGCCATCAGCGGGTTGATCCTCAGGTTCAGCTTTGCCATGCGCGCCGCCATTCCATCATCCGGTTTGCGCCGGCCCATTCAGGCCGGTCAGGATTTTTTCCAGCGAGTCCGCCTGCTCGCTGAACGAGACCACCTGAACGCCGGCGCGCATCAGGTGACGCAACAACTCTGTGGCGTCGCCGTAATCTCCGCCAAACACGATCTGCATTTCTTTTAGCGCATACAGCGCGTCTGCGGCAGCCTCATCTTCACGGCGCGCGGCCGCAGGCCGCATCCCCTCGCTGCGCGATGGGGCAAGCCGCACGTCTACGACGCCCGGCCCGGTGCGCGCATGGTTGATCGCCATCTCGACATTGCCGAAGAACTTGACGACGATGATGCGATGCGGGCGCAGGCGGGCGCAGATGGCTGAGCTTTCGCCGGCGACGAGGATGCGGCCGCTCTCCATGATGGCGATATGCGAGCACATGTCTTCCAGCTCGGCCAGGATATGCGAGGTGACCACGATTGTCTTGTTCATGCTGCGCAACTCTTTGAGCAATTCGCGCAGTTCGACCCGCGCGCGCGGGTCGAGGCCGGCGGTGGCGTCATCGAGCAACAACACTTGTGGATCGTGGACCAGCGCGCGGGCTATTCCGAGTCGCTGGCGCATCCCCCGCGTCAGTTTGTCTATCGGCTCGTTTCTGCGGTGCGATAGATCGACCAGAGCCAACAGGTCGCCGGTCAGCGCAGCGCGGTCGCTGGCCGGCACGCCGTAGCACGCGGCGAAAAACGTCAGGTATTCGGCGACCGTCATATCCGGATACACGCCGCTCACATCCGGCAAATAGCCAACCAGGCGCCGGACGCGGGCAGCGTGACGGCGGATGGATGCGCCGCCCACCAACGCATCGCCGCTGGTCGGTGGCAGCAGCGTGGCCAGCATCTTGATGAGTGTGGTTTTGCCCGCGCCGTTCGGGCCAATGACGCCGAAGATCGAGCCGGCGCCGACCTGGATCGACAGTCGATCCACCGCCGTCTTCTTGCCAAAAACTCTGGTCAGCTCCCTGGTCTCGATCATGATGGATCAGATCAGCCGTCCTGGCAACGCTTCAGCGTGAGCATTTACCCGGCTTGTTGAAAGGCCTGCACCACGCGCCGCAGGCCGTCTTCCAGCGAGGTGCGCGGCTGGTATTTGAGGCGTTCCTGGGCGCGTGACAGGTCGGCGCTCATGCGCGACACGCCGCCGCTCTCGGCAGTGACATGCAGCGCGGTCAGCGACTTGCCGAGCACCCGGCCTACGGTCTCCACCACAGCGTTGATGCTCGTGCCCGCGCCGCTGCCGACGTTGATGGTCAGCCGGTTGACGTTGGGCGCGCTGGCGGCGCTGACCAGCGCGCTGACCACATCATCCACGTAGACAAAGTCGCGCGTCTGCTTGCCGCTGCCATGCACGATGATCGAGCCGCCGCTGAGCGCCTGGCGCACGATGGCCGGTATCACCGGCGGATGCGAAGCGCGAAATAGCTGGCCCGGCCCGTACGCGTTGAAGATGCGCAGGGCGACCGTCTCGATGCCCCACAGCGCGCCGATCGTGTGCACATAGTATTCGGCGGCCAGCTTGCTCACGGCGTAGGGCGAGGCGGGGCTGGGGATGCACGTTTCGCGCAGCGGCTGCTCGGCTTGTTCGCCATACACAGCCCCCGATGAGGCAAGCACCACCCGCCGCACACCGGCGTCTCGCATGGCTTGCATCAGGGCGACTGTGCCGCCCACGTTGGTGTCGTTGTAATCTTTGGGATACAGCACCGACTCCGGCACCGACACGCGGGCTGCCAGGTGGTAGACACAATCCACGCCCTGCAATACGGACCAGAGCTTGGGCACATCGGCTACGTCGCCGCGTGTGAAGTGCACCGCAGGGTCAAGCCGGGACGGGTCGCCGCTGCTGAGGTTGTCGAGGACGCGCACAACTGCGCCGGCGCGAACGAGTGTGTTGGCGAGCGCAGAGCCCAGGAAGCCGGCGCCGCCGGTAATGAGTACTTTCATAGGAGTAGTCAGTCGTCAGAAGCCAGTAGTCAGTCGTCAGTAGTCAGAGCACAGACAGCGGTTCGGATGTTCTGTACTCAGCACTCAACACTCAGCACTCAGTGCTTTGGTCAGCCGGGCGGCCAGGTCAGGCGGCGGCCGCCCAACAGGTGCAGGTGCAGGTGATACACCGACTGCCCGCCCTGTGGGTTGCAGTTGATGACGATGCGATAGCCCTGTTCAGCGATGCCCATTTCGCCGGCGATCCGCTGCGCCGTCAACAGCAGCTTGCCCAGCAGCGCCTGGTCATCCGGGCCGGCGTCGTTCAACGTGCGAATCGGTTTGTTGGGCACGATGAGAATGTGCGTCGGCGCGACCGGGTTGACATCGCGGAATGCCGTCACGTCATCGTCCTGATACACGATCTGCGCGGGGGCCTCGCCGCGCACGATCCGGCTGAAGATGGTGTCTGTGGCCATGGGGCGTGTTGCGTATTGCGTATCGCGTATTGGGTGCTGTCGTCTGACGACTGGTTACTGACTTCTGACGACTGGTTACTGGTCACCGACGGCCGTCACCGACACGTTGTCAAACGCCACATCAGTTCCGGGGGCGTCGATCAACGTCAGCGCAAACAGGCCGATGTCGCCCGACGCGAACGAGGCGTCCCGGCGCTGCGCGATCCGCTGATCGTTGACCATGAAGACAAACTCATCGCCTTTCATGATGACGCGAATGCGATTCACGGCGCTGCCAGTTTGAATGGCCGGATGCGCAGCCCAATCCTCCCAGTTCTCCCAGGCGCCATCCTTCATGATCCCGGCGCGCCAGTAACCGTCCGACGAGATTTCGAAGTGATAAAAGTTCTTGCGATCCTGGAAACGGAAGATCACGCCGAAGCCGTTGTCGGTGGGGCCGCCGACAGCCTGCGCTTCGACCTGCAAGTCACCGTCGGCAAATTGCCGGCCGGCCACGCTCCACTGCGTGAGGTTTTCCTGCTGGATGGTGAAGCGCAGCCGACCGTTGTCGTATTTCACCTCGGCTGACACGTCTGAAAGCGTCTGCCAGCCGGATTGCGGGTTGCTGAAGTCATCCGTGTAGGGAAGCGGCGACACAGGGGGCGCAGCCGGGCCGCACGCCGCAAGAAGCAGCGCAAAGACCACGACCAATGTCCCTGCGCGCGCTGTCAGATGAATCCTCATGACAGGCATTGTAACGCGGTGGTCTCTGGTCCAGGGGCTGCCCATTTATCGGCTTATCGGCGCGGAGTGCGCAAGCGGTCAAAATGCAAGCCCTTTTGCGGTATAGTCATGTCGGAGCGCGAAATGGCTTTCACAGTGCGGGACTATCAAGATCTATTGACTCTGCTTGATAATCATCCTGAATGGCGAGCAGAACTGCGTCGCGCCATTTTGAGTGATGATTTTCTTTCGTTGCCGGAGGTTGTCCGCGAACTGGCGGCGGCGCAGAAGCGCACCGAGGAGCAAGTACGCGAGCTTGCCGCGGCCCAAAAGCGCACCGAGGAGCAAGTACGCGAGCTTGCCGCGGCCCAAAAGCGCACCGAGGAGCAAGTACGCGAGCTTGCCGCGGCCCAAAAGCGCACCGAAGAGCGGTTGAATGCGCTTTCTCAGCGCGTGGAAGAACTGGCGGCGGCGCAGAAGAACACAAGTGTGGAGTTGGGCCGGCTTTCGGCCATGTTGGGGGTGTCGCTGGAGGACGAAGCCGGCAATGTGCTGGCTACCGTGATGCGCCAAAAGGGCTATCGCGTGTTGCAGGAACCAATGTCCCTGCGCTTCAACGGCGAGGTTGATGTGGTTCTGCCCGTGGAAGCTGCCTCCGGCCGGCGGCTGTGGATATTGATGGAATCGAAGGCTCGCTTGAGCCGTTCAGATGTCATCAAGTGGTCGCAGCGGTTGGAATCGCCAGAGTGGCGACAGGCGATTGAACAGGCGGGCTGCTATCCGCCTTTTCTGGCGTATCTGTACGCCATTCGCGTCGATCTCAGCGCCCGCGAGGCAGCGCAAGAGAAGAGAATCGGCTTGATAAGAGGCAATGGAGAAGAGATTGCCCCTGGCGGAGAGATAGGTTAAAACCATCCGGGTCTATTGGTTAACCTGTCAACTGCCATGTCTGTTCACCGTCATGTTGTGTGGATAAGCGGTTTGCTCATCGCCGCGCTTGTGTTGTGGCAGCACCACATGACAGTCAGGGGGGCGATTGCTAATCCAACGCGCTCGCCCTGGGCCGGCGAGATCGGGCTTGTCCCTGCCGAGACGGCAACCCCCCGGCCAACCGCGACAGCGCCGGTCTCGCTTACTATCACGCCCGCGCCAACGCCGACAGCTTCGCCAACGCTGGCTCCTGCGCTGGAGCGCCCGGCGCTGCAGCGGCCCGCCCCCGATATGGAAGCCCATCGGCGCGCGCTCACCGTGCCGATCCTGATGTATCACTACATCTCTGTTCCGCCGGCGGGCGCAGACAAGTATCGCGTTGACCTGTCTGTCCCGCCCGACATGTTCGAGCAGCAGTTGGCGTACCTGGCTGAGAACGGATTCTCTACGGTCAGCCTGTATGATTTGCTCAACCACCTCAGCGTCGGCGCGCCGCTGCCACCGCGCCCGGTGGCGCTGACCTTCGACGACGGATACCGCGACAATTACGAGAATGCTTTCCCCCTGCTGAAGAAATACGGTTTCACCGGCACATTCTTCATCGTCAGCGACTTCATCAATGCCAATCGCCCCGAATACATGACATGGGACATGGTGCGTGAGATGGCCGGGGCCGGCATGAGTATCGAGTCGCACAGCCGCACGCACCCCGACCTGCGCGGGCGCTCTTTTCAGTTTCTGGTCTGGGAGATTCTTGGGCCGATCGAAGCGATCACACATCACACCGGCCGGCGACCGCATTTCTTCTGCTACCCTGCCGGTAAGTATGATCGGGATGTGATTGCGGTGTTGGAGTCGGTTGAGATGTGGGCTGCGGTGACCACCAATCCGGGCCGGCGGCAAACGCTCGACACGGCCATGCTCTGGCCGCGCATGCGCGTGCATGGCGGCGGCTCGCTGCGCGATTTCGCCCGCCTGGTCAACTGAAGCAACGGCGCGCAGCGCAGACTCTCTCGCAGGTCCCAGCTCTACGCGAAGGTCATGGATTGCGCGGGCTGGCCTAAACCTGCTCTCATCTCGACGCGCTAAGCTGGCAGCGTGATTTTCAGGACAAGCCTGCGGCATTTGCTGCGCCGGCCTTTGCAGGCGGCGTTGTGCATTCTCGGCGTGGCGCTGGGCGTGGCGGTGGTTGTCGCTATTGACCTGGCCAACGGCAGCGCGTCGCGCGCCTTCACCCTGAGCACCGAGACGGTGACTGGGCGCGCCACCCATCAGGTGATTGGCGGGCCGGCCGGCCTCGATCAGGATGTATATCGCCGCATCAAAGTTGAGCTGGGCATCCAGCAGGCTGCGCCCGTTGTCGAAGGCTATGCCACTGCTCTCGAACTCGATCAGCAGCCGTTGCGCATTCTCGGCGTGGATATCTTCGCTGAGCGGCCATTCCGCAATTACCTCGGCGGCGGCGATGTGATCGATCTCTCGATTCTGGGTGATCTGCTCACTGCGCCCGATGTTGTGTTGCTGGGCGACGCCATGGCAGAGCGGTACGGCCTGAAGGCCGGCGATGTTGTGTCGCTGCGCGTGGCCGATCAGCGCCGCCCCTTTCGCATCGCCGGCATCCTGCGGCCGGCCGATGATGACAGCCGCGCCGCGCTGGACGGTCTGGCGCTGATGGATGTCAGCGCGGCCCAGGAGTTGTTCGGCAAGGTTGGCCGGCTGTCGCGCGTCGATCTCATCGCCGACGAGCGCACTGCCGATGGCCGGGTTGTGCTCGATCGGGTGCGCGCCATCCTCCCGCCCGGAGCGCAGATCGTCAAGCCGGCTGCGCGCAGCCAGAGCGTCGAAAGCCTGACCGACGCTTTTCAGCTCAACCTCACGGCGCTCAGCCTGCTGGCGCTGGTGGTGGGCATGTTCCTCATCTATAACACCATCACGTTTTCCATCGTCCAGCGCCGGCCCATCATCGGCACGCTGCGTTGTCTGGGCGTCACGCGGCGCGAAGTTTTCGGCATGGTGCTGGCAGAGTCGGCCCTGTTGGGCGCGATCGGCGCGCTGATCGGGCTGCTGCTGGGCGTCCTGCTGGGGCGCGGCGCGGTGGGCCTGGTGACGCAGACCATCAACGATTTGTATTACGTGGTGACGGTGCGCTCGATTGCCATCGATCCGTTTATTCTGCTGAAAGGCTTTGCGCTGGGGGTGGGGGCGGCGCTGCTGGCGGCCCTGGCGCCGGCCTATGAGGCGACCAGCATCGAGCCGGTGGGCGTGTTGAAGCGGTCGAATGTCGAGCAGCGGGTGCGGCGCGCGCTGCCGTTCGTCACGGCCGGCGGGTTGATACTGGCAGTGCTCGGCGCGGCCATGCTGCTGCTCACTACGTCTTTGGTTGTCAACCTCGCCGGCATCTTCGGCGTGGTAGTGGGCATTGCGCTGATGTCGCCGGCGCTGACGATCGCGCTGATGCGCCTGTTGCCGCAGCCGTTGGGCCGGCTGTTTGGCGTGATCGGCAGAATGGCGCCCCGCGCTGTCGTCAATGCCATCTCGCGCACGGCCATTGCGATCGCCTCGCTGATGATCGCCGTGTCGGTCATCATTGGTTTGCAGAGCATGATCGGCAGCTTCCGCGTCACGGTCGAAACGTGGCTCGACGCATCGCTGATTGCCGATGTGTACGTCTCGCCGCCTTCGACCGGCAGCGGCGCGTTCAATGGGAGCAGCAACATCGACCCCGGCCTGGCGGCTGAGTTCGGCGCAGCGCCCGGTGTGGCCGAGGTAGTCACTTTGCGCCGCGCGCCGGCCGAGTTCGTGGTGGGGGCAGCGGATGTCGCCGCCGGCAGCGAGGAAGCATGGCGCCCGGCGTCGTTGCTGGCGATCGACTCCTCCATCGAGCGTCAGGCCGCTATTTTCGTATGGGCAGCCCGCGACCCCTCTCGCCTCTGGGTGGAGATGCAAGGCAGGGATGAAGTGCAGGTGTCGGAGCCGTTTGCAAATCGGCATGGCGTCACGCGCGAAGGCCCCAACAGTGTCATCACACTGCGCACCGACCAGGGGCCGCGCGCATTCCGCGTGGTGGGCGTGTACTACGACTACGGATCCGATCAGGGCGTCGTGCTGATGCGCCGCGACCTGTATGACCGCTACTGGCGCGACGGCGGCATTTCCTCGCTGGCGCTGCACCTGGAGCCGGCAGCGCAGGCGCGAAGCGCCGAAGTTGTGCGCGAGTTGCGCGCGCAATTCGCCGGGCGCGAGCTGGTGATCTCGGCCAACCGCGAATTGCGCGCCAATGCGCTGGCAGTGTTCGACCGCACATTCGCCATCACCGGCGCGCTCAACCTGCTGGCCACGCTGGTGGCGTTCATCGGCGTGCTCAGCGCGCTCATGGCGTTGCAGATCGAGCGCACGCGCGAACTGGGTGTCTTGCGCGCGAACGGCATGACCCTGCGCCAGATGTGGCGCATGACCCTGCTGGAAACAGGGTTGATGGGCGGCGCAGCCGGTCTCCTGTCTTTTCCCACCGGCTTTGTGCTGGCGCTGATTCTGGTCTACATCATCAACCTGCGCTCGTTCGGCTGGACCATCCGGCTGGAACTCGAATGGATCACCTTTGCGCAGGCCATGCTGGTGGCGCTAGCCTCGGCCCTGCTGGCGGCCATCTATCCCATGTTGCGCATGCGGCGCATGGAGATTGCCTCGGCGGTGCGACAGGAGTGAAGCAGTTTGTAGTGCGCGTCGCGCATTGGGGGGCATCTTTAGGGATGAGTTGCGAAGCTCCGCTGGAAGGTTCTGCGTCTGTGGATTTTGTGGCAGACAATTATGGCGTATGTGTTCGCGGAGGCAATGCGGGGACGCGCAATTTTGACACTCGACAAAAGGTTTTGCGCCACGCCCGTCTAACAAGATGATTTGAACTGCGGCGCATTGTCGGCAGCGCGTGACATGTCACCGTCATGTGCGCGAGCGCTGGGCATCACATTTCGGCCAGCACTTTTTGCGCAACATCCACAGCCTGATCAATGTCTTCTTCGGTGTGCGCAGCACAAAGATACCATGTCCCCCGCGACAAAATGCGGATGCCGGCTTCCTGCAAGCCGAATACGAACTTGCTCAGACTAATCTTGTCGAACTGAAACGTGTCGCGCAGGTCTCGGGCGCAGGGCAGGGTTGTGAACGCTACGTTCAGCATCGGTCCCGGGCCCTGCACCAGCAGATTGCGCCCAACTGTGCGGGCAGCTTCGCGCAGGCCGGCCTGTAGTCGCTTGCCGAGTTGATGCAGTCTGTCCTGCACCCTGTCCCGCCGCATTACCCTGATAGTGGCTTGGGCCGCAGCGATGCTGGGATTGCCGGCGTTAACTGTCCCGGCGTGAATCACTTTGCCGTCGGTAATCGGTTGCATCCACCTGCGTTTGCCGACAATGGCGCTAAGTGGGTAGCCGTTAGCGATGGCTTTGGCGAAAACGGCCAGGTCGGGCGTGACTCCGTAATAGGCCTGCGCGCCGCCCAGGTGCACGCGGAATCCGGTGATAACTTCGTCAAAGATCAGCGCGATGCCGTAGCGGTCGCACAGCCCGCGCAAGCCCTCCAGGAAGCCGTTCTGCGGCTCGATGCAACCGGTGTTGCACATGATCGGTTCACTGATGATGGCTGCCAGTTGGTCATGGTGTTTGGTCACGGTCTGCTCCACCAGAGCCAGATCATTCCACGGTAAGAGGATAAACTCGTCGCTCAGGCGCGCAGGCAGGCCGTGCGTCCACGGTTGGGGGGCCGGCGACTCACGCGGACCAAGCGCCTGGAGTGACGCGCCGCTGATGCCATAGGCCATGTTGTCCAACCAGCCGTGGTAATGGCCCTCGAAGCGTAAAAACTTCTGTCGGCCGGTGACTGCGCGCGCAGTGCGCAGCGCAGCATGAACAGCCTCGGAGCCGCTGAGGCTGAAGCGCATCCACTCAGCACAAGGGATGATTTCGCGCAGCGTCTCGGCCAGTTCGATCTCCGCCAGGTGCAGCGCGGCGTACAGTTGTCCGTCGCGGCTCGCGCGTTCAACTGCTTCGAGCACCTCGGGATGACTGTGGCCAAGCACCATCGGTCCCTGGCTAAGGGCGAAATCGAGGTATTCGTTTCCGTCGGCGTCCACTAATCGGGCGCCCTGAGCGCGCACGTAGACGAGGGGGTGAGGCGAGTTGGCTTTGCGGAACTCGCTAGAGACGCCGCCGGCCAATGATTGCCGGGCGCGCTCAAATAATGCCCAGGATTGGTCATGCTTAAGCATGCTCAAGCGAGCTTAGCATAAGGCATGCAGACCTTGAATAATCGCTTGTATCCTGTGGGGAAACGCTTAAACTGGGTTCATGAAGCCTATGCCTGATGATTTCTCATCCAGCTATGTTATTCAGCCGGTGCTCAAAGCCCTGCATGTGCTCAAGTGCCTGGGTGACGCTGGCCGCGAGTTGTCGCTCGCCGAAATCAGTCGCCTTGTTGGTCTGCCCAAACCTAGCGTGTACAAGTACTTGCATACCCTCAAGGAAGCGGGATTTGTGCTGTATGATTCGCAATGCGAGTGCTATGGCTTGGGGCCGAGCGCGTGGTCTCTTGGCCGCACTGTAGACCCCAGCCTGCGCGTGCGTGAAGCAGCCTGGCCAATTATGCAGCAGCTTCGCGACCGTTTCGGTGAGACGATCAACCTGGGTGTGCTGCATGGCGAGCGGGTAGTGTATCTGGAAATGGCGGTAAGCCGACGGGCATTGCGTTTGCGGGCTACCGTTGGCGCGCATGATCCCGCATATAGCACCGCCCTGGGTCGCGCCATGATCGCCTTTCTGCCGCGCGAGCAATGGGCGAAGCACATCCCGAAGCGGCTAACCAGGCGGACTTCTCTGACTATTGCCTCACACCAGGAACTGTACATGGAATTGATCGCCACGCGCAAGCGCGGCTATGCTGTCGAGCGCGGGGAGAACGAAGCAGGGGCCTTGTGCATCGGCGCGCCGATCTTTGATCGGGATGGTCGCGTTGTGGCTGCTATCAGCCTGTCGGCCCCGGTGTCGCGGATTACCCCAGCCGATGAGAGTGAACTGGGCACAGCCGTGGCTGAGGCGGCGCAGACTATATCTGGCAGACTGGGGCATGCGCCAATGGCAACGGCATGATGCGCTAAAGCGCGCACACTGAAGCGCGCACAGGGCGCTAGACGCGATCCAGCGGATATACAGGCCGCTTGAGCCTGGTGAACGGCAGCAGGCGCACATCGTTGGCGCATGGGCCGGGCGTATTGACGAAGTAGCTGGCCTTCGCGATCCGGTCGTATGCCTGGCGATGCGCCACCGCCGCCTTGATGTTGATGACGAAGAAATCCTCCGGGTTAATTCCCTGGCTGCGCCATTGCGCCAGATCCATCGGCGCAGTCTTGATCGAGTTCAGCAGGATCGTAACACCTTGTGCGCGCACCACAGCCGTTGGCCCCATCTCGCGCTGCATACCGCTCACTGCCATGTGGCTGTGCGGGTCTTCAAGCGTGAACTTGCCATCGCTCTTGGAGACCAGTTCGACATCCAGCTCGACCGGCTCGGCGCCGATCACGCCACTCTTGCCGCCGATGCGCACGCGCGTGCGCTGACCGGGCTGCAACGGCCAAACTGCTCGCACTGCCTCGGGGTCGGCGATGACCACACCGGCGTTCTGGATGCCGCGCTCCAGCAGTCCCTTGAGCACGATCGTCAGGTCGCCGGGCGCGCCGCCACCGATGTTATCGGCTGGCTCGACGATCAGCACCGGCCCCTGACGATGCTGCTGCACGCGGTCGAGCGCCTCACTGAGGGGCAGGCCGGTGGGCAGGGCGTGATGCCTGCACGCCATCGCGATCTCGCTGAGCGATTTCAATTCGCCCCGCGCTTCGTCTACGTTGCCGACCGTCACTGCCCAGAAGCTCACACCAGTATCGGGCATATCGGCATAGGCGAAGCCTGCGAGCACGTTGACTGAGAGGATGTCGGGGTGTGTTGCCTCGATCTCGCGGGCGCGCGTCTCCAGCAGCGACATTGGTTCGAACGCGGTGCCGGTGGCCGTTGGCGGCAGGATCAGCGGTGGGCGCTCCCAGGCTATCACGGCGCGTCGGCCGCTGACCAGCAGATCATCGAGCAGGCGGGCGGAGAATTCGGCCATTTCCCTGCCGTCGGTGTGTGGGTTCTTGCGATAGGCGACGAAGGCGTTGCCCTGCTCGGCCATCTGCGCGGTGAAGTTGCCGTGCAAGTCGAGCACGCCGCCGATCAGGATATTTTTGCCCCCTGGCAAGGAGCGGATGCGGCCCAGCAGTTCACCTTCGACGTCCGGATACGACTCGCTCACCATCGCGCCGTGCAGGTCTAGCCAGATAGCGTCAATGCCGGCCGCGCCTTCGCACGCCACGAGCCGTGCGAAGGCCTCCCACCAATATTCGACGACCGCATCCGCGACGACGCCGGCCGGGCTTGCCGTCATGTGCAGGGCAGGGAGCACATGCCAGTCGCGTTCCTTCGCTACGCACAGGCCGCCAGCCAGGCACGAGGCGTCGCCTTCGGCTTGCCAGAGTTCCTTGCCGCGCAGGACTTTGAATTGTTCGAGGGTGGTCTTGCCGGGCACAAAAGAATGCGTCTCGTGCATCAGGCCGGCGATGATGACTCGTTTGCTCATGGGAATGGTGGGTGATCAGGCCGGATAGCAGGTGTGGGGCGCGTGGTCAATTCGGCTGGACGGGCTGCCAGGCGGCGAATTCGCGCACGAACCTGACCACTTCGCGCGTCGCGACCGACAGAATAGCCTCGCCCTTGTCGGCTGTCGCCATCTCGGGATGGCCCAGCGCGCCGGTCTGGGTGATCTGATCGAACGAGCGGCCGACCATCACGCGGCTTGGGCCGCCCGCGTCCGGCGCCCAGAACTGGGATGGGTAGGTGTAGTGCGCGCCGCGCGCCAGGTCCATATGCACCAGCGTCGGCCGGATGCGCAGGATGGCGCTGGTCTCCAGCTCGCAGGCGTGCGTCACGTATTTTTGTTGCAGCGATTCGATCTGCGCAATTTGCGCATTGGCCACGCCTCCGAACCAGCTCGAGAAGGCAATGAACAGATCGGGATGCTCTTTGTAGTGCTGCAGTTGCAACTGTTGGATGGCCATCATGGCCGGCGCCTCGTTGCCGTCGTGGGCGTTGAGCATGAAGATGCGCCGGAAGCCGGCAGCGATGATGCAGGTCAGCATCTCCTTGAGCACCTCGGTATAGAGCGGGGCGCTCAGGCTGACGGCGGCGAAGGGCAGGTGATGATGCGATGCGCCGACCCATAGCATCGGCAGAAAGAGCGCCTGGTCGCCCGGTTCCGCTTCGGCGCGCCGGGCGATCTCGCCGCCAATCATGCTGTCGGTCAGCAGGGGCAGGTGATGGCCGTGCTGTTCGAGCGAGCCGGTGGGGAAGACGACAATTTTGCCGGCCTGCGCTTGCGTTCGCAGCTCGGGCCAGGTGAGTTCTGCGTACAACATGGCGTATCAAGGGTGGACGCTTTTGTGCCTGGTGTCAAGTGGTGGGAGTATCGGCAGAAGAAACCGGCTCGTCGAGGATTGGCTTGGTGTCTGCGTCCGGTCCCTTCGCCCCCCAGCAGAGGCACGCTCATGGGTGGCGCCAGACCTCTCCTCCGAGCGTGACCGCCCACAATCCCTCTTCATCTGCCGAAATCGCTACCACCGGCACGCCTGCCAGAGCTTTGCCCACGGGCTGGTGCGCGCCGGTGTCGCTCAACCGAACCACGCCGCGGTTGCTGGCCAGGAAAGTTTCGGCGCTGCGCGTCGCAATGGCGATGAAAGTGGCACCCGCTTCGAACGCGATGCGACGCAGCTCGATCGGATCGCCCTCAGTCATACGGGTCTGCGCAACGACGTGTTGCGCCGCCACGATGATGCGATTGCCCTCGACGGACAAACAGGCCAGCGGGACGCGCAGGCTGTCCAGCGCCAATAACATTTGCCAGGGCGCGTCCTTTGTTGCGGGCAGCACCAGGGTGGGTAAGCGCCAGAGTGCGGCGCTGAAGCTGTCGGAGTCAGCGACGTGTTTGGGCGCCAGGCGCAGCGCGAACAGGCTGCCCGCTGGGGTTAGGTGCAGCGCGGCGACGATGCCTTCGCCAGGCAATGCGACGTCATGCCAGGGCGTGCCGGCGCTGCCCACTTTGCATTGTCCGGCCTGAGTGCCGACCAGGCACGTGCCGTCGCGGGTCAGGAACAAGGCAGTGATGGCGTCTTCATCGGCGAGCGCAGGTTGCGAAGTCCAGAGTGACAAATCCTCTGCATCGGCGTCCCAGCCCAGCACGTTCGCCTTCGTCGCTGCCACAGTTGTGCAACGTCGCCCCGGCGGGCTCGCCGCCATGCACGCGATAGGATTGCCGGTAGCCACTGGGCGCCATGCGACGCCGTCTTCTGAAAAGGCTATGCTGCCCACTGCGTCCGCCAGGAGGAATGCGCCACTGCATGCGCGCACGGCCAGGGGAGGCGTATGCGCGGCCAGGCCCTCGTGCGCAATCTGCCATGTGCGCCCGCCGTCAGCGCTACGCCATATCCCTTCGCGCACACTGCCAACGAGGATGACGCCATTCGCCATGCCCGCCAGCGCCAGCGTCGGTTCTTGTACTTCGGTCGCCTGCCACTTTTCGCCCTCGTTCCGAAAGACTCCCTGCGTCGTGCCGGCCAGCAGGGTGTCGTTGCACACTATCAGGTCATTCACTTCCAACCCTGGCAGGCCGTAGGGCAGCCACGTCGCGCCGTTCGCAAGGCGAAACAGGCCGGATTCGGTGCCGGCGAGCACGCCCGATTCGGCAACGATGATGCACTGCACTGCTGCGTCAGGGAGGCCATGACCTGCTTCTCGCCACGCCCGGCCCGCGTTGCGCGAGCGATACAGGCCGCCGTTCGCACTGCCGGCCCAGACCACCTCGCTTTCGGCGAAATCGGGCGCGCAGGCCAAACAGAGGATTTCGACATCCAGCAGGCCAAAGTTGGCGCTCTGCCAGCTTGCGCCGCCATCCATCGAGCGGAAGATGCCTTCGTCGGTGGCGGCGAAGATCGTCGCCTCGCCGTTCTGCGAGGGAGGCAGCGCGAGCGCGTTGATCGGGCCGAAGGCCCAGGCATTCAGCGCCTGCCAGCGCACGCCGCCGTCTGTCGAATGCATGAGCGCGCCAGCTTGCGTCGCTGCAAATGCCGCGCCGGAGGGAGCGAAGGCCGCGCAGCGAATGGCGATGTATCCCATCTCGCCGGCGCGTTGCCAAGTGACTCCGCCATCGGCTGAGCGAAACAAGCCGGCGCCGGTCGCGGCCAAGGCAAGGCGGTCGCGCTCGAAGTGCGGTGAAAGCGCGATGCCTTGCACAGTGCCGCCCGGCCAGGATCCCAGGCGAGACCAATCCAAGTTGGGCATGATCCACGCTTTAGCCTTTGAGCGCGCCCACGGTAATACCTTCGGTCAGGCGCGCCTGGTAGATCGCGTAGATGACAAAGGTGGGCACCAGCGTAATCACGAAGCCGGCGAACATTGCACCCCAATCGGTTTGATATTGTGAGCGTTGGAGGAGATTGGCCATGCCGAGCGGCAATGTTTTAAGCTCGTCGCGCGAGATAGTTACCAACGCCCAGGGGTATTCATTCCAGATGCCGATGAAGTTGAAAACGCCGATCGTGAGAATGCCCGACCTGGCCAGCGGCAACATGACCCTGAAGAACACCTGGTAAGGATTGGCACCGTCAATGACGGCTGATTCCTCAAGCTCGCCCGGCAGTGTTTTGAAGAAGGCGTAAAGGAAGAAGATGGTGAAAGGCAACGAACTCGCGGCGTACTGGATGATTAGCGCAAGATGGCCGCTGTCCTTCGTGATCGTGCCCAGCTGCCTGTGCAAGAACCAGGCTGGAATGAAGGTGAGAAAGTAAGGGATCAACCAGCCGGCCAGAAAGAAGAAGTAGAGCGCAC
>Ga0308417_1001334_pt1 | contig 17043 bp, 18 predicted proteins | sample HotsprSampleOS65_FD_203528 | JGI IMG/M metagenome (GOLD analysis project Ga0308417, IMG submission 203528) | Hot spring phototrophic mat microbial communities from Octopus Spring, Yellowstone National Park, Wyoming, United States - 20090730_OS65 ... | reverse complement strand
CCGGTAAGCGGATTGACCAGCCCGGCCGCCTCGCCCACCAGCAGCATGCGCCGGCCAAACGTAGGCGAAGTGAGGAAGTCGTCGCGCAGCGGATAGCCTTTGATCGGCCCGGCTTGCCTGGCATCGGCCAATAACGCCTGTATGGCCGGTGATCGCACGAATGATTGAAATGGGCCGAGGGCCGACGCAGCGCGATCGCGTTTGAAGTATCCGACGCCGATGTTGGCGGCGTCCGATGCGATGGGGAACACCCAGCCATAGCCGGGCAACGGCGCGCTGTCGAATCGCAGCGTCCAGGCATCGCTCAGCCCGCGCACGCCCTGGAAGTAGGCTCGCGCAGCCACCATGGCTTTAGGCTGGTGGGTGAGCAGGCCGCTGCGCAGGAGCAAGGCGACGTTCGCGCCGGTGGCGATCACCGCCAGGCGCGCCTGGAAGGAAGTGCGTCGCCCGTTGTGTTCGCCTTTAACCTCGACGCGTTCCGCGCCATTTAGGCGCTCGATGCGGATGTCGTCCACGCGCACTCCTGGCGCGAAGCGCGCGCCGGCGCGCACAGCCTGTTGGCGGATGCGGTCGTCGAGCTGCAGGCGTGGCACGACCAGGGCGTAATCCGGCAGCGCATCACTTGCCTGCTCCGCCTCTCCCTCTCCGTTCCGCGAGGCGGCGCGTCGTTTGATCCCCGCTTCGCCCGCTTCCGGACGGCGCCGGGGGGTGGGCGAAGGGACGTCGGATAGGATGATCGCATCGCCGGTTGAGCGACCGTTCGGCGCGAACACCTCGAAGCGTCGGATGACGTGGCCGATGCGCCGCAAGTCGTCGGCCAGGCCCATGTCCTGCAACACGCTCACCGCCCGCGGCGTCAGTCCGTCGCCGCAGGTCTTGTCGCGGGGGAAGTCGGCTTTATCCAGCAGCAACACGTCCAGGCCGCGCCGCGCCAGGTAATACGCAGCGGCTGACCCACCCGGACCTGCGCCTATCACCACTACGTCATGCATGATCGAGCCTCAATAATTCTAAGTTTTAAACCCGGCGCGACGAAGCAGCGCGAGAAACGCGAGCTTCAAAACCTCTTGCTCACCTGTGCGAGTGCGCTATAATTAGAACAGTTGTTCGACCAGGGGCGTTGGCCTCACGAGCGACGCGGTTGGCAACATTCAAGGAGAAATTAAAGTGGCAGCAGACGGAAGAAAGAAAGCGCTCGACATTGCCCTGGCCTCGATCCTCAAGGCGCACGGCGAGGGCGCAGTGATGCGCCTGGGCCAGGCATCGCATCTGAATGTGGAGGTCATCCCGACCGGCAGCCTGGCGCTGGATATTGCCTTAGGCGTCGGCGGCATCCCGCGCGGGCGCATCACCGAAATCTACGGCCCCGAATCGTCGGGCAAGACGACGATTTGCCAGCACGTGGTCGCTCAGGCTCAAAGGCGCGGCGGCACCGCCGCCTACATTGACATGGAACATGCGCTTGACCCGGCGTATGCCGCGCGCTGTGGCGTGAACGTGGACGACTTGCTGATCTCGCAACCCGACACAGGCGAGCAAGCCTTCGACATCGCCGAGCAGCTCATCCGCTCCAACGCTGTTGACGTGGTGGTGATTGACTCGGTGGCTGCGCTCGTGCCAAAGGCCGAGATCGAAGGCGAGATCACCGACATGCAACCGGGCGTCCAGGCCCGGCTGATGAGCAAGGCGCTGCGCCGCCTGTCCGGCGTGATCAAGCAGACGAACACCGCCATCATCTTCACCAATCAGCTTCGTCAAAAGATCGGCATCATGTTCGGCAATCCAGAGACGACCACCGGCGGCATGGCGCTGCGCTTCTATGCCTCGGTGCGCCTGGATGTGCGCCGGGTGCAGGCCATCAAGTCGGGCGGCGAGGTCACCGGCAGCCGAACGCGGGTGCGCGTGACCAAGAACAAGGTTGCCCCGCCTTTCAGAGAGGCCGAGTTCGACATCATGTACAACGAAGGCATCAGCATGTTGGGCGATATGCTGGACGTGGCCACGGCCATGAGCATCGTCGAGAAGCGCGGCACCTTCTTCATATACGAAGGCGCGCGCATTGGCCAGGGCCGCGAAAACACCAAGACCTACCTGGCCGAGCACCCCGAAGTCGCTGCCAGGATCGAAGCTCAGGTGCGTGAGTCCATCGCCAAGGGGCAGGCAGCGCAGTTTGCCGCGACGACCAAGCCCGAAGCCGGCGAAGAGGACGAGAGCATGGACGACCTGGAGGAGTGAGCGCCGCCAGCGCGGCTCGATGTTCGGCGCAGTTTCGGCCGGGCGCAAGGCGTCCTGCGCGCTGGCGCGAGTCTCCTGCCAGGGTGGTTGACGATGGCGGAGAGACGGACGAGGGCGGATGAGAGTCGAACTCACCGCAGCTTGCCGAGCAACCTGCCACTGGTTTTGAAGACCAGGACACCCACCGGGGCGTATCCACCCTCTCATCCGAAGCGCATAGTCCAACTTGCTTCGGCTGGCATTGTACTGCAGTAACATAGGCGCATGGCCAGAAAAGAAGCCGCCGAAGCGCCCATCGAATCCCTCTCCTTCGAGCAAGCCTTTCGCCAGCTTGAGCACATCGTCGCCCAACTCGAACGGGGCGACCTGCCGCTTGACCAGTCGTTGGAACTCTATTCCCGCGGCCGGCAACTCGCTGAACGATGCGCTCAGCTCCTCGACCAGGCGGAACTGAAGGTGCGCGAAGTGAAGGGCTAGGGATTGCGCGCGACCTCTGATTAGCTTCTTTCTCGATGACCGGTACCCTCCTGAATGCCTTTACCGTGTTGATCGGCACCACCCTGGGCGTGGCGCTGGGCCATCGCCTACCGGAGCGGATGCGCGAGACGGTGCTCACCGGCCTGGGCCTGAGCACCATCGGCTACGCTGTCCTCAACATCGTGGACGCGATGTCGAACCAGGAGAACGTGCCGTTTAAATTTATCGTGATCCTGCTCAGCATCCTGTTCGGCGGCATCCTCGGCGAGCTGCTCGACGTTGACGGCGCGTTGCATCGTTTCGGCGCAGCCCTGGAGCGGTGCTTTGCCAAAAGCGACAACCAGGGGAGCGCCGCCCGCTTCATCCGCGGCTACATCGCGGCCAGCCTGGTGTTCTGCGTCGGGCCGATGACCATCCTCGGCTCGATCCAAGATGGATTAAAGGGCGATTATTCGCTGCTTGCCATCAAGAGCACGCTCGATGGATTTGCGGCCCTGGCCTTCGCTGCCTCACTTGGCATCGGCGTGGGATTCTCCATCATCACCATCCTCGTCTTTCAGGGTGGGATCGCGCTGCTGGCCGGTCAGATTCAGGGCGTGTTCACTCCCCCGATGTTGGCCGTGCTCTCTGCCATCGGCGCGGTGCTCATCTTCGGCATCGGCCTCACGCTGCTCGATCTAAAGAAGATCCGCCTGGCCAACTATCTGCCCGCGCTGGTGGTGGGGCCGGCCATCGTCGCTGCGCTGGGCGCACTTGGTTTGCCGGGATTCTCCTAGCCGCAGGGAGACGATCCCGGTCGGCTAGTTTCTCCGTCCTCGGAAGATCAGCCGGATCGGCGTGCCCAGGAAGGTGAACTCGTCGCGCAGCCGGTTCTCCAGGAAGCGCTGATAGGTGAAATGCACCAACTGCGTGTCGTTGACGTGGAAGACGAACGTGGGGGGATTGACGCCGACCTGAGAGGCCATGTAGATTTTCAGGCGCTTGCCGCCGCGGCTGGGGGGCGCGTGCTTTTCGCTGGCGGCGCGCACGATCCGCATCAGGTCGCCGGTCGAGATGCGCATCGAGCGCGCTTCGTTCACCCGCAGAGCGGTTGGCAGGATGTGATCGGCGCGAAAGCCGGTTCTGGCGCTCACAAACAGCACCGGCACATAGGCCATGAAGTTCAGCCGTTCCTGTACCAGCTTTGTGAAGTCCTGCATCCTGGGGGTCAGCAAGCCCAGCCCAGGCACCGGCTTTGCGATGCGCGCCACCTTCTCGGCGCTTTCGACCAGGTCCCACTTGTTGAACACCACCACTGCGCCTTTGTGCTCGTCGAGGATGTAGCCAGCGATGTGTTCGTCCTGGGCGACGATGCCGTCGGTTGCGTCGAGCAGCAGCAAGGCCACGTCGCTGCGCGCCACCGCTCTGAGGGCGCGCAGCACGCTCCACTGCTCCACGCCGGGCGCGATGCTGCCGCGCTTGCGAATGCCCGCCGTATCTATCAGGGTGACCTCGGTCATCTCCGATTCGGAGGTGGGAGGGCGCAGATCGGAGGCCAGCGGTTCACCTTCGGCGGCGTCCGACCGCCAGTCCCTGACCACGATTTTTGTGTCAATCGCGTCGCGGGTGGTGCCCGGCACGTCGCTGACGATCACCCGTTCTTCGCCGATCAGGCGATTGAACAGCGACGACTTGCCGACGTTGGGGCGGCCCACCAGCGCAATCTTGACCGACTCATCAGGCATTTCTCCGGCCGGTTGAGGAGGGATGGCGGCGACGATGGCGTCGAGCAGATCGCCTGTGCCGCTGCCGTGGATGCCGCTGACGGGATAGACCTCGCCCAGTCCGAGCTTGTAGAACTCGATGCTGGCCTCGCGCGGGGCCTGCGCCTCTGCTTTGCTCGCCGCGACGATGATGGGAGGGGTATGTTTGCCCTGGCGCTGCCGGTGGCCGATCAGCTTGCGGAGGATATCGGCCACGGCTTCGTCGGCTGCCGTGAGGCCGGCTTGTGCGTCCACCGTGAACACCACAACATCGGCCTCGGCGATGGCGATCTCGGCCTGGGCGCGGATTTCGCGCACGAAGTCCGCAGATGCCTCGGCCAACGCCGGCTTGTCCTTGCCGCGCAGCGGCTCCAGAGGTTCGATGCCGCCGGTGTCCACCAGGATGAATTCGACGCCCCGCCACGTGACCGGCGCCTGAATCCGGTCGCGCGTGGTGCCCGGGCGGTCATCCACCACCGACAGACGTTCGCCGACCAGCCGGTTGAACAGGGTGCTCTTGCCAACGTTGGGGCGGCCGACCAGTGCGACGAATGACTTCTTCATGGCAGAAAACGAACGCGAAGGCGCCAGACCGAGTGTATCCCAGGTCTGCGCGCCTTCGCGCTGCGAAGAAGGGGAATTCTAGCGGCGGCCGGTGTTCTTGCCCGGCGTCGTGCGCTCGGGCGCCAGGGGGTTGAGCACGTAGCGCGCGACGGCGGCGGCAGCCGCAGCGCCCAGCAGCGGGCCGATGATGTAAATCCAGATGTTGTCCAGGTTGCCGGCGACGATGGCCGGGCCGATCGAGCGCGCCGGGTTGAGCGAGGCTTCGCTGATGCCGCCCCCGCCGACGATAGCCATGGCCAGCGTCAGGCCGATGGCCAGGCCGGCGAAGTCGCCTGCCTTGCCATAGACTGCGCCCATCACTACTACGAAAGCCAGGAAGAACGTCAGGATGGCCTCGGTAAATAGCGCACCGATGGACGTGGTGACGCCGGTGTTGTAGCTGAATGCGCCGAAGAAGCTGGCAGCGGCGACCGCGCCGCCGCCCTGCGTCACCGGCAGCAGGATCGAATTCAGCACAAGCGCCGCGACCAGCCCAGCGATGATCTGCACGGCGATATACATGGCCGCTTTCGCCCAGTCTATGCCGCCTGCAATGGCGACGGCGGTCGTCACGGCCGGGTTCAGGTGGGCGCCGCTGATCTTGCCGATGGAATAGGCCGCGAAGATGATGGGCAGGCCATGCGCGAAAGCGGGGACGAGGGTGCCGCCTGCGTAGCCCGGCGAGGTCTTGGCGAACCACACCGACGCCGAGCCCATGAAGACCAGGGTGAACGTGCCGATGAATTCGGCCACCAGTGCTTTCCAGTTATTCATCTCTATCTCCTTCGATGGTAACTTGCTTGTGAATCGTTGTAGCAATCCGATGATCCGGCATGTGCTGCTGTGCCCAGGGGATGGCCTTAGCCCTCGGTCAATGTGTGCAGGGCGCGCACCGCCTCATCGCATCGATCGGCCGCCACGATCATGCTGATCGCGCATTCCGACGATCCCTGGGCAATGGCGAACACATTGATGTTGCGCGCGCCCAGCGCGCTGAACACGCGGCCGCTGACGCCGGGCGTTTCGCTGATGCCCATGCCTACGGCGGTGATGATCGAGGCTTCGTCGAAATTCTCGATCGGGTTGATTTCGCCGTGCTCCATCTCGTGGCTGAATTCGGCGCTCAGCTCGACTACCACGCCGGAGGCCGCCTGTTTGGGGATGACAAAGCAAATGTTTTGTTCGGATGAGGCCTGCGAGATCATCAGCACGCTGGTGTTTGTGCGCGCGACGGCCATGAACGTGCGTCCGGCGATGCCGGGCACGCCCTTCAGCCCGCCGCCGGAGACGGTCATCATGCTCACATTCTTGATGGCCGTCACCGCTTTTATCACGCTGCCGCCGGGCGCGGCCTCGCGGCGATGCACGATGAGCGTGCCAGGGTGCGAGGGGTTGAAGGTGTTCTTCACCCGCAGCGGGATGTTCTTCTCCACCAACGGCGCGATCGTCATCGGGTGCAACACCGAGGCGCCGAAGTAGGCCATCTCGCTCATTTCCTGCGCAGTCAGCACCTCGATGGTGCGCGCATTGGGGACGATGCGCGGGTCGCTGGTCAGCACGCCGTCTACGTCGGTGTAGTTGAATACCTCGTCTGCGTCCAGCGCAGCTGCGATGATGCTGGCGCTGTAGTCGCTGCCGCCGCGCCCCAGGGTAGTCGGCACGCCGGCCTGCGTCGCGCCGATGAAGCCGGTCACTACCGGCACGATGCCAGCCTGTAGGAGCGGGGTGAGCCGTGCAATCGTTCGTTCGCGCGTCGGCCCCATCAACGGCGCAGCGGACTGGTAGCGATCGGTGGTAACGATGAAGTCGGTTGCGTCAAGTGACTCGGCAGCGACGCCGATGCTGCGCAGGGCGCCGGCCAGGATGCGCGCGGCCATGCGCTCGCCCAGCCCGGCGACCGCGTCGAGTGCCCGCGGCGTGACTTCGCCCAGCACGCGCACGCTGGCGCAGAGCATCTCGAAACCACTCAGTAGACGGTCAATCTCCTCGCCGATGCGCTGGCGTTCGTCGGCGCTGCTGATGGTGGCGTTGATCGCTGCGTGGTGCTTGTCTGCCAGCATCCGCCGGGCGCGTGGGTAACTCTCCTCGTCGCCGGCAGCGGCCGAGCGAGCCGCTCCCAGGAGCAGATCGGTGACCTTGATGCTGTCGTGCGCATCAGCCGACTTGCCCATCGCGGATGTGACGACCACGACGCGATCCCAGCGCGTGGTCGCCTCTCGAACGATCTGTGCGGTCTGCCGCATCGCGGCGCCGTCGCCGACCGACGTGCCGCCGAACTTGAGGACTGCCAGTGACATAGTGCGTTGTGAGAAAACGTCGCAGATTATAGGCCAGCGCCGTTGAATCTGCGCGAAACGCTGCTACAATCTGTGCTGGCAGTAGCCCCTATAGCTCAATGGACAGAGCGCCGGCCTCCGGAGCCGTAGATCGCAGTTCGAATCTGCGTAGGGGCAAATGGGCGAAAGCGAACTTCAACCCGGTTGAAATTCGCTTCGGCTTTGTCTTATCTCCCGCTCTGTTGCTCGATGGAAGCGCCGTCGCCCGGCTGACCAGCCATCACCATGGCAATCGGCGTCACCAGCGTGCGGCGCAACGCTTCCAGCCGGTCTAGCTCGGCCAGGAGGCGAATCTGGCGCACTCGAAAAGACTCGGCTTGTGTTCCATCCGCCCAGGTCAGGTCGTGATGAATGCTGGTCAGCTCCTTCCTGAGGTAAGCGATTGTTTCATCGAGTAGTTGCTTGTTCATGCCAATCCTGAGATGCCCGGCTGATCGGGGTGGAATATCCTGATGCAAACCTACTGCAGTGATGTGAAGTTCAGGTAAACAACACGTTAACTGTTCTTCTCCTGCCCTCTTCATCCTTTCTTCTTGTAGAATTAACAACAAGTTAACACGACTCATTTATATGGAGTGCTGACATGGCTAGTTCTCCACAGGTTCGCTCCGTGCTAGACCGCAACATTGACGAGATTCGCAACGATATTCTCCGCATGGGCAGCTTCATCGGAGAACAGATTGCCAGCGCCGTGCAGGCGCTTAGAAATCGCGATCTTTCGCTGGCGCACCGGGTGGTTGAATCTGACCAGCGCATCAACGAGCTGCGTTATCGCGTCGAGCTGCAATGCGTGCAGACGATTGCGACACAGCAGCCGACGGCCAGGGATCTGCGTTACATCATCGCCGCCATCCACATAGCCGGCGAGCTGGAGCGCATGGCCGATCATGCCAACGGCATCGCCTCCATCACCATTCGCATCGGAGACGAGCCTTTGGTCAAGCCGCTTATTGACATCCCGCGCATGCAAGAAGTCGCTTGTGAGATGCTCAAGGGCGCGCTCGACGCGTTTGTGCAGGTGAATGCCGAAGCTGCGAAGGCTGTGGCTGTGCGCGATGAGGAAGTGGACGAGCTGTATGCCCAGGTTCTGCGCGAGTTGCTGACCTACATGATGCAGGACCAGAAGACGATCACTCAGTCAACGTATTTGCTATGGGTTGCCCACAACCTGGAGCGCATCGCCGATCGGGCGATCAACCTGTGCGAGCGCGTAATCTTCGCCGCCACAGCCGAGCTGGGGGATTACAAACCGAGATGAGACTTGACCAGGGCTGCGATCACGCGCCAGCCACGCACACCGCCGGTCGGTGCTCGAGAGATGGAAACGCAACGCTCGATATGCCCAAGGTTCTGATTGTCGAAGACGAGACGATTCTGCTTGACCTGCTTGCCAAACACCTGGAGAGCGAGGGGTACTCGGTCATCACTGCCACCAGCGGCGACGAGGGGCTAGAAGTGGCGCGGCGCGAGCAGCCTGATATTTGCGTGCTGGATGTGATGTTGCCGGGGCTGGATGGCCTGTCGCTGTGCCGCATCCTGCGGCGCGAGTCGGACATGGCCATCATTCTGCTCACAGCCCGCGCAGGCGAGATAGACCGCGTCATCGGGCTGGACAACGGCGCCGACGACTACGTCGTTAAACCGTTTAGCCTGCCGGAGCTGACCGCGCGCATCCGCGCTGCCCTGCGACGCACGCCCAAACGCATGGAGAGCCAGCTACGCGCCGGCGATGTGCACCTCGACATGGTCTCTCGGCGGGTATACCTGGGCGACAAGGAAATCAAGCTCAGCCACAAAGAATTTGAGCTGCTCGCCACCCTCATGCGCAACAAGGGCGCTGTGCTTTCGCGAGAATTTCTCATCACCCAGGTATGGGGATACGACTTTGAAGGCGATGTGCGCACGGTGGACGTGCATGTGCGCTGGCTGCGCGAGAAGATCGAGAAAGACCCATCGCGCCCCGAACACCTGCAAACCGTGCGTGGGGTGGGGTATCGCATAGACTGAGCGGCTACTCCCGACCGCGCATCTTGCGAATCTGATCCGCGATGCGCGTATCGTCGAATGCTCCGTCAGATGCTTTGTCCAGAACATCCGCCCCGGTCATCGCCTGGTGGGGCTGAGCGGCTTCCTGGCTGTTGGTTCGCCGATGGGCCTGTGCTTTGTCCAGCAGGCGCTGCAGCTCATCTATCTCGCGCCGCAGCCGTTCAGCCAGTTCTCGGTTCCCGCGCCTCTCTGCTCCGACCAGATCCTGCCGAAGGATCTCCAGGTGCGCCCGCGCTTTATCCGGCCAGCGATCATCACGCCTGGCGAGCGCGCCTTCCAATCGGTCAGCCGGCTTGCTGTGCAGCAAGCTACCGAAGGTAGAGCGGATCAACAGTCCTACGCGATCGAGCAGCTTCATCGGAATCTCCGCACAGGGGCGTCCTGCGTCGCCCGGCGACGGCGATGCTCACCCGCCCAGCAGCGCCAGTCGCTGACCGTTCATGGCAGCGGCAGCGTCGGAGCACAAGTACAGCATGGCGTCGGCGATGTCTTCGGCTGCGGTGAATTTCGAGTAGTCCGCGTCCGGTCGCTCGGCCCGCATCTGTGGGGTGAGGATGGCATTGACGACGATGATGTTGGCCGTCGCGCCGGTGCCTTTGAATTCGTCGGCCAGAGCCAGGGTGAGTGTTTCGCTGGCCGCCTTGCACGCAGCATAGGCGGCGTTCGTGTGCGCTGGCCGCTGCGATTGCGGCGAAGAAACCAGGATAAACCGCCCGCGGTGGGTCTTGAGCGGCTCGGCGAAAGCGCGCATCACGTTCCAGGTGGTCTCGATCAGCAAGCCCCTGAGCAGCTCCCAGTCGTCGGCGGGGAACGCAGCGATCTTTTGGCCGCCCCGGTAGCCTCCCACCAGGTGAAGCACCGCATCCACGCGGCCGCAGCGCTGTTGTATCTGTGCTGCCCATTCCCGCGTTTGCTCTGCGTCGAGCAGATCCACCGCTGCGCAGTGGTGCCTGCCCGATGGCGCCCCAAGCGACGCGACCAGCGCGTTCAGCTTCTCCTCGTCGCGGTCAACGAGCGACAGCACGGCGCCCGCGCGCATGAAGGCCTCGACTACCGCTGGTCCTAGGCCGCCGCCGGCGCCGGTGATGGCGACAACTTTGCCATCCATAGAGATACTCATAGTGCGGAAGATTATAGGCCTCCAGACCGGTACAATCCAGGCGCCGATGTCGAGTTCGTCCGATGATGCGCCCCCCCACGATTGGAAGGCCGCCGAGCGAGGCAACCCGTCCTTCGTCTGGCGCGCTGGCCAGGAGCGACGCCTGGCCATGCTGAGCGCCGCCGCGCCGCTAACCGGCAAGCGCGTGCTGGAGTTCGGCTGCGGCATTGGCACCTACGTGCGCGAGATTCGGCGCTATACCCCGCACGTGTTCGGCTTCGACATCGAGGTCGAGCGGCTGCGACTGGCGCGTGCGCGCGGCGTCGAAGGGCTGCTGGCGGCCATGGCCGAGCGACTCCCATTCGCCGAGGGCACCTTCGACGTGGTGTTTAGCAATGAGGTGCTCGAACACGTCCAGGATGATCGCGCTGCCTGTCGCGAGATGGTGCGCGTGTTGCGCCCGGGTGGTCGGGCGGTGATCTTCGCGCCGAACCGGCTGTATCCCTTCGAGACGCACGGCATCTACTGGCGCGGCCGGTATCACTTTGGCAACAAGCCCTTCGTGAACTGGTTGCCCGATGGCGTGCGCAACGCGCTCGCCCCCCACGTCCGGGCCTATACCACCCGGCAGTTGCGCGCGCTGTTCGACGGCGCGCCCGTGCGCCTCATCGCGCACACGCAGGTGTATCCAGGCTTCGACAACATCGTTGCGCGCGCTGGCGCGGCTGGCCGGGTGCTGCGTGCGGCCATGCACAGGCTCGAATCATCGCCGTTGCGCGCCTTTGGGCTCTCGCATCTGTTAGTGATGGAGCGCGTGTAACGTCCAGGCCGGGCCAACAGCTGACAGCCGATGACCGGTAGTGGGTTACGGCTGCAGAGTTGTCTCTGGCGTCCCGGCCAGCAACACCTTGATGCCTGGCCCGCTGCCCGGCCAGGGGGTGATGGCGTTCACGGGCTGGTCGGGGAACCACCGCTGGAAGATGCGCGCGAACGCGCCGTCGGCCCACATGTCTTGCAGCGTGAAGTTCACCAGGTCGCGCAGCGCTGAGTCGTTCGCAGGTAGCGCAATTCCCAGCGGCACGTCGCCCGACGAAAACGTGGCGATGCTGAAGTCCATTGCGCGCTCGTTTTGGCCGGTGCGCCGGATGCCGCCGATGGCTAACTCGATCGTTCCGCCCGCCAGGGCGCCCGCGAACTGTTCGGGCGGCAGCGCCGTGAATTGCACTTGCGCCGGGTTGCCGAACCAGCGGCGCGCCATCTCGCGCATTAGCTCAACTTCGTAGCCGGTCGGCTCGCCGCGCTCGTTCAGCACGGTAAACGGCGTGGCTCGTGGGTCAAACCCGATGCGCACCAGGCCCGACGTGCGAATTGTGCTCAGCCGATCGCCGGGCGCAATCGCATCCGGCAGGCTGGCCAGTTGCAGCGCCAGTGGCTGCGCGATCCTCTCGATTGGATCTGGCGGCGCGCCAAACCATTTCTCATACATCTTGCCGAACGTGCCGTCGGCTGCCATCGCGCTCAGCGTGAGGTTCACCAGGTCGGCCCAGTCGGAATCGTTTTTAGGCAGCATGATTGCGACTGGCTCGACGGTGAGCACGCTCCCGACGGCCAGCGCAGGGTCGCTGGCCGCCGTCGCCCGCAGCCGACGCCAGCGACCGATCACGCCATCGGTAGCGCCGGCTAGCAGGTCGTTGATTGCGGCGCGATACGAATTGCGCACCTGAAGCGACACTGTGATGTTCAGGGCAACTTGCGCGTCGCCCAGCGCGGCTGCCGAGGGGAAGTCTATGTAGGTGACCGTGCGCCGCGCCATGCTGGGGAAGTCGGCGAACTCGCCCGCTCGCACCAGTATCGCTTCACCGTCGTATAGATACCTCAGGCTAAAGTCGGCGACCGCGTCAGCCGACCGGGTGTGGATCAGCCCGCCCAGGGCCAGGTCCACTTCGCGGTTGCTGACCTTGCGCGCGGCAGACTGTGATGTGACCTGCACGAACTCAACGTTGCGCTCGCTGCCCAGCCAGCGGCGGGCGAACTCGCGCGCCAGGTCTACGTCCAGTCCCTCCAGCTCGCCGTCGGCGTTCACGCGCGCAAGCGGCGGCGCGTCGTATCGAATGCCGACGCGGATCGCGGATCGTTGCCTGACCAACGCAGCAGTTGAAACTGTGGGCGGCGCAGCGGTCGGCGCTGCCGGCACAACGACCGCCGGCGTGGCAGCCAGGCGGGCGATCTCGTCCACCCCGGCGATGTCGCCCAGGTCTATCCGTGGCAGGCTGCTGCACGCAGCAGCCAGGACCAATGCGCAGGCGAGCAGGCAGGTCGAAAGGCTTTTCGCGCTCGGGCTCATCGGCGGGTGACTGTATCACAATCCGCTCGAATACAATTATGGCTGCGCAATGCTGCAGCGTCGTCACGCTGCAGCGCCCGGTTGTGGAGGGACTGATGAGCAAACCTGCATCGGCATCGGCGCGCAAGGCGCACGCTGCGGTGAAGATTCGCAAGGCCACTCAGGTGGACGCCGATGTTTTGTGTGATCTGATCTGCGCGCTGGCCGACTATGAGCGGCTGCCCCAGCCGGATCAGGCAGCTCGCGAGCGATTGAAGCGCGATGCATTTGGTGGGTCGCCGCGCTTCGACGCCTGGCTGGCCGAAGTGGATGGCCGTCCTGTGGGCTATGCCATCACCTTCTTCACATATTCTACCTTTCTGGCGCTGCCGTCGTTGTATCTAGAGGATATTTTCGTGCTGCCCGAATATCGCTCACAGCGGATCGGCGCGGCCTTGTTTAAACATTGCGTCCAGGTGGCCTACGATGCCGGTTGCGGGCGCATGGAGTGGCAGGTGCTTCACTGGAACACGCCGGCCATCGAGTTCTACGAGCGCATGGGCGCAACCCGCCTGCAGGGTTGGCATCCCTATCGCCTAGGCCGCACTGAGCTGGAGAGAATTCTGGCCGAGTGAACGGCGTCCGATGGTAGGCCGGTTGCACGGCGGCTACTCGCCGATGAACTCCACCGCGTGCCCGGATGGCAGGCGCAGCACAGTGACCCGCCGTTCCATCCCCAGCTCTTCCCGATCGAGCTCGATCGTCTGGCCAGCCGCGATCAACGCCTGGGTGATGCCGTCCAGCCCAGCGACGTTGAAGCCGAACTGAATGGTGCCGTCGAGATGTTCATCTGCGCCGGTTGCCCGCTGCAGCACAAGCTGGGCGCCGTTGGTCTCGAACACCACGATGTCTTCATCTTCGTAGGCGATGGGCAGCTCCAGCACATTAGCAAACACGTGACGATTGGCGGCCAGGTTCTTCGACCATACAGCCACATAGCTGATTCCCAGGACTGGCATAGGCGCGATTGTAATTGAACAGGGTGGAGGACGCGTCCTACTTGCCCGTATGGGTGAACGCACCCGTTCGCGGCAGGGACAAGTCGGCGTTCCTGTCATCGCTTGCACAAGGTCTGTCTCGGGTACAATAGCAGGTGCGCCGCCGTGGCCGGGCATCCCGGCCCTCGGTTCATGCGCGTTGGCCATCGAGCGCACGAGCGAGGACATGGAAAGCCGGGTTTGTGCGCCACGTTCGCGCACAGAGGACTCATTTATTTCATTCATCTAACCAGGAGGTCTCATGAGCACTTTCCAGATCTGGAGCCCATTCATCGGACTGGCCATAGCCGGCCTGCTCTTCTTAAGCGGTTTTGCCACGCTGCTGTTGCCGCAGGACAAAGCGCTGAGCATGCCGCTGTCGGGCCGCATCAACGAAGCCTTCGGCCCGCAGGACACCTGGCTTTTTGTGCGCCTGATCGGTGGATTTCTGATGGTCGTCGGCGTCATGCTGGTCATCGCCTCGCTAGCCGCCATTTTGAACAACGTCACGCTGTTCGTCCCCTGACCTGCGGCGCGCGCCGCCAAGATGTGAAAGCCGGGGCCAGCCCCGGCTTTTGTTTTGTTAAACTGCTGGGTTGTTATGAACACTGCAGAACTCGTCACGCGCTTTGCGCAGGTGTTTGGCCGTCATCCGGCCTTTGTCGCCCGCGCGCCTGGTCGCGTGAACCTGATCGGCGAACACACCGACTACAACGACGGCTTTGTGTTGCCGATGGCCATTGACCGAGACGTGACGATCGTCGGTGCGCCCAGGGGCGATCGCGCCGTGCGGCTGCATTCCATCAACTTCGTCGCCGAGGTGACCTTCTCGCTCGACCGCATCGAAAAGACGACCGCGGACACGTGGAGCAACTACGCGCGCGGAGTCGCCGACGCATTGCAGCGGGCTGGCTACACGCTGTCCGGCTTCGATGGCGTCATCTACGGCGATGTGCCCATCGGCAGTGGATTGTCGTCGTCGGCGGCCACCGAGATGGCCACCGTCATGGCGTTCGCTGCCGCCGGCGCTGGCGGCGCACGGCCATCAATCCCAACTGGCGCGCAGGCGGCCAGGCTGGCCCAGCACGCCGAAAACGAATTCGTCGGGGTCAACTGCGGCATCATGGATCAATTCATCTCCTCGCTCGGCAAAGCCGGCCACGCCCTGTTCATTGATTGCCGCTCGCTGGATTACACGCTGGTGCCGATGCCGCGCGGCGTGACGGTGCTGGTCGTGGACACCGACGCCCCGCGCAGCCTGGCGGCCAGCGCCTACAACGAGCGCCGCGCCCAGTGCGAACAGGCGGCCCGCGCGCTCGATGTGCCAACCTTGCGGGATGTATCGGCAGAGATGTTCGAGCGTCGGCAGGGGGAGCTGCCCGACCTGATCGCGCGGCGCGCTGCCCACGTTATCCACGAAAACCAGCGCGTGCTCAGCGCCGTAGCTGCGCTGCGCGCGGGCGATGTGACCGCCTTCGGCGAGCTGATGAATCGTTCGCACGACAGCCTGCGCGACCTGTACCAGGTCAGCAGCGAAGCGCTGGACGCCGTGGTAGACATCGCGCGGAGCGTCCCCGGCGTGCATGGCGCTCGCATGACTGGCGCCGGCTTCGGCGGCTGCGCCATCGCCCTGGTGGATGATGCACGGGTGCATGAGCTGACGCACGCCATCAACCGCGACTATCCCCGGCGCACCGGCCGGCAGCCAAAGGTGTACCCCTGCGTGGCTAGCGATGGGGCTAGCTGGAGGTGGCTATGAAATATATGAAATATCTGATCACCGGCGGCTCCGGTTTCCTCGGCATCAACCTCACCCGCTATCTCCTGGATCGCGGGCACGAGGTAATCTGTTACGACATCGCCGACTTCGACTATCCGGAGCGCGAGCGCATTACCTTCTTCAAGGCCGACATCCGTGATCGCCCTGCGTTGGATCGCGCCATGGTCGGCGTGGATATCGTCGTCCATACCGCTGCGGCCCTGCCGCTGTATTCCAGAGAGGACATCTACACCACCGACATCGTCGGCACGCGCAACGTGGTGGAAGCGGCGCATCAGGCTGGCGTGCAGCGGCTGATCCACATCTCGTCCACAGCGGTCTACGGCATTCCCGATCATCACCCGCTATATGAGGACGATGCGCTGCACGGGGTGGGGCCGTATGGCGAAGCCAAGATCGAAGCCGAGCGCATCTGCCTGGAATATCGGGAGAAGGGCATGTGCATCCCGATCATTCGCCCCAAGTCGTTCATCGGGCCGGAGCGCCTGGGCGTGTTCGCTCTGCTCTACGACTGGGCGAAGGATGGGCGCGGCTTTCCGGTGCTCGGCGACGGCAAGAACCGCTATCAGTATCTGGACGTGGAGGATTTGTGCGAGGCGATCTATCTGTGCGCCACCCTGCCATGTGAGCAAACCAACGACACGTTCAACATCGGGGCCAAGGAGTTCGGCACGGTGGTCGAGGACTTTCAGGCCGTGCTCGACTACGCCGGCCACGGCAAAAAGGTCAGGCCCTTTCCTGCTGCGCCGGTGATCTGGGGCTTGCGCGTGCTGGAAGCGCTCAGGCTTTCGCCGCTCTACAAGTGGGTCTACGAGACCATCTCCAAGGATTCATTCGTCTCTATCGAAAAAGCCGAGCGCGTGCTGGGTTTCCGCCCCAAGTACTCCAACAAGGATGCGCTGCTGAGGAACTATCGCTGGTATCTGCAGAATTACGAGAAGTTCGCCAACCGGTCCGGCGTCTCGCACCGCGTGCCGTGGAAGCAGGGAGCGTTGGGGATCATCAAGCGATTCTTCTGACATGACAGCCGGCCCGGCAGCGGCTACACTTCGGGCATGGGGTGACGCGCAGTTCGCCTTTCGCCCTGGTAATGCTTGCGGTCGCTGCCGGCATCTGGCTGGCCGCGCAGTTCCCGGCGTCGGCCTGGCTGGCGGCTGCGGCGGTCGCCGTCGGCTTGCTGGCCGTCGTTGGCGCCTGGCGGTTGGGCGGTTCGCCGGAGAGCGTCTGGTCGGCGGCATTCTGCATGCTGGTCGCCTTCGGCGCCCTGCGCTATGCGCTCAGCGCTCCGCTGCCCGGCGCCCATTCGATTGCCCGCTACAACGGGCAGCGCGTCACGCTGGAAGGGGTGATCGTGGAGGAGCCGGA
>Ga0308417_1001332_pt1 | contig 17063 bp, 8 predicted proteins | sample HotsprSampleOS65_FD_203528 | JGI IMG/M metagenome (GOLD analysis project Ga0308417, IMG submission 203528) | Hot spring phototrophic mat microbial communities from Octopus Spring, Yellowstone National Park, Wyoming, United States - 20090730_OS65 ... | reverse complement strand
AGCAACGAAGCGCGAATTAGAAGCAATGAAACAGGCGTTTGCGCGTTATGCGGTGGGCGTCTACAAATTCGGCGTGAAACGCGATTTGGAAGTGCTGTTCTCGTCGGGTTCGTTCAATCAAGCCCTGGTGCGTGCCGAATACATCAAACGCTTTGAAGAAGCAGGAAAGATAAAGATTCAAGACATCTCCGAAAAGCAAGAGCAAATCGCTCAACTGCAAACCGAGCTCGATGCTCGATTCGCTGAAAACGAAAAACTTCTTGAACAGCGACGCTACCAAGCCAAAGTGATGGAAGGGCGACGCATAGAGCGCGAGAAGTTGATTGCGAAATTGCGAAAAGATAAGCGACGCTTGCAAAGCCAAATTGCTCAACGGCAAGCCCAAGCCAAAGCCTTGCAAGAGGCAATTCAAAAAATGCTGTTTGCCGAAGAGGAAGCCATTCAACGCGCCCGTGAGCGTAAAGCAGCGGCACAAGCAGGATACAACAGCGGCGCAAATGAAGCGGTTGCCTATGCAGACATCACAGGCGATTTTGAAAAGTACAAAGGCAAATTACCTTGGCCAGTACAGGAAGGTGTGATTATCAAAACCTTTGGTGAAAGCGAAAACAAAGACCTGAAAATCGTAACCTTCAACAACGGCGTGGATATTGCGACATCGGTTGGAACAACGGTTTTCGCGGTTGCGCAAGGCGTAGTCTCACAAATCGGATTTCTCCCAACTTTCGGAAACATCGTCATTATCCGTCATGCCAGTGCCTACCTCACGGTTTATGCGAATCTCTCGGAAGTCAAAGTCGCCAAAGGCGAAAGCGTCTCGGCGGGACAAGCATTAGGCTTAGTCGGAAAATCGGCACAAGGCGGCGGGGTGGTTCATTTCGAGGTGTGGCACGGACGCAATAAATACGACCCTGAACTTTGGCTGGCTCAAAGGTAAGAGCCGCTGAGGTTATTTCGTCGAAAATGAAAAAAGCAAACCCAAACTTCGGATTTGCTTCAAGGGATTTTTTGCTAACAAAAAGACCGCGAGAAGAACTACTTCATTTTTTGTTGAAGGTTCTTGAAGAAGTCGCTGCTGGTTGCTGGTTGCGATTGTTGTGCGGGCGCGGCGGGTGCAGGCGCACTGGTGCCGTCGGCATATTGAACTTGTGCGCCCGACTTGCTCCCAATGCGTTGAAGGGTCAGTTTGCTGATGAGTTTCAGCGTTTCCATCAACCCTTGACCTTTGAAGGCGACGGCTTCAGCATATGGAAAGCCCATTGGATTGAGTTCGCGTTGCAATTCTTCAATGCTATACACTGGTTGAAGGTCGCGCTTGTTGTATTGCATAACAACGGCAAATGTGTTCATATCGATGCCGTATTCCGCCAAGTTTTCGCGAAGGTTTTCGAGGCTCTCTTTATTTTCGGGCATTTTGCCGACCTGTGAATCGGCGACAAACACAACGCCATCGACACCGTTCAGCACAAGTTTACGGGTGGTGTTGTAATAAACTTGACCGGGAACGGTGTAGAGCTGAAACTTGGTGTTGAAGCCTTTCACAGAGCCAAGTGAAATCGGAAGAAGGTCGAAGTAGAGGGTGCGGTCTTGCTCGGTCGCAAGCGAAATCATTCGGCTTGCCGCATCTTTGGGAACCATCTGGTGCAAAACTTGAAGGTTAGTCGTTTTGCCGCTCATTCCAGGACCGTAGTAGACAATCTTGATGATGATCTCTTTGTTTGCATAATTGATATTCGCCATTGTGATGCCTGTGAGTTTAAGTGTTTGAAAAATCTGGCGCAGCAATGCGCTGTAAAACAGAAACTGCTTTTGAAAAACGCGACTGTAACCCCTCGATCCCTGTTTTGTCTGAATAGACAACGAGGATGACATCATAAACAGGTTGTGCAATAATCAGTCGTGAGTCTTGAACAAAACAAATTTGGTTCGCCGTTTCACCGAGCATGGCAAGATGTCTAAAAATATCGTTCATAAGCGTGTGCAAGACAGGAGACAACTGCTCCATAGTTGCTTTGTCGCCTAATGTGCCTGCGAGTGTGAGACCATCTCCGTCAATGAGCAAGACACCAGTAACGGTGGGCAAATCTTGAAACAGAGCGGCAACGTCGCTAAAATTTTTCATTGACGAAAGGTGCTTGAATAGACACTGTATTGAGGCGATAAAATTACAAAAACAGGTTCAATTTCGGAATGATGATTACAAAATTTTCTTAATGTTTTCCGACTCGCGCTCAATCGCTTTGAAGATGTCGCCCGAAGAAACGGAAGCGGGTGAAATCACAATGAAGAGCAAATCACTTTGCGCGACATTACGAATCATTGCTGTTTTGCCTTCGAAACGAAGCGTGATTTCATTGAGCGTGCCTGCCATAAGTGTTTTTGCAACGCTGAAGAGACCGGGCAGAAGTTTTGAGATTTCATCGCCGGATTTATTGAGGTCGATTTTGGAATTTTGAGCGATGCGCTTGTCGATGACGAAGCCGCTGTGTGTTACGATAAAAGTCACTTCGGCTTTTGCCGCTTCCATCACGCGGTCAAGCATTTTGGACGTATCGGCGGGAGCAGGCTCGACTTTCGGCGTGGTGGCTTTCGGTGCGGGTTTAGGCTTGGCACTCTCTTGCTGTGGAGGGGGCGTATCGGGCATCATCATCGCCGCTTCCATCATCAGTTGCTCCCAGCTTTCAACAATCGTTACGGTCGGTGGAATTTGTTCAATCGTATCGAAACTACCGCCTTGCCATTGCACAATTTCAAAAAATGCGTCTTTGCCGGAGCGAGAGGCGGTCTCGCAGTGTGAAATTTCGCCTTTGTTAAAGCAAATAATGCCTTGCTGTGAGCCGTCACTTGTCTTGATATGAAGCGTGCCGGTGAAGCGTGCCAAGCAGTTCATCTGAATCACATCCATCAAGGAAAGTCCGGGAATAACGCCTGAAACGCTCTCTTCTTTGGCGGGTGAAGCGGCGGCACTTTCTTTACGTTTGAAGAAATCTTCAATCGTGGCTTGCATTTGTGTAAAGTCAAAGGGCTTCTCGATGTAGAGAAGCGAGCCGCGCCGCGAGGCTTCCTCTTGAACTTGGGTTGAGCCGTAAGCCGTCATGATAATCACGCCAACATCGGCATGGTTGGTGCGAATGTGGCGAAGCAAGTCAATGCCGCTCATGCCGGGCATGCGAATATCCGTAATGACCAAGTCGTAAGGCGTTTTGGCAAGTTCAGCTACAGCGGCTTCGCCACTGGGAGCGTGTTTGGCAATATACTGCGGAGATTGTCCGAGTGTTTTCAAAATGCCAAGTGCGATGTTTTGTTCGTCATCGACAACCAAGACGCGTCGAGGAGTGGTAGTAGCAGACATAGTGTTTGAGAAAAAATTTGATTAAGCGATATAGCTTTCTATGGTTTCAATGAGTTGAGACGGGTCAAACGGTTTATTGAGAAACGCATTCGCGCCGAGTTCCAAGCCAGTGCGTCGGTGCTTATCGCCGGCGCGTGCGGTGACGATGATAAACGGAATATCTTTGTATGCGTCCATTTTACGCACCTCTGTAACAAATTCAAAGCCGTTCATACGCGGCATTTCAAGGTCGCTGACGATGAGGTCGATGTTGGCGTTAGGTTGTGTTAGACGGTTGAGGGCGTTCAGACCGTCATCAGCCGAGATAACGTCAATGTTCGCGCCTTTCAAGACCGATTGCACATACTTGCGTACGCTCGGCGAGTCGTCGGCGTGAAGCACGGTGATTCTTGCGCCTTTGCGTTTGCGCTTGGTGATGGTCGGCTGAATCTCTTCTGGTGCGGGTTCGGGTGCTGAGAAGGCTTGGATTTGCACATCTTCGCCGCGCTCGCCAATCGGGCGGAGCAGGTATTCAATATCTAAAATCACCACAACTTGACCATCGCCCAGAATGGTTGCGCCGATAATGCCGCGCACGTTGCGCAAGTGTCTTCCCAACGATTTGACGACGATTTCTTCCTTTCCAATCAACTTTTCAACGGCAACGGCAACTTTGCGTTCATCAAGTCCAATGACGACAACCGAGTGCATCGTTTTGTATTCAAGCGGCTCGATGCTGTAGCCTAAAAGTTCGTTGAGATAGCGGAACTCATAGTTTTCGCCACGAATCGAAATCGTTTTGTTGCCGTCTTCATCGGTCGTGAGGTAATCTGACGATACGGAGAGGGTTTCAAGCACGAGTTCAAGCGGAATGGCGTAGGTATGTTCGCTTGCGCTCACAAGCAGGGCTTGGTTGATGGCAAGCGTAACAGGAAGCGAAATAGTGAATTTTGTGCCTTTGCCTTCGCGCGTTTCAACCGTAACCGTGCCTTTGAGTTGGCGAATCGTATTTTTGACGACGTCCATACCAACACCACGTCCGGAAAGTTCGGTGATTTTTTCGGCAGTGCTGAAGCCGGGCAAGAAAATGAGTTCAGTGGCTTTGCTCGCGGGCATTGCATCGGCTTCTTCTTGTGAAATCAGCCCTTGTCGGACGGCTTTGGCTTTAACCTTCTCAATGGGAATGCCGCCGCCGTCATCTTCTATCTCTAAAATGATGCGACTTCCTTTTTGGTAGGCGCGAAGCGTCAGCGTGCCTTCGGCGGGTTTTCCATGAGCGAGACGAACTTCTGGCTTTTCAATGCCGTGACCAATCGCATTGCGAACCATGTGCAGAACGGGCTCGACGATTTCTTCCATCACGCTTTTATCGAGCTTGGTGTCTTCGCCTTCGGTATTGAAGATGATTTCTTTGCCTTCGGCTTTGGCGATGTCGCGGAAACTGCGTTGGAAGCGCGTGTACATTTGGCGCATCGGCACCATGCGCATGCCGACGATTTCGCGGTTGAGGTCGTTTGCAATGCCGCTCACTTTGACGACGTTCTGACCGAGAATCGAGCTCAAACCGCGAAGTTCATTGATGGTTTCGTCGAGGTTGAGCATCGCGGAGCGGACATCGCGTGAGATGATGTCAAGGTCGCTGAATCGGTCAAATTCTGTTTCTGAAAACTCTTTGAGAATATCGCTGAATCCGCCGCTGGCATCGGCACGTTCGCCGGCGTTTTTCTGAATGGTGGTCAGAATTTTTTTATTGATTTGCGCAAGGTGGTTACGCTCTTTCATGAACTTGTTAATCATGCGTGTAATGCTAGTGAGTTCATTGGTCAAGCGGTTGCGCGCAATAACGAGTTCTGCCGACATATTGACAAGGTTGTTGAGTGAGCGAATGTCAATACGAACGGTCTCTTCGGTAAAGGTTTTCGGCTTGGGTGCGGCTTGTGTTTCGCTTGGCACGGGGGCGGCTTCAAGCGACAATGGCGTTTTGATTTCGCCCGTCTGTTGCAACTCTGCCATGTACTCTTTCAAAATTGCAATGTGTCGCGAGACATCGAGGGCGTCTTTGCCGGTGCTTCGAAATTTTTTAAGCATCGTGCCAATCGCATCGCTTGACTTAAAGAGAATATCCAAGAGCAAACGTGGCACTTTGAGGTTATTGTCGCGCACGACTTGCAAGCAGTCTTCCATCTTATGCGCAAGGTCGCTGATGTTTTTCAGATTCACCATCGCTGCTGAGCCTTTGAGCGTATGCGCGCCGCGCAACACACGGTTGACGAGGTCGGGCTGTGCCGTGCCAGCATACTTGTCAAGCTCGAGTAAGTCGGTATTCAATTTTTCCAAATACTCGTTGGCTTCGTCCAAAAAGATTTGTTGAAGCTCGTCGGGCTGAAAGTCAGTCGCTTCTTCTTCCGCAACAGGTGGCGCGGCAGATAAGGTAACGGTGGTATCGCCAATCGTGCCAGTTTCCTGCAACTGTTTGGTGTATGTAACAAATAAATCCATCAGCGGTTGCGATTTCGTGAATCGGTCTTCGCCGGTGCGTCGGAAGTTTTCAACCATGATACCGATTGCGTCAATCGCTTTGAAGCAGACATCGAGAAGTGGGCGCGGCACTTTGAGGTTATTGTCGCGCACGACTTGCAAGCAGTCTTCCATCTTATGCCCTAAATCGCGAATGTTGTTCAGATTGACCATCGCCGCTGAGCCTTTGAGCGTGTGCGCGCCGCGCAACACACGGTTGACGAGGTCGGGCTGTGCTGTGCCAGCATACTTGTCAAGCTCGAGTAAGTCGGTATTCAATTTTTCCAAATACTCTCTCGCTTCGTCTAAAAAGATTTGTTGGAGCTCATCGAGTTGGAAATCGCTAATCGGAGCAAGTTCGCTGTCGTAGGATTCTTGTTGCAAAAAGTCGGAACTGGAAAGCGACTTGGATTGAGCGTCGGTTGGTGCGGCGAGCGTCTCTGAAACGTCAGTCGAGTCGTTGAGCGAAAGCATCTCGTTGAAGGTGAGTTCCTGGGATGCCAGTTCGGCGTGTGAGAGACTTGATGAAGTCTCGGCTTCTGAGGGAAGTGTGTCGTCAAGTGCAGGCGTATCAAACGAGAAATCCAAATCGGGCAATGTCAAGTGAGGCTCGGCGTTTTGGCTCTCGTCCAAAGATGAGGCTTCAAGGTGAGTGGGCGATTCGGAAAGTGTGTCGCTGGGTGAAGCATCATCTAAAAGCATTGGAGTGTCGGTGAGGAAGGAATCATCAAGCGTATCGCTGAACAAGAGGTCGTCGGTGTTTGTATCGGCTTTATCGGAAAGCGATGAAAGTTGTGAAAGGTCTTGGCGTGCGGTCGGCGTATCAAGCATATCGCCCATTCCCGATTCATCAAGCAAGAGTTCGTCATTAAACGTTTGTTCGCTGATGGTATCAGAAGTTTCATCTGAAAGGAGCGGTTGCGAATCGAGTGTGTCCGAATGGGGTGTCTCTGCGAGACTGATTGATTCATGGGTGAGGGTGTCATCAAGCGACAGGTGAGTGTCGGAGTCAAAATTGGGCGAAGCAGGGTTAGGCAGAGCAGAGTCAGAAGGCGTTTCAGTTAAAAGCGCGTCATCAAAAGTCAAGTCTAAATCGGGTTGAGGCGTATCTATTGAGGGAAGCGAGTCGAGCGTTGGTGTAGAAAGAGAGTCGGAAGTAGGTTCGAGCGATGTTGACGGCGTTTCTGAAAGGAGGTCGTCTTCGGGAAGAAGTAAATCGTCGGCGTGGAAATCCAACTCTGTATCGGGTTGTGATGTATCTAATTTCAGGTCGTCGAGCGTCGGTGTGGAAGGTTCTTCGAGAAGCGTGAGTGCGGAATCATCGAGTAAGAGTGAATCATCAAAAGTGTCGTCGGTGGTATTTGAATCGGAAGGGGCGGCAATGCTGGCATTTGCTTCTTGAAGAGGGGTGTCATTGAAAGTGTGAGCAGGCATATCGAGTGGTGGTGCTTCAAGGGCAGTGGGTTGAGATGCCGTATCAAATGAAGGTGCCTCTTCGGAAAGCGACATCATGTCGTCCAAATCGGGTGTGTTGCTTGTGAAGGAAGAGGGTGGAACAAGTTCGCTGAATGTGAAGGTTATCTCATCATCATCTTCGGAGGCAGTCAGAGATGATTTCGAGCGGAAATGTTGAAGTAAATCGCCTGCAACCAATCCGACGGCTTCGGAGAGCGGTTCAGTGAGGTCGTCAAGAGGGGTATTGGAAAGTTTCGCTTTCTCCAAAGTGGTGGCGAGTTCAACCAAACTTCGTTGGTTTGAAGAGGCGAGTGCGTAAAGCAAATCGGGCGCGTTTAAGAGCGATTGAAGATAAGCCTGCGCTTGAAGACCTGTAGACGAATTAGGCAGAGATAAAATGACTTGACGCAAGAAGTTGGACGCACAAGCGGCATAATCAAACGCAGAAGTATGCTCACGCTCGGTGGCGAAGGTTGAGTCATCAGAAAGGGGAAAGGAAATTTCGGGAAGCGAAGGGGCAGCTTCGGTTGAAGCCAAGTCGCTGGGGGTTGTGAGCAACGTCGGCTTGTCAGGCGCGACATCTTCAACTTCGGAAATAAACTCCGATATATCGGGAAGTTGTGGAATCGACGGTTCTTCTTCCTTAATCGGTTCAATATGTGCTTCCAAGTCTTGCAAGGCTATTTCAGCGTCAATCACTTCGGGTGAAGATGCTGTGCTGATGGCATCAGCAGGGAACGCCTCTTGAAGCGTTTGCACGATGGCGTTAGCGATTTCGTCTTGATGTTGAAGAAGCGTTGACGTCGGGGTTTGAGACACCCATGATTGACCAAGAAACTCGGCAAAGTTTTGAAAGAACGGAAGTTCGGATTGAGAAATCGCGATCATCACATCGGGTTGAGAGAGCAGATTGAGCAAATAAGTTTGAGAGGCATTAGAGGCTCTCTGAGCTTGAAGGGCGCGTCCGGCTTTGCGCAAGGTGCTGATAGCGAATTGAATGTAATCACTTTCTGTCGGTGGCTCGGTTGAGCCTTCAAGCGCAATTTCTTCTGCGAATTTGTCAAGGGGAATCGTGGGAAGTGGCTCTTCTTCGGGAAGCGGTTTAGGTGAAATAGATTCAAAGACCGTATCAACATCGGTTGCCGAAGGTGTTGAGAGATACGATGCAATCAAAGATTGTCCATCTTCCGATGAAAAGGAATCACAAAGATGGCGGGCAATATCGCGTATGACGGCTTCGCCAAGGCCATCGATAGCCTCTTCGTTCAATGTCTTTGAAAACTCAATAAAATCGATAATGCCCGGAAGTGAAGCGAATAAAACCAAATCGGAGAAAACATCGGAAGATGCAGCGAGTTTTTCCATCGCGTCTGCAATCGTTGGAGGATATGATTTCTCGGCGACAATGTCACGAGAGAACGATGCAATCATCTTGAAATAATTTTGAAGCGCGGGTGCAAGGCGAGGCACTGACGGTGCTTGAACCGAAGCGGGCTTCTTGACGCTTGCAGAAGACGGGCTTGTAAAACCACTTGTTGGAGAAAGCGAGGCTAAGAGCGATAAGTCGAAGCCTAAATCCCCAGTGACATGTTCCTTGTAGTAGTGAATGATGCGCTTGCCTTTTTGGAAATGGCGAGAACTGCCGTTGGGCTTGGGCTTTTCAGCGGCAGGCAATGTTGAAACGCGAGAGGTCGCTTCAATCGATGGCGCAGTGTTTCGTTCTTTTGAAGAAGGGGCAGGCGGTGAATCAAGGGAAAGATACTGCCGAAGCGTATTCAAAACAGAGTGATTGGTTTCAACGCTTATGAGCAACTGGCTCAAGGAGTCGGCAGTGGAATCAAGATTTTCCGTGAGCAGTTGATAGATCTCTGATGAATTTCCCGAATGGGACGAAACGAGTTTCGTCTTCACATTTTCCAAAAATCCAAGAAAATCCGAGAGCACATCAAGTTGAAGTGCCGAGAGGGCTTGAATCGGTTCGGGTTCGGTACTCAGTCGTGAGAAAAATGAGACGAACAGTTTCGAGTGTTTGCTTTTGTGCTTCTTAAAAATTGATTTCAAACGACTTGAAATATCTTCAAGAAAAAGTTTAATGGTCGTGTTCGCTTGAACTTCGGGAGAAAGGGTAGTGCGTGACGCGCTGTGTGAAGATTTCTTTTTCGATTTGGGGTTACCCAATAAAATACCTGAACCCGTCATAATCTGCTTTATCCGTTTGGTTACTGTAATCGGCAATAAGTTGTTGTAATGATTTGGCAACAATGTGTTTCGGAATATCGGCGTGCCGCTTTTGCTGATACGGCCTTCAGTGTGATGTGAATGTATCCGCTTTCAACCACAAGTGTTCAAGGGTGTGAAGCGTGTTGTTATTTGATATTGACGTTTCCAAAACTTGAGAGGTCATCTTCCACAAACAAATCGTTGTCGGATTTGAATGGAGAGGCTGGTTCAGCCAATACTTTTTTATCGTTGCCGTTGCCGAGCATCGCATCGCTGTTGGATTCAAGCATGGTATCGCCGATTTTCTGAACGCCGGACGATGGGATTTTGAAGCGAGAAACGGAGCGAGCAAGTTGCTGTGTAATGGCGTTCAGGCGCATGGCAAGTTGTGCGGATTGTTTAGAGCCGTTGAGGGATTGTTTAGCGATTTGGCTCACTTCGGTCATTGCCGACACAACGCCTGAAGAGGCGACGTCTTGTTGTTTTGCCGCAAGCGAGATTTCTTGAATCAATTCGGTAGATTGTTGCACCACGCTTTGAATTTCAACGAGGGCGCGCGAGGCGGAGTCGGCGAGTTTGGTGCCGCGTTCCACTTCGAGCGTTCCGCGTTCCATTGCGGACACAGCATCTTGTGTTTCGGATTGAATCGTTTGCACAAGTTGGGAGATGTCGTTAGTGGCTTTGGTTGCGCGTTCAGCCAGTTCGCGCACTTGGTCAGCGACGACGGCGAATCCGCGTCCTGCATCGCCCGCCCGTGCCGCTTCAATCGTTGCGTTTAGAGCGAGAAGGTTGGTTTGGTTGGCGATGTCTTCAATCGTTTGAACGATTTTAGAAATTTCGAGCGACGATTCCCCAAGCGATTTAATTTTTTGTGAAGAGTCTTGCACCGTCGCGCGAATGCGTTTCATTCCTTCAATCGTTTCCATAACGGTATTACCGCCGGTTTGCGCAACCTGTGTGGCGCGTTGTGCCGCTTCGGAGGCGGAGTCGGCGTTCATGGCAACTTGACGAATCGAGGCCGCCATTTCTTCGACTGCCGCCGAGGCGTTAGCAACCTGAACGGATTGTTCTTCGGCACCGCGTGCCATTTGTTCAGTTGCCGCGAGAATTTCCGATGCCGCATCGCCGACCTGCAACGCCGCACTTTGAACCTCACGAATCAGGTTTCCGAGGTCGTCGACCATCAAGTTGAAGGAATCCGCGAGCGCGCCTAATGCGCCTTCGGTTACAACCGCACGCTGTGTGAAATCACCTTCGGCGGAGTTCGACACCACAATCAGCAAATCGGTGAGTTGCTTTTGAATCGCATCACGAGCGGTTTCAGTATCCACAAGCGCAGAAAGACGACGAATCATTTCATTGAATTGATTAGCGACTTCCTCAAACTCATCGCCACTGTTGAGTGTCGCGCGCGCGTTGAAGTCGCCTGAAAGCACGCTGTCGGTAAGCGATTTAAGTTCGCCAAGTGACGCAAGCATATCTCTGCTTCGACGAGTGGCGAAATAAAATGCCAATCCAATGCCTGCGCCGATAAACAACAGCGAAATGAAAATGCCCCAAAAAATTAAGCCGCTGTTAGAAGCTATCAAAGACTCTGTTGAAGAGAGGTAGAAACTTTGGTCGGAAGACAAACAGAGCGCGCCTAAAACTTGTCCTGAACTGTTTTGCAAGGCGTGGTAGTAGCTGTAAGTTTTCGCATGCACGTTGTTGTCGCCTTTAACGAAAACGAACTTTTCAGCGGGAAGGCGTTGCCAAATTTCTTGTGGAATTTTGTAGCTCAATGCCGAGCCGCCACTGGGCGTTTGCTCTGATGTAGAAACGCGCACATCGCCAATGGTGATTGATGGGCGTGCGGTTTCGCGAGAGATGAGCGAACTGAACTCGCGCAGAATGACGCGGTCGTTGCGATTAATCATCTTTGCGGCAATCACGCATCCAATCGGGCGATTGTCGTTTCCGTAAATCGGCTGAATGGTCGTAAGCATCAAGCCATTTTCTTCTTTGCCGGCATTTTCACCCAAGTTTGAGCCATCAACGCGGGCTTGGTCGGCGAGTGTGCTTTTGCCCGCAACGGTAACATTGCTGACAGCGTTGACCGCAGTAACAGGCTCGTCGCTCAACAGTGATGCAGGAAAAAGCTCAATCGAGGTTGTGGTTTGACCGCGAAAGGCCGCTTCACAAAGCCGTTTGAGCGGAATGAAATTGGGGTTTGGCGTAGCGGTAGTTTGTTTGAACTCTTTGAGATAAACCTCGCCGAATTTGGTGGGCGTTGTGCCGCGCAAAATCACCGTTCCATCAAGTCCAACAAAGGTCATCATGCTCAGCGAGAGTGTCGACATGACTTCGGCAGAAGATTTCTGTAACTCGTCGCGAATCGCTTGAAGCATTTGCTCATCGGCTTTCTTGGGCGGAAAAATGAGCGTGGAAAATCCTGAAACGTATTTGGGCGATGTAACCGCGTTGGCAACTTCGCTTTGCAGGAGCGCAAGCTGATTTGTAACTACATTCTTGAAAATTTGCGACTGCTCAGAGAGTCGTGACTGCGCAGTACGCTCGGCATCTTCTATCGCTTGCTCGGCTTGATGGCTGTTGTAGATGCCGATGATGATGAGGAAAACGATTCCACAAAGGAGAACGGGCAAAGACGACGCGATAAGAAAATCGCGCAACAGTTTTGAACGAATCCCAATTCTTGAAAATTGTATCGAGGTTGACTCTGCCATAATTTTATCCCGAAAGTTTTCGTGGTGCGATAAGATTAAGTGACTAAGTGATAACTGATTTTACTTAAAACTCTTAAAATTCTGCTGAAAAATTGCTTGAAACAAGTTGACGGAATTTATCACAATTTTGCAGAAAATCAATTTGCAAGCGACATCGTAAAACGAACAGCACAACAAAAATGCCTGAATCTGTTTGGGAGTATCCGCGTCCGCCGAAACTTGAACGAACGTCAAAACTCTTGCGTGTGGAGTTTGCAGGAGTCATAATTGCGGAAACCCGTAACGCGTATCGTCTTCTTGAAACTTCACATCCGCCAACTTACTACATTCCCAAACACGATGTCCGCACAGAGTATCTTCTGCTTACAACACACCGTTCGGTTTGCGAGTTCAAGGGGCGTGCGAATTATTGGACGATTAAAGTCGGAGAAAGAAAATCGGAAAACGCCGCGTGGAGTTATCCGAATCCCGCACAACCCTACCAAGTCATAAAAGATTATTTCGCCTTTTATCCAAGTCGAGTTGATGCATGCTTCGTTGACGGCGAGCGCGTGCGGGCGCAGATGGGGGAGTTCTACGGCGGCTGGATTACTTCCGACCTCGTCGGTCCTTTCAAAGGCGAGCGCGGAACGGAAGGCTGGTAAGCGAGATGATGAATAACAAACAGTGAACGGCAAGCAATGAAGTGCATGAGAAATCATTACTTGTTAGTAATCATGTTGGACAGTTCATACCTTACTTCACCAAAAGCGATTCGGCTTTCTTGACCTCGGCGAGCATTTTCGGAATGAGTTCGGTATCGTGTTCCAATTCGCGAAGTCCTTGCTCAAATTCTTCAGCGATTTTCACGTCTTCCTCACTGCCAATGAAGAGTGGCGTGCGTTGGTGCAGTTCTTCGGGTTCAATATCCAAAATACGTCGGTAACCGTCAGTGGCTCTGCCGCCGGCTTGCTCGCACACAAACGCGAGGGGATTGGCTTCGTAGAGCAAGCGCAATTTTCCGTTGGGTGCTTTTTTCGTACGCGGATAAATGAAAATCCCGCCATACAGCAAGTTGCGATGAAAGTCAGCAACAAGTGAGCCCACATAACGCGCTGAATAAGGGCGGTTCGTGGCTTTATCTTCTTGTTGAAGATACTTGATGTATTTCTTCACTCCATCAAAGAAGTAGCGATAGTAGCCTTCGTTCATGGAGTAAATTTTACCGCGCTTCGGCGTGGTAATGTTTTCGTGAGAGAGCAAAAACTCGCCGATGGTCGGGTCTAAGGTGAAGCCGTGAACACCTTGCCCAGTAGTGTAGACGAGCATCACCGAAGAGCCATAAATCACATAGCCTGCCGCAACTTGCTGCGAGCCTTTTTGCAAACAATCTTGAAGCGAGCCCGGTCCACTCGCAGGGTCAGAAATGCGTTTGTAGATTGAAAAGATGGTGCCGACACCGACATTTGCATCAATGTTTGAAGAACCGTCGAGCGGGTCGAAGAGCAGAACATATTTTCCTGATGTCTTGCCTTCAGGCGGAGTGATGATGCCCTCGTTTTCTTCCGAACCCATCACAGCAAATCGCCCATGATGCCCAATGGCTTGAATAAATTTTTCATTCGCGAACACATCTAATTTTTTGACTTCTTCGCCTTGCACATTCATCGAGCCGTGCGCACCAAGAATGTCAACCAATCCCGCACGAATGACCTCTCGACGAACCAACTTCGCCGCAAAGGTAACATCAGCCAAAAGTTGAGAGAACTCTCCTGTCGCCGAAGGATACTTCTTTTGTTGCTCGATAATATGACGCTCAATAGTGATTAGTTCCGTCATGGGTAGCTCCTTTGTCAATGTTTGGAAGTAAAGTTTCAACAAAATGAATTTACAGATTTCACCAACAATGGCAAATGCGAAGGCGCACACCATCAAAAAATTTCTGTGTAAGAATCAAGCAAAGCCAATGAAGAAGCGCAGTAAAGAGAAGAAGTCAAGAAAGGGGGGCGCGGAAGGCTTTTGGGAAGGTCGGAGCTGAAAGAGAACCTGAAAAGCAGTTCAATGCCTCACCATGAACACTTTTTAGGTCAGACTTCACCCAATCAATATAATTGAGACTAATATCTTTTTTTAGAACAAAAAAGCCAAGTAAAAAAGCCGAGTAAAAATTTGTAGTAGAAAAAAAGAAGTTTATATTTGCTCGTTCTACTTTTGGAAAAATCAAGGGGGAAAAATCAAAATGTCCGAAAGATTTTCCAAAAGGTTAAAACGTATCAATCAAAGTCAATCAAACTAAACAGCACTACACATGGCAGGATACAAGCAAATTGCACATCTTCTCCCTGAAATTTTGGAAACCGCCGAAAAAGCAGGAGAAATGCGCGAAGAAGTATTGCGCGTGCTTATTGACCACGCACTCGCAAATGCAAGCGCAAATAGCCCGGCACCAGTGATGATGACGGAAACTGTGGAGAAAGAGAAAAAACACAAAAAGAGAGGACCAAAAGCGAAAGCCGTAAAATCAAGTAACGAAGAGGCGGAAAAAGAAGAAAAAAAGAAAAAAAAAAGAAAAAGTAGCGATGCAAAGTTAGAGCGAAATGCAGGCGAAAGTAGCCCGATTGTAGAAATTGGACAACTGCCGTTTGAAAATATCAGTGAGTTCATGGGGAAATATCAAGTCTCACCTGACACGCTGAAAAAATTATACGGCTATACCGAACAAGGGATTGTTGGAAAATATATGGAACTCAAAACCAACAAAAAGTCGGAAGCCCAAGTCAATGCAACGCTCCTCCGAACCATCGCTAATGCACTGGCAAATGGCTCGTTCAGCGTGTCAATAGACGAACTCAAGCAAGAGTTCAAGGAGTTCGGCATCTTAGACACAAATATCAAGGTGAATTTGGAACGCCGTCAGAACTTTTTCAGCGTCTTTGACCTCAAAGAAAAAATCGAGCTCAGCGAAGAAGGCAAACAGGCGGCGGCAGAACTCATCAAACGATATGAGTAAGCACGCCTGAAAAAAGTATTTGAATCAGTCTCAACAAGTCCTATTTTTGAAGCGTCGGCAAGCAACCGACGCTTTTTATTTTCAAACTCCTTACAGTGCAAATCTCAAAAGAACAAAACCCTGCTCTAAATCGTGACGGCATACAAACAATATCGATGGATAATGCACGAACCTGACCAAGAGAAGGTTCAAACGTTGATGAAAGAAATCAATGTGAGCGAGCCAATCGCAAAAGCCCTTGTCAATCGCGGCATCACAACTTACGATGAAGCGAAATGGTTTTTCCGCCCATCTATCGAGCATCTTCATTCGCCTTTTTTGATGAACGGCATGAAAGAAGCGGCAGAGCGTCTGTCAAAAGCGATTGATGAAGGCGAAAAAATTTTGATTTACGGCGACTACGATGTCGACGGCACAACGGCAACCTCGCTCCTTATGCTTTTTCTCAAAAAACTTGGAGCGAAAGTCGACTTTTATGTCAATGATAGAAAAACCGAAGGCTACGGCATCGCGCTGACGGGAATCAACTATGCCGCTTCACAACACGTTAAAGTGATTGTAACCGTCGACTGTGGCATTACAGCCATTGAGCCGATAAAGCATTGTCGCGACAAAGGCATAGATGTAATTATCTGCGACCACCACGAAGCAAAAGCCGAACGCCCTTGCGCACTTGCGATTCTTGATGCAAAGCAAGCAGATTGCCAATATCCGTTCAAAGAGCTTTCAGGGTGCGGCGTGGCGTTCAAATTAGCGTGTGCTTTGTGCGAGATACGCGGCATAGATAAAGAACTTGCGTTTGAATTTTTAGACTTCGTCGCACTTGCCGTTGCGGCGGATATTGTCCCAATCATAGAAGAAAATCGCGTGCTGATGGCGGAAGGAATAAAGCGACTACAACTTGCAAAACGACCGGGATTAAAAGCCCTTGCAGAAGTATCGGGGTTAGATATTGAGCGCATGTCAACTTCATCTATCGTCTTCGCGCTTAGCCCAAGAATCAACGCCGCAGGGCGATTAGACCACGCCCGCGAAGCCATTAAACTGCTCACCGCACAAGACGAAACCGATGCACAAGAAGCGGCAAAACATTTAGGCGACTTAAATACAAGCCGACGCGAAATTGATGCCCAAGTGTTTAGTGAAGCCGAAGAAGACGCGAAAAAATTGCTCACGCAATATGCTTCCTCTATTGTGCTTTACAAACCTGATTGGCATTTGGGCGTGATTGGAATTGTCGCGTCAAGAATTGTAGAACGATTTTATTTGCCCACTATTATTCTAACGGAAAATGATGGAATCCTTAAAGGCTCGGCGCGAAGCGTGATAGGCTTCAATCTCTTCAACGCGATTTCCAACTGTGAATCGTACTTGATTCAATTTGGCGGACACGAAATGGCGGCAGGGCTTTCCATGCACATTGAGCAATTAGATGAATTTCGCGCGGCGTTTGATGCCCACTGCGCCGAAAAATTAGATTTTGAACTCCGCACACCCGCCATTCAAATTGACGCAGAATTAAAATTAGAACAAATCACCGCGAACTTTTACAACGTGCTCAAACAATTTGAACCGTGCGGACCGGGGAATATGCACCCGCTTTTCCTTACAAGAAATCTCACCCTTTCCGCGCCACCGAGATTGCTCAAAGACCAACATTTGAAATTTGCTGTGCGCGATAATGACAGGAGAACTTTTGACGTGATTGGTTTCAACATGGCGCACTACTTTGAGTCGCTCAAAGAGTCGGGGCGAAGCGTGAGCCTCGTTTATTCTATTGATGAAAATGAGTGGAACGGAAAAACAACCTTTCAACTGCGATTGCGTG
>Ga0308417_1001330_pt1 | contig 17071 bp, 15 predicted proteins | sample HotsprSampleOS65_FD_203528 | JGI IMG/M metagenome (GOLD analysis project Ga0308417, IMG submission 203528) | Hot spring phototrophic mat microbial communities from Octopus Spring, Yellowstone National Park, Wyoming, United States - 20090730_OS65 ... | reverse complement strand
GCGCGCCTGGGGCGAGGTGGCGATCGAGGCGCTGGCCGCGATCGCCCGCCGCACCGGACGCGACGAACGGCTGATCAGGGTCGCGGTGCTGCGCGAGGAGGGCGTGCTCGGCACCGCCGTGTCCTCGCCGCAGAAGGAGCGTGCCGCCGCCCGTGGCCTCACCCTGGTCGAGGACATTCCCTACAGCATGCGCACGGCCGACCTGACGGCGGCGGTGCTCAGGCTGCGCGACGCCCAGGCCGAGGTGGTGCTTCATTCCGGCTACCAGAACGACATCATCCTGTTCTACCGGGCGATGCGGGCGGCGCGCTGGAAGCCGCTCGCCGTCATTGGCTCGGGCGAGGGCTACGCTCTCGCCGAGACGCAGAAGGCGATCGGGCCCGACTTCCAGAACACGATGATCGTGGACGTTCCGCCGCTCGCCGTGAGCGAACGGATCGCCCCCGGGGCGAAGGCCTTCGCCGAGGCCTATGTGCGCCGCTACGGGCATGCGCCGCGCACGGGCTTGAGCCTCTCGAACTTCGTCGGCGCGCGGCTGTTCCTCGAGGCGCTCGCGCGTTCGGGAGGCGGCGACCGGGACAGGGTGCGCGCCGCCGTGCTCGCGCTCGACGTCCCCGAGCACAGCCTCGCGAATGGCTGGGGGGCCAAGTTCGACGAGGCCGGCCAGAACACGCGGGCGCGCCCGTTCCTTGCGCAGTGGCAGGGGGAGCAGGTGGTCACGGTTCTGCCTGAAGAGGCGGCGGTCGCCGAGCTTCGGCTCGGCCTCGGCGCGAGCTGAGGCGGAAGCGGGGGAAGCCGGGATGGGTGTGGAGAGAGGCACGACGGCGCTTGCCACCACGCCGCCGCCGGGGCTTCGCGTTCTCGTCACCGGAGCCGCGCGCGGCATCGGCCGCGCCATCGCCGAGGCCTTCGCCGCGCATGGCGCGCGCGTGCTGATTCAGGACAGCGAACCGGTCTCGGCGCCGCCCGAGGGGGCCCTCTGCCATCGGGGCGACGCCGCGCTCCCCGAGGATGTCGAGGCCGCCTTCGCTGTGGCCGACGCAGCCTGGGGCGGGGTCGATGTGGCGGTCGCCAATGCCGGGGTGGCGGCGAAGCTCCCGGCGCTCGAGCTCGCCCCCGATCTCTGGCGTCGGATCGTCGCGCTCACCTCGACGGCGTGTTCTTCGCCGCCCAGGCCTCCGGGCGGCGCATGGTGGCGCACGGGTCGGGGCTGATCCTCGCGCTCGGCAGCATCTATTCGCTCGCCGGTGCGGCGGAACGTGCGGCCTACTGCGCCAACAAGGCCGGGGTCGCCGGTCTGATGCGCGCTCTTGCCTGCGAATGGGCGCCGCACGGGGTGCGCGTGAACACGATTGCGCCGGGCTATATCGAGACCGATCTGGTGCGCGAGGTGGTGGCGCGCGGCGGGCTCGACAGGGGCGCGATCGTCGCGCGCAGCCCGCAAGCACGGCTCGGCAGGGCGGAGGAGGTGGCGGGGCTTGCCCTGTTCCTCGCCTCGCCGGCGGCGGCGCACATCACCGGGGCGACGCTTCCCGTGGATGGAGGCTGGCTCGCGAACGGGGCGCCGTAGTTCCAACGCGGCCTGCCCCGCGCCAACGAGCGCGGGGCCCTCACGCCGCCGGGCGCTGCCCGGTCAGTTCACCGTGATGTTGGCGCGGCGGATGATGTCGGTCCACTTCCGGTTCTCGGCGAGCAGGAAGGCGCGCGCGCTCTCGGGCGTGCTGTCGGCGATCGTCTCGGCGGTGAGCTCGGTCAGACGCTGCTTCACCTCGGGTAGCGCCATCACCTCGTTCGTGACGCGGTTGATCCGGTCGACGATCGGCCGCGGCGTCCCGGCCGGCACGTGCATCATGTGCCATGTATAGGCTTCGTAGCCCGGCACGCCCGCCTCCTGGAAGGTCGGCAGATCGGGCGCGATCGGCGACCGCTTGGCCGAGGAGATCGCAAGCCCCTTCACCTGGTTCGACCGGACATAGGTGATCGCCGAAGCCGCGACATCGACCGTGAAGGCAAGCCGGCCGGCGAGCAGGTCCGGCATCAGCGCGGAGGATCCGCGATAGGGAACATGGTTCGCCTGCACCCCGGCGAGCGCGAGAAACAGTTCGCAGGCGAGATGAACGGCCCCACCATTGCCCGAGGAGCCGTAGTCGTACTTGCCGGGGTTGTTCTTGAGCAGGGTGATCAGCTCGCCGAGCGTGTTCACCGGGAGGTCCTTGTTCACGATCATGATCATCGGCACGACCGCGACCAGGGCGACCTGCGTGAAGTCCTCGAGCGCATTGAACGAAAGGCGCGGGAAGAGGGGCGGCAGCACGGCATGGGCGATCGTCGAGTAGAGGATGGTCTGCCCGTCCTTCGGCGCGCGGGCGACGAGCTCGGTGCCGACGACCACGCCAGCGCCGGTGCGGTTCTCCACCACAACGCGCTGCGGCAGGCGCTCACTCATCTTGTCGGCGATCAGCCGGGCGGGGATGTCGGTCGGGCCGCCGGCGGCGAAGGGAACGATCATCCGCACCGGGGCGGTCGGCCATTCCTGGGCACGGGCGGTGCGGGGCAGAAGCGCGGCGCCGGCCGAGGCCGCGAGCAGGGTGCGGCGATCGAGTTTCATGGTTGGACCCCTTCCGGAAGGTGAGCTTTGCGGGCGACATGAGCGAGCCGGGGCCGCGAGTCAACCGGCGCGGACCGACTCCGCGCTCCGGCCGACGAGGCGGGCATAGAGCTCTGGGTCGGTCGCGCCTTCGGTGCCGAAGAGGAGCACGCGGCTCGACTCGCCGAGGCGGAGGGAGGAGGCGGCATCCGCATCGCTCCGGGCAAGCAGCAGGGCGGCGAGCCCAGCCACCGCGCTCTCGCCCGCGACCAGCTTCGGGTCGCCCCCGACGCCATCGGCAAGCAGGCGCATGCACGGGGCGACCACCTCGTCCGGCACGGCCATGAAGGCGTGCGCGCGCCACAGGAGCTCGTCGAAAGCGAGCAGCGACACCTCGCCGCAGGCGAGGCCGGCCATCACCGTGTCGAGCTCGCCCTCGACCGCCACCGGGCGGCCCGCCTCGGCGCTTCGGCGGAGGCAGTCGGCCCGGTCGGGCTCGACGACGACGAGCCTCGGCATCCCCCCCTCGCCGAAGGCGTGGGCGAGTTCGGCGGCGATGGCGGCGGCGACACCGCCCACCCCGCCCGGGGCGAACACATGCGTCGGCGGGGCGCCGGGAAAGGCCGCGCGCCACTGCCCGAGCGCCTCCGCGGCCATCACCCGGTAGCCGTCCATCACGTCGCAGGGGATCTCGGTGTAGCCCGGGTAGGACGTGTCGGAGACGACGGTCCAGTCCTCGCGGGCGGCGTCCTCGGCCGCACGGCGCACGGCATCGTCATAGGTGCCCGGGACGCGACGCACCTCCGCGCCGAAGCGCGCGATCGCCGCCGCGCGGCCTTCGCTCACGGTCTCGTGGATGTAGATCACCGCCCGGCAGCCGAAGCGCTGCGCGCCCCAGGCGACCGACCGGCCATGGTTGCCGTCGGTCGCGCAGGTGACGGTGATCGCGCGCGTCCGATCCGCGAAACGCCCGGACGCGAGATCGGCGGAGGTGGCCGCGATGCCGGAGCCGGCAAGGCGGCGCAGCAGATGCCGCGCCACGGCATAGGCGCCGCCGAGGGCCTTGAAGCTGCCCAGGCCGAACCGGCCGGCTTCGTCCTTGTAGCCGATCGCGGCGACGCCGATCCGAGAGGCGAGCCCCGGCAGGGGAACGAGCGGCGTCGGCGCGTAGTCGGGCCAGGAGCGTATCTCGGCAGATGCGGCCTCCCTGCCGGCCTGGTCCAGCACCGGCGCGCCGGCGCGGCCGCGCAGGACGTTGTGGTGCAGCCGGAACGGAGCGGGGGGAAGGAGCGGCTTGGGCATGAACCAGCGCAAGGACGGGGAGGTTGGCCATGAACACCATCCTTCCGATCGCGACCGGAGGAAAGACGTGCGTCGGTTCGCCCCCGTTCTCCTCGCCACCCTCGCCCTTTGGTTCGCGCCCACTGAGCCCGCTCTCGCAGCCGATGACGGCCAAGCGGCCGATGCCCGCGCCTGCGCCGAGTGCCATCGCAACGCCGCGCGCCTCGTCGCACGCTACAGCCAGATGTATCCCGAGGACCGGAGAACCGCGCTCGAGGACCTGCTCAAGACCCACCATGCCCCCGATCCGGCCGAGCGGGCGCGGATCATCGCCTGGCTCGAGACGCAGCTGCCGCGTCGCTGAGATCGCCACTACGTCCGATCCTGTCGTATCCGGCGCCTAGGGTCGCCCGTGCCGGGTGTGAGAGGCACGCAGGAGGCGGCGATGGACGCAGGGGAACAAAGGGTGATCATCCTCTATGCCCGGGCGGCACTCGCGAATCTCCCCCGGACGTCGCGACGCGCCTCCGCTCTCGCCGCCTGGGTCGCGAGCTTCGAGGAGGCGCTCGGCCTCGCCGCACGGGCGGGCCGAAGCCGGGCGGCGCAGGCCGACCTGTTCGCCGGCGACCGGGCGGAGGCGGATGCCGCCCTGCTCAAGGGCATCGCCGCCCGCCTCGACCGACGCCTCGCCGCGCTTGCCCGCCACCCGCGTTCGGCGCTCGAGGCGCGGCTTGGGCTGCTCGCCGACGCCGCGGGGCTCGATGCGCACGAGGCGTCGATCCTCGGCCTCGTGCTTCGCTACCGTGTCCACCGTGCGGTCGAGCGACTGTTCGACCTGTTGTCGGACGCGATGGGCGGGGAGATGCGGCTGACGGCAGACGTGCCGCTGATCGCGCTCCTGCTTGGCCTTCCCCCCTCCGTGGTCGAGCGCCGGCTCGCCCCCGGCGCTCCGCTCCGCGCCGCCGGCCTCATCACGGTCGAGCCCGATGGTGGCCTGCGCGTGCTCGAACGCCTCCGCCGCCGCCTCGGCGACCCGCTGGACATCCCCCCCGCCTCGGCCGGGGGCGCCGCCGCCGGCCTCCTTGGCCCGGCCCTGCCGCCGAGCCTTGCGATGGAGGATTTCGCCCATCTCGGCGCCGCGGCGACACACGCGGCCGAGCTTCTCGCCGCCGCCGTCCGGCTCCGACGCCCTGGCACGCATGTGCTTCTCTACGGGCCGCCGGGGACGGGCAAAACCGAGTTCTGCCGCACTCTCGCCGCAACCATCGGCGTGCCGCTCTACGCCGTCGCCGAGGCAGACGCGGAGGGGAACGAGCCCGGGCGAAGCGAGCGTCTCGCCGAGCTGCGCTTCGCCCAGAGGCTTCTCGCCGGCGGCACGCCGGCCCTGCTCCTGTTCGACGAGGCGGAGGACCTGTTCGACGGCGGCTTCGGCGGCCTGTTCGGGGGGGAGCGGTCGCGCGCGCATCTGTTGCGCCTGCTCGAGACCACGCCCGTGCCGATGCTCTGGACCACCAACAGCGTCCAGGCGCTCGGGCCGGCGGTGGTGCGCCGGATGACCTTCGCTCTCGAGATGCGAATCCCCGACCAGAGCGTGCGCGCCGCCCTCTGGACGCGCGAACTCGCGCGGTCAGGCATCACGATGGAGAGCCGCGAGGTCGAGCGGCTTGCCCGCGAAGTGCCGGCCGCTCCGGCGATCGCCGCCTCGGCGGTCGCGGCGGCGGCGATGACGGGCGGCGGGGCGGAGGCGGTGCGGCTCGGCGCGCTGTCGGTCGCGCGCGCGATGGCGGGCGGCGCCCTGCCAGTCGCCGAGCTCGAGGGCGAACAGGGCTTCGACCCGGATCTCGCCGCCGCTGACCACGACCTCGCGGCGCTCGCCGAGCTTCTGGCCAGGCCGGGCGCGCCGCGCGCCGTCTCGCTCCTGCTCTCGGGCCCTCCCGGCACCGGCAAGAGCGCGTTCGCGCGCCACCTCGCCGCGCGGCTCGGGCTGCGGCCGATGGTGCGGCGCGCCTCCGATCTCCTCTCACGCTTCGTCGGCGGCAGCGAGCAGGCGATCGCTGCTTGCTTCGCCGAGGCGCGCGAGCGCGGCACCTTCCTGATCATCGACGAGGCGGACGGCCTCCTGGGCGACCGGCGCGCCGCCACCCAGGCCTGGGAAGTCACGCAGGTGAACGAGCTCCTGACCTGGATGGAGCACCACCCGCTCCCCTTCGCCTGCACAACCAACCTGCCCGATCGGCTCGACCCCGCCTGCCTGCGCCGGTTCCTCGTCAAGATACGCTTCGCGCCGCTCGATGCCGCGCGCGCCCGCGCGGCCTATCGCCGCTTCTTCGGCCGCGAGGCTCCCAAAGGGCTCGACACTCTGCCCCCGCTCGTGCCCGCCGATCTCGCCCTCGCCGCCCGCAAGGCGCGGCTCTTCGGAAGGGAGGATGACGACGACACGGTCCTCGCCCTTCTGCGCGACGAGGCCTTGGCGCGCGGCGGGCCGGCGGCGCCGATCGGCTTCCGTCTCGCCGGGTGAGGGTATTTCCGTTGCGTGACACCCTCCCCATATCCGGCCGCTGGTGAGAGGCAGGCGGGAATTCGACGCGCTATGCATTACCTGAAGCTCGAGAACATTCTCCGGCTTGCCCTCGCCTTCCAGGGCACACGCGAAGGCCTCTCGCTCGCGGACATCCAGCAGAGCTTCAACGTCGGCCGACGCACGGCGGAGCGGATGCGCGATGCGGTCGCGCGGGTGTTCCCCCAGTTCGAGCGGTGCGACAACGGCGAGCGCGTGCGGCGCTGGCGCCTGCCGCAGGGAACGCTCGGCGGCCTTGTCGCGCTGAGCGCCGAGGAGCTCGCCGCGATCGAGGCCGCGGCGGCGGAGTGGCGGGGGCGCGGGCTCGAGGAGCGGGCCGCCGCGCTCGACTCCGCGTCCGCCAAGCTTCGGGCCATGACCCGGCCGGATCATCTCCGGCGCGTCGAGCCCGATCTCGAGGTCCTGATGGAGGCGGAGGGCAGCGCGCTTCGCCCGGGGCCGAGGCCCACCCTGCCGGAGGGCATCCTCGCTCTCCTGCGCCGCGGCATCCTCGGCTGCCTGCCGCTCACCATGGACTATCGCTCCCGCGGCGCGCCTGAGGCCGCGCGGATCACCGTCCACCCCTACGGCCTTCTCTACGGCAGCCGGCCCTTGCTTGTCGCCGCACCCGAGCCCTGGACCGAACCGCGCCTCTATCGGCTCGACCGGATGTCGTCGCTCGAGCTCGGCAACATCCCCTTTGTCCGCCGCGCCGACTTCTCGCTCAAGGCCTTCGCGCAGCGTGCTTTCGCCACCTTCCAGGAGGCGCCGTTCGACGTGGTGCTCCGCTTCGATGCCGAAACGGCCGCGGAGGCCGCGCAGTGGCGCTTCCACCCGACCCAGACCACCGAGCGCGACGCCGAGGGGCGGCTGATCGTCCGCTTCCATGCGGGTGGGGCGCAGGAGATGTGTTGGCACATCTTCACCTGGGGCACGTCGGTGGAAATCCTGAGCCCCGAGGCCCTGCGCGAGCAGCTCTGCGCCCTGCTTCAGGCCGCGCTCGACCACCACACCGGGCTCAACGCCGGCTGAACACTTCGGCGAGGAAGCGTCCGAGATCGGCGTTCGAGCGCGCCCTCACCTCCGGGTCGCCGCGGATGAGATAGGGGGCGGTTCTCCACCCAGAGGCCGAGGATGATGGCGCGGCTGATCCGCCCCGCCATCACGAGGCCGCTCGAGCGGTCACGCACCGAACCGTCGCGCGCGAGCTCGAGGTCGCAGCCGTTCAGAAGTCGCCCGATCCGAACCGGGCCCCAGGCCCCGTCCCACTGGTGCGCGGCGCCCTCATAGGCGATCACCTCCACCGTGCTGCCGCCCGAGCGGAAGGCCTCGGCCGCTGCCGCGCAGCGCGCGGGGTCGATCAGCTCGTCCTCGGTGCCGTAGAGCATCAGAAGCGGCGCGCCGGTGGTGCGCGGCTCCTCGAAGCGGGCGATGCAGGGGCCGTAGAACGCGACATGGGCGGCGAAGCGTTCGCCGCCCTGGCCGAAGGCGCGGGCGGCCGTCTCTGAAAGCCCGTACATCGACGCCATCGCACCATAGGAGACGCCGATCAGCGCCACGCGGCGCGGGTCTGCCTCACCGGCCTCGACGAGGAACCGAAGCCCCGCCTAGGCATCGGCAAGCAGCATGCTCTCGGTGATGTTGAGGAGCCGGTCGACGAAGGAGGTGGCGCGGTCGCGCCGCGCGGCGAAGCTGTCGACCGCGAGAGCGGTGATGCCCATGGCGGCGAACTGCGCGCCATAGGTGCGCTCGCGCGGCCAGAGCAGACCACCCGAGCCGTGGAGCATGATCACCGCCGGAGGCGGCGGAGCACCTGGGGCGCGCCGGGCCGGAAAGAGGATCCCCCGCGCCGTCGCCTGCTCCGCCACCCCCCAGAGCGCCTCCTGAGGCGTGAACGGGCTTGTGCTCGGCCACGTGACCTCCCGCCCCTCGACGAGGCTCTCGCCCTCCGGCCAGGGACGGAGCAGGGCCGAGAGGTCCGCCGCCCGCACCTCCACCGTGGAGAGGAGGGCGACGAGAGCGGCGAGGAGGCGGAGCATCGAACCTTCCATGACCGTGGCGGGGCGGCTTGCGCGGGCAGACAGGGCACGCGATGAAGCCTCGGGCGAAGAAGAGCGGGGAAGGCGAAGGCGATGCGGGTGACGATCACGGGAGCGGCGGGATTCCTCGGCCGGAAGGTCGCTGGCAGGCTCGCTCTCGAGGGCAAGCTGGGCGCGCGCGAGATCACGGCGATGACGCTGTTCGACCTCGTGCCCCCGAAGGCGCCCGAGGGCGCTCGCTTCCCCGTCACCTGCCTTGCCGGCGACATCGCCGATCCGGCCCACACCGCCCGCCTCGCCGAACGCGACACGGGCGTGGTGTTTCACCTAGCCGCCGTCGTCTCCGCCCAGGCCGAGGCAGATTTCGACCTCGGCTGGCGCGTCAATCTCGACGGCACGCGCGCCGTGCTCGAGGCCTGCCGGCGCGCGGGATCACGCCCGCGGGTGGTGTTCACCTCCTCGGTCGCCTCCTTCTCGGGCGGGCAACAGGCGGTGGTCGGCGACACGACCCGCCCCGTGCCCGGAAACAGCTATGGCGCGCAGAAGGCGGCCGGCGAGCTTCTCGTGCACGACTACTCGCGCAAGGGCTTCATCGACGGTGTGTCGATAAGGCTGCCGACGGTGGTGGTGCGGCCGGGCCGTCCGAACCGCGCCGCCTCCTCCTTCGCAAGCTCGATCCTGCGCGAGCCCTTCCTCGGCGAGGAGGCCGCCCTGCCGGTGCCGGAGGACTTCGCGCTCTGGATCGCCTCGCCGCGGGCGGCGACGGACTGGCTGATCCACGCCGCCGCGATGGACACGCGCGCGCTCGGGCTCGACCGCGGCATCAACCCGCCGGGGCTGACCGTGACCGTTCGCGAAATGCTCGAGGTGCTTCGCTCGGTCGGCGGGCATGACGCGATGCGGCTCATCAGCCGGGTCGACGACCCGGAGGTGGCCGCGATCGTCGGCACCTGGCCCGCGCGGTTCGATCACGCCCGTGCTCTGGCCCTTGGGTTCCGGACGCACGAGGGGCTCGAGGCGGTGGTGCGGGCCTTCCTCGAGGACGACCTCGCCGAGACGCGCGCGATGCGAGGATGAGCTGGTCGGGGCCCGCTGCCGATCGGCCGGGGCGGGCGCGGGACGCCCGGGCGTGCCTCAGCCGAGGCGGCGGGGTAAGGCGAAGCTCACGTCGCGGTTGACGTCCTTGTAGAGCAGATACTCCGCCACCTCGGAGCCGATGGCGTAGATCTGCTGCGGCAGGAAGGGGCCCATCCAGACGAAATCCCCGGCCCAGAGCTCGTGCCAGTCGCGGCCGAGGAGCTGCAGAGCCTGGCCCTGGAGCATGATGAGGCCGTGCTCCATGATGTGCGTCTCCACGCACCAGAAATGCGCGCCGGGCGCGTCGGCCATGATGTTCATCTCGAAGTCCATCGAGAGGTCGCCGGTGCCGAGCAGGAGCAGGCGCCAGCGTGTGCCATGGTCCTCGCGCTCGGCGGTGTCGCGATGGCCGGTGCGAAGGCCGGGGCGGGCGACGCCGGGGACAGGCTCGTAGGGCCGCTTCACCCAGATCGCGCGCGCCTCCGCCTCGGCGGTGGCGGCGAGCGCATAGGCCGTGCCGGCAGGGATGAAGGCGTAGCCTCCCGGCGTGAGGGTCATCCGTCGCCCCTCCGCCTCGAGGGTGAAACGACCCTGCGCGACGTAGAAGAAGTGCTCGAGCCCGTCATCGAGCGCGCCGGCGCTGCCGCGGCCTGGGGGGGCGATCAGCAACGCCTGGGCGAAGCGCGCTCCCATCGCAGGCGAGGTCTGGAACCGGATGATGCAGCCGGGCCAGCCGGGCAGGAGGCTGTCCATGATCCCCTCGGGCGGGAGGACGGCGTAGTGGGGCGTGAGCATCGTTCGGTTGTGGCCGATGATGCCTGGCGGCGGATTGGCGGTTGGCGTGCGCATGGAATGTCCTCGGGGGCGGGACCTTGGACGAACCATGCCCCGCGGCGCGGGTCAATCGAGGGCGGAGCGGTCGGGCGGGGCGGCGCATGGCGCGACCTATGCTGGGTGCGTGCAGCGAAGGCGGACTCCGGTCGGACCCATGGCGCAGAGCGTTCCTGCGCCAGAGCGATGCGGCCCCCCTCGGACGAGCGGAGCAGAGTGGGCGGAACCCGGCCGGTGTCCTGATCGGGTCAGCGCCGAGGCAGGTAGCGCTTGTTGCCCGACGGGGTGATGTACTAGACGCCGCCGCGCGGCCCGACACAGGGCGCCGTCGGCGTGCAGGCCTGGCCCGGCGCGGTGTTCGGCCCAGAGGGTCTTGCGGCCCTCTGAGAATGCAGTTGGTCATAGCAGCGGAGCCGCGCGGCAGGATCGATGATCGCGGCGCAATTCGTCTCCGCGGCCGAAACGGATGCCCAGCACAGCGCAATCAGCACGGTGACACCGAGTTTTCGCATGCCCAGCCACCAAGTCGGCGTGCCTGAGGCACCCCAGTCATACAGACAAGACGAGGTTCGGTGGCCGCCACCACGAACCAAGGGCAGGGCCAAGCATCATCGAGCCTCCCGGTATTGGCGCAGCGCAGGGCGGGCCGCGTCAATCCGGAGGGCGACCCTGGTCGCCCTCCGGCCGTGATCAATCCTCGAGGAAACTCCGGAGTTTCCGCGACCGGCTCGGGTGCTTGAGCTTGCGCAGGGCCTTCGCCTCGATCTGGCGGATGCGCTCGCGCGTTACGTTGAACTGTTGCCCGACCTCCTCGAGCGTATGGTCGGTGTTCATGCCGATGCCGAAACGCATCCGGAGCACGCGCTCCTCGCGCGGCGTCAGCGTGCTGAGCACACGCGTCGTCGCCTCGCGGAGGTTCGCCTGGATCGCGGCGTCGAGCGGAATCACCGCGTTCTTGTCCTCGATGAAGTCGCCGAGGTGGCTGTCCTCCTCGTCGCCGATCGGCGTCTCGAGCGAGATCGGCTCCTTGGCGATCTTCAGCACCTTGCGCACCTTCTCGAGCGGCATGCCGAGCTTCTCGGCGAGCTCCTCCGGTGTCGGCTCGCGGCCGATCTCGTGCAGCATCTGGCGCGAGGTGCGCACGAGCTTGTTGATCGTCTCGATCATGTGCACGGGGATTCGGATCGTGCGCGCCTGGTCGGCGATCGAGCGGGTGATCGCCTGGCGTATCCACCAGGTGGCGTAGGTCGAGAACTTGTAGCCGCGGCGATACTCGAACTTGTCCACCGCCTTCATCAGGCCGATGTTGCCCTCCTGGATCAGGTCGAGGAACTGAAGCCCGCGGTTGGTGTATTTCTTGGCGATCGAGATCACGAGGCGGAGATTGGCCTCGATCATCTCCTTCTTCGCCCGGGCGGCATCGCGCTCGCCCTTCTGCACCGTCTGAACCACGCGGCGGAACTCGCCCACGGGGAGCTGCACCTCGTTCGCGATCGCGGCGATCCGGGCGCGGATCTCGGCCACCTCGGCGCCGTGCTTGGTCGCGAAGGTCTTCCACCCCTTGCCGGGAAGCGCGGCGACGCGCTCGAGCCAGCCCGGGTCGAGCTCGTGGCCGCGATACTGGGCGAGGAAGTCCTCGCGCTTGATCTTCGCCTGGTCGGCAAGGCGCAACAGCTGGCCCTCCAGCGTGTTGAGCCGCTGGTTCAGCTCGCGCAGCTGCGCCACCAGCTGCTCGATCTTGGCGTTGTTGAGGTGCACCTTCTCGACGAGACGGGTGACCTCCTCCTTGGCCTTCTCGTACTTCGCCTCCGCCTGGCGCGAGGGCTGGCCGCCCTCGGAGAGGGTCTTGAGCCGCGCCTCCTGGAGCTTGGCGAGCTTCTTATAGCTCTGGGCGATCTCCTCGAAGGTCTTGAGAACCTCGGGCTTGAGCTTCTCCTCGAGCGCCGAGAGCGACAGCTGCGCCCCCTCGTCGTCATCGAACCCGTCCTCGCCGCCGGGCTCGTCCGCGGGCTCGTCGGCGGGCAGGGCGCCCGCCTCGCCCGGGGCGCCGCCCGCGTTGGTCGCCTCGAGGTCGATGATGTCGCGCAAGAGCATCTGCCCAGCCTGGAGCGCGTCATGCCAGGCGACGATGGCGCGGAAGGTGAGCGGGCTCTCGCACAGCCCGCCGATCATCATCTCGCGCCCCGCCTCGATGCGTTTGGCGATCGCGATCTCGCCCTCGCGCGAGAGAAGCTCGACCGACCCCATCTCGCGCAGATACATCCGCACCGGGTCGTCGGTGCGGCCCATCTCCGCCTCGTCGATATTGCCGCCGGAGCCTTCGTCGTCCTCCGACTCGGCCTTGGCCGCGGGCTGAGCCTCGAGGTCCTCGGCCTCCTCGCTCTCGACGACGTTGATGCCGCGCTCGGACAGCATCGCCATCGTGTCCTCGATCTGCTCGGAGGACACCTCGCCGGGCGGGAGGGCGGCGTTCACCTCGTCATAGGTGACGTAGCCGCGCTCGCTGCCGCGGGCGATCAGCTTCTTGACGGCGATCGACTGGACATCGAGCAGGGCGCCATCGGCGAGATCGTCTGCCGCCTGGTCGGTCGGGGCAACGGATGCGGGTTTCGCCATCGATTCCTCACGCGTTGGTTGGCGGGGACATGAACGCCCCCCTACCCTATGGGAGCGGCGAGCCGCCCTCCTCGAGCTCGCCGGCGCCGTTGGCCGCCGCCTGCGCCTGGACGAGCGCGATCAGCCGGCGCTCGTTGGCCTCGGTGAACTCCTCGGCGAGTCGCGCCCGCGCTTCGGCGATCTCGTCGGCAAGCCGCTCCGGCGCGAGCGCGGCGAGCGCCTGGAAGAACGCTGCCCTGGCCTCGCCCGGAGCGGCGCCGGGCAAGGTGCAGGCGGGAAGGGCGGAGAGGCGCGTTCCCAGCACGGCGTCGAGCGCATCGCGCAGGTCCATCCGCCGCAGGTGGTCGATCAGTCCTGCCGAGTCAAGGCCGAACGCCGCCTCCGCCTCGGCCACCAGGGCTGCCCTGAGCCGCTCGCAGGGCGCGCTCCGGAAGGCGAGGCCGGCCAGCGCCTCCTCCGCCTCCGGCAGAAGCGAGGGGTGGCTGAGCACGAGCGCGAGCACGTCCCGCTCGCGCGCCGCGCTCGCGCGCTCGGGCACGAGCTTCGGCCGAGGCAGCGGGCGGAGGGCGCGCGCGCGCTCCGTGACGCCGCGACGGCTCGCGGCGAACCAGCGGTCGCGGAAGTGGCGGCGGTACTCCTCGCGCAGCGTGGCGTCGCGGATCGTGCCGGCGAGGTCCTCGAGCCGTCGCCTCTGGGCGGCACGGCCCTCGGGCGTGGGCGCGGGCGTGCCGCACACCGCCACGAACAGGGCATCGGCCATCCCCCGCGCCGCGCCGAGAACCGCCTCGAGATGCGCCCGCCCGCGACGGACGAGGCTGTCTGGGTCCTCGCCCGGAGGAAGGGTCGCAAGCCGGAGCGTCCGGCCGGGCCCGATCCTCGGCAGGGCGAGTTCGCAGGCCTTCAGCGCGGCGCGCGCTCCGGCCGCGTCGCCGTCGAAGCAGAGGATCGGCGCCGAGGAGAGCCGCCAGAGCTCGGCGAGATGGTCCTCCGTCAGCGCCGTGCCGAGGGGAGCGACCGCGCCGCCGAACCCGGCCTGGTGCAGGGCGATCACGTCGAGATAGCCCTCGACCACGACGAGCTCCGCCCCGGCCGCGACCGCCGCCCGGGCGTGAGAGAGCCCGTAGAGCGTGCGGCGCTTCGAGAAGAGCGCGGTCTCCGGCCCGTTCAGATACTTGGGCTGGCCGTCGCCGAGCACGCGCCCGCCGAAGCCGATCACCCTCCCCCGCCGGTCATGGATCGGGAACATCACCCGATTGAAGAAGAGGTCGACGGCGGGCCGGGACGGATCGTCCCGCTTCATCAGCCCCACAGCGATGAGCTGGTCGACCGTCACCCCCTCGGCCTTGAGCGCCTGGGCGACCGCCCCCCTCCCCTCGCCCGACCAGCCGAGGCCGAAGGCGCGGATCGTCTCGTCGGCAAGGCCGCGGCCGCGGAGATAGGCGAGCGCCGCCTCTCCCTCGCGACGCCACAGACGCTCGGCGAAGTGTCGCGCCGCGGCCTCGGCCACCTCGAGAAGCCGCGCCTCGCGCGCTGCGGCGGCTGCCGCCTCGGGCGTGGGCTTCGGCATGGAGAGCCCGGCTTCGCGGGCAAGCCTCTCCACCGCCTCGAGGAAGCCGAGGTTCTCGGTGGTCATGACGAAGCGGATCACGTCGCCATGCGCGCCGCAGCCGAAGCAGTGGTAGAACCCCTTGTCCTCCCGCACGTGGAAGGAGGGGGTCTTCTCGGCGTGGAAGGGGCAGAGCCCCTTGAGGTCGCGCCCGACCCGGCGGAGCTGCACCCGCCGCCCGACCACGGCGGCGAGCGGCAGGCGCGCCCGAAGCTCGTCGAGGAAGCTCTCGGGGATCGCCACGGGCGAATGCCCCTGGATTCAGCCCGCGAGCGCCGCCTTCACGAGAGGCCCGGCCTTGGCGAGGTCAAGCGCGGCGCCATGGCGCGCCTTCAGCGCCCCCATCACCTTGCCCATGTCCTTCAGCCCCGCAGCACCGGTCTCGGCGATGGCGTCGGCGATCGCCGCGCGGATCCCCGCCTCGTCCAGCTCGGGCGGCAGGAAGCGCGCGATCACGGCGATCTCCGCCTCCTCCTTCGCCGCGAGGTCCTCGCGCCCGCCCTGGCGGTAGAGCGCAACACTCTCGCGCCGGCTCTTGATCATCCCGCGCAGCATCGCCTGGATCGACGCCTCGTCTGCCTCGCGCGGGGCGTCGGCCTGGGTGAGGTCGCGGCGTGCGATATCGAGCTCCTTGAGCTTGGCAATGATCATGCGGATCGTCGAGGTCGTCGCGGTATCCCCCGCCTTCATCGAGGCCTTCAACGCCTCGGTGAACTCTTCGCGCAGGCCCATGCGCACTCCTCCCGTGCACCAGTCTCCCACTATACGCTGGCGTGCGACTCGAGGGGAGGGTGGGAAGTGATTTCCCATTCCCCCTTTTCGCTTGCCTTGGGAAATCGGTTCCCATAGACGGGGCGTGGGCGGAGGGGACATGGCGAGCGTCGACGAGATCATCGAGCGCCTGGGCGGGCCCGAGCGGGCGGCACAGCTCACCGCCGTGGGCACGGAAGCGATCCGAAAATGGCGCCAGGCGAAGGCGATCCCCGCCCGACACTGGCCCGTGATTCTGAAGGAGACGGGGCTCTCGCTCGCCGACATGCCCGGCGCCGCTGTGCCCGAGCCGGCCGAGGCGGAGGCGCGCCCCGCAGGTGCGACCGCCGCGCTGGTGCTCGCCGACGGGACGGTGCTCTGGGGCCGCGGTTTCGGCGCGCACGCCACCACCGTGGGCGAGGTGTGCTTCAACACCTCCATCACCGGCTACCAGGAGATCCTGACCGACCCTTCTTACGCCGGCCAGATCATCACCTTCACCTTCCCGCATATCGGCAATGTCGGCACCAATGCCGAGGACATCGAGACGACGACGCCGGCGGCGCGCGGCCTTGTGGTGCGCGACGACCCGACCGAGCCCTCGAACTGGCGCGCAACCCGCCCCCTTCCCGCCTGGCTTTCGAGCCATGGTCTTCCTGGGATCGCCGGGATCGACACGCGCTGGCTGACACGGCGAATCCGCGACGGCGGCGCGCCGACGGGCGTTCTCGCCCACCCGGCGGACGGCCGCTTCGACCTCCCGGCCCTGGTCGAGCAGGCGCGCGCTTGGCCTGGCCTTGAGGGGATGGACCTCGCGCGCGAGGTCACCACACGCCAGACCTACGCTTGGGACGAAACGACCTGGGCCTGGGGCGCTGGCTACGGCCGGCAGACAGCGCCGCGACACCACGTCGTCGCGGTGGACTATGGCGCCAAGCGCAACATCCTCCGCTGCCTCGCCGCTGCCGGCTGCCGCGTCACCGTGGTTCCCGCAACCGCCACCGCCGAGGAGATCCTCCGCCACCAGCCGGACGGCGTGTTCCTCTCGAACGGGCCGGGCGACCCGGCGGCGACCGGCGCGTATGCCGTTCCCGCGATCCGCGCCGTGCTCGACCGCCGCGTGCCCGTCTTCGGCATCTGCCTCGGCCACCAGCTTCTCGCGCTCGCGCTGGGTGCGAAAACGCGCAAGCTCGCGCGCGGCCATCGCGGCGCCAATCACCCGGTGAAGGACCTCACCACCGGCAAGGTCGAGATCACGAGCCAGAACCACGGCTTCGCCGTGATCCCGGAGACCCTCCCAGAGGGCGTGACCGTCACCCATGTGTCGCTGTTCGACGGCACCAACGAGGGCATCGCCGCGACCGACCGCCCGGCCTTCTCGGTGCAGTACCACCCCGAGGCGAGCCCGGGCCCGACCGACAGCCACTACCTGTTTCGACGCTTCGTCGAGATGATCGAGCGGGCCCGGGCGGGCTGAGGCGGGCGGCGCAGACATCGGACACGGAACGAACCGGCAGCGGGATCAGGGCAGGACGGCGATGACGGGAGCGGAGTTGGGACTTTTCGACCTCACCGGGCGCACCGCGCTCGTCACGGGCGGCAATGGCGGCATCGGGCTTGGCATGGCGAAGGGGCTCGCCGCGGCCGGAGCGAAGGTGATGATCTCGGGCCGGAACGAGGCGAAGAACGCCTCCGCCCTGGCCGCGCTCGGGCCACGCGCGGCTGCG
>Ga0308417_1001329_pt1 | contig 17074 bp, 20 predicted proteins | sample HotsprSampleOS65_FD_203528 | JGI IMG/M metagenome (GOLD analysis project Ga0308417, IMG submission 203528) | Hot spring phototrophic mat microbial communities from Octopus Spring, Yellowstone National Park, Wyoming, United States - 20090730_OS65 ... | reverse complement strand
AGGGAGACCGTCGCCCACCAGGGGCGGGTGGCGGAGCGGATGCTGGCGCTGCTGCGGTCCCTGGCGGAGATCACCGACGGCTTCGCCACCGACCAGCTCACCCACTCGCTGCAGACGGCGACGCGGGCCGAGCGCGCCGGTGCGGACGAGGAGCTGGTCTTCGCGTCGCTCATGCACGACGCCGGCAAGGGGATCAGCGTCCCGAACCACCCGGCCATCTCCGCCGAGTTGATCCGGCCCTACGTCCGTGACGACGTCTACCGGACGATCCGCCACCACCAGGACTTCCAGGGCCGGCACTACTACCACCACTTCGGGGGCGACCCCGACGCCCGGGAGGCCTACCGCGACGAGCCCTGGTTCGCCATGGCCGAACAGTTCGCCGACGAATGGGACCAGCTGGCCTTCGACCCCGACTACGACACCCTGCCCCTCGAGCACTTCGAGCCGCTGGTCCGGGAGCTGACCGCCCGTCCACGCATGATGTGAGTCGGCTGCTCCCCCGGTGCGCCTCCGACCGGCGGGAGCGGGCCGGCCCCCCAGGCTCCGCCCCCACCGCGGCGCTCAGTAGCCGTCGGGGTACCCGGCCAGGCGGCGCGCCTCGTCGAACGCCAGCTGGATCTCGACCCGCAGCTCCTCGGTCAGCTCACGCACCACCCGTCGGGGCACCCGGGTCCCGGCGACGATCGTCGGTCGGATCGGTGGTCGCACCACGATCGCCAACCTGACCGGGCGGATCAGCTTCGAGCCCTTCGGCATGGCCGCCTCCGTGCCGGCCATGCCGACCGGCACGATGGGAGCCCCGGTGCGACAGGCCACGTAGGCGGGCCCGTCGTGCATGTTCCCGGGTTCGATCACCGGGCCGGTGCGCCGGGTTCCCTCGGGGAACATCACCAGCGGCTCACCCCGCTCCAGCACCCGGATGGCCGCCCGCAGCGCATCACGGTCGGCGCTGCCGCGCTGGACCGGGAACCCGCCCATGGACGACAGGAACCAGCCGCCCCAGCGCGACGTCCACAACGACTCCTTGCCCATGTAGCGCAGACAGCGCCTGGTGACGATGCCGAGCATGGGGGTGTCGAGGTTGGACCGGTGCGACGGTGAGATGATGAACGGCCCGGTCGCCGGGATGTGCTCCGCGCCGACGATCCGCGCCCGGAAGTAGGTCCGCCCGACGACGACCAGCGCGGCGCGCACGACGCCGTACAGGGCCCGCTGGGCGCGGCTCATCTCCTCACCGCGCTCGTGACCCTCGGGGATGTGCAGCTCGACCCGCCCTCGCCGCTGCTCTGGTGTCACGCTCACGGCGCGGCCCCCTCGGCCAGACGGGCCTCGATCACCTCGACGATCTCGTCGACGCCGAGATCGCTCGTGTCGATCACGATCGCGTCGGGTGCCTCACGGAGCGGGTCGTGGGCGCGACCCTGGTCGAGCGCGTCCCGACGGGCCAGCTCGGCGGCCACGGTCTCGTACGACAGGTCGGTCACCTCCTTGGACCGCCGCGCCGCCCGGACCTCGGGGCGGGCGTCGAGGTACACCTTCAGGACCGCCTCGGGGAACACGACGGTGCCGATGTCGCGCCCTTCCATCACGCCGCCGCCGTGCTCCTCGGCCCAGGCCCGTTGCCGGCGCCGCATCTCCTCTCGGACCTGCGGGTTGGCGGCGACGATGCTCACAGCCCTGGTCACCTCCGGGCCGCGGATCTCGATGGTGGCGTCGACCCCGTCGACCCGCACGGTGCCGTCCTCGTCGAGCTCGAGGTCGCACTCCCTGGCGATGCGGGCCACCCGCTCGACGTCGTCCGGGTCGACCCCCCGCCGGAGGGCCGCGAACGTGACAGCCCGGTACATGGCGCCGGTGTCCAGGTAGGGCAGCCCGACCCGGTCGGCCAGGGTCCGTGCCACGGTCGACTTCCCGGACCCGGCGGGTCCGTCGATGGCGATCACCCTCATCGCCGCCCGACCCTACCCGCGCCCGCGCCCAGCGGTCCGCAGCGACTCGAGCACCTGCCAGTAGTCGGGGAAGGTCTTGTCCACGCAGCCGGGATCGGCGATGCGGATGCCGGGCACCCGCAGACCCAGCAGCGCGAAGCTCATGGCCATGCGGTGATCGCCGTAGGTTGCGACGGTCGCGGCCCGGGGGGTCCCCGGCCGCACGATGAAGCCGTCCCCGGTCTCCTCGGCGTCGATCCCGCAGCGACGCAGCTCGGTCACGACCGCCGCGATCCGGTCGGTCTCCTTGCGACGGATGAACCCGATGCCACGCACCTGCGTGGGCCCGTCGGCGAACACGGCGGTGACCGCCAGCGTCGGCGCCGTGTCCGACAGGTCGCGCAGATCCACCTCGATCCCACGCAGCCGGCCCGTGCCGCGCACCTCGACCCCGTCGGTGTCCCGGCGGACCTCGGCGCCCATCCGGCCGAGCACGTCCACGAAGCCGACGTCGCCCTGCAGGCTGTACGGCCCCAGCCCCTCGACCCGTACACGCCCACCGCAGATGGCCGCCGCCGCGAACAGGTACGACGCCGCCGAGGCATCGGGCTCGATCCGGTAGCTCGTCGCCCGGTAGCGGGCGGACGGCACCTCGTACGCGGTCGCCGCCGGGCGGGCCACCCCCACACCGAAGGCACGCATGACCGCCAGGGTCATCTCCACGTAGGGAGCGGAGACCAGTGGACCATCCACGACCAGCCGCAGCCCATCGGGCAGGTAGGGACCGGTGAGCAACAGGCCGGAGAGGAACTGGCTCGACACGTCCCCGCGCACCACGAGCGCACCGTCGAGCCCGCGCATCGGCCCGGCCACGACCACCGGCAGGGCACCGGGCTCACCCTGCTCGGTGACCTGCGCGCCGAGCGCCCGCAACGCCACGAGCCCGTCGGCCATGGGTCGGGCCCGCAGCCCCGGGCCGCCGTCGAGCAGGTACGGCCCCGGCCCGAGGCCGAGGACCGGCAGCAGGAACCGGGCCGTCGTTCCCGAGAGGCGGGCGTCGATCGACACCGGCGGCACCGTCGGGCCGCCGGCGAGTCCCTGGACCGCCACGCGACGGGTGGCGCGGTCGATGTCGAGCCGCACCCCCAGGCGGGCCAGCCCCTCGAGCATGGCCTCGGTGTCGTCGGCGAACAGCACGCCGGTCAGCTCGCTGCGGCCGACCGCGAGCGCGGCGGCCACCAGCGCCCGGTTGGTGATGCTCTTCGAACCCGGCGGGGCGACGGTCGCGTCGGGCGGGACCTCGAGGGGTCGGATCTCGAGCGGGTCCGGCAGTGCGGGCCCGGCGCTCATCGAACCACCGTCCAGGTCGGTTCCCGGCGGGAGCTCGGGGCGGCGGAGGTGCCCTGCCGGCGGGTCATGGCAGCGGGTGCCGGGAGGCGCGGTAGCCCTGCCGGGCGAGGCCGTCGCAGAGGCGCTCGCCCAGCGCGGCCTCCACCAGCAGGATGAGCACGCCCTGGCGGCTCTCGGCCGAGTGGGCGATCTCCACGTCGGCCACGCTGACGTCGAGGTCGGTGGCGAGCGTGAAGATCCGTGCCAGCTCCCCCTTGCGGTCGGGGATCGGGACACGGATCTCGACCAGCTCGTCTGGCCGCCCGAAGCGGGCCGGCAGGGCACTGCGGGCGGCCCGGGCCTCCTCGAGGGCCGCTTCGAGCGCCGCCCGGTCGTCGGTGGCCACCATCGTGCGCACCTCCCGCAGGGCGTCCACGAGCCGGTCGAGCTCGGCGACGATGGCGTGGCGGTTCTCCCGGCAGATGTCGGGCCAGATCCCGGGGTGGCCGGCGGCGATCCTCGTCATGTCCCGGAAGCCACCGGCGGCGAGACGCAGCAGGGCCCGCTGCTCCACGGCGCGGCCGGCGGCGAGACGCATCAGCGTCGCCGCCGTGAGGTGCGGCACGTGCGACACCACGGCCACCATCTCGTCGTGGCGTTCCGGGGGCACGGACACCACCTCGGCGCCGAGCGAGACGATCACGGACCGGATCGTCGCGAAGGCGGCGTCGTCGGTGCCCTCGACCGGGGTGAGCACCCAGGTGGCGCCCTCGAACAGGTCGGCCCGGGCGCCGTCCACCCCCTCGAGCTCCGAGCCCGCCATCGGGTGCCCACCCACGTAGCGGGGGTCGGCCATGAGCGGCACCATCGGGCCCTTGACGCTGCCGACGTCGGTGACGAGACCGCTGGTGCCCTCGAGCGCGACACGGACCTCCTCCACGATCGAACCGACCGGGGTGGCGACGAAGGTGACCTCGGCCGCCGGGTCGGTTCCCACCGCGTCGATCGCCCCGAGTGCGAGTGCCCGGGATGCGGCGGCGCCGTCGAGGTCCCGGCCGGTGACGTGCCACCCGGCCGCCCGCAGCCCCAGGCCGATCGATCCGCCGATGAGCCCGGTGCCCACGATCTGGGCTCGCCGGGGTGTCCCGGTCGCGTCCACGGTGGGCTCAGCCCGGGAGGTCGTCACGGAGGTGGCGGGCACCCGCGAGGTAGACGTGGCGCAGCTCGGATCGGGGCCGGTCGGTGGAGACGTGCATCAACACCCGTATGCAGCGAGGTGTGCCCCCGACGACGTCGAGCTCCCGCGCGCACAGCAACGGCACGTCCCCGAGACCGAAGCGGCGCGCCGCTGCCGCCGGGAACGCCGCGTGCAGGTCGTCGGTGGCGGTGAACACGATGCTGATCACGTCCTCCTTGTCGAGCCCGTTGCGCTCGAACAGCTCGGCCAGCAGCTCGATGACCCGCTCGAAGATCTGCGCTTCGGTGTCGACGTCGACCGTGGTCGCGCCGCGGAGAGCTCGGACGGCGGGCACGGCCGCCGATGCTACCGCCGCCCGCGGCCACGACCCCGCCCACCGTCGCCACCCCGAGCGCCGCCCCGGCTCCCGCGGCCCGACGACTCCGGGCGCCCGGCCGGCCGCTCTGCAGCCGCGGCCCGCTCGAGCGCGCGCACCTCGGCGGGATCGAGCACCCGCCACTCGCCCGGGCGGAGGCGGCGGTCGGTGACGGGACCGATGCGAGTGCGCACCAGGCGCCGCACGGGGTGTCCGACGGCTTCGCACATCCGCCGCACCTGCCGGTTGCGGCCCTCGTGGATCGTGATCCGCAGCAGCCCGGGGCCGACCACCGCGACGGTGGCCGGTGCGGTGGGCCCGTCGTCGAGGTCGACCCCTTCGCGGAGCCGGCGCAGCGCGGCCCGGGTCGGGGAACCCTCGACGTGCACGAGGTACTCCTTGGCCACACCGAACCGGGGGTGGGTGAGCCTGTGGGCCAGGTCGCCGTCGTTGGTGAGCAACAGCAGGCCCTCGCTGTCGAGATCGAGGCGTCCCACGGGGAACACCCGTGGCTCGGCGGGCACGAGGTCGACCACGGTTGGCCGGCCCTGGGGGTCGCTGGCGGTGGTCACGACCCCGGTGGGCTTGTGCAGCAGGTAGGTGACCGTGCCGGGCCGCACCCCGAGGGGTACCCCGTCCACCGCCACGCTGTCCCGCTCGACGTCGACGCGTCGTCCCGGGCTGGCCCGCTCCCCGTTGACCGTGACCCGTCCGGCGGCGATCAGCTCGTCACAGGCCCGCCGGCTGCCCAGCCCGGCTCGTGCCAGCACCTTCTGGAGACGCTCGCCGCTGCGCTGCGTCGCGCCGGCGTTCACGTCTGGTCGTCGAGCGCCGGGGGTGTGTGCGTCGCGCCGGCCTGCGGTGCGGCGGTCTCCTGAGGGTCCGCCCGCAGCCCGTGTTCGAGGGCCTCCACCACCTCGGGGCCGGGGACGAAGGCCGCGATCGGCGGGAGATCCTCGAGCCGGTCGAGTCCGAGCCGTTCCAGGAACAGCTCGGTGGTCCCGAACAGCACCGGGTTGCCCGGCCCGGGATCACGGCCGACCTCGGTGATGTAGCCCCGCTGCTCCAGGGTGCGCACGACGCCATCCACGTTGACGCCCCGGATGGCGGCGATCTGGGCGCGGGAGATGGGCTGCTTGTAGGCCACGATGGCGAGGGTCTCGAGCGCGGCCGCCGAGAGGCGGGCGGTCTGGCCCTCGAGCACGAACCGCTCCACGTAGGGGGCGAGGTCGGGGTGGCTCTGGTAGCGCCATCCCCCGGCCACCTTGGCCAGCACGAAGCCACGGCCCTGCTCGTGGTACTCCCGGGCGAGCCCGGCGAGCAGATCCTCCACCGCGTCGGGTGCGGTCTCGGTCACCTCGGCCAGGACGCGGGCCTCGATCGGACGGTCGGCCACCATCAGGATGGCTTCGAGTGCACGTCGGGTCTCGTCGGTCACGGCCCGGGAATCAACCGTCGTAGACGTCGATCGCCGTCAGGTCGGCGCCGACCGCAGCGGGCCCGGCGAGCCAGGTGATCCCGATCTCGCCGAAGGCCTCGGCCTGGTCGAGGTCGATGAGGCCCTGCTTGTACAGCTCGAGCACCGCCAGGAAGCGCACGACGATCTCGAGGCGTTCCACCAGCCCCGCGGTCAGCGCCCGGAAGGTGACCCTGCCAGCCCGGGGCAGCTCGTCGAGCAGCTCCTCGACCGCCTCGGTGACACTGGCGCGGACCGACCCCACGTGGCTCAGGTCCACCGTGGGAGCCGGTTTGGGGGTGGTGGCCCGCAGGAAGGCCGCCCGCAGGTCCTCGGCGTCGATCCCGGCGAGCAGGTCGGGGGCGACCGCCAGGAAGCGCTCCTCCAGTCCGGCGGTGCGCGGGTACGAGCGCGAAGCCTCGTCGGCCAGGGCGGCCAGCACGTGGGCGGCGTCCTTGAAGGTCTTGCAGTCGAGCAGGCGGGCCAGCAGCAGGTCCCGCTCCTCCCACAGGGCCAGCTCGTCGTCGACGTCGACGTCGCGCTCGTCGGGCAGCAACCGACGGGTCTTGAGCTCCACCAGGGTCGCGGCGATCAGCAGGAACTCCGTCGCGACCTCGAGGTCGAGGGCATCCATCCGCTCGACCTCCCGGAGGTAGGCGTCGACGATCCCGGCCAACGAGATCTCGTAGAGGTCCACCTGCTCGCGCAGGATCAGGTGCAGCAGCAGGTCGAACGGACCTTCGAACACCGGGGTCTGCACGGCGTACATCGGACCCCACGATAGAGCGGGTCCGCGGCCCGGCCGCGCATCCTCAGCTAACGTCTGTGGGTCCCTCGATGCCGACAGAAGCGAGGAATCCTGATGACACGTCGACTGCTCCCGCTCCTCGCGGTCCTCTTCGTGCTCACGGGTGCAGCGGCGTGCTCGTCGAGCTCGAAGGAGGACGAGGGAGCCGCCCCCACCACCGAAGCGGAGGAGAAGAAGCAGGACGAAGAGGAAGAGGACACGACCGGGACCACCGAGGCGGCCGAGGACGAGGACTCCTCGCCCACGACCGCGCGGACCCGGGCCCGGATCGACCTCGGCTCGCTGCGCGGCGGCTCCTCGAGTGAGGGCGACTCCCCCTTCACCGCCGCGGACGAGGAGTGCGTCGCCGAAGGCCTCGCGGACGATCCGTTCCTGTCCGGATACGACAGCTACGACGAGATCAGCGACCCGTCGGACCGCGAGGCCTTCTGGAACATCGTGATCGACTGCGTCGGCCCGGATCCGCTCATCCAGCTGTTCATGGACGGCTTCCGTGAGGGCGCACCGGATCTCACCACGGCCCAGTACGCCTGTGTCGAGGACGAGGTCGCCGCCCTGTCCCGGGACGAGGCCGTGGCCCTGCTCTCCGAGGACCCGACGGTGACCGAGGACCTCACGATCTCGATCGTCCTCAACTGCTCCATCTCCTAGCACCCAGCCTGGCCCTGCTCGTCGTGCTGGCCTCCGCCTGCGGTGGCCGGCACGACGCTGTCGCCGTCGACCCCGCCGACGCCGCCGCCCTGGTGGCCTCCACCTACGGGCTGTCCCCGCAGGACGAGGCCTGTCTCGAGGACGGGTTCGGGGACGACGCCGGTGCCGCCGAGGCGCTGTCGGTGGAGGTCGTGCCCGATCGGGCGCAGCTCGAAGCACTGGCGAGGGTCCTGCAGCGATGCCTGCCCACCGAGGCACTGGCCGCCACGGTGGCGGCGGCGGCCGGCCGCGGGCTCGGTGACCGCAACGCAGAGCGCCAGGCCTGTCTCGCCGGCGCCATCGTCGAGCTCCCGCCCGCAGAGCGGGACCTGCTCTTCGCCGGCCTGGTGAGCCCCGCGGTGGTGGCCGGCACCGAGGGTCTGGCCCTCGAGCTGCGGGCACTCACCGGCCGGCTGCTGCGCTCCTGTGGGGTCTCCGGGTCGGTGTCCACCGGGGAGACCCCGACTGCGACCACCACGGCCGGGGACCCCGGCGCCGTGCCCGAGGAGCCGAGCGGCTGACCTAGCATCGCCGCCCATGACACGGGTCTTCTCGGGCATCAAGCCCTCCGGCGCGGTCCAGCTCGGCAACCTGCTGGGTGCCCTGCGCCAGTGGGTGGCCGACCAGTACGAGGCCGACTCCGTGTACTGCGTGGTCGATCTCCACGCCCTCACCGTGCCCCAGGATCCGGCCATCCTGCGCGCCCGCACCCTCGAGCTGGCCCAGGTGCTGCTGGCGATCGGCATCGACCCCGAGGTGTCGACCCTGTTCATCCAGAGCCACGTCCACGAGCACGCCGAGCTCGCCTGGATCATGGAGTGCACGGCGTCGTTCGGGGAGCTGCGGCGCATGACCCAGTTCAAGGACAAGGCCGCGTCCAGCGAGTTCGTCTCCGGGGGGCTGTTCACCTACCCCGCGCTCATGGCCGCCGACATCCTGCTCTACGACGCCGACAGGGTCCCGGTCGGCGATGACCAGCGCCAGCACCTGGAGCTCGCCCGGGATCTCGCCATCCGGTTCAACAGCCGCTTCGGCGAGACCTTCGTCGTGCCCGAGGCGGCCGTGCCGCGGGTCGGTGCCCGGGTGATGGATCTGCAGCACCCGACCCGCAAGATGTCCAAGTCCGAGGAGTCGCCCCAGGGGACCATCCTGGTCCTCGAGGATCCCAGGAGCATCGAGCGCAAGATCACGCGTGCCGTCACCGACACTGAGACCGAGGTGCGCTACGACCCCGAGGCGAAGCCCGGGGTGTCGAACCTGCTGACCATCCTCGGTGCCGCCACCGGGGAGGACCCGGTGGTGCTCGCCGAGCGCTACGACCGCTACGGGCCCCTCAAAGCCGACACCGCCGAGGCCGTCATCGAGCTGCTCCGACCCATCCAGGCCCGCTACGCCGAGCTGGCCGACGACCCCACCGCCACGGCGGCGCTGCTGGCGCGGGGAGCGGAGAAGGCCCGGTCGATCGCCGCGCCCACGCTGGCCAGGGCCAAGGAGGCCATGGGCCTGCTCCCACCGACCTGACCAGCGTGGCCCGTGGTGGCACCGGATCAGTCGTCGTCGGCGGCTCGGAGAGCCAGACCGATCGCCATCGGCACGGTCCAGTCGTCGGGTGGGAGGTGGTGTTCACGGGCCCAGGCGACCGTGAGGGGGTCGCTGCCCGCCAGCGCGAGCATGTCGCCGCCCAGCCTCGGGTGCTGCAGGTACAGACCGACCCGGCGGGTGAAGCCCCGGGTGCGGGTCCAGTCACGGATGACCTCGGGATCGTGGCCCACCAACGCACCCGAGACCGTGGCCACGACCCGGCCGTAGACCCCGAGACGGGCGTCGAGCTTGCCCACATCGTGCAGCAGGGCGGCGGCGAGCACCGGCCGGTCGGCCTGCTCCCCCAGCAGGGCCCGGGTTCGTCGGGCCACTGCCACTGCGTGGCGCCGGTCGGCGGGCCGCAGGCGGTACCAGAGCCGGCGTTCCCCGGTGAGCAGCTGCGCCTCGGCCCACTCGGTGTCGGCACGGCCCGGACCGACCGGCACGAGCGAGCCCAGGAAGCGTCGCAGCAGGTGCACGGGGCGAGCCATCCCAGCCCCAGGACCGTCAACCGGCGCAGTCGATGCAGAGTCGCGCCGTCGGCATCGCTTCGAGCCGGGCCTCGCCGATCGGTCGGCCACAGATCTCGCAGACTCCGTAGGTTCCGTCGTCGAGCTTGGCGATCGCTGCCTCGACGTCATCGAGCTGGTCCCGGAGCTGGGCGGCGAGCGCCTGGTTCTCACCCTGCTCGGCGGCCACCTGGCCGGAGTCGGCGAAGTTGTCGTCGAACTCGAGCGAGGACTCGTCCCGGCTGAGCTCGCGCAGCCGCTCGGCGAGCCGGTCGCGTTCGTCCTCCAGCTCGGCGCGAACCGACGCCAGCGTGGCGTCGGTCACCTCGGCGTCCTCGGTCATGAACGCCAGGTTACAGGCGCAGCCGCGCCCGTGGGTGCGCCCGCTCGTACACGGACCGCAGCCGCTCGGTGGACACCTTCGTGTAGATCTGGGTGGTGGTGATGGTGGCGTGACCCAGCAGCTCCTGCACGGCGCGGACATCCGCGCCGTGGTCGAGCATGTGGGTTGCGCACGAGTGTCGCAGCACGTGCGGCGACAGCCGGTCCCCCAGCCCGGCGGCGAGGGCATGGCGTCGCACGACCCCCCACGCCCCCTGGCGGGTCAGCCGGCCCCCGCGCCGGTTCAGGAACACCGCGTCGGCGTCCCCGCGACGTGCCCAGCGCTCGGGTGCGAGCGCCGGCCGGCCCGGCTCGGCCAGCCAGTCCCCGAGCGCGGCCGCCGCCATCCGTCCCAGCGGCACGATCCGCTCCTTGGAACCCTTGCCGAACAGCCGCACCAACCTGGCCCGCAGGTCCACGTCACCCAGGTCGAGGCCGACCGCCTCGGAGATCCGGGCCCCGGTGCCGTAGAGCAGCTCGAGCAGTGCCCGGTCACGGCGCGCCGCCGGCCCGTCGCCCGCCGGCTGGGCGAGGAGCCGGCCCACCTCCTGCTCACCGAGGGCCCTGGGTAGGCCCTGTGGGACACGTGGTGGCTCCACCTCAGCCGCGGGGTCCCCGTTGACGAGACCCTCATCGGCGAGGAACCGGTGCAGGGACCGGACCGCCACGAGGGCCCTCGCCACCGACGCGGGAGCCCGTCCCTCTGCCCGCAGCACCGCCACGTAGGTCTGCAGGTCGCTCGCCGTGACGGCGTCGAGCGCCAGGCCTCGCTGGTCCAGCCATCCACAGTACGCCCGCAGATCACGCCGGTAGGCGGCCAGCGTGCTGGGTGCCCGGCCGCGCTCGGCCGCCAGCCACGTGAGGTACTCCTCGACCTCGAGCGGGGCGACGACCGCCCCGGGGGCGGTGGTGGCACGGTCAGCCGCCGACACGGCGCAGGGTCAGCAGCAGCCCGATGATCGTCTTGGCGTCGGTGAGCTCACCGCTCGCGATCATGTCCGGGACCCCGGTGAGGGGATGTCGTTCGACCGTGAGGTACTGCTCCTCGATGCCGTGCAGCGCACGGTCCGTCTCGACGAGGTCCCAGCCGAGGAAGACCGACGAGTGCTCGTCGCAGAACCCGGGCGAGTTGTGGAACTCGGCGAGCAGCTCGAGCCGCCCGGCACGCAGACCGACCTCCTCCGCCAGCTCGCGGTTGGCCGTGATCTCCGGTGGTTCGTCGGGGACGTCGCGCTTGCCGGCGGGGATCTCCAACAGCTCACGGTCGATGGCCGCACGGTACTGGCGCACGAGCACCACCTGTCCGTCCGGTAGCAGCGGGACCACCGACACCGCTCCGGGATGGTGGACCACCTCCCGTTCGAAGGTCTCACCGCCGGGTGCGCGGAAGCTGCCGATGGCCAGCGAGATCGTGTGGCCACGGTGGACGAGACGTTCACCTGCGATCTGGAACCCGGCGCTCACGAGCCGACCCCTCTCAGGACCCGACGGCCTCACCGTCGAGGTGCAGCAGGTGGGGGTTGCGGCCCTCGGCCCGGGCGAGGGCCGCGCCGATGAACTCCCGGAACAGCGGCGCGGGTCGGTCCGGGCGGCTCTTGAACTCCGGGTGGGCCTGGGTACCGATCCAGAACGGGTGGTCCTCGAGCTCGATGAACTCCACCAGCCGACCGTCCGGCGAGGCGCCCGAGCAGACGAACCCGCTGCCCTCGAACCGGGAGCGGTAGCGGGGGTTGAACTCGTAGCGGTGGCGGTGGCGCTCCGAGACCACCTCCCGGCCGTAGGCGGCGGCCACCCGGGAACCCGGTCGCAACTCGGCGATGTAGGCCCCGAGCCGCATGGTCCCCCCGAGATCGGTCACCCCCCGCTGGCTGTCCATGAGGTCGATCACCGGGTGGGGGGTCTGGGGGTCGAACTCGCTCGAGTTGGCGCCCTCGAGCCCGAGCACGTCGCGGGCGAACTCGATGGTCATGACCTGCATCCCGAGACACAGGCCGAGACAGGGGACGTCGTGCTCCCGGGCGTAGGCGGCGGCTGCGATCTTGCCCTCGACCCCCCGCTCGCCGAACCCGCCGGGGATCACGATCCCGTCGAGGTCGCGGAGCCGGCCGGCGGCGAGCATCCCCTCGACCTCCTCGGCCTGGACCCACTCGATCTCGACCTTGGCGCCGTGGTGGAAGCCCCCGTGCTTGAGCGCCTCCACGACCGACAGGTAGGCGTCCGGCAGCTTCACGTACTTGCCGATGATGCCGACCCGCACCGGGGTCTCGGCGGTCTCGATGCGGTCGATCAGGATCTCCCAGCGGGACAGGTCGACCTGACGGTCGCTGAAGCCGAACTGCCGGCAGACCACCTCGTCGAGCCCCTCCTCGTGCAGCACCAGCGGGATCTCGTAGAGGTTCCGGGCGTCCGCCGCGTTCACGACCGCGTCGACGGGCACGTCGCACAGGTTCGAGATCTTGCGCTTCAGCTCGGGGCTGATGGGCGCCTCGCTGCGGCACACGATGGCGTCGGGCTGGATGCCTCGGCTGCGCAGCTCGGTGACCGAGTGCTGCGTGGGCTTGGTCTTCTGCTCCCCCGACGGCCCGATGAACGGCACCAGGGTGACGTGGACGTAGCAGACGTTGTCCCGGCCCACGTCGAGGCGGAACTGCCGGATCGCCTCGAGGAACGGGAGGATCTCGATGTCGCCGACCGTGCCGCCGATCTCGGTGATGACGACGTCGACGTCGTCGGCGGCAAGCCGGGTGATGCGACGCTTGATCTCGTCGGTGATGTGGGGGATCACCTGCACCGTCTTGCCGAGGAAGTCCCCCCGCCGCTCGGCCGCGATCACCGCCGAGTAGATCGATCCGGTGGTGGCGTTGGAGTCCCGCGACAGGTTCTCGTCGATGAAGCGCTCGTAGTGCCCGAGGTCGAGGTCGGTCTCACCGCCGTCGTCGGTGACGAAGACCTCACCGTGCTCGAACGGGTTCATGGTGCCGGGGTCGACGTTGATGTACGGGTCGAGCTTCTGCATCGTCACCCGCAGGCCCCGGGACTTGAGCAGTCGCCCGAGCGAGGAGGCGGTGAGTCCCTTGCCGAGGGAGCTGGCCACACCTCCGGTCACGAAGATGTGCTTCGTCACGCTGCTCCCTCCTCGGCCGTCGAATCCACGACGGACGCCCACCATACTTCGGCCTCCCGCGAACGGGGTGCACCGCCGATCGGCGGGACGACCGGGACGACGATGGTGGCAACCGGCCGATCGTCGGCTACGGTGTGCACGTCGGCCTCCGGGCCGACGGTGGCTGGTCGAAGTGGTTCGCGTTGCGGGTTGCGTCGAGAGTCAGCCTGTCCGTACCGCAACATCCCGAAGGGAACCACCATCATGCCGACCGGCACCGTCAAGTTCTTCAACGCCGAGAAGGGCTACGGCTTCATCAGCCGTGAGCAGGGCGACGACGTGTTCGTCCACTTCTCCAACATCGCCGGCACGGGCTACCGCAGCCTCGAGGCCGGCCAGCAGGTCGAGTTCGAGGTCGGCCCCGGCCGCAAGGGTGACGAGGCCCTGAACGTCCGGCCGATCTAGGCCGTGGCTCGCCGACGAACCACCTTCGGCAAGCTCCAGCGAGACCGCGACAAGCAGGCCAAGGCCAAGGCCAAGCTCGAGCGCCGCGCCGCCCGGTCCGAGACGAGCGAGGACCCCCCGGAGGGGACGGTCGAACCCGTCGTGGACCAGGCGGCGGCGCTGGCGGCGCTGGCAGCCCTGCAGCAGTCCTACGGTGCCGGCGAGATCTCCTACGAGGAGTTCGAGTCGCGCCGCGACGAGCTGAGCCGGTCCCTCACGATCGACTAGCGCTCGTCGTCCCGGGCACGGTCACGATCACGACCCGACGTCGGGCGTCGGGTCGACCTGTGCGAGCAGGGCGCGGGCATGCTCCCGGGCGGCTTCGGAGTCGGGACTGCCCGACAGCATGCGTGCCAGCTCGACGACCCGTTCCTCACCGTCGACCGCCTCCGCGGTCGTGAAGGTCCGGCCCCGGCGCACCTGCTTGCCGATCACGTACTGGCGCCGGGCGAACACCGCCACCTGGGGGAGATGGGTCACGACGAGCACCTGGTGGCGGTCGCCGAGCGCGGCCAGGGCCCGGCCGACGGCGAGCGCGGCCGTCCCCCCGATCCCGGCGTCCACCTCGTCGAAGACGAGGGTCTCAGGCGCCTCGGTGAGCACGAGCCGAAGCGCCAGCATCGCCCGGGCGAGCTCACCACCCGACGCGATCCTGGCCAGCGGTGCAGGTGGGCTGTCGGGATTGGCGGCGAGCAGGAACGCCACGTCGTCACCAGGGTCCTCCCCCACGGTGATCTCGAGGCGCGCCCGTTCGAGGGCGAGGTCGCGGAGGTTTCGGGCCACGGCCCGGGCGAGCCGGGGCGCGGCGCGACGGCGGACGGCACCGACCTCGGCCTCGGCCCGGCGGAGCGCCGCACGGGCAGCGTCGCGGGCCTCCTCGAGCGCAGCCGCGGCCCGATCGCGGTCCTCGAGGGCGGCCAGCCGCCGGGCGGCGTCGTCGCGGAAGGCGATCACCTCGGCGAGGGTGTCGCCGTACTTGCGTCGCAGCTCGCGCAGCAGCTGACGGCGGGCCCGCAGCTCGGCCAACCGCTCCGGATCGTCCTCGATCGCCTCGCCGGCCACCCGGATCTCAGCGGCCAGGTCGGCGACCTCGGCGGCGAGTCCCCGCAGCCGCTCGGCCGCCTGTGTGAACGGTGCCCGACCGTCGAGCGCAGCCAGGGCCGCTCCGATCCCGTCGCCGGCGCCACCGGCGACCCCGTCACCGCTGAGCGCGGCCACCGCCGCGGCGGCCGCCTCACGGTGGGCCAGCGCGTCCGCGACCACGGCCTCCTCCCGCTCGAGGCGGTCGTCCTCGTCGGGGTCGTCGAGCCCGGCGCGGGTGAGCTCCTCGACCTGGAAGCGCAGCAGGTCCATCTCCCTCGCCCTGGCGCGCTCGTCACCGCCGAGGGCCGCCAGCTCGGCCTCCACCGCCGCGAGCTCGCGCCGGGCCCGTCGCAGCGGCTCGAGGTCCACGCCGCCGAAGTGGTCGAGAGCGGCACGCTGGACCCGGGTGGACAGCAGGGACTGGTGGGCGTGCTGGCCGTGCAGGTCGACGAGCCGACGCCCGTGGTCGGCCAGCTCCCCGACCGTGGCCAGCCGGCCGTTGACATAGGCACGGGACCGGCCCTCACGGGGCACGATCCGGCGAAGCACCAGCTCCTCGTCACCGATCTCGAAGCGGCCCTCCACGGTGGCGGCCTCCGCGCCCGCCCGCACCATCTGCGGGTCCGCCCGGCCCCCGACCAGCAGCTCGAGGGCCTCGACCACCAGCGTCTTGCCCGCCCCGGTCTCACCGGTGAGCGCCGTCAGACCACTGTCGAGCACCAGTGACAGCTCGGCGATGACACCCAGGTCCTCGACCACCAGCTCGCGCAGCACAGGTCCCTACCGGTCGGCCAGCTGGAACTTCGCCTTCAAGATGCCGTGGAAGTCGCGGGGACCGAAGATGACGAGCCGGGCGACGTGGGCCGAGGCGGTGCACTCGATGTGGTCACCGACCTCGAGCACGCCGAGCGTGCGCCCGTCGACCGCCAGGCTCGCAGAGCGGTGTCCGGACACGGTCAGCCGCAGGACGCTGTCGGGCTCGAGCACGAGGGTGCGGTCGAACAGCATGTGCGGCGACACCGGGGTGAGCAGCAGGGCACGGTGGGTGGGGGCCACGATCGGACCCCGGGCGGAGAGCGCGTAGGCGGTCGATCCCGTGGGGGTGGCCACGATGAGCCCGTCGGCGGCGTAGGGCGTGAAGAACCGTCCGTCGATCTCCACGTCGACACGCACGGTGTGCCCGGAGGCGGTCTTCTCCACCACCGCCTCGTTGAGGGCGAGCGCGCTGCGGGTGGTGATGCCGCCGGATGCGGAGCCGATCGACACCTGCAGCAGCATCCGTTCCTCGATGCCGTAGTCCCCGGCGAGGAACCGGGTCAGCGCCCCGCGCAGACCGCTGGGTTCGACCTCGGTGAGGTAGCCCAGCTGGCCCAGGTTCACGCCGATCACCGGGACGTCGGCGTCGGCGACGAGATCCACGGTTCGCAGCATCGACCCGTCGCCACCGAGACTGACCGCCAGGTCCAGCCCGTCCACGAGATCCGGGGGCGCGTGCCCGTGGTCGTCGAGGCCGGCCGTCGCTGCGTCCTCGTTGGTGAGGCGCACCTCGTGACCGTCGGCCTCGAGCCAGCGGGCGCACTCCCGGGCCAGCTCGGCCGCCTCCGGCCGGTGCTGGTGCACCACGAACGCGATGGTGGCCATCTCAGCGCCCGCCCGGGCAACCCGCTGCTTGCGCGACCACGCGGGCGACGTCCGCTGCCGTGACGGCGCAGTGGGCGGGCAGATCCGGACCCGGGGCCCGGGCGTGCAGCAGGAACTCCACGTTGCCCTCGGCTCCGCGGATCGGCGACACCATCAGTCCCATGATGATCGCTCCCCGGGCCTCAGCGGCGGCAATCGTGTCGGTCAGCACAGCCCGCCACACGTCCGGGTCGCGGATCACCCCCCGGCCCCGGTCGGCCTCGGCCCGTCCCGCCTCGAACTGTGGCTTCACCAGGATCACCAGATCCGCGCCGGGCGCGCACACGCGCAGCAGGGCATCGAGCACGAGCCGCACCGAGATGAACGACAGGTCGACCACCACCAGCGGGAACAGCCCGCCCACCAGCGCGGGATCGAGGTCCCGCACGTTCGTGCGTGACAGGTCGCGCACCCGGGGGTCGGCGCGGATCCGCTCGTGGAGCTGGGCCCTGCCAACGTCCACGGC
>Ga0308417_1001328_pt1 | contig 17078 bp, 12 predicted proteins | sample HotsprSampleOS65_FD_203528 | JGI IMG/M metagenome (GOLD analysis project Ga0308417, IMG submission 203528) | Hot spring phototrophic mat microbial communities from Octopus Spring, Yellowstone National Park, Wyoming, United States - 20090730_OS65 ... | reverse complement strand
CAGGATGTCAAATGCATTTCGTCCAGTTCATCTTTTCTTTCGCTACGCCGGCCGCCCGCCCGCCGGCGAGCGATCTGCCGCCGGCGAGCGATACCATGGGGAAGCTCGTGGCCATGCACGGTGCCCCCCGCCGCAGGCGCAGATCGGGAATCACCCGCCTCACTGCTTCCCCGGGCGCAAATCCAGCACCATCTTGTTGGCCCGGCCGATGCTCCCGTCCTCGGCCTTCACGCAGCGCACCAGGTTCTCCGTGGCTTGGCGCCAACTGGGCATCGCTCGCCTGCTCGTAAGTGATCTCGAAGATCTGCCACGCCTCGCGCCGGGGGTCGGCCCCGTAGGTCGCGCACCGCGCGACGCCGGACTCATCCACCGTGCCGCCTCTCGACTCTACCCCAGACGCCTGCACAACTGAACAGACGTTGACAGCGGCCGGCGTAGGGGGGAAAATAAGTGGAATAACGGTGGCCGTAGCTCAGTTGGCAGAGCACAAGGTTGTGGTCCTTGGGGTCGCGGGTTCGAGCCCCGTCGGCCACCCTGAACCTGGAACACGCCGAACAGCCTCTCACCAAAAGGCGCATCGGCGCGCCTTTGACTTCCGAGCGGGGCGGTTGCAATCGCGGAATCGCCCGGTAAAATCGGGAAAAGTCGCGAGTTTCCGCAGGGGAATCGCGAGTCAGGCCTCTTGGCGGAATTGGCAGACGCGAGGGATTCAAAATCCCTTGCCCGAAAGGGCGTATCGGTTCGACTCCGATAGAGGCCAGTCGCCTGCCGCGGAAGCTGGCTCCACGGCGCAGACGGCCGGCCGGCGCCATGTCCGCCGGCGCATAAGAGAGGCTTGCTGGCTCGGCTCGGTGTGCGCTACAGCTCGTCGAATGTCCCGACCTCCGGCAGCTCGCCAACCAGGGGCCTCGCGTAGTCGATAAAGGCCTGCGTGATGTTGTTGCCCCCTTCGATGTATTCGGGCGCCAGGTGTCTGGTCTCGCGGGCCACCGTCTCCAGTGGCGTGAGGAACGTCTCGACGGCGTATCGCTCGCCCGGCAGCCGCCGCATCGCCACCGATCCGTCCGTCTCGGTCTTGCCGCTGTATTTTACGGCCAGCCTGCCGACCAGTCGTGCCTCTTTGGCGTCGACCTTGCTCACGTAGCCGGGGAAGCTCCGCTGGAGATAGCCGAAGGTGTCGGCGCGCACGCGCAGCTTCTTGCCGCCCGCCGGCTGCAGGTTCCTGGTGATGACCTCCGCCAGATAGTCGCCCAGAGCGCCGGTGCCGGAGAGCTGGACGTTGCCGTGCGCATCCTTCTCCAGCTCGCGCATCTTCTCGGCCCAGGTCTTACCGTCGGGCGCGCAGACGCCTTCGGATACGGCGATAAGGCAGCGGCCCAGCCGGCTGTAGACCGCGTCCACATCGGCCAGCAACTTCTCCATCGACAGGGGCGCCTCGGGAACGTAGACCAGGTGCGGCCCGTCGTTGGGGAAGCGCCGCGCCAGCACCGAGGCGGCCGTCAGGAAGCCGGCGTGCCGGCCCATGATGACGTCGATCTTGATGCCCGGCAGCGATTTGTTGTCGTAGTTGTCGCCGATCATGGCCGAGGCCACGAAGCGTGCGGCCGAGCCGTAGCCGGGCGTGTGGTCGTGCACGCGCAGGTCGTTGTCGATGGTCTTGGGAATGTGAAAGGTGCGCAGCTCGTAATTGGCCTGTTTCGCCAGGTCGCTGACGATGCGCGCCGTGTCGGCCGAGTCGTTGCCGCCGATGTAGAAGAAATGTCGCACGTTGTTCTTCGAGAACGACTCGAAAATCTTCTGGCAGTAGGCCTGGTCGGGCTTGTCGCGCGTGGAGCCCAGGGCGGCCGCCGGCGTGAGGGCGATGCGCTCCAGCAGATCGGTTGGCACCGACTTAAGGGGGAGGAAGTCGTTGTTGATGATGCCGCGCACGCCGTGCCGCGCCCCCAGCAGATCCTGGATGTGGCCGGCCTTGCGGGCTTCGAGGATCACGCCGACGAGGGACTGATTAATCACCGCGGTCGGTCCGCCCGACTGGCCGACCACCGCGTTGCCGATGAGTTTCGCCATAGATCACACCTGTCTACAGGCCCGTGGCTGCAACGGGGCGAAGATCATAATGAAGCGGTGCGTGGAGGCAAGACCCTCGTGCCCCTGGTGCCCCCTCGTGCCAGGGCGCCGGGGCGCCAGGAGCTGGTGATACGTCCGCGCGTTTGCGCCCCGGCTGGCGAACGGCCCCGCGGCGGATATGCTTGGGGCGTCGTTGCGCCGGTGCGAGCGGCGCCGGCACGGGAACCCGGGCACACCATGGAGCATAGCTATGGCACGAATCGCCTTCATCGGCGCTGGCAGTCTGGGGTTCACGCGTGGACTGGTGCGGGACGTTCTGACGTTTCCGCTGCTTCGCGACTCGACGATCGTCCTGATGGATATCGACAGGGAGCGGCTGGATTTCGCCCACCGCGCCGTGAAGATCATCATTGAGCGCGGGAACTACCCCGCCAAGGTCATCGCCACCATGGACCGCAAGGAAGCCCTGCGGGGCGCCGACGCGGTGCTGTGCACGATCCTGGCCGGCGGATACGACGTCTGGAAGCATGACATCCTCATCCCGAAGAAGTACGGGATCGACACCAACATCGGCGATACGCGGTCGGTCAGCGGCATCTTCCGGGCCCTGCGCACGATTCCCGTGATGCTGGACATCGTCAGGGACATCGAGCGGCAGTGCCCCAACGCCATCTTCCTGAACTACACCAATCCCATGGCCATGCTCTGCCGCGCCATGCAGCGCAGCAGCAGTGTGCAGATCACCGGGCTGTGCCACAGCGTGCAGGGCACCAGCAACATGCTGGCGCGGTGGATCGGGGCCAACCCCGCCGACATCACCTACGTCTGCGCCGGCATCAATCACCAGGCGTGGTACCTCGAATACAAACACAAGGGCAAGGACGCATATCCGGCCATCCGCAAAGCGGTCCAGAACCGCAAGATCTACAACGAGGAGATCGTCCGCAACGAGATGTTTCTGGCGCTGGGATACTACGTAACCGAATCGTCGGGACACAACAGCGAATACAACTGGTGGTTCCGCAAGCGGCCGGACCTGATCAGGAAATACTGCCTGCCGGGAACGGGCTGGAACCCCGGCGAGTTCGGTTACATCCTCAAGTCGTACGGCAAGCGCGAAGGGGGCAAGTGGAAGAAGGACATCGCCAGGTGGTTCGAGCAGGGTGCGCCATTCAAGCTGGAGCGCGGGCAGGAATACGCGGCGTACATCATCAACGCATACATGGGCGGCGAGCCGTTCGTGTTCAACGGCAACGTCCCCAACAGGAAGCTCATCACCAACCTGCCCGACGATGCCTGCGTCGAAGTGCCGGTGGTGGCCAACAGGCGCGGCTTCAACTCCATCCACGTCGGCGCCCTGCCGCCGCAGCTCGCGGCGCTGAACCAGGTAAACGTGGCCGTCGAGGAGATGACCGTGGAGGCGTCGTTCCAGGGCGATCCGCAGATGGTATATCACGCGGTATGCTACGACCCGCTGTGCGCCGCCGTGATGAGCCTGCGCGAGATCAGGAAGATGACGCAGGAGATGCTGCTGAAGAACAAGGCGTATCTGCCGCAGTTCAAGAACGTGAAGATATAGGGGGAGCCTCGCCCAGACCGTGCTCAAGACCGGTCCCCTCCGTAAGCTGCCGCGCGGCAGCAGCGGAGGGACTGGAACGGTGCGCTCCCGCGCGGCGGTGCGCCGCCCGCTCCTACCGCGCCGCACCGGCCGCCGTCGCGATCGTCAGGCGCAGGCGATACAGCGTGTCGAGTTTGCTCAGCAGGCCGACGTGGACGAAGTAGGTCCCGGCGGCGAGCTTGCGGGCGAGCACGCCCGAGCCGTCGGCCAGACGCGTGTTGGCCGCCAGAGCTTTGCCGGCCGCGTTGAGGATGCGCACACGGGCGTCGCGGGCGTCGGCCAGGATCGCCTGGAGCGTCACGGGCTGGGCGAGGTTCAGCCGGTAGTAGAAGGCGCTCTGGCTGGGAGTCAGCAGGCCGCTCAGGGTCTGGTCGGGCTTGACCTTGACCACCCTGGCCTTCTGCAAAGACCGCCCGGCGGGAGGTGCGGCCGGGAGCGAGACCTGGAACGAGCCGATCGCGCCCTCGGGCGCTGCGTTGCCGCCGATGTCATGCACCTGATGGGCGGCCACGCTCACGGCATAGACGCCGTTGTCGGAGGCATCCCACAAGCCGCCGGGGGCGCCCACGCTGTAGGTGGCGACGATGGATGTGCCCTGGACATCCCACGACACCAGCCGCACGGGCAGCGCTGAGCCATCGGGAGCCGTGACGATCAGGTCGTCATCGTCCAGATCGGCGGGCACGATGCCCCGGTCGTCGGCCCAGGTGACGGCGAAGTAATGCCGTTGGCCCAGGGCGGTGGTGACGTTGGAGGCGGTCAGCGTGGCCGAGGGTGGACTGGGATCGACGATGGGCAGACGGGCCTGAAACACCCCCAGCGCGCGCTGTTCCTGGAGGTCGGGAAGAAGTCCGCTGGCGATAACCTGATACTGGCCGTTGTCCAGTTCTTCCCACTCGCCGCCCGGCGCCGCCAGCACATAGGTGAAAACGATCTGCCGTCCGTCGGACAACTGTCGCGTGTCCACGAGCGTTGCCGTCAGCATCTGCCCCTGCGGGCCGAGGACCATCACCACAGGCGTCTGCCAGGTGCTGGGCGCATGGACGTACGTGAGCGTGATGCCGAACGTGTGGCCGGCCGTGCCGGGCTGGGTGACATCCGTGAGTTCGATCGACACCGCCGGGATCTCGGGCGTGACTGTGACATGGTGGACCGCGGCGCTGTAGGTGCCATCCTCATCGGTGGCGCTGACGCGCACGGTGAAGCTACCGAGGCTCATGTAAGCGTGGCTGGCCGAGCCGGCTGAGCCGGGGTAGCTGAGGATCGTGCCATCGCCCCAGTCGATACGCCAGAGGGAGATCGTGTCCTCGCCCACATCCGTGGCCGCCAGCTCCAGGACATAACCGGCGCCCTCCTGAGTGTATCCCGTGCCGCCGACGCTCAGGAGCGGCGGCTGGTTGGCGATGTTCACCTGTCGCAGGGGCGCCGGCCAGGCGCCATTTTCGTCGCTGGCGCTGAGGGAGATGGTGTATCGGCCATCGTCCAGGTAGGTGTGTGTGGCGGAGTTGGCCTGGCCGTCGAGGCTGACGACGGTGCCATCGCCCCAGTTGATGGTCCAGGTGTGGACGGTGTCGTTGCCTGCGTCCGACCACGCCAGATTGAGGGTATAGGGGGTGCCTTCGGTGCCCGAGGGGCTGCCCGTCACGTTCAGGACCGGCGGGACGTTGAGGATCGACAGGTAATGTGAGCCGGCGTTGGCGTGTGTGCCATCCTCATCGACGAGGCTCACGCGGATTTGGATGGCCGCGGGGCCGTCGCGATAGACGTGCGTCTTGACGCCGCCGGAGGCGAAGGTGTCGATGGCGCCATCGCCCCAGTCGACGATCCAGGCGGTGACAGTGTCGGCGCCGCCGTCGCTGATGGCGCCCAGGTTGAGGCTGTAGGCGGAACTTTCGGCCGTGGAGCTGGCCCCGGAAAGGGCGATGGTCGGGCTGACGTTGTCGATGCGCACCGACAGCGGCGGGGCGGTCCAGGAGCCATCCTCGTTGGTGGCCGTGGCGGTGATGCTGTAAAGGCCATCATCGCGGAAGATGTGGCTGACGGAACTCGGATTGCCGCTGATGTTCTGGATGTTGCCATCGCCCCAGTTGATCGTCCAGGCGCTGATGGTGTCGGCGCCGGGGTCGGTGGCCGAGAGGTTCAGCACGTAGGCCGATCCTTCGTTGGCCGAGCCGGCGCCGCTGAGGGCGAGGGTCGGCGGCACGTCCACCACGCTGACGCTGCGGCCGCCGGCCGACGGGTGCGTGCCATCCTCATCGACGAGGCTGACGGAGATGGTGTAGGTGGCGGGGCCGTCGGCGTAGATGTGCGTCTTGGCGCCGCCGCTGGTGTAGGTGTCGGACGAGCCATCGCCCCAGTGGACGATCCATGCGGTGACGGTGTCGGCGCCGCTGTCGGTGATGGCGCCCAGGACCAGGGTATACGGCGAGCCTTCGGTGGCCGCGGAGTCGCCGGAGAGCTGGATGGTCGGCGCGACGTTGAGCACATTGACGGAGACGGGCGTGGCGCGATACGTGCCGCGGTGTGTCGTGGCCGACACCACGATGCTGAAGGCGCCGTTGTCGGCGTAGGTGTGGGTGGCCGATGTGGCCGTGCCCGGCAGCGTCTGCACTGCGCCATCGCCCCAGTTGATGCTCCAGGAGTCCGGCCGGTCGCCGAAGGGCGAGGTGCTGCTGAGATTGAGCGTGTAGATGGACCCCTCGTTGACCGACGTGTTGCCGGTCACACCGAGCACAATGGAGACGTCGTTGACCACCACCGTCTTTTCGGGCGCGCCGAAGGTGCCATCCTCATCGGTGGCGGCGGCCAGGATGGTATAGGTTCCCGGCGTGTTGTAGGTGTGGGCGACGGAGGCGGGATTGCCGTTGACGGTCTGGATGACGCCATCGCCCCACTTGATGGTCCACGATGTGATCGTGTCGGCACCGGGGTCGCTGGAGGAAAGGCTCAAGACGTAGGCCGTGCGCTCGTTGACCGAGCTGGCTCCGCCGATCGAGAGCGTGGGAGCGACGTTGAGGACTGTCACAGTGGTCGAAGGCGCGGCGTAGGTGCCATCCTCATCCGTGGCCGAGAGCGTGATGCTGAACACGCCATCATCGGCGTAGAAGTGGCTGACCGACGAGGGGTTGCCGTTGATGGTCTGGATGCTTCCATCACCCCAGTTGATCGTCCAGGAGCTGATCGTGTCGGTGCCGGGATCGGTGGCGGAGAGGAAGAGCGTCAGTCTGGAGCCTTCTTTGATGGTCCCGCCGCCGCTGACGGAGAGCGTGGGCGGGACGTTGACGACGGCCACCTGTCGCGAATTGGCCAACCAGGTGCCATCCTCGTCGGCGGCGCTGGCCGAAATCGTGTAGCTGCCGTTATCGGCGTACACGTGCGTGACCGACGACGGGTTGCCGTTGATGTTCTGAATGATTCCATCACCCCAGTTGATGGTCCAGGAACTGATCGTGTCCGCACCGGGGTCGACGGCCGAGAGCGTGAGCGTGTACGTCGAGCCCTCGTTCACCGACCCGCTGCCGCCAAGCGTGAGCGTCGGGCCGACGTTGTTGACCGTCACCCACGTGCTCTGGCCCATGTACGTGCCATCCTCATCGGTGGCCGAGGTGGTGATGTTGTAGATGCCATCATCCGCGTAGAGGTGGCTCACCGAGCTGGGGTTGCCGTTGATGGTCTGGATGCTGCCGTCGCCCCAGTTGATGGTCCAGGAGCTGATCGTGTCGGCGCCGGGGTCGGTGGCCGACAGATGCAGCGTCAGGCTGGAGCCTTCGTTGATGGTTCCGCCGCCGCCAGTAACCGTGAGCGTCGGGGGAACGTTGGCCACGTTGACCTGATGCGTGTTGGCCGACCAGGTGCCATCCTCATCCGTGGCGGTGGCCGAAATCGTGTACGTGCCGTTGTCGGCGTAGACGTGGCTGGCGGAGGATGGGTTGCCGTTGATGGTCTGGATGCTGCCGTCGCCCCAGTTGATGGTCCAGGAGCTGATCGCGTCCTGGCCGGGATCGCTGCTGGAAAGCGTGATGGTGTAAGTTGAGCCTTCGTTCACCGAGCCGCTGCTGGCGATGGTGAGCGTGGGCGGGACGTTCAGGATGTTAATTGTGGCCGTCGTGGTGCTTATTTGGCCGCCGGAGTCGGTCACGCGCAGGCTCACGGTGTACGTGGACGGGCCGTCGAGGCCGCCGGCCAGGAACGTGGGCGTTGCCCCGGTCTCATCGCCGCGGGCGGCGCCGGCGCCGGTCTCGCCGAAGACGCCGTCGCCGTCGAGGTCCCAGGCGTAGGTCAGGCCGCTGCCGGTGCTGTCCGAGCCGTTGAGGATGACCGATCCGCCCTCGTTGACGCTGTAAGGCCCGCCGGCGTTGGCCACGGGGGCCGGCGTCCCGGAGGGCAGCGTGCCGGTGATGGTGTACTGGCCGACATCGCCGTAGCTGCCCTGGCTCCTGACGACGAGGTAGTAGGTGCCGCCGGCCAGATTCGTCGTGATCGATTCGCTCAGACTGGAGGTCGATGCCGAGGCCAAGACGGTTCCGCTGGCGTTCTGGATCTCGAGCCTCAGGTCGAGCGTTGGGCCATGCTGTGCGACCGTGGCAGTGAAGGAAACCTGCCCGCCACTGGTGGTGAAGGAGAAGAAGTCGGCGTCGTTGGTGCGCTCGATGATGCCGCTGCCGCTGGCGGCGCTGCCGTTGACGGTCAGCGCGGTGGCGGTGGCGGGGGTTCCGCCGTGGTCGTCGGCGCGATAGCCAAAGCCGTTGGTGGCATTGGAGAGGATGGCCATGTCATCCTGGAAGGTGGAGGAAGAGGTGGTGGTGCCGTACCACCACAATCCGCGAGCGGCGTAGTAGCTGTTGCCCATAATGGGCGCGCGGTTGGCATCGCCCTGGTTATAGGTGGCGATGAGCTGGCCCTGGGCGTTGTAGCTGCTCTGATGCTGGAGGCCGAAGGCGTGGCCGGCTTCATGCGCGGCCGCCTCGGCGGTGTATTTCACGTTGCCGTTGGCGAGATTGTCCTCGAAGACCCAGACGATGTTGGTGCCCCAGCCGGCAAAACTGCCGATCATGGCCACGCCGCCGTAAGTGCCGCCGGTCCAGGCGCCGGCGCCGCCGATCACGACACGCAGGCCCACCTTGTCGGCGAAGCTCGCCGGCTCGACCGTCGTGACGTTGATGTTGAAGGGCGAATACTTCTCGGCCACGCGCGCCCAGATCTGCTGGATGTTGCTCAGCTCGGTGTCGCTGAAGGTGGAGGCGTCGCCATCGGTGTCGTAGGCGGGCGTGGCCGGCACGGCGTAGCCGTCCCAGTTCATGGCCGGGTGCCCATTGAAGTCGAGATAGAGCTGGGCGGTGGCCGAAGGATTGCTGTTGAGGACTGGGACACTGGAAAGCGGCACACCCGCCGCGGAGAACTCGGGGTGCGAAGAATCGTCGGTGGCGGTGAAGTTCAATGCCACGATCTGGGCATTGCCGTCGAGCGATGTGCAGCAGGGACACAGGCCCGGGCCGTGCAGTGGTGTGGCCGGCTGGTCGAAGACCGCCAGCAGGAGCCTGGGCTCGAGACCCAGCAGCTCGAAAGGGGCGGCAGTCGCGCGGTGCCTGCGCGCAGAGTATCTGGGGAAGGGTCGAACGCGGGAGCGGGCGTGCTGTTGGCGCGTGGTCATCGGACGCCTCCGGGAAGCAATCGGCCGCCGACACGGACTGCCGCCGGCGGGCCGCCTCTGGCACTGTCTGTCATCCAATTCGCGGAGGCACGGGGCAATTGAGGGGAGTGCGGCAATCTGTGCCGATGGACGTTCCCCCCAGCGGCAGAGGCGGCACCATCGCGATAACCGGCACAGATTGACGCCGATGAGCCGCCGGGCCGGGGCGCAAATGCGCCAATGACCGCCTCTTGCTCCCCCGCGCCGACCCCGCTACTCTCACCGCCCATGGCTCTGTGGCCCCAGGCAATCCTGTTTGACTTCGACGGCGTGCTCGTGAACAGCGAGCCGTTGCACTTCATGGCCTTCCACGAAGTGCTCAAGGCTGAGAAAATCGAGCTTTCGGAGTCGGAGTATTACCAGGAACTGATCGGCTTCGACGACCGCGGCGCGTTCCAGCACATCTTCCGCAAACATGGCCGGAATCTGGATCCCAAGACCTTCCTTCGCGTGATGACGCGGAAGAAGGAACAGATGATGCAGCAGATTCATAGCCGCCGGTATTCGGCGCTGCCGGGCGTGGAGCAGTTTGTGCGCGGGGTATGGCGGCACTATCCGCTGGCCATTTGCTCGGGCGCGCTGCGGGAAGAAATCGAAACGATGCTCGAAGGCATCAGCCTGCGCGACTGTTTCAAGGTCATCGTCGCGGCCGAGGATGTCTCCCTGGGCAAGCCCGACCCGCAGGGGTATCTGATGACAGTGAAGGCGCTTTCGGAGAAGACAAAGAAGGACCTTAAGCCCTCGGACTGCCTGGTTGTGGAGGATGCCGGCAACGTGATCCGATCCGTCCGCGAGGCTGGCTTCGCCACGCTGGCGGTGACCACGACGCACTCCGCCGAGAAGCTGGCCGATGCCAACTGGGTTGTCGGCAGCCTGGATCCGGATGAGGTCCAGAAAGTGCTGCCCGGTCTGCGGATGACGCGGTGATGATGCGGAGACGTTCATGAGGCTGCTGGTGCTTGCGGTAGTGCTGCTTGTGGTGGCGGGACTGGGCGTGCGCCTGACCGCCGGGCCGTCGGCCGCCACGATCCCCGCCCTGGCGCCGGCCCACGGTTCAGGCGGAATGCAGCCGCCGCTGCCGACGCAGGCGCCTTGGGCCGCAGGAGTGGTCCTGGCCATCGGCGCGCTGTTCGTGGTGGCGCTGCTGGCGGGATTGCTCGTGCGGGCCTGCATGCCAGAGTCGCCTCAGGCCGCGGCGAACGTTCACAACGGCGCTCACGGCGGCGCGCATGAGGCACGGCATTGACTATAATCAGGAATTAGAGCTGAAAATGACGATCCGCCTGAATGGTGAAGAGCGCGAAGTGGCCGACAACGCCACCGTGGAAGCGATCCTCGAGCAGATGCGGCTTTCGCCGCAGCGCGTGGCCGTGGAGCTCAACCGCCGTCTGCTCAGGACCGAGAACTACAATCAGGTGCTTCGGCCGGGCGATCAGCTTGAGATTGTGACTTTCGTTGGCGGGGGCTGAGGCGTTGACAGACATGAAACCATTGCGTATTGCCAGTTTCGAGCTTTCCAGCCGCTTGTTCGTGGGCACCGGCAAGTACCAGTCGTACGAGATCATGCGCGAAGCGCTGGAGGCCAGCGGGTGCCAGGTGGTGACAGTGGCCGTGCGCCGCGAACGGCTGTTCGACCAGTCCGGCCGCAGCCTGCTGGATTTCATCGATCTGAGCAAATACATCATTCTTCCAAACACGGCCGGTTGCTTCAGCGCCGAGGATGCCGTGCGCGTGGCGCTGCTGGGACGGGATCTTTTGGAAAAGCAAAAGAACCCCGGCGCGGGATGGGTGAAGCTGGAAGTGCTCGGCGACAAAAAAACCCTCCTGCCCGATCCCGTCGGCACCATTGAGGCGACGAAGCAGCTCGTCAAACAGGGGTTCACGGTCTTGGCCTACACCAGCGACGACCCGCGCTCGGCCGTGCGCATCAAGGAGGCCGGGGCTGCTTCGGTGATGCCGGCCGGCAGTCCCATCGGCTCGGGGCAGGGTGTGCTGAATCCGCTGAACATCTCGCTGTGTCTGGAGCTGCTTAAGGAGGGTGATGCGGCCTATCCGGTGATCGTGGACGCGGGCGTGGGAACGGCCAGCGACGTGACGGTCGCCATGGAACTGGGCGCCGACGGCGTGCTGCTCAACACGGGCATCGCCCACGCGAAGGACCCGGTGAAGATGGCCCGCGCCATGCGCCACGCGCTTGAAGCCGGCCGCCTGGCCTACGAGTCGGGGCGCATCCCGAAGAAGCGCTACGCGACAGCGTCGAGCCCGTTTGAGGGCGTGGTGGGATACATTCCGGGGGAGTAGGCTCAGCCCATGCCTGCGTTGAGCCGTCGTGGTTTCGGTAATCCGATTCACCCGCTCACCGCCGCCCCGGCAGCCGTGGCCAGTGGGCAAGCTTTTCAAGCAGGGGACCCTCGATGGGGCGGGTGGTCAGGCGACCGTCGGACTCCAGCAGCGCCTCTACAGTGCCCCGCTGACCGTTGAGGTCGTAGTCGAAGGTGAAGCGGGCCGGGTCGTGCGGGTCGGGCTGAGCGGCGTAGATGATCAGGCGGTCGTCGCTGCTCAGCGCAAACGCCTCATGACGCAGACTGAAGCTCACCCCCGGCCGTTGCCAGCGCGAGCCGGGTGCGTACACGCGCCATTCCAGACCCACCGACCGCGCCGGCCGCTTGCTCCACTCGGCCACCCCGTCGAAGGTCAGATGGACCGCAACGATGCGCGGCGCGGATGCTTCCGCCTGCCGCTGGTGCAGGAAGAGCACCACGTTGGCTCCGCTGCGGGCGCTGTAGAAATCCGGGCCGCTGCGTGCGAGGCACACGCCGGGTCCCTGCTGGAAGACCAGCGTGCCCTCGGGCACCCGGTGGTTCATGCAGCGCCGCTGCCATCGCCATTCGCCGGCCGCGCGCAACAGGGTCGGCGCCAGCGCTGCCAGCAGGACCAGCGGCAGCGCGATGGTCGCCATGGTTACGATGCGCCGAAGGCGCCGCCGTCTGCGCGCGGGCGGGGTGGCTGCGTAGTCGATCCTGCGGATTCGGCTCAGACGCATGATTGGCTGGCGGTCGCCCGCAATTGTCGCCACCATCGCCCCGCTCCGCCAGCGGGGATGGTCGGTGGGGGGCCGCCGAGTCTCCCACCGTCGCTATCCCGTGGCGCAGGCGACCATCACCATCAGCTCTGTCCGCCCTTGCGGCCGATCCTGGCCATGTGCCTGCGGTCCTGGCTGACCGAGGCGCCCCCTTTTCGTCCGATGGCGGCCATGTGCTGGCGGTCTTGACTGACGCGGGCTCCGCCCTTGCGTCCGATGGCGGCCATGTGCTGGCGGTCTTGACTGACGCGGGCTCCGCCCTTGCGTCCGATGGCGGCCATGTAGTCGCGATTGGACGCGACGGCCGCGCCGCCCTTGGCGGCGATCTTGCGTTGTTTTTCCAGCTCCATGGACGCAAAGCCGCGACCTTTGGACGCGGCTGGTTCGGCCGCGTCCGAGCGGGTGCCTGGCTCGGTAGGGAGCTTTGGCTGCAGTTGCTGGTTGTCCTGATCCGCGGTCATGTGCTGGTTGTGCATAGGCGACTCCTTTCGTCTGCCCGGCACCTGATTAGTAGGTCGTTCGAGCCGTTCAGACAAGGCCACCGGGGCCAGGGACATGTTCGCCGCGGAGCTGCGGCTTGTGCCCGACTCGCTGTGCTTGGGCAAGCCGTTTCGATCGGCACCTGCGAAGGCCCGGCTGGAGCCTCGCCTCCCAGGTGGACAGTCGGCGCAGGGCTCCGTAGCGTATCACCCCATGAGCAACCGGCGGGAGACAACGGCGATCATCGAGCCGCTGGAGACACGAGAGCTTCTCTCCGCCTTCACGGCCGAGGTGAGCATTCCGGCGACAGCCTCAGCGGCGGTGTCGGCGCCGATTTGGGGCAACGTCAAACACAACGGCCAAAGCGTTCGCGTCGGCCTGCTCTTTGCCGATGGCGCGCAGCGCACGATCAGCCCGCGACGGCCGACCTGGATCGTCATTCACGGGTGGAGGAGTTCGCCGGAAGGCGGGGCGATACCGCAACTGTCCAGCGCCATCGACGGGATCGCCCCGCGCGATCAGGTGCTGGTGCTGGACTGGAGCCAGGCCGCCAACGCGGGCCTTTTCGATGCATTTGGCTGGGTCCGACACATGGGGCGGTTCCTCGCGGGCAAGCTGCAGGCGATGGGCCTGAGCGGATCCCGCATCAACCTCATCGGCCACAGCATGGGGGGCTTCATGGCGGGCTTGGTGGCCGAGGCGTTTCCCGGAGGTGTCAACCGCATCGTGGTGCTGGATCCGGCGGTCGATTTCGTCAGCACGGTGGACTACGCGGCGCATTCGCGTTTCTCGGTGGCGCTGATCGGCAGCTCGCTGGCCACCCAGGCCGCGGCACGCTCCGCAGACGCGGCCATCCGCGTGAAGGCAGGGGACTTCTCATCCATCGCGGCCCACACGAACGTGGTAAGCTTGTACGCATCCATGGTGACGGCGGCCCAGGGCGCCCAGGCCGATCCAATCAGCGCCATGTTTGCGCGCGGCGCACCGACGCCGGCGATGGCGGCGCAGTGGCGGGCCAACGCGTTTGCCGGAGGCTTCGAGGCGGTCATTGCCGGGCGATACGTGGAGGGGCAATGGCGTGCGGCGGCGCTGACGTACCGGCGAGCCGACAATGGCGTGCGGGTCGTGGTGGAGGCCGGGTAGGTTCGTGGGCGCCTGATGCTGACATTGCCCGCAGCCAAAGTCCGAATGACGAAACCCGAATCCCGAATCAATGACGAATGACGAATGAATGACCGAAGCCCGAATTATGCCTTTGGTTGCGGCTGAGCGAAACGAGGCAACGACGGGCAATTGTGATTTGTAACTCGGCGTCCTTGGCGCCTCTGCGGTTGACCCCGGATGCGCAACATCGCCCGGCTATCGCTCTGGGCGGAACGGAACAATCGACAGCTCGCCCGCCGACGAGATGCGAATAGTGAGGGCGCCGCTTCGGCCCGTCCGGTAGAGGGGATACGCCCGCGCCTCATCGTCGAACTGGCGCTGGCGGCCGGTGAGCCTTCGGCCGCTGGAGCAGACGATGGCGGCGGGGTTGACGGCGCGGATGAAATCGGCGGTGGAGGACTCGGCGCTGCCGTGGTGGGGGGCGATCAGCACGTCGGCGCCCGGAGCCTGGGGCGATGCGGCCAGAGTGCTCTGCGGAGCCCGTTCGATGTCGCCGGCCAGCAGGATGCCGCGGCCGGCGTAAGAGAGCCGCAGCACGAGAGAGGAGTTGTTCGGATCGAGCCGGCTGGCGGGCGGAGGCCAGAGGACATCGACGGTTGTGCGCTCGTCAAGGATGATGCGCTGGCCGGCCGCCAGCTCGATCACGGCGCATCCCGCTGCGCGGGCGGCGTCGAGCAGCGAGCGCGCCGCCGCGTTGCCCACGGCGTGATCGGCGAAACGGTCGTTGACGTAGATCGGCCCCGGGCCGTATCGCCGCAGCGTCTGGGGAACGGCGCTGAAGTGATCGTAGTTCGCGTGGCTGAGGAAGATGGCGTCGACGCGGCCGATGCGGCGATGGCGCAGGTATGGCTCGAGCACCAGGCGAAAAGGATCGTCAATGCCGGCCGAACCCGCGTCGAACAGGACCGTCTTTCCTGAAGGCAGCTCGGCGACGGCGCACTGGCCGGCGTCGACGGCCAGGATCGCCAGCCGCAGCTCGCCGCGCGAGCCGGCGGTCCATGGGGCCATCGCCACCGGCAGCATGAGCATGGGCAGGCTCAGCGCCGGCGCCCAGCGGAGGGCGCGGTGAAGGGCGGGCCGCCGCCGGCTCAGCAGCGGCAGCATCAGCGCGCCGTAAAACAGCAGCAACAACACGACGGGGGGCCGCGGCAGAACCAGGTCGTTGCCCGGCAGCTCGGCCAGCCACTGCGCGCCGCCGCGCATCCACCCCACCGGGACGGCGGCGATGGCGGCCATGGCCGGCGCCGTGAACGGGGCCACGAGTGTGAGCAGAAGCTTGAGCAGGCCGCAGAACAGCGCGAGAAAGACCGGGACCGCCAGCAGAAGGCTCGCGGGGATGCCCCAGGGGTTGAGCTGGTTGAAGTGCCATGCGATCAGCGGGGCGGAGACGGTCCATGCGACCAGCCCGGCGACGGCCGCCTCGACGCCGACCCTTCCCACGGCGCGCATGAGCAGCGTCGATGCCGGCGGCTTGCGGATGCGCTCGGCGATCAGTCTGTCGCGGTCGCGGAACGACGCCAGCAGGTTCAGGCACGGCCGCGTGAACAGCATCAGCCCCAGGACGGTGCCGAAGGAAAGCTGAAAGCCGGCGTTGTAGAGGTCCAGCGGGTGATACACGAGCATGGCCAGGACAGAGAGGCCCAGGAGCTGGATGCCATCGAGCGACCTGCGCGAGAGCAGGCCGATGACAAACGCCACGCACAAGAGCACCGAGCGCACGACGGGCGGCGATGGCAGTGCCACCAGGCCGTAGAGGATCACACAGCTCAGCCCGATCCACGCGGACAGGCGCGGCGCCAGCATAAGGACGCGACACAGACCGTAGACCAGAGCGCCGAGGATGGCGATGTGCATGCCCGAGATGGCCAGGTGGTGGCTGGTGCCGGTCTTGACGAAATCGCTCTGTATGTCGCGAAGCTGCGGGTCCCAGTCGCCCAGCACCAGTGCCCGCAGCAGGGCGTGATCGATGGACTGTGCCGGGGTGAAGCCGCGCGCCAGCGCATCCCGCGCCGTCTGCCGCATGCGCTGGAGGGGTGTGGGGCCTGGCGAGGAGAGGATTTGAACGTTGGCCGCGTGCGCGATCTGGACCGAGGCGAGGATGCGCTGCTGGCGATAGTAGCCGGCCCAGTCGAACTGGCCGGGGTTCATGGCCGGCGCCGGCCGCTGAAGCATGCCGAGCACGCGGATGGTCTGATTGGCGGCCAGGGTATCGAGCGGCTCACTGAGCTGGACGAGCACAACGCCCGATGACCTCGTCCAGCCGCGGGTCATGAGCGCGCGTACGACGGCGGCCTGGGCGACCTGGCGCGGCGGCAGCTCGCGCCCCCCGCGGGCGGCGGCGCCGAGGAGGCGCGGCGGCTGTATCAAACGAAGCTCCAGTTGGGCGAGGCGCGGCTCGTCGGTCGTGAAATGCGCGATGTGGCTGGTCGGGTAGAAGAAGAACTGAATCTGTGCGCCCATGGCGCCAAGGAGAAACAGAGCCAGGGCCAGCAGGGCGTGAACCAGTGCCGCCGACCAGGACGGGGGCGTGGCCGCCGCGGTGGTGCAGGCGAAAGGGGGCCGGCGATAGTGGAGCAGCGCAGCGCCCGCCAGTGCGGCGGTCACGACGATGAGCAGCGTGAAAGGACGGGGCGGCAACGCGCGATGGGCGAGGATGCCGGCGATGAAGATGGCCGCCGCCGAGGCCAGCGGCCGGCGCACGACCGCATCCTGCAGTCCCGCCGCACCTGTCGGCGTGGAATTGGCAGCCGAAGGCCCCATCGAGACGGCAGGATACCGTGCGAGGCGACGCTACGAAAGGGCCGGGATTGGCAGAGGTTGGAAGGCACGAAGGGCAGCAGAGCGACGAAGCGACCTAGTGCCGTTTCCAGTTCATGACTTTCGCGCTCCGGTCGGCGTCGATTAGCCCTTGGCGCCGCAGGCAATTACGGCGCAAATGACTCCACAACGGTCGGCCCAGGCGGCCGTTGACGTTGTGG
>Ga0308417_1001325_pt1 | contig 17094 bp, 13 predicted proteins | sample HotsprSampleOS65_FD_203528 | JGI IMG/M metagenome (GOLD analysis project Ga0308417, IMG submission 203528) | Hot spring phototrophic mat microbial communities from Octopus Spring, Yellowstone National Park, Wyoming, United States - 20090730_OS65 ... | reverse complement strand
GGCGGTTTGGACCCACACCACGCGATAGCCGTGCCGCTCCAGCAGCGGGCCGACGGAGTCGCCAAGGCCACCCTGGACCAGGAGTATCTTGATCGCTGCTGCTCTCATCGTCGCCGTTCGGTCGGCTTGGCGCCTCCTCGCCAAGGCCGTTTGAATCACAGGTTCGCAGATGCAGTATTGTGGCGCAACCCCGATGCGCGAATGCTTGGGCTGAGCTTACCGCGAGGTAATCGGGATTATATATCCGCGCGTGAGATGGAAGTGTTTAGGGGTGCATTCACAGCCAGGGTGATTCTCACGCGGAGACGCGGAGAACGCGAAGAGCTATAGAAAGCATAGCATCCACGATAACGCTATCCTAGCCCCATGCTTGGGTTCTGCCCGCGGCTGCGCGCTCTCGATTCCCCTGGCGACAGCGCTTTCGCCATGGCCTCATCCCAGCCGGCCAGTCCGCCATCCCTGGCTAAGGCGACGCCGAACTCACCAGACAAGGTCATTGCGCCTTGGGTAAGCCGCTCGCCAGCCGCGACCGGCACGACCAGCAGCCCGGCCTGACGCAACAAGGCCGCGCGCTCCGCCGCGCGCGCTACGTCGTTCCGGTCAATTACGCTGGAGACCTCAACCACCAGCCACAGCTCGCCCTCGCCCTGCGGCGACAGCAGCCCGCCGCGCACGATCAAATCCGCAGCGACGATCTGGCGGATCTCCCCCTCGTCTAGGCGACCCCTGAGCAGCTCCCAGACGTCGCCGCCGTCCACCACCCGTAGCCAGCGCAGTCGACTGCCGAAAATCGCGCCGACTTTGTTGCGATACCGAATCTCCAGCAGCTCGCCGCGAATCTCCGCAAATCGGTCTTCGTTGCGCTACTGCGCTTCCTCAAAGCGCAAGGTCAATTGTCGAATCGCCTCGGCCAGCTCGGTGAAGCGCGCGTCTGTTTGGCGGCGGAACTCAGCCAGTTGCTTCTCGGTGCGTCGTTGCGCCTCATTCCAGCACTTCGGCCAGCACCGGCCTGCTGCGCGCGCTGCTGTAGCTCAGGCCAGCCGCTCTGACTGTCTGGTTGCTATCCTTTAGCGCTCGCTACGCTGGTGTTTGTCAAGCCATCTTTCTCGACGTATCAATAGCGGCCCACAACAGTGTTAACCGCAAACTTTCTCAGTGGTGGTCTACTTGCTGCCTATAGGCCTAGACGAGGTGCTAACAGCACTCGATAGTGGCTCAGAAGAAGCGCCTAGAACATCGGGAGGGACGGACGTTGCCTGACGGCGAACGCGGTATAGGATCTCTTCCAGAAGCCGGCGGTTCTCGCACACGCGGTCAGCAATGATGCCGGTGATGAGTAGCAATAGGCCGAGCGCCAGCGATATTGAGCCAACAATGAGGGATTGCACATTTCCTGGTAGTTGCCAGCCCTGTTCGGCAAAGCGCAGCAGTAGCCGCGTCAGTAAGCCGACGCCAGTCAGCAGGAAAGGCGTAGCCAACGCCCCAAACATCTTAATAGGCTCGTAGGCAACATAGGTGCGCAACAGGATCAACGCTTGCTGGCTAATGAAATGCAGCATGCCACGATGGAGGCGGGACGGGCGTGGAGTGTGGCGCGCATTGATCGGCACGCTAGCAACGACCAGCCCTAGCTTGCCAGACTGAATCAGCGTCTGCACAGTGTACGAGAACTGGCTAGTAACAAAGAGCCGCAGCGCTGCTTCGCGGGAATAGGCACGAAAGCCGGATACTGCGTCTGAGACAGAAATGCCTGATGCCTGTTGAACGATCCAACTACCCAGCCTCTGTAGCATACGTTTGGCTGGCGAGAAGTGTTCCAGATTACTCACCTGTCGATCGCCGATTACGACATCGGCTTGTCCGCGCAGAATGGGCGCAATTAAGGCAGGGATGTCCTCACCCCGATACTGGCCGTCGGCATCAATGTTGACGATGATGTCTGCGCCACGCTCCAGACAGGCGTCTAGTCCATCCTGAAACGAGCGCGCTAAACCCTTTTTGCTCGCATGCCGCACAATGCAATTAGCATTGGCTTCAATCGCCTTCTCAACTGTGCGGTCGGTCGAGCCATCGTCAACAACGATCACGGACACTGATTGCAGGCCAGGAATCGTACGCGGGATAGAGCGAATCACCTGACCGATAGTCTCTTCCTCGTTCAGGGCGCAGATTTGCACAAACAACCTGGGCAGTCTAAGCGGGGAGGTATTTGGCCTTGCGTCCATGGCTGCTGGCTATTATTGCCGGTTGAAGTATGGCGATAGGTAACGCGCGCACGTTGCGCCTTCAGTGTCAGCCAAAATACCTCACACCAACGATATGAAGACGCAGCACTGTTTCATAGGCTGGTCATTGGTTACTGAGTGCATGGCTGAGGCAAGCTAGAAACTGGTTAACTGAGTGCCAAACACCTTTCGGTTCTGCTCGGATAGGTATGACAGCAAGTGAACTATCGTCGTAGCCGCCGCCCAGTGGCACATGGCAAGTCTTCGATTGGGGCAGAGCTGTGTTGCTTGGTGTCTCAGCTGCGCGTCAGGCGCGCAGGCTTGTCAAGTGCACTACCAGTTTGCAGCGGGCAGTTCTTCGTGCACTGCTGGAACGCACGCCAGATGTCTCGGCAGTGCTACCCGAAATGCCGCATTTAAGAACTCCCCACTCCCAAGGGTGTGCAAGGCAGATGTATAATCGTGAGGTTAGCTGCTAGCTGTTTGGATATCTAACTTCCTGCTGGCTCAACGCATCCCCATGCTATGCATCTGAATTACATCAAGGCTCATAAGAGAAATGTCCACGGTTTTGTGTCTCCCGACTCTGTCGCTTTCTTCTCGCTACGCCCTAGCGGGGCTATTGTCACTTGTGCTCAGTGCCTGTGCGTTGACTGACGAGGGACAACTGGCACGCTCTGATGACCACACTATCCTGCTCCATCCTGGGCAGACTGTTGGACAAACCTTTGTCCCGCTGCATAGCGGTCTCAATGGCATCAAAGTTTGGATCGACACCCGGGGCGGTGCCCGAGGGACACTATCCTTGCGTCTACGATCCGACCCGGAGTCATCTGAGGATTTGGTTGTGTCAAAAGTGCTTATCAATGAGTACAGCGAATCCAGGCTGTATAGTTTTGTATTTCCTAAAGTTGATGTGCATTCAAGAAATGGCTATCGCTATTTCTTCTTATCCTGGGATGGCCAAAAGCCGCTAGCTATCGGGGCTGCGCCAGGTGACCGCTACTTGAACGGGGCGGCATACGTTGATCATCGACCGTTGCCCTCGCACCAGCTAGCGTTTCACTTAACCTACGATTGGCTTGCTGCGGGGGTGGGCTTGTTCAGGGCGTCTTTGAAGGGAGCTGCTATTGTGGCGATTTCAGCAATATTGTATTTGCTGCCTGGGTATGCTATCTTGGCGTGGACCTATCGCGGCGATCTATTTTGGCCAGCTCGCATGGGATTAGCCGCTGGGTTGAGTACAGCCATATATCCGATCATCCTCTTATGGGCGTCGCTGTTTGGCCTGAGACTAGGTTCCCAAGCAGTCTTCTTAATGGTAGGGCTAGCTGCAGCAATGCTTGCGGGGCGCTATTACCGATGGCGTCCCCGATTCAATCCAAAAGCTTTGGTTAGATCTAATAACTTTTGGCCCGATCTCGTGTTTATATTTTCGCTAACCCTTATCGTTATAAATAGATTATCGGTAATATACGCATTGCCGGCTCCGATGTGGGGTGACTCTTATCAGCATTCTGTTATAACTCAACTAATATTAGATAACGGAGGTCTATTCAATTCGTGGCAACCCTATACTCCATATAATAGTTTCACAGTACATTTTGGTTTTTCGGCTATATCTGCTTTGCTTGGGTGGGCGCTGGGTAACCATGATGGTATGACCGCCACTATGCTAGCAGGGCAGGTGATGAACGGGCTAGCAGTAGTGGCGCTCTATCCCCTTGCTACTGTGTTGTTCCCACACAGGTCACCTTGGGTTGGGACGATCGCCGTGCTGATCAGCGGGCTGATTTTGCCGATCCCGACATACTACACAAACTGGGGGCGTTATGCGCAGTTGAGTAGCCAGGTGGTTCTACCAGTGGTGCTTACATTCATGACGCTGGCTCTTACTCCAAGCAAGTCTATCACACCTATCTTGCGCCTAGCCCTCCCAACTGGCCTTTGCATAGGTGGAGCGCTATTGCACTATTATAGAGCGCCTCTTTATTTTATAGCATTTATTATATCAATTCTCATTATTGAACTTGTAAAAAGCAAAAGAATTGAACACTTTGCAAACTATTCTATTTTTATATTTTTAAGCGTATTAATAAGTATTGCGATTATATCTCCAAAAGCTTTTAGTACATTTGACTCATCATTGTTTCAAAGTTCGCAAATGGTAATAGATTTTGATTACAATCTGCTATTACAAAGTGTAATAGATGATTATAGAGTCTGGTTTTATACCGCGGGGTTTATTCCTACGCCGGTCATCTTTTTAACTTTGATATCTTTAATTTTAGCTATATTTCGGAAGGAAAGTCGTTTATTTATAGTTGTGCTTTGGATAGTTTTCTTGTTCATTGGACCTTCACTGAGGCTTATCAGACTTCCTGCGACTAACTTGCTACAAAGCTTTGCTACTATTATAGCGCTGTATATTCAATGTAGTTTTATGGTTGCTTGGTTGATTGAGATATTTATAACAAAACTAAATAGTTTTATTTCATCTCTTATTTTAGTGCTTATATCTATATTTGGATTTATTAATCAGTTTACATTTATCAATGTGTATAATCATGCTTTGATTACTTATCCTGATCTACATGCTATGAATTGGTTAAAAAACAATACATCTAAAAACTCATTATTTCTTATACAGGGATACACTATATACAAAGGACGATCTATTGTTGGTTCAGATGCTGGCTGGTGGCTTCCCTTACTCGCTCGACGAAGCAATACGATACCCCCACAGTATGCCATTCTTAATGAAAAACCAGACGAGCATAACTATTCGGCAAAGCTAGTAGAGTTGATAGCGTTGCTGGAGAAACACTCGTTGGATAGCCCTGAAGCCCGTCGGGCAATCTGCGCGATGGGTGTAACCCATCTCTTCTCCGGACAGCGTCAAGGGCTTGTTGGAGCAGATGTTAGGCAGCTCTTCTCGCCCAGCTTGCTACAGCAAACAGAGGGCTTAGTGCCGATTTATCAGCGGGATCGAGTTATAGTGGCATCTCTCGACAATAGCTTTTGCTATCCATAAACCTTATATGCTTATAAGATGGCTGTTTTTCCTTATCTTTGGTTTTGCAGTTTTATCTTTTAATAATATAGTATTTAATTCAAATGGTTTTATTGTCGAGAATATACTTTACTCAGCGATAATCTTAAGTATCTTTATTGCCTTTGTAGAAATATTAAAAAGTATAAGAGAGAAATATATTTTTATAGTTTATATCTCTGTGTTACTAAAAACAACCGCATTGATTTTGTTTAGTGTAGATACTAATGATGACTTAGTGGCCATACTGGTGTTTACCTTGGTATTTTCTATATCTTCATTTATATCAATTAAATTAAATAGTATATTCGCTTATATACTTTACTTTGTTTTCATTTTAATAGTTATTTTCAGTATTATCAATCTAGAAAGTCATTTTGCTGAAGAAGAATTTCTAACTCTTGCTCAAGGAATGATAGTGAGCTGTGTTTGGTTAGGATTATCAGTAGTTTATAGTGTGATATTAAAGATACAAAATCCAAAAGGTATAGAAACACTAGAAAATAAATCATACTATATAATTTTATCTTTTATTGTTATTGCTTTTTTAACTATAATAGTTGCAATAAGGTATCAAAAAAGCTTTACTCAGAAGCATAATTTAAATAAATTTTCTTTGAGCTATAATAAACCTTTTATATGTGAGTATAACAGTGATAATTCAGGATATGACGAAAAAGTTGATTCCTTCATAGTATTTAATAGAATAGTAAATTTAATCCTTGACAATAAAAATAAGAGCGTGCCAGAATATGGTATGCTGGCCCTGAGCACAGGGGATGTGCACTGGGCAAATAGCTTTCGGGCGGCTCTTCTATCAGAGGCGCGCGATAGCTTATATACCAGTTCATATGGCAGTGTTAAGTTTCATCAATATTTCGCTGCACTAAGAGTATATTATTATTTAAAGGTAAATGAGCGATTCGTAGATTTATTTAATGAAGATGATAAAAAAATAATTGCTGATTGGTTTAATAAAATTAACACACGCGCGCAAACCGTAGACTGGGTGGATTGGCTATATGCAATCCCCATGGGGAGTTGGCCACAAGGGCCATATCACAATCAAGAGGTAGGTGCTGGGTTGCTAGCTTTGTTGGAGAAGAGCAACCTGGTAAATCCCGCACTCTCTAAGGCCAACCACGCTTACCTGCGCGATAACCTCGCAGGGTGGTCAGGCGGCTTTCGCGTAACAGACGACACGCTGATCTATCAGCGAGAGTGGATAACCAATGCTTTATTTCAGGATATGTATAAACCTTCATCTTCATTTCAAAACAAAGCTCTCTCTTTTGAATGGCTGAAATTGCAAAGTCTGCCAAATGGTGATGTGATAAGCTATAACTTGCCGCGAGAATATCGTTTTTCCCTAGCACCTCTGTTTTACCTTGGTGCTCAACTTACAAGTGACGAGACGCTTATTTGGCTTGCTGATAGGTCTGCTCGCCTAGCAGCGCAGCAAGGGATTCCGGTATTTGCTCAACCTGGGGCAGAACGTTCACCCTCAACGCGGTTGAAGGCTCGCGCCCCGCAAAGTGGGTCTTGTCTTTTGTTCGGGGATGCTGGGTTGCCTGGTCAGCGCGTCGCTCTAATGCCAGATAAAATTGTGCTGCGGGATGGCTGGGCCGAGGATGACGTGGTTGCGCTGGTCAATCTGCGTTTTGCCGGCTGGCATCGCTATAAGGCTACTGGCGCAGTTGTAGGGATCTTCCATCGGAACCTTCTGGTGGCGGATCGCTTGGATTCGGCGCAGCAATGGGCGATTTTGCCGGCTGGTCGCTCACTCGTGCGAGACAAGCGCATCCCTCGTGAAGCAGTTAACGGCCTGACCATCTCTGACCGCGGGATGACCAGGCTGGTCAAGGCGTTCACTGGACTTGGTAGCTTGTGGTCTCAGGATCCTCCTCAGTATGCTGAGGTGTATCATCTAGATTTCGGGACGGAGCGTGACTCTGTAAAGCTGCGCATGCCTTGGGACGGTACAATCTGGGAGAGAGAGATATCGCTTGATCACAGGCGTCGTGAGCTAACAGTTATTGACCGGGTGGACTCGCCGTGGAAGCGCCCATTTCTGCTCAACTGGCATATTGTGAATGCGAAAATATTAAAAAGTTACAATAATAGACTGATTGTGAATGATTGTGTATCTATAGATATAAATCAGCATCCTAAAGATCATAGCTTAAGGCTAGAAAAGCAGCTCCATGGTAGTGATGTAACTATATCGCTGAGTAGCAACTCTGATTACTTAGTGATTACTAAATTTAGCTTTAGTTGTAATAAATGAAGATAATATTTACCTCTGGTCGAGAGACTGACTATACTAGAAATATAGTCTTATTAAAAGCTATTAAAACATTTTCTAATATTTATGTAGTGCAAAATACAAGAAACAAGATAAGCTACAATACTATTAAAAGTTCATATAAAGCTTATAGAATTTTTAAAAAAGATAAGAGTTATATAATATGGGCAGGGTTTCTTGGACAAGGGATAGCGCTCGCGCTCGCTGCTACCGAAGCGAGCCCGATCGTGCTTGATGCGCTTGTTTCTCTACACGAAACTTTGTGCGAGGATAGGCGCGTCTTAGCAAGCAATTCGCTGATCGGACGATGCATTTATTTGTTAGAAAAACTAAGCATGATAAGATCCGATCTGATTATTACTGACACATTAAGCAATTCAAATTTTTTATCTAAAAAGTTTTCTATAAATATTAAAAAGTTTAAAAACATATATGTAAGCTGCGACGAGGATATTTTTAAGCCGATTCAAGTCAATCGATATAAAGACAGAATAGAAGTATTTACTTATAACTCTTTTCTTAAGCTACACGGTAATGATGTTATACTTAAGGCTGCTAAAAAACTATCTAATTGTAAAGGAATAAAAATTGTGCTTGGCGGTGATGGAATAGATCTTGACAGAATGATAAAGCAAGCTAGATATTATAATTTAAATAATTTGGAATTTATCGGTTGGATACCTATGAAAGATTTACCTTACTGGATTGCACGTGCTGATATATGCTTAGGAGGACACTTTTCGAATTCTAGGAAAGCATCGGCTGCTATTTCAACTAAAACTTTTCAGTTTATTGCTATGAATAGACCTGTGATACTAGGTTATGGTGAGGGCAATAAAGAGTTATTCACTCATGATGTCAATGCTTATTTCGTGCCGATGGGAGACAGTGAGGCATTGGCCGAGGCGATCAGGACGCTGGCCGACGATCCAGCGCGTCGCGCGCGCATTGCCGAAAGTGGACGCGAATTGTTTGAGCGACAATTGACTAGGAAGGTGCTTGCGGAAGAGTTGAGAAAGTGGTTGACAGAGTTGCAGCAATGAAAATATGCTTAGTAACCTTGGGGTTTGCGCCCTATCGAGCCTCTGGTCTCAGCGTGTACGGCGAACAAGTGGCCATCGGGTTAGCTCATCGAGGGCATTCGGTAACCGTCTTGGCTGGCCAGCGCGGTCATCCGCAAGCGAATGATGGCGTCGCACTGCCTAGTAACTTGAGCATAGAGTTTCTGCCGGTTGGCCGCTTGGACTGGATTGGACTCGGCTGGCAGGCAGCCAAAAGATTGAAGAAGCAAAAATTCGACATAGTTCACTTTTTAGATTTGCATTTTGCTTATAAATTTAACTCTAGCTTTATAGCGTCTGTATTCCAACTTTTCGAACAAAGAATGACTGGTCGCCGAGGTAAACCTTACTACACTTTCAGGTATGAAGCTTTTCTGAAAATAGCTTATTATAAGATAATTGGTTTGAGTGCAGAGAGGTTAAGCGCGATAAACGCAAAGAAAATTGCAGCTTCGAGTTGGACTACTTTCAGAGAGTTCATGGTTAACTACAAAAATTTGTCTAATAAACTAACAATGATTTATCCAGGGATCGATGTGAGATCTTATCAGTTGCGCGTGTCGCGCGCAGATGCCCGTCAGCGGCTTGGGCTTGACCCGAGTTGGTTTGTGCTCTTGTTTGTCGGGTTCGGAGGGCCGCGAAAGGGACTGGAGATTGTACCTGCAGTGATGCACAGAATGCCAAAGTCGGTTCACTTTTTTGCGATAGGCCGCTGGAACGAGCATTATATGCGAAAATTTCTGAATAATCTGGAGACGTCGATAAGAGATCGCGTTCACCTTCTTGGTTATGTTGATGAAGTTAAGAAACGTTTATTTTATATAGCTTCAGATGTTTTTATATTCCCAACTTGGCTAGAGGGGTTCGGTCTGCCGCTAGCCGAGGCTATGGCTGCCGGTTTGCCAATCGTCACCACGGCTAATGGGGCAGCGGCTGAGGTGGTGAGTTCGTTCGGGGCGCTGGCTAAGCCAGGATGTGTCGAGGATTACTGCACAGCGATACAGAATCTGCTGAGTTCTCCAGATCAAAGGAATTATATCTCTGAAAGGTCTCGCCAAAGAGCGGTTCAAGTTTTTGATCGCGACCTTATGGCTTCTAATCTTGAAGCTCTTTATTTGAATTGACCATGACAAGTATATATCCATGCTGGGTGGTTATTCCTAACTGGAATCTAAAAGATTATTTGATTAACTGCATATCTTCAGTTCTTAAAATGAACACAAAAGGGGAATTACAAATAGTAGTTGTAGATAACGGTTCGACTGATGGTTCTCTTTCTGTACTTGACGGATTTGAAGGTGTAAACAAGATGAGTTTGGATAGAAACTACGGATTCTCTTATGCTGCTAACAAAGGCATACAAAAAGCTTTAGACGCTGGGGCTAGATCTGTATTTTTGCTCAATAATGATACTATAGTTGATTCAGATATACTATTGCATTTTGAGGACGCTTTTTTGCAGACTAAAGTTTTTAATAGTGGTATATTTGCTCCAGTAATATATTATGATCAGGATTACAGAGATGTATGGTTTTTTGGTAGTAATGATATTAAAGTGCTAAACGTTCCATACAAAGTTATGCCTCGTCATGATAAATCTGTTATGTCGTTGGATTATGTAACTGGCTGTGGTATGTTGGTTTTAGATAGAGTTTTTTATAGTATTGGTTTACTAGATGAAGATTTTTATATGTATTATGAAGATGCCGAGTTTTGTTGGAGAGCGCGTCGAGCTGGATTTAAAATTTTTGGTGTTACTAACGCTCGTATGATCCATTATGTTTCACGAAGCGCTGCATTATCTGATACCGCAAAGAGCTTTTGGCAACATTATGGTCGTGTGCTCTTTTATCGTAAGCGATCATCTTGGCTTAATCAACCATTCGCTCACTTACTTATATTTTTAAAATTGATGTCTTTTACTTTAAATAACCTTCTACTCGACACTTATAGTGTCCGTTCTGCCTGGAAAGCTGCGTATCAAGCTTATAAAGTGAGAACATAAAATGAATACAGAGAGCTGCCCATGTCCAGTATGTAATAGTAACCGCTGCACAGTAGTTTATTCTGACTTATCGGATTTGTTACAAGGCTTGCCCGGTATATTTAACCTTGTTAAATGCAGAGAGTGCAATCAACTGTTTCTTAATCCGCGACCTACTGTTGAGAGTATTAAGTTCTATTATCCTTCAAATTATGAATCTTTCATTAATTATAGTATAGATAACTTGGGTTTAATAAAAAAGATTAGTATAAAATATGGATTGCATAAGCGTTGTCGTTTGGTCTCGACTTATCAGTCACACGGTCGCCTCTTGGATGTTGGGTGCGGCACTGGACAGTTTCTCGACGCAATGCGTAAGCGCCCTGGTTGGTCCGTTGTCGGCATCGACATCAGCCCAGTGGCGATCCGCGTAGCCAGAGAAGAGCTAAAGCTAGACGTTCACCTGGGCACCCTCGAGAGTGTCTCCTTCCCAGAGGCCAGTTTCGACGTGGTTACGATGTGGGACGTGCTGGAACATCTACACGACCCGGTTCGTGCCCTGGTCGTCATTGGCCGCATACTCAAGCCCGATGGTGTGTTGATCATCCGCACGCCTTCGCTGGATAGCTGGGATGCTGCGCTCTTCGGTCGCTCTTGGGCCGGGCTTGACCCGCCGCGCCACCTTGTGGTCTTCTCTCGTTCAACCCTCGTCCAAGTGCTGCAGCAAGCGTCTTTTGAAGTGATAGCGTGGCATCCCGGGGGTGGGAGCTATCCCATCTTTCTACTCAGCTTGCGCTTCGCATGGGGAATTGGACCACGCGCTTCTGGCGTGCGCGGATGGATTTGGCGCGCGCTTGCTCATCCGCTCGCTGGCGCAGCATTCGCTTTGCCGCTATGGGTTCTCGAGCGAGCTGGCAAAGGCTCTGAAATGTGCGTTGTGGCAAAAAGGCGAAATTACCGATCATGATAGAAATATTTAAGGATAGTAAAGACACTAACTATCTAAGTAAAGAATACAATCATATATTTGCAAATAAAGGTATTAGACATAGAGACTCATTTTATATATGGATTTTGAATTTATTAACTTCACACAAGTATAAAATTGAGAGATTACTAGATTTAGCTTGCGGGGAAGGCGCTCTTGTTTCTCTTGCCAGAGTAAAGGGAATAAACGCAATAGGAATTGACATTTCTATTGACGCATTAAGGAAAAGTGATGCTAAAGGTTATTTACTGGCAGGCAACGGCGAGAGATTACCGTTTAGAGATGAATCTTTCGATGTTATTACGTGTATAGGCAGCTTAGAGCATTTTTCTGACCCTCTCAGAGGTGCTCGGGAGATACAAAGGCTTCTCACCCCCGACGGTCTGGCTTGTATATTACTACCAAATACTTACAGCCTTTTTGGTAATATACTTTTTGCTGCACGCACGGGAGATGTATTTGATGATGGACAGCCAATACAGCGTTACAATACCGCCCAAGGCTGGAAACGGTTGCTCATGCAAGCTGGACTAAGCATCCAGAGGATGGTTAAGTACGAACTCTTTCCCCCCAGAACATCTAGAGACATCCGCTGGTACTTGGCCCGCCCGAAGAAGCTGCTCAGACTGCTCATCACCCCACTCGTTCCTCTGTATCTGGCGAACTGCTTTGTTTACTTATGTCAAAAAGAGGGTGACGCACTGAAGCGATACGCCAATTTGCGTATTGACTGTGTTTCGCTCGAGGAGTAGAGTAGAGGCATGATATCTAAACAGGAGGATCATCATGTCTCAAGTGAAGTCGCGCAAGTTCCTTAGAACTGCCACTGCAGTGTGTTTGGCAGTGAGCACGTTTGCACTCACGCAACAGCTCTCGGCCCAAGTGACTCCCGTTCAATATAACACGGGAATCCAAGTTCAGAATCTCGACAACACTCTGGCAACCGTCGCGTTCACCTTTTACCCGACGGCTGGGTCACCCATCAATGCAGCTGACACCATCAACGCGCTGAGCAGCAAGACCTACTTCCCGCTGAACTCTCTAGGGGTTGGCGCCGGTTTTGCGGGTTCTGCCGTGGTGGCATCGGATAGGAACATACGGGCGGTGGTCAACCAGCTCGGCACGCTGTCAGGTGTGACCTACCTCGCCACAACGAATGGCTTTCTACAGGGACAAACCCAAGTGAATCTGCCGCTGATAATGTGCCAGAACAATAACTACAACACCTGGTTCAGTGTGCAGAACGCTGGCACAGCCAACGCGGACTTCTACGTTAGCTATTATGGGGGCGGCTCTACCCCCGTTGCAACCGACACTGCACTCAGTGTGCCGCCGGGCGCAGCGCGTGTCTTTGATCAGACTCCTGGCAGCACGACCAAACACTGTGGTTCAGGTGGCGGTTTGCCTGCTCCGCCATTTGTCGGTTCTGCTATTGTCACCTCCACACAGCCGATTGTGGTCGCAGTCATGCAGCTCAACACAGTGAACTTCCGGACGCTGCTAGGGTATAACGGGTTCACGAGTGATTCGAACGAGATCGCCTTGCCACTCGTCATGGCGAACAACAGTGGCTTCTTCACCGGCATTCAGGTGCAGAACGCGGACACGGTCCCCGTGAATGTGCAGATTACATACGGCCCGGATACAGTTGCTCCTTTCTTCACACCTGCTGCGGAGAATTTCACCTTGGCTCCAGGCGCGTCTAAGACGGTCCTGCAATCTGGCCCATCGCCAGCCAACGGCAGTGTGAACAACTGGACTTTCAGCAACGCAGGTGTGTATGTCGGAAGCGCTGTTGTCACCGCCACGGGGAGAATAGTCGCTATAGTGAACCAGCTTCGCACGACCGGCACGCCAGTAGCAACCGCGTATGAGGGTTTCGACCCCGCAACAGCGACTGCTCAGGCCAGCGCGCCGCTCATCATGGCGAACAACAGCGGCTACTTCACCGGCATTCAGGTGCAGAACGCGGACACGGTCCCCGTGAATGTGCAGATTACATACGGCCCGGATACAGTTGCTCCTTTCTTCACACCTGCTGCGGAGAATTTCACCTTGGCTCCAGGCGCGTCTAAGACGGTCCTGCAATCTGGCCCATCGCCAGCCAACGGCAGTGTGAACAACTGGACTTTCAGCAACGCAGGTGTGTATGTCGGAAGCGCTGTTGTCACCGCCACAGGCAAGATCGTAGCGATTGTAAACCAGCTCAGAGCTGGCACAGTCACAGGTGGTGACACGTTCGCAACCGGACAAGCGTTCAACTACTAGCTAGCCCCAAGCCAATCAGAACAGGCTCTCAAGACCCATTGAGAGCCTGTTCTTTTGTATACTAATCGCTCGATGAGGTCACTGGCTGCATCTATCCTCCTAACTATTGTTGTGCTTCTCTCGGCCTCTTGCCAAAGTGCATTGCTGTTATCCTCTCCGCTAGATAGCCCGCTTAACCCTACACAGGATGTTGTTCAACATCAGGTGTCAGGGTATCTCGTGAGGTTGAATAATTCGCCCATTCGCGGAGTAAAAGTTTATGCTGCTAAGCTGCTAAACAATGCAGCTCAAGGCGAGTTTGAAACGTACGTGGTTGACCCTGCGATCACTCCCTCTGCCGCCACCGATGAACAAGGATTTCTCTATTTTGACGGTCTGCCAGTTGGCAAATACGCATTAGTTGCTGACATTATAATTGCTAAAATCTTGCTTGAAGATGCTAACAGCAAGCCCATTCTTTTCGAGATTACGGATGAGCAAGCCAGAGTATCTCTCGGAACACGGCGTGTCAAGTTTGACCTTCCTGATGAATCTCGCTAGAGGAGAGTAGTGCTGCGAGAGAGGCAAAAACTGCCGTTAATGTTTTGACAAGTTGTTTACCTGCTTGGCGTTTGCAAGTGATAGATTGCTTACGTAAAACGCGTTGCCATAAGTAGCTGTAATAAAACTACTGAGAACAGTTATAGTTTGACTTGCTGATTTGGACTTGTGCAAGTCCGAACCAGTATTACTCCCGCTTAGGCGGGAAGCGCGGCAGGACGACCGCCGGCTCGGGCATCAGGGTGCGGCTGCCTAGCGGGGCAAAGGGCTTAAGCGGCTCGGGCGGGCGCTCCGGCAGCGCCAGGATGTAGATCGTCCCGCCCTCAGCGATGTCAGCCACCCGCTCCACCAGCGCCATCCCGATCAGGTAGCCCTCGCCATCCTGCGCGCACGAGGTGACCGTGCCGATCACCCGCCCGCGCCGGTCCAGGACGGGGTCGCCGAGCTTGGCGACGCGGACGCCGCGCGCCTGGAGGCGAAAGCGGACCAAATGTGCGGTCGCCTGAGCCGCCTTTTGGGCATAGGCCGGCTTGCCGATGAACGCAGCGGACTTCTCCAACTTCACGAAGCGCTCGAAGCCAATGTGACACGGCGCCAGGTTGAGCGGGCCGGCCAGCTCGTGGCCGTAGAGCGGCAGGCCGGCCTCGATGCGCAGCGAGTCGCGGGCGGCCAGCCCGCACGGGCGCAAGCCTGGCGCACCGCCAGCGGCCAGCAGGGCATCCCACAACGCCGGCGCGCGCGCCGGATGGACGAACAACTCAAAGGCCACCCGCTCGCCTGTGTAGCCGGTGCGGGCGATCAGGACATCCTCGCCGGCCAGCCGCGCGGCCATGACGCCGGTGTAGGGCAGCGCCTCAAGGTCGGCCCGCTGGGTTGGGTCGTCGAGTAGCGCCAGCAGGATCTCCCTGGCGCGCGGGCCTTGCACGGCCAGGTCAGCGCGCTGGTCTGGGCCGGCCTCGGGCGCGCGCAGGTCGCGCAGGCGGCAATCGTCCGCTGGCAAGAGGTGGGCGCGCAGCCAGGCTTGAACCTTCTCGTCGTTGGCCGCGTTCACCACCATCAGGTAGCGCTGTGGCGCGACGTGGTAGATCATCACGTCGTCCACCACGTCGCCCTGGTCGTCCAGGACATAGCTATACTGCGCGCGCCCGACGGCCAGCCGGCCCACGTCGTTGGTAGTGAGCCGGTCGAGGAAGGCGCAGGCGCCTGGGCCGCTTAGTTCCAGCACACCCATGTGGGTGACGTCGAACAGGCCGGCGGCGTTACGGACGGCCAGGTGCTCTTCACGGGCCGAGCTGTACCACAAGGGCATCTCCCAGCCGCCGAACGGCGCCATCCGCGCCCCCAGCCGTTTGTGCGTTTCATGCAGGGTGGTGCGCCTCATCTCCCCCCTATTCTCGCCCAAGCCGCGATGTGCTACAACTAGCGCCAATCATGCGCGTCCTGGCCATCGAGACCTCGTGCGACGAGACGGCCGCAGCGGTGATAGACGATGGGCGCTTCATCCGCTCGAACGTGGTCGCCTCGCAAATGGACCTGCATCGGCGCTATGGCGGCGTGTTCCCTGAGCTGGCGTCGCGCGCACATGTGGAGGCCATCGCGCCGGTGATCGAGTCGGCGATGGCCGAGGCCGGCGCAGGCTGGGCTTCGCTGGACGCCGTGGCGGTGACCAAGGGGCCGGGCTTACCTGGCTCGCTCGTGGTGGGCGTCAACGCCGCCAAGGGCATCTGCTTGGCCCGCGATCTGCCGTTGGTCGGCGTGAATCACCTGGAAGGTCATATCTATGCCCACTGGCTGGACAGCGAGGACAGCGCAGTGCGACAGGCGCTGCACAACGGCGACCCTTTCCCCCTGCTGGCGCTGATCGTCTCCGGCGGCCATACCGAGCTGGTGCTGATGCGCGACCATGGGCGCTACCAACTGCTCGGCCACACCGTGGACGACGCAGCCGGCGAGGCCTTCGACAAGGTGGCGCGCCTGCTGGGGTTGGGCTACCCGGGCGGGCCGGCCATCCAGCGCGCCGCCGAGTTCGGCGATCCCCAGCGCTTCAAGTTCTCGCGCCCGCGCATCGCGCTGAGCTTAAAGACCGCGCGGGCCGATAGCGACGCCTATCTGTTCTCCTTCAGCGGGGCGAAGACGCACGCGCTGCGCTTGGTGCAGGAACATGGCGGCGCGGACGGCAGCGGGCTGACGCGCAAGCTGGCCAGCGACATCGCAGCGTCCTTTCAGGAAGCAGTGACCGACTGGCTGGTCGAGAAGACCGTCCGCGCTGCCGAGGCGTTCAACGCCAAGCTGGTCTTGGTGGGCGGAGGGGTCTCGGCCAACAAGCGGTTGCGCGAGAAGCTGCGCGCGCAGTTCGGCGCGCGGGCCTCGTTCCCGCCGCTGGCGCTGTGCACCGACAACGCAGCGATGATCGGCGCAGCCGGCAGCTACGCCTTCCTGCGCGGCGTCCGCGACGACCTGACGATGGACGTGGTCCCGGACCTTAAGCTCGGAGAGGCCCTCACCAGCGATAATCAGCAGCCATGGACTACGATGTGATCATCGGCATGGAAACCCATGTCGAGCTGGACACCCTGAGCAAGATGTTCTGCGCGTGCAGCGCGCGCTTCTTCGGCGCCGAGCCAAACGTCAACGTCTGCCCGGTGTGTTTAGGTATGCCCGGCGCGTTGCC
>Ga0308417_1001324_pt1 | contig 17095 bp, 15 predicted proteins | sample HotsprSampleOS65_FD_203528 | JGI IMG/M metagenome (GOLD analysis project Ga0308417, IMG submission 203528) | Hot spring phototrophic mat microbial communities from Octopus Spring, Yellowstone National Park, Wyoming, United States - 20090730_OS65 ... | reverse complement strand
TGCCTGGTGCTGCTGGTTTGCGCGGCCGCGTCGGCCCGGCAACGCGCGGCGAAGCCCGCCCCGGCGGAGGTCCGTCCCGGACTGCCGGCGGGCCAGAACACGCTGTATCCGGGCAACCGCGAGCCGCTGCTCCCGCTGCCGTTGGTGAAGCTGCCCGTGGGCGCCGTCCGTCCCGAGGGATGGCTGGGGGAGCAGCTCCGGCGCATGGCGCAGGGCTTCACGGGCCGGCTGCCCGAGCTGAGCCAGTACTGCCGCCGCGAAGGCAACGCCTGGCTGGACCCGCAGGGGCACGGGCGGTTCGGCTGGGAGGAGCTGCCGTACTGGCTGAAAGGCTATATCAATCTCGGCTACGTGCTCGGCGACAGCCGCATCATCGGCGAGAGCCGGCAGTGGGTGGAAGCGGTGTTGCGCTCGCAGCGCGGGGACGGCTATTTCGGACCGGCGGCGAACCTGGTGGGCGAGCACACGCTGGGCAGGCTGGAGGCGCTCGACCTGTGGCCGAACATGGTCATGATCTACGTGCTGCGCACACATTACGAGGCCACCGGGGACGAGCGCGTGCTGCCATTCCTGCTTCGCTATTTCCGCTGGTTTCATTCGCAGCCGCTCGACCAGCTGCTGCCGGCGAGCTGGCAGAAGTTCCGCGGCGGCGACAATCTCGACCACATTTACTGGCTGTACTCCCGCACCGGGGAGAAGTGGCTGCTCGATGCGGCGCGCGTCAACCACGAGCGCACGGCCGACTGGGCGGGCGGCATCGCCTCCTGGCACGGCGTGAACTTCGGGCAGTGTTTCCGCGAGCCGGGACAGTATTACCAGCAGACCCGCGATGTGCGCTATTTGCAGGCTTCCGAACGCAACTACGACACGATGATGCGGCTGTATGGCAACGGCCCGGGCGGCGGCTTCGCCGCCGACGAGAACGCGCGGCCCGGTTTCCGCGGCCCGCGCCAGGGCACGGAGACCTGCACGTGGGTGGAGCTGATGTTCAGCCACGAGATGCTGCTCGGGATCACCGGCGACGCCAAATGGGCCGAACGGACCGAGGAGATCGCCTTCAACTCCCTGCCCGCTTCGATGACCGCGGACCTGCGCGGCCTGCACTATCTGACCGCGCCGAACCAGCCGCAGCTCGACCGGCAGAACAAGGCGCCGGCCATTGACAACAGCGGCGATATGTACAGCTACAACCCGTACGGCTACCGCTGCTGCCAGCACAATGCGGCAATGGGCTGGCCGTACTACGCCGAGCGGCAGTGGATGGCGACGGGCGGCAACGGCCTGGCGGCGGTGTTCTACTCCGCCAACACCGTGCAGGCGCGGGTCGGAAGCGGAGAACAGGTCAAGATCCGCGAGACGACCGGCTACCCGTTCGGCGACGCCGTGAAAATGACAGTGGAAACGAAGAAGCCCGTGCGGTTCCCGCTCGTGCTGCGCATTCCTTCCTGGGCGAAGAAGCCGCGGGCCGCGGTGAACGGGCGCGAGCTGGCCGTGCCTGCGGGCGCGCCGTGGCTGACCATCGAGCGCGCGTGGGCGCAAGGCGACACGGTCGAGCTGTCGCTGCCGGCCGAGATCGAAGTCCGCCGCTGGCCGCAGCAGAAGAACGCGGCCTCGGTGCACTACGGGCCCCTGGCTTTCTCGCTCCGCATCGCCGAGCGCTGGCAAGCCTGGAGCGGCGAGGGCGACTGGCGGCAGTACGAGGTCTTCCCGGCCACGCCGTGGAATTTCGCGCTCGATCTGGACGAGCCGCTGGAGTTGAGAAGAAGCGGCAGCGTGCCGCCGCAGCCCTTCACGTGGAACGCTGCGCCGCTATGGATCCGGGCGCGGGGGCGGCGCGTGCCCGAATGGCGGCTGGAGCCGAACGGGCTGCCGGGCGAGATCCAGACGAGTCCGGTGAAGACCGACCGGCCGGCCGAGGACATCGAGCTGATCCCGATGGGCGCGGCCCGGCTGCGGATCACGATGTTTCCGGTGGCCGGAGGGGAAACGCGGTGGGAGCCGAACACGCCCATTGTGCTGGCGAGCCACGCCACGCATGAGGACCCGCCGGACCGCGAAGGGTTCCGCTTCGGCGGCGTGCGCGGCACGAAAGCGTGGATCGAGTACCGCTATCCGTGGCCGAAAACAGTGCGGCGCGCCGAGCCTGTGTGGGGCGAAGGCAACGCGCCGCAGTCGTGGCGCGTGCTGGTGGAAAGCGGCGGCGCATGGAAGCCATGGGACGGCGCGCCGGCCGAGACGCAAGCGGTGCGCCTGGAAGTGGAGATGGCCCCGCGGCGGGGCGTGGAATTGAAGAAGTGGAGCGTGGAATAGCTTCGGCGTAGAGTAGAGAGGGAGACCCCGATGATTCAACTTGGATTCGTCAGTGCGATCTTGCCGGATCTGGATCTGAAGCAGGTGCTCGAGTTTGCCGGCGAGAGCGGGTTCGATTGCGTCGAGGTGATGTGCTGGCCGGTCGGCAAGGCCGAGCGGCGCTATGCCGGCGTCACCCACATCGACGTGACGAATTTCCGCAAGAGCGATGCGGAGAAGGTGAAGGAGCTGTGCGAGGAGACGGGCGTCTCCATCAGCGGGCTGGGCTACTACCCGAACCCGCTGGCGCCTGACCCGGCGGAAGCCCGCGTTTACGTGGATCACATCAGGAAAGTGATTCGCGCCGCGGAGCTGCTGGGCGTCGGCGTGGTGAACACGTTCATCGGGCGCGACCAGACGAAGACGGTCGACGAAAACTGGCCGCAGTTCCTGAAGACCTGGAAGCCGCTGGTCAAGTTCGCCGAGGACCACGGGGTGAAGATCGCCATCGAAAACTGCCCGATGTCGTTCACCCGCGACGAGTGGCCGGGCGGCAAGAACCTGGCCACTTCGCCGGCCATCTGGCGGCGGATGTTCAACGACATTCCCTCGGCGAATTTCGGGCTGAATTTCGACCCGTCGCACTTCGTCTGGCAAGGCATGGACTATGTCCGCGTGTTGCGCGAGTTCAAGGACAAGCTGTTCCACTTCCATGCCAAGGACGCGCGCGTCGACCGGGACCGGCTGAACGAGGTCGGCCTGCTGGCCTACCCGCTCGACTACCACACGCCCAAGCTGCCGGGCCTTGGCGACGTCGACTGGGGCAGGTTGTGCTCGGTGCTCGTGGAAGTTTACGACGGCCCGGTCTGCATCGAAGTGGAGGACCGCGCCTACGAAGGAAGTCTGGAGATGCGGCAGGCAGCGCTGTTGCAGGCCGGCGGCTATCTGGCGCAATTCCTGCCCTGAGGGACGTGAAAGGTGACGGCGGCGTCCTGCAACGGTTGCAGGCGCTGTAGTACGCTGAAATTGACCGTTTGAACAGGATCTGGAGGTCTTTTAAATGCTGCGCACGATCCAGCAAGGTTTGATGTGGGCGGCGGTCTGCACCGTCAGCGCCGGTCTGGCCAGCGCCCAGATGGGAACTTTCATGGGCCGGGTGGTTGGCGAGGACGGCAAGCCGGTCCAGGGCGTCATCATCAAGATCGAACGCAAGGACATCAAAGGCAACTGGCAGACCAAGACCAACAAGCGGGGCGAGTGGGTCTACAGCGGCATGCCGATCGGCGGCACGTTCACGATCAGCTGCGAATACAACGGGCAGGTGATGGACGTGCTGAACGGCGTGCGCAGCCAGATGGGCGACCCCGTGGAGCTGAAGGATTTCTGCGACCTGCAAAAGATCATGGCCAAGCGCAAGGCGATGGAAGCGGCCCAGCAGACCGGCCAGGTCACGCAGGAAGTGCTCAAGGAGATGACGCCCGAGCAGCGCGCCGCCATGGAGAAGCAGCTGAAGGAACGCGCCGCCCAGATGGCCAGGAACAAGGCGCTGAACGAGGCCTTCAACGCCGGCTACGCCGCCTTGCAGGCGAAGGACTACGACACCGCCATCACGCAGTTGCAGAAGGCGAGCGAGATCGACCCGAAGCAGGTGGCGGTGTGGGTGCAGCTGGCCGCCGCCTATGACGGCCTTTCCACAACCAAGGCGGGCGCCGAGCGCGAGCAGGCGCTGCAAAAGGCCGCCGAAGCCTATCAGAAGGCGCTCGAGTTGCAGCCCGGCGACGCCGGCATCCACAACAACTACGGGCTGGTGCTGGCGAAGATGAAGAAATTCGACGAGGCTACCGCGGAGCTGGAGAAGGCCACCGCGCTCGATCCTCCCGGCGGCGGCAAGTATATGTTCAACCTCGGCGCGGTTTACATCAACACCGGCCAGATCGAGCCGGCCATGGCCGCGTTCAAGAAGGCAACCGAGCTGGATCCGAAGTACGCGCCGGCGTGGTTCCAGTATTGCAGCGCGCTCAGCAGCAAGATGACGCTGAAACCCGACGGGACGCCGGTGCCCCCCGAAGGCATGAAGGAGGCCTGCGAGAAGTATCTCGAGCTGGAGCCGAACGGCCCCAACGCCGAAGGCGCGCGCGGCCTGCTGCAACTGATTTCGGGCAAGATCGAGACCACGTACGAGAACCCGGACGCGAAGAAGGCGACCAAAAAGAAGAAGTGATCCGGGCCGAAGCCGGTTTCGGGGCGCCCCGCCCGGCGGGGCGCCCTTTTTTCTGCCGGCGGTGACTTGCCATGCTGCGCCTGCTTGCGTTCCTGCTGCTGTTCATTCTGGTGGTGCCGCTGATCCGCGTTCTCATCGGCGCTGCCGCGCACGCCCTGCATGACTGGGTCAGCGGCAGTCCGAAAAAGCAGCGGCAGACGCCGGGCGGCAAGCTGCACCGGGACCCGGTGTGCGGCGTCTATGTCAGCGAGCAGGTGGCCGTGCGCCGCACGGCGGACGGCGAAACGCTGTATTTTTGCTCCGAGGAGTGTGCGCAAAAATACAGGCGCGCATAAGCGGGCTGCCGGCTGCGCATTCCTGTTTAACCCACGCGGCGGCAAAGCGCACCGCTGCAGCCGCCCGGTTTCGTAGTCGAGCCCGCGCGCCCGCGGCGGGAGATTAGTGGAGGATGCGGTTGAACTCGCTCATGTAGGCGAGAAACGCGCGGGCGCAGCGGTCGAGATTGCCGATCGAGCCGCCGCCGCGCAGCGGGCTGCACATCTCGTAGGCGACGGGGCCGCGATAGCCGCCCTCGTACAGCGCCTGGAAGAAGGCGCGGTAGTTGATGAACCCCTCTCCCATCGGAACGGCGAGAGTCGCCGGAACCAGCGGCTCGAAGTTCACCAGCGCCGGCTGGTAGCGGAAGCGCGGGCGCAGCTGGTAGTCGGCCGCAGTGGTGTGCACCGTGTACGGGGCCATGATGCGGGCTGCGGCTTCGAGGTTGTCGCCTTGCAGGGCGGGAGTCCAGGCGTCGAAGCATGCCTTGCAGTTGGGGTGATCGACGGCGTCCAGCAGGTCGCGCAACGCCAGGTAGTGGGAAGCGCAGTCATGGTGGTTTTGCACGCCGAGGATCACTTCATAGCGGGCTGCGCGGTCGGCGGCTTCGCGCAGAAGCTCCACGAGGCGGTGCTGCGGAAACGCCGGGTGCTCGTACGCAGTGAAGACGCGGACCACGCCCGCGCCGAGATCGGCGGCGCGCCGGCAAAGGGCTTCGATGTGGGCGATCTGGATCTCGGGCAAGGCGACCTCGGGCCGGCCGGCGCCCGCGGAAAAGTCGTTGTAGCCGGCCAGCACGGCGCAGCGCAGGCCAAGCGACTCCATCCGCTCGCGCAGGCGGAGGCACTCTTCGCGGCCGTAGTCGAGCACGGAGAGGTGCGGGCGCCTGGCCATCAGCATCACAGCGCGGAAGCCCAGCTCGGCGGCCTTGCGGAGGAAGTCCTCCAGCGCGAGCCGCGCCTGTCCGGGCCAGACGCCCGCATAGGAAACCGAATGAAGGACGGGTTCGAAGGCTGCCATGGCGGTATGCGGCTCGATACTATCGAACTGTCATGCCCCTTTGGAAGTCCTTCGCGGGCGAGGTGGCCGCAGCGGCTCGGGAGCTGCGCGCGGACGCGCGGCAGATCCTGCGCTACGTGCTGTCGACGGAATCGCACGTTTACTCCTTTGCCGTGGCGGCCAACGTTCTGCTGTCGTTCTGGCCGTTCATGCTGGTGCTGATCGCGGTCTTCCGCAACGTGCTGGGCTGGCCCGCGGCGGTGACGGCGCTATATGCGACCATTCAGGACTATTTCGCCGGGGCGACCGGGCAGTTCCTCGTCTACAATCTGGAGGTCGTCACCCAATGGCGGCGGCAGGTGGAGTGGCTCTCCCTCCTGCTGCTGCTGTTCACGGCCAACGGCATTTTCCTGCCTCTGGAAGTGGCGCTGAACCGCGCCTGGGGCGTGAAGGAAAACCGGAACCTGCTCAAGAACCAGGCGGTCAGCATGGGACTGATCTTCGTCTGCGGCACGCTGGCGCTGTTTTCCGCCGCGCTCACCGGCGCTGGCGTTCAGGTCTGGGAGGCTTTTTTCGGGCCGGCGGGCGCCTCGGCCCCGTTCGCCATCAAGATGATCGCCAAGGCCGCCTCGCTCCCGGTCACGATTCTCGTGCTGTTCCTGATTTACGCCTGGCTGCCGAACACGAGCGTGCCCAAACGGGCCATCCTGCCGCGCGTCGTGGTGGTCGGCCTGGTGCTGGAGTTGCTGAAATGGGTCAACCTGGCCATCTGGCCCTGGCTGTTCCGCAAATTCGACCGCGAATTCGGCGTGTTCAAGCACTCGGTGACGATTCTCACCTGGAGCTTCTTTGCGGCGATGGTCGTGCTGGCCGGCGCGGAGTGGATCGCCTGGCGCACCCGCGCCGCCGGAGGCGCAGTCGAAAAAACCGTTGAGTCCGGTGCAGGTTCGTGATTCAATAGTTCCGCTATGACCTATTGCGCCAACTGTGGTTCGCCGGTCGAAGGGGCGTTCTGCCCGAACTGTGGCCGGCCTGTTGGGCAGGCTCAAGGAGGAGGCTACCCGCCACCGGGTTATCCCGCGCAGCCCGCGCAGGGAGGGCTGACGGAAAACGTCGCCGGGGCCCTCTGTTATCTTGCCGGGCTGATCACGGGAATCATCTTTCTTGTGGTCGCACCCTATAATGCCAGCCGCACGGTCCGCTTCCATGCTTTCCAGTCGATCTTCTTCAACATCGCCTGGATTGCGCTCTGGATCGTGGAGATGATCGTCAGCATGGCATTGGCGGCAATCCCCGTGCTGGGCTGGATCATCAGCCTGATGCTGACGATGGCGATCGCCCTGGGCGGCTTCATCCTCTGGCTGCTGCTGATGTGGAAAGCCTATAGCGGCGACCGGCTGGTGCTGCCGGTGATCGGGCCGCTGGCGGAGAAGCAGGCCCAAGGCTGAACCCGGCGGCCCGCGCCCTCTCCGGCATGAGCGCAGGGAACGTGTGCCTGCGGGCGGCGTCCAATCACGATAGAATGTTGGCGGGATCCGATCCGCTGATCCACCCGGCACTGAGTTCTTTTACCCCGAGGAAGACTTGCATGGCTGAACCCAAGGAGATGACCCGCCGCGACGCGATGAAGACGGCAGGCGCCGCCGCCATTGCCGGCGCGGCAATGACAAAACTGGAAGGCGCGCCCGCGATCCTGAAGGCTCGCGCCGCCGTGGATCCTGTCAAATACGGCATGGTGGGCACGGGCAGCCGCGGCACCTACCTGCTGAAGCACCTGAAGGGGATTGACACCGGCACGTGCGTCGCCATCTGCGACATCAGCGACGACGCGCTGAACAAGGCCCAGCAGACCATCGGCGGCAATCCGCGCCGCTACAAGGACTACCGCGAGCTGCTCGCGGACAAGGATGTGGAGGCGGTCTTCGTCACCACGCCGCTGTTCCTCCACTACCCGGTGACGCGCGACGCGCTGGACGCCGGCAAGCACGTCTTCTGCGAAAAGAGCCTTGTGTTCAAGCCGGAGGAAGTTCACGCGCTGAAGGCGCAGGCGCTGTCGAAGCCGAAGCAGGTGTTGCAGGTCGGCCTGCAACGGCGCTACAGCGCCATGTACCAGGCGGCGCGGCAAATGATCGAGAAGGGCCTGCTCGGCGAAGTCGGCTTTGTTCAGGCCCAATGGCACCGCAATCCGGGCTGGAAGATGAAGAAGGGCGTGCCGAACGAGCGGCTGGCCAACTGGCGCCTGTTCCGCGAGTACTCGGGCGGCCTTGTGGCGGAGCTGGCATCGCACCAGATCGACGTCGCCGACTGGATGCTGGGCATGACGCCCGAGGCGGTAATGGGCCTCGGCACGCTCGACTACATGAAAGACGGCCGCGACGTGTATGACAACGTCCAGCTGATCTACAAGTATCCGAAGGGCCGGCGGCTGGTGTGGACGAGCGTGCCCTGCTCCACGCATTGGCCCGGCGTCGGCGGCGCGCGCACCGAAATGGGCGAGATCATCGAGGGAACGCACGGCACCATCCACATCACCATCGGCGACGACAACAACCGCCCGATCGGCATGTGGTTCCGGGAGCCGAACCCGCCTTCCAAGGCGGAAGAGGCCAAGAAAGCCGCGAAAAAAGAGGAATTCAAGGCCGGCGCCACGATGGTGGCCGCGGCAGGCTCGCGCCCCCTGCCGATCCTCCTCAGCAAAGACCTGATGACCGGCAAGGAAAGCTTCCTCGAGCGGGAGCTGAAGTACGCCCGCCTGTGGCTTTACCAGAAGGGCATCCTGGTGCCAGAGGAAGAGAAGAACCCGGTCGACACCGAGCTGGAGTCGTTCTTCCACGACGTGCGCACCGGCGGCCGCCCCAAGGCGGACCTGGAGGTCGGCCTCCAGGACTCGATCGCGGTCATCCTGTCGAACCTCGCCCTGGACCAGGGCCGGATGGTGTACTTCAACGAGATCGAGAACATGGGCAAGCCGGGCGCGCCGGCGCGCCCCGCCCGCCGCAGTTGAACCGTTTTTCTGTGCCGAAAAGGGCCGCGCCCCGCGAGGGGCCGGCCCTTTCCTGTTTCAGGGGATGGCCACCGGCTCCTTGCCGCCGCCGGAAGCCGCCCTGCGAATCGCCTCGATGACGGCCATCGTGCGCAGGCTTTCCTCGAGGGGCACCGGCACGCCGCGGCGGCCCAGCACCGCCAGCGAAAATTCGTCCGCCTGGATCGTGTACTGATCGCAAACGGGCAGCTCTTCCACGCGGCCCGAAGCGCCGGACAGGTCGCTGCCGTCGTCGATGACGATGCGGCAGGGCCGGTCGGGCGGGGCGTTGAAGGGAATTTCCACCTCGATGCGCGCGCGCTCGCCAAACAGAACGAACCGCTGCGCGGGCGCCAGTTGCGTGGCGCAGGTGAACACGCAGGAGCCCGAGGGGAACTCAAGCAGCGCGGCGCAATAGCGGTCGACGCTGAAGTCCGGGTCAATGTCCATCCAGGCGGCTGCGCGGCGCGGCTCCTCGCCGAACAGGAAGCGCGACAGGAACACGGGGTAGCAGCCGATGTCCATCAGCCCGCCGCCGCCATATTCGGGCACGTTGCGGACGTTGGAGGGGTCGCGGTTGAAATAGCTGAACCAGGCGTGGATCTGGCGCAGCGGGCCGATGGCGCCCGACTCGGCCAGCTGTTTCACGCGGAGCCACTGCGGGTGCGTCCGCACCATGAACGCCTCGCCCGCGCACAGGCCCGTCCTGTCGCGGGTTTCGATCAGCCGGCGCACCTCCTCCACGGAAAGCCCGAGCGGCTTTTCGCACAGCACATGCTTGCCGGCTTCCAGCGCCCGCACGGACCAGGGCACATGCAGATGATTGGGCAGCGGGTTGTAGATGACGTCGATGTCCGGGTCCGCGAGCAGTTCCTCGTAGGAGCCGTAAGCGCGCTCGAGGCCGAGCGAGCCGGCGGCGCGGCGTGCCCTTTCCGGGTCGCGCGAGGCGATGGCCGCGGCCTCGCACCAGCGGCAGCGGCGCATGGCGGGAATCACCTTCGTCAAGGCGATTTTCGCCGCCCCGAGAATTCCCCAGCGGAGCTTCCGTTCCATGGGCGCCTCACGCAGCGGTGCGGGAATCGACCCGGCGGAAGAACAGAATCGCGAAGACGGCCAATCCCGCAAACCACGCGTAGGCGGGTATGCCGGTGAGCTCAGGCAGAGTCACCTGCCCGAGATCGGCCCAGGCGCGCAGGGTGCGGCTGCAAGCGGCGTCAAACTCGGCATAGACGGCCGCGCCGAGCGTCATGCCCAACAGGCCCCACCAGGCGTCGCGCTTGCCCTCGCCCGCCGCCGCCACGGCGGTCCCCGGACAATAGCCGAGAAACACCATGGCCGGCCCGAAGATGAGCGCACCGAGAAAAATCGCCGCCAACTGCGCGGGCTTGACGGAGAGTTGCACCCAGCCCGCGGCCAACATGGCGTAGACGCCGGCGCCACCCACCAGGATCGCCGTCATCATCACCTTCATCACCGTGAAGTCGCGCAACAGGAATTGCCCGACGATCACGCGGCGGTCCGAAACGCGGCCTTTTTGCAGGAAAAACCCGAACAGAAAGCCGGTCAACAGCCCCAACAGCAGGCGCGGCGCCGGTTCAAACATGGTCAGCGGACCTCCTTCCTGAACAACAGCGCCGCGGCGACGCCGGAGGCGAAGATCGTCAGGAAAAACACCCAGCCCGACAAGGCAAGCTGCAACGAGCCGGAAATGCCGTTGCCGCTGGTGCAGCCGTTGGCGAGCCGCGCGCCGATCATCAGGAAGAAGCCGCCGAGCACGGCCTCTGCAATGCGCCTGGCCGAGGGCCGCTCGGCGCTGCGCACGCCTCCAAGCCGCGAGGAGGCCAGCGCGCCGAGCGCCACGCCGATGACCAGGAAGAACTCCCAGTCGAAGACCGGCTTCATCTTCGCCAGATACGGGGCCGCCTCGACATGCGCCGGGGCGAAGATGCCCTCGACCCACGCCACCAGCCGGACGAAGGCGGAGGAGATGCCCAGCGGCCGCCCGGCGGTGAGGAAGGCGAACCAGCTCAGCACGCCGATGGCGGCGCCCACGGCATAGGGAGACCAGAAGGGACGTTTCAGGGGCTGCACTGATGCCATTCTACAGCCTGTGCCGCCCGTCTCCGCGGGCGATACGATAAGACGCATGATCCGCATGCTTCTTTCGCTTGCCGCCGCGAGCCTCCTTGCCGCGCAGCCCAACCCGTTCCCGAACAACACGGACGTGGGCGCCACGGGCGTGAAGGGCCGCGCCGAATATGACGCTGCCGGACGTGCGTGGAAAATCACCGCCTCGGGCGCCAACGTCTGGGGCGCGGAAGACGCCTTTCATTTCGCCTGGAAACAGGCCGCGGGCGATATCACCATCACGGCGGACATCGACTGGGCGACGCCCGGCGGCCACGCGCACAAGAAGGCGGGGCCGATGCTGCGCGCCTCGCTGGACGCCGATTCTCCGCACGCCAGCGTCTTCGTTCACGCCGACGGGCTCATCGCGTTGCAGTTCCGGCGCACGAAAGGCGGGTCGACCGAAGAAGTGCGGACGCCCATGAAGGCCCCGGCGCGCGTGCGGCTGGCCCGCCACGGCAACGTGATCTCGTTTGAAACGGCCCGCCCCGGCGGCCCGTTCCAGCCTGGCGGCGCGCTGACCGTCGAACTGCCGGAGACGGTGTATGCGGGGCTGGCGGTGTGTTCCCATGACAACGCGGACGCGCAGACGGCCGTGTTCCGCAACGTGGAAGTGGAAGAGGACGGCGTGGCGGGCGAGAAGGAGCGCGTGGTGGAATCCACGCTCGAGATCGTCGACATCCGCACCGGCGAGCGCCACATCGTGCGGCGCGCGCTTGAGCACTTCGAAGCGCCCAACTGGACGCCGGACGGCAAGGCGCTCGTCTACAACGGCGGCGGGCGCATCTGGCGCATCCCGGTGGAAGGGGGCGCGCCCGAACGGATCCCCACCGGCGACGTGCGCTGCAACAACGACCACGTGATCTCGCCGGACGGCAAGTGGCTGGCCATCAGCGGAAGCGTGGGCCGCGACCCTTCGAAGATCTACATCGTGCCGATCACCGGCGGCACGCCGCGGCTGGTCACGGAGAAAGGGCCGTCCTACCTGCACGGCTGGTCGCCCGACGGCAGGAAACTGGCCTACTGCGCGCAGCGGAACGGCGAATACGACATTTACGAGATTTCCGTGGATGGCGGGGAAGAAAAACGGCTGACCGATGCGCCGGGCCTCGACGACGGCCCCGAATACTCGCCCGACGGCAGGTTGATCTACTTCAATTCGGACCGCACCGGGCTGATGCGCATCTGGGGGATGAACGCCGACGGCAGCGCGCAGCGGATGATCTCGCAGGGGCCGGAGTCGGCCGACTGGTTCGCGCACTTCTCGCCGGACGGCAAATGGATCTGCTACCTCAGCTATGACAAGAGCGTGCAGGGGCATCCGCCGAACAAGGACGTGGTGATCCGGCTGGCCGAGGCCACCGGGGCCAACCCGCGCGTGCTGGTGACGCTGTTCGGCGGGCAGGGAACGATGAACGTGCCCAACTGGTCGCCCGACTCGACGCGCTTTGCTTTCGTCAGCTACCGGCTGGTGAAGAAGAAATGACGCGGCTCGCGCGCCGCGCGCTCTGGCCGCCTCACGGGCGGCGCAAGCTCAGCGGGCTCAAGAGAAGCCGCCGCGCGGCACGCAGCTGCCGCCGGAGCTCGCAGAGGTGGACGAGCCGCCGATGGCGCAGGCGGATACCTCGCGGCGCACGTTGCGGCTGCCGCAGACGGGGCATTCCAGGTCCTTGTCGGCGTCGCTCATCCGCCGGAGCTGCTCATACTTGGCGCCGCACTCCTGGCACCGGTATTCGTACATCGGCATAGGCTGGCTACTCACTATTTTGATGCATCCGCGGCGGTTTGGGTGACGGCCGGGCAGCCCGCCTCAAACAGCGCCTTCGCCCAGCTTGCGCATATCGCCGAGGAAGATGTGCACGCACATCCAGCCGATCAGGTGGAAGCTGCCCATGATGACGAAAACCGGCAGGTAGCCGAAATAGGTGATCAGGTAGCCGGGCAACAACGCGGTGAATATGATGCCGCCCACCCCGCCGAGGAAGCCGCCCAGCCCGGTGACGCTGGCCACCGCTGATTTGGGGAACACGTCGGAAACGGTGGTGTACAGGTTCGCCGACCAGCCCTGATGCGCGGAGGTGGCCAGCGAGATCAGCGCCACGGCCATCCAGGTCTTCGGCGCGGCCACGGCGGTGGCCGCAACCGGCATGCACAGGGCGAAAAACGCCATGGTGACCTTCCTCGCCTTGCCGCTCGGCCAGCCGCGCCAGATCAGGAAGCCGCTCAGCCAGCCGCCGAACACGCTGCCGAAATCGGCCATCAGGTAGATGACCGGCAGCGCCCAGCCGATCTGCTCCAGGCTCAGCCCGCGGGCTTCCTTGAAGTAGAGCGTGAGCCAGGTGAGGTAGAACCACCAGACCGGATCCGAGAAGAATTTCGCCAGGGCGAAGCCGTATGTCTGGCGGATCCGCAGCGCCTGCGCCCAGCCGACTCGCGCTTCCGCCTTTTCCTCCGGGTCGCTTTCGATGATGGCCAGCTCGGCCTCGTTCACCCACTTGTGTTCGCGCGGCAGGCGGTAGAAAAACCACCAGGCGGCCAGGCACAGCGCGCCGGTGGATGCGGTGATCAGGAAGCAGGCCCGCCAGCCGAAGTGTCCGTTCATCCAGACGAACAGCGGCGGCCCGATCATCGTCGCCACGTTGGTTCCGGCGTTGAAAATCCCGGTGGCGAAGGCGCGGTCGCGCTTGGGGAACCACTCGGTCACCGCCTTGATCGCCGCCGGGAAGTTGCCGCTTTCGCCCAGCCCCAGCAGCGCGCGCCAAAAGCTCAGCTGCAACCAGCTTGTGCTCAGCGCGTGCAGGCCAGCAGCGATGCTCCACAGGGTGATGGCCCCTGCATAGCCGCGGCGCGTGCCGACCCGGTCGATCCACCAGCCCATCAGCAGAAAGCCGCCCGCATAGGCCGCTTGGAACGCGGCGTTGACGTAGCCATATTCGATCTTGGTGAAGTGGATGTCCTCGAGAATCACCGGGCTGAGAATGCCGAGGATGATCCTGTCGAGGTAGTTGTTCGTGGTAATCAGGAACAGGAGGGCGAGGATCCACCAACGGGTCTTCGTCGGATTCGGATGCACGAAGCCGATTATACTGAAATGTCAAAAGCGCCCGCCGTGGTGCTCGCCGCCGGCCGCGGCACACGCCTCCGGACGGTGACGGGCGATCTGCCCAAGCCGCTGCTGCCGCTGCACGGCAAGCCTCTGGTCGAGCATGTGCTCGACAGCCTGCGCGCGGCAGGCTTCGGGCGGTTTCTGCTGGTGGTCGGCTACCGGCACGAGCTGTTTTACGCCCGCTTCGCGGGCGACGAGCCGGTTCACTTCGCCTTGCAGGACCCGGTGGACGGAACGGGCTCGGCGGCGAGGCTCGCGGAAGGGTTCGTGCGCGGCGGGCCGTTCCTGCTGATGTTCGGCGACATCCTCGCTTCCCCGGACGACATCGGCGCGCTGTGGCGGCGGCTGCTCGGCGATGAGCGCGCCGCCGCGGTCATCGCGGTCAAGGCGGTGGACGACCCGTGGCAAGGCGCGGCGGTTTACGAGCAGGACGGCGCGGTGACGGAAATCATCGAAAAACCGCCTTACGGCACAAGCTCGACCCGCTGGAACAGCGCGGGCATCTTCGCCTTCCGGCCGGCCATTTTCGATGCCCTCGCCCGAATCGAAAGATCGCCGCGTGGCGAGTACGAGCTGACCGACGGGCTGAGGAAGCTGCTTGAGGCCGGACACAGGGTGCTGGCGCACCCGCTCGAGCACGGCTGGCGCGATGTCGGCCGGCCGGAGGATCTGTCGGCGGCGCTCGAACTCACCACTCCGCCGCCTCGCGGATGACGCCGGCCATGCGCTTGCTGACAATGGCTTCCAGGCCGCCGGTCAGCCGCAGCAGGTAGCGGCGCGAGGAGAGCGGGGAAATCGACTTCAGGTGCGCGGTGTTGATCAGCATGGCGCGGTGAATGCGGCGGAACTGCGGCGGCGGGAAGCGCCGCTCGATTTCCTTGAGCGGGTGCAGGGCGCGGTAGGTACCGCTCGTGGCGACGATCTCGACGCCGCCGCCTTCAGCGCGAAAGAGGATAATGTCGCGTGTGTCGAGGAGATGGATCTCCTCGCCCAGGCGCGCCGCAATGCGCTGCGGGGGTTCGGCGCGCGGGGCCCGCGGCGCCTGGAGCTCCTCCAGGCGGCGGCGCGCGCGGTCGAGCGCGGCGCGGAGCCGCTCCAGCCGCACCGGCTTCAGGAGGTAATCCACGGCACCGGTCTCGAACGCCGTCACGGCGTGCTGTTCGTACGCAGTGACGTAGATGACCAGCGGCAGCGGATCCGGCCGCAACCGGCGCGCCACGGCCAGGCCGTCGGCCTGCGGCATGTGGATGTCCAGCATCACGACGTCCGGATTCAGGCGCTCCACCTGCCGCAGGGTTTCCGCGCCGCTGGCGGCTTCCCCGATCACGGCGACATCCGGGCACTCTTCCAGCAGCTCGCGCAACACCTGGCGGGCGATGGGTTCGTCGTCGGCGATGAGGACTTTCATGGAACCGCGTCTTTGCCCGGCAGCCCCGCCGGCAGCGGAGCGGCCTCGCCCGCCGGCACGGCGAACGAGGCGACCGTGAGCCGGCCCTGGCGGCGCAGCTCCAGCCCGCACTCCGCGCCGAAGTGCAGCGCGAGGCGCCGCCGGACATTGTCGAGTCCGATCCCTTCCGGACGCGATGCCGGGTCGGGGCCGTCGCCCGTGTCACTGACTTCGATGCGGCAAAGGCCCGCCTCGATGCGGGCGGAAACGCAGACTTCGCCCTTCCGTTCAAACGGCGCCACGCCATGCCGGACGGCGTTTTCGACCAGCGGTTGCAGGCTGAGCACGGGGATCATCACCCGCAGCGCTTCCTCCGGCGCTTCCAGTCTCCAGGCCAGCCGCTCGCCGAGCCGCAGGGACTCGATTTCCAGGTACGCCCGCACGATCTCCAGCTCTCGTTCCAGAGGGATCAATCCCTCGCCGCCTTTCAGCAAATAGCGGAAGATTTCGGCCAGATGCAGGACGGCGCGGCGCGCGGCCGGGGCGCTGCGCGGGATCGAGCCGTACAGCGCATTGAGGGCGTTGAAAAGGAAATGCGGGTGGATGCGCGCCTGCAACGCGCGCAGCTCGGCCTGCGAGACCAGCTCGCGCAGGTGCTGCTCGCGCCATTGTTCGAGCTTCTCGTTGACCAGCGCCTCCAGCCGGACCAGCAGCGCGATGTCTTCGCTCAGGTAAGGACGGCCGCCGGCGCGCCGGCTGAGCGAAAACGGCAGCTCCTGCGCGGCCGGGGCGGGCTCGCCGGACGGCTCGGCCTGGAAAAACTGCACGATGGCGGTCCGCGCTTCGGCCAGGAACTCCTGCTCGCTGCGCACGGGCATGCGGCGGATGCGTTCCATCAGCGCCTCGGCGTCGCCGCGGCGGAACACAATCCGCGTCAGCAGCCGTTGCACGGCGTGGCGCACGCCGGCGAACAGGACGAAGGCCAGCGTCACGCCGGAGCCGATGGCCACGGTTTGGGCCGGAGGCAGCGTGCGGTAATCGAACCAGCCGATGCGCGCCGCCGCCACCGCGCCCAGCCAGGCGAACAGCGCGGCCAGCAGGATGTTGGCCAGGAAGCGCAGGAATGCGTCCAGCAGCAGGAAGCGGTAGTCCTGCATCAGCACCCACAGCGCCAGGGGCACGCCGGCGTGATGCACGAGCAGCTCCACCGGCCAGGCGTGCACCGCATCCTGGCGGTGCAGGTGCGTGAACGACAGCGCAAACAGCAGCAGCGCCATGGCGGCCGCAGCGCGCCGCGTGGGGGTGCGCCGCCGCCGCAGGTGCAGCAGCGCGAGGACCGTGAGCGGCGCGAAGCCGACCGCGGTCAGTTGCAGTGTGCGGTGGTGCAGCGGCGCGCCGGCGAAGAGAGGCTCAAGGGCATGAAGAGCCATCGATGCGAGGCTCACCGCATAACCCGCCGCAACCAGCCGCCGCGGCCGGCCTTCGACCAGCAGGTCGAGCAGCAGCGCGGGAAGCAGGCTGAGCGCGGCGGTCGTGGCGAGGCGGAGAAGGAAGGAGTCGAGAAAGAGATTGGCGAGCGCGCCGGCGTTCCACAGGAAGGCCATGGCCGCTGCCGCGAGCGTGCGCCAC
>Ga0308417_1001321_pt1 | contig 17123 bp, 22 predicted proteins | sample HotsprSampleOS65_FD_203528 | JGI IMG/M metagenome (GOLD analysis project Ga0308417, IMG submission 203528) | Hot spring phototrophic mat microbial communities from Octopus Spring, Yellowstone National Park, Wyoming, United States - 20090730_OS65 ... | reverse complement strand
GGTGTCCTCGACGGTCGCGCGAGGCCGGTCGTGCAGGTCGTAGGCACCATAGTAGCACTGCACACGAGCGCACGACCGTGTGTACAGCGGCGGGTGGTCGGCCAGGCGCACCCGTGTGCCCTGTGGCGACCTCAGGTAGATCGACGAGCCGGTGACGGCCTCGACCGTAAAGCCATGTTTTTCCACCAGCATCTCGCCTGCCTCAGCCAGATGCTCGGCCCATTCACGTGGGCCGCGCACATTGATCCAGATACGCGGGTGCCTCGCGCGGTAGTCCGCCCACCAGCGATTCGCCGCCTCTCTGGCGGCCTCTTGCTCGGCGAGCCACGCCCGCCGAGCCGCCCAGCCTGTCGTTTTCATCGCTCGCTCCTCCCCACAACCAACGCCCTCAATATACTATATCGGCCGCCGCGTGTCAAGGCCTTGAAAAAAATTTTCGCGGCGGAGTAATGGCCCACTTGGGGGGGCTACTCGACCCGCTGGATGAGCACGACCGAGTAGTAGGGGGGCTCGACAGGCACCTCAGCGTGAGTAATCGCCTGGTGGTCGAGCGCTGGGTGCGAAAGGTCCGTGTACTGCGAGTCGAAAGAGTGAGATGACGATCCGCCTGCGTCGAGAATGAATTCGTATGCCGGCGCGTCGTTGTCGGGCTTGAACCGCAGCAGGTAACCGTCGTGGTTCTCGATCGTGATCATATGCGACTGCGGCGCGTACATGCCAGCATTGTGCGTTGGGGTAATCACCCCAGCCCCGCCGACGTTGCCCGCCACGTTGCCGACGCGCAGATAGCGGTCGGTAACATCCGCGATGACCTGCCAACCCTGCGGCACGTTGTTCGCATTATCGACCATCCTAATCGTGCCGATGGGGTCATCATACAGATCGCCGCCGACCGCATCCCATCCACTATCGGCACGCTTGACCGCAAAGATAGACGTGCCCGCGAAGATCGCAGTGTGCCGTGAAGAGCACGGCCGCACGTGCACCGTCACGGTCTCGCCCGCGATGGTCGCCTCGACTTGCACCGGGCCCGGGCCGTTTCCACCAATCGGCTTGCCGGTCGCCGTCGCCCAAGCGAACTCGCCTTGCGATGGCGTGTTCGCACCACGCAGAACGACGCATACCCAATCGCCTTGACGCTGAACCGTATCTCTGAACAGCAGCAAGAAATCATCCCGCTGTGCCGCAGGACCAAGACAATATGCAGTCGTCGGCAGATCATCAGCGCCGTTGCGCGGACCGAACAACTGCACACCACGCAGCGGCACCTCACGGTTGGCGGCCATATCGCCATCGGCATATGCGACGCCGTAGTGCGCTCGATCCTGCACGCCGGTGACGATGAATTGGCTGGTGCCATCGGTGCGCCGCTCAAGAGTGATCGTCGCCAGGTCGCCATCGCGGGCCGTCGCCAGGAAGTTGCCGGGATCGTGGTGCGGAACGCGCGCGTCGGCCTCGCGGCCGTAATCCCAGTCAACCCATCGCAGCGTTCGTTGCCCCCCTTCGACCACGACACGCGCTACGCCGGTCGCGGTAGCCTGCTCGCCGAGGCACACCAACGCCCACGCATTGCGTCGCGGGTATTCGCCGCTGCCCTGGTCGAGCAGCGACCAGACAGCCACGCGGCCGGTCTGGCTGAGTCGCAACACCATCGATTCGCCAACGGGCTCAGCGCAGCCCCACAGTGCATCTGCTGCTCTGGAGATTTCCACCTTCGCAACGGCCAGGCCGTGAATCACGACGCGGCCAGTCCGCCCCGGCTCGATGCGCTCGAGTGCGATGCCCACGCATCCGAGTGCGCCAGAGGTCGGCCGCTCGATCGACACGCCGCGAAGTTCGGATTGCTCGGCAGGTGTCGATCCGCTACGCAAGCCGACCACCGATACGGTCTCGCCGAACTCGATGGGGTCGGTGCCGGTGCCAGACGTATTGACGGCCCAAATGACGCCGTGCCGCTCCCGTTGGATCACGTCGCCCGGCAACGCGCCCAGCGAGTTGACACGATGAACGACGTCGGCAATCGCATTCCAGTCGCGCGCTTTGATCGCGAACCGGTCGCCGGGATGTTTGTATTCCATTGCAACGGCTCGATGGGGTGAAAACACTACGACGGGAACAACAGCGAGAAGTCGCTGCTCTCGTAGATTTGGTTGACGTGCGCCCCTCGCAACACGAGCTTTTTCACTCCGCTGGCGACATCAGGGCGATACTCGAACCAGATGTACTCCCAGCCCTTTTTCGGCACCTGCACTTGTTGCCCGTCGATCGTGAGGTTCAGGGTCACATTGGGTTCGCGTGCAAACTCCCATTCCAACTCCCACGATTCCAGCGTGGTGCGATGGCCCTGCAATCCGAGAAACAGCACCTCGCCGGCAGGGAACCCACGAAACGTAGCGTTGTTGGTTGTGGCGATTTGGTCGGCTCGCGCCTTGACCCATCCTTCGGTGATCAGCGACGCATCGACACGTCTCTTCTCGCTGAACTTCATCGTCGGTACGAAGTAATCGACGCCGTGCGGTTTGCCGTTTTCGTCCACGCCGATCTGGTGCCCATAATCGGTGTAGGCGCCATATCGTCGCGTGTCGATCGCCAACTCACGATGAGCCGTCGCGGTCGAAACCGAGAACGACCACTCGCGAAGCAGTTCGCTGCCGGCACCACCGTCGCCTGGCTCGCCCTGCCAGCGGATGCGCGGTGCGGGCTGGTATTCCACGCGCGCCCGCCAGATGTCTTGCCCAAGCGGCTCGATACGGATGGTGCCGCGAACGAAATCGAGCCACGTCGTCGGCGATGCCGCTTTGACCGCATCGTAGGCTGCTTGCGGGTCTTCGGTTCCGCGCACGATCCATACTCGCTCGCCGTCGGCACGCTGTCCGCCGGAGAGTGATTGCGATTCGATGTGTTCGATCACCTGAATTGTCATTCGAACACCACGCCTTCGCCGCCTTCAACGGCGTCTCGGATATCCTCCAACAACTCGTTGCCGCGCTCGATTGCCGCCACGATTGGGCGTTCGCGCTGCTGCGCCATCGCCGCGGCGGCACGGGCCGAGAAAGTGCCGAGCACCTCGGCGGCACCCGCCCCGCCCGCCATTGCCAGCTTGGCGAAGTTCAGTCGCAATGTCGGTTTGTTCGGCTGTGGCTCCTCGGCCTGCTGCTCCTTGGGCGCAGGCGCAGTCAGTCGATCAAGCTGTCTCTGCAATTCGCGCTCCCGCGAACGATCGATGCGGCGATGCAACTCGCGACGTTGATCTTCTTCAAGCGCCTTGGCCTGCTGCTCATATGCCCGCTGGGCCGCGCCGCCATCACCGGTAATATCGCCCCACACGAGCGAAGGAAACGTCGTCAAGTCAAGGACAGCGTTTGCGACGGCGTGCTTGACCGACAGCCAGACAGCCATCATGCTCTCCTTGGCGACGTTCTTGATTCGCTCGAACGCCAAGGCGGCCGCGGTTGAAAAAATGTCCCACGCCTTGGCGAAGTCGCCACTGAGCAGCGCCTTGAAGACGCCGCCAAACACTTGTTGCAGATCGAGCAACCGCGAAGTGACTAGGGTGATCACACTAGCGGCAATAACGAAGCCGCCTACCCAAGGATTGAGCACCACCGGCAACATCGTGGCCAACGCGGACAGCGTTGTTCCGACGCCGCTCAGAGCCATGCCGATCCCTTTGATCACCAGCCCGGCGGCGGTCAACGAGGCGAACGTAACAACGAGACGGCCAACCCACGCGCCATTTTGCCTCAGCCACTCGCGCATGTCGCGCAGATGCGCGAGCAACACATCCATGTTTTCGACGAGCCGCCGGAACCCCTGATAGCCGATTTCCGCCATTGTGCGTTTGGTGGACGACCAGAGTTCAGCGATGCGGTCGCTGAACAGCTCGGCGTTTCGCGCGTCTTCCACCGACCACTTCGCACCCGCAAGGTCGGCTCGTGCCATGCCGCCGCGTATGTCCGTTTGCCACAGTGGAAGCAACGCCAGGCCGGCGCGACCGAATATCCGCATCGTCGCCGCTGCTCTGGCTCCTTGATCATCAATCGCGGACATCGCATCAGCAATCGCCAGGAACTGCTCCTCAGGCGACATCTGCTCGAAGCCCTCGATCACCAGCCCCATCTCGGCCATGTGCTTGGCCAGCGTGCCAGAACCGGCATCGCGTTGCATCTTGAAGAGCGCTGCGCTCAGTGCGCTCAACGACACATCGGCTCTCTGCGCCACGTAGGCGATCTGTGAGAATGGCTCCACCGCCATTCCTGCACGCTTCGCGGCTTTTGCGATTGGGTCGCCCATCGAGGCGAACAGCTTCGCGCCACCTGCCATGCTGCCGAGCACACTGCCAAATACGGAGACCATTCGTGTGCCCGCAGCCTGAACGCTCGCACCCCAAGCCTTGAGCTTGCTGGCGGCGGTCTTCAGCCCGCGGCGCAGCGGCGAATCGTCTGCGCCGATTTCGACGTGCGCTTTTCCTGCTCGTATGGAGCCTGGCGTAGGCATTAGGTGCCTCCGATCAGTGCGACCAACCCGCTGGCGTCAATTGCCGGCGGCTCCAACATGGGGTGCATTTCTTCGATTTGCACGGGCGACGATTTCGGATCGCGCAGCATGTTGACCACGGTGCTCATTACCGCGGCTGTGTGCCACCACTGCTCTTCGCGTCGGCCGTGCACCATGTCGAGCAGCGCGCGCAGCGTCAAGTTGCTTGCGGTGGGATCGATGCCGACGATGCCGCAGCAGCGATACACTGCTCGCCAAGGGTCGGTAGCGTCTCGATCATTTCGTCGGTCAGCTTCGCGACCACCCTCTGCATCTCGGCGAAGATCGCTTTCGCCGCCTTCGCCTTCAGCGGCGGGAAAAAATCAGCCAGTGCCTCTTCGAGTGCTTGCCGCGCCCGATCGATCGTCTCGCCCGTGATACTGTCGAGGAAGTCTTCTCGACTGACGCCGCGCTCGCGGGCCTGCGAATGACACAACCCCCACAGCGTGCGGCCGAGCACGAGCGGGTCGCTGAGCACTTGCGGCCATAGCGTCTCGATGGCCAAGACATCGATGGACTCTTCGCGGCGAAGGAACTCTGCCCGCGATAGCGTGACTCGCACGCGCCACTCACGATCAGCCGAATCGATGAACGTGCTCATGTGGTGCTCGCTGCCAATGACGGTTTGGCTTCGATTTCTGCGGTAACTTCGCCGTTGAGCGGCTGGCTGATCGTGAACTTCGGGATGCACCAAACGCCAGCGTAGGCGAGAGTCGGATCGCTGATCGTCAACGTGACCGTCGTGCCATTCTCGAATGCGGCGTACAGCGCAGTGAGCGCCGCATCATCCGGCGAGTATCGACACGTCATGGCGAGGGTGAGCTCGCGCTGCCCGAGAGCCGTGCGCTTGTACGCGCCATCGCCGCGCGTGGTGATGTCGATTTCCTCGGCCGTGGCGGTGACGGTGGCATCCTTCACCAACGATAGTGTGTTTGCACCAACGGCAATGGTACACTCGCGTCCAAGTTTGTAATTCGTCGGCATAAAGCACCTCCAATGAATAGCGGCTGTGCCGCAACAAAGTTAGATGATCCTGACTCACTTCACGGCGTCCCGCCAGAAACCGGCAAGCACAGGCAAGCACGCTTGCAGCGCCGGTCGCATGTATGGTCGTGGCGCGATGACTGCGGTGTGCCGCGATTCCATGCTGCTACTGAAGCCCAGTTCTCCCCACAATCGCTCGGCCCGATCGACCTGCGCTTGTGTCCGCAGGGGAAAGACGAAGTACGCAAACACCTGCCGCCCGTCCGGCGTGAACACCAGTCGTCGCGATGCGTGGTGCGGGCCGCCCAGCAAACGAATCGGGCCACCGCCGCCGATGTACGGCTGTTGGTATCGCTTGACCTTGTAGCCCATGTGTCATCTCGCTCGCGAAAAACCTGGGAGCCGCACGGTGCCGCCGTGCTCCAGAATGCCTGGAACCGCGAGTGAGTTGTACGCCATTGGACCGACCACGACAGTGTCGGTGTCCGTGTCATACGCAAAAAACATCATCCGCTTGAGGTCGCCGCGGTGAGCGTGCGGTGGTTGGCCTGGAGGCGATGGTCCTTTGCGTCGCCGCATACTGGACCGCGCAACCTTGCGCACGAGTGCGCCTTGTCGCGATAGTACGCGACGACGTGCTCGATCAACTCGCCGTGTAACAGCAGGCGAGTCGAAGAACAACTGCTTGATTTTCAGCTTGGGCAACAGCGCAGTCATGTGGTGGTCAGCCGCCGATGTAATAGTGATCGCACTCCCAGGTAGTCGGCACGGTTGCAACTGCGATGCGTTGCTCTCGCACCAGCAGATCGTGTTCCACGCGCTCGACCTCAACAATTCGCCACACGCCGTCCGACACTACTCTTGGCGGCGTACCGTCCATTGACGCCTGCCCCTTGAGCCACGCGACAATCGCCTCTGCGGCTTCCACGGTGGTTTCAATGTCGCTGTGCGAGTCCCCCGGCGTCGCCATCACAAACATTATGCGACACGTCATGCGGTCCACTCGCCTCGCCGCCCACTCGACCTCGAATCCATCAGGCACGATCAACAGCGTCGGCGTGGTGAGCGACTCCACCGCGACGGCCGGCGTCCATGTCGCTTGCACCGCACAGCCCGCCGGCAGATTCGCACGCAATTCAGCGTCGTTTGCAATCGCGCTCGCAAGCGAGTACTGCACGGACATCGCAGCGCCTCAAAACAGCAGGTGGATATTGGTAGCCGTGGTGCCGGTCGCCTTGATCTTCGACGGAAACACCAGGCCGTAGTAGGTGTTGGCGGCCAACGGAAGAATATCCTCGCTGCCGTTGGAATACACGATCGCCACGTTGCCGGCCGTGCCAACCATGACCCCGCGCACACCGGACGGAAGCGGTGTCACATCGCTGGGAGTCCACGGGGCAGACCACAGCGGCGAATCGGAGAGAGTGCGATAGACTACTGACATGATGCAGGCTCCTACATGCCGAGCCGCATGCCCATGCGCAAGCCGCACGAAAGCGGCGTGACTGGCTCGACGAAATATCGCGGAACGAAGTAATTGGTGTAGATGTTTTGAATCGCCTCGACGCTCAGAAAGTCGTTGAAGGCCATTACGTCGGCGATGTGGCCGACCCATTTTTGCCCGCCGAGATAGCTTTCGGCCCCGATCGCCAGCGACCAATTGCCCGTCAGCAGTCGAGGCAGCCAGAATCCCGCATACACGCCGTTATTGCGATAGCCGTAAGCTCCTTCGGGGTTGGGCGTGCTGATTGTAACGTCCGCTGGACCGGACCCCTCGCCGTAATAGGTGTAGTCGCCGAGAGCGCCTGAGAGGTTGTACCACGTGCCCGCGTAAGCGCCGCCATAGATGTCGCAGGTCCATCGATAGTCATCGTTGTCCCAATAGTACCATGTAACGCTGATCTGGCCGACGTATCCGTCGTTCGGCAGCGCGTACCACTGCGGTTTGCCATTCACGATGCCACCGAAAGGCAGGTCGTATGTCAAGCTGCCAACCAAGGCACGCAATACTGGCGGCGTGTAGCCTTCGCCCACGGCCGACGCCAGGAACTGTCGCACCGCCACAACCGTCCAGTTGGATGTGTTGCCGCCCAGGTTGACGAGAGTGTAGTCTGTCTTGGCGTAATAGGCCCACAAAGTGCCGTTAGCAAATAGCGCATACGGGGTAGCAAACCCCCACACGCGCCGCGTCCACAACGACGTGTTGCCGGACCTCGCCAGAGCGATGACGGTCTGCGCGCCTTGCGACGCAAGCATGTCGCTCGCCACCATCCATTGGTTCGTGCCGTCGAACGACCACGCCCAATCGTAGATGCCGGTCGGGCGATAGACCTTCGTCGGGTGCGCTGCCAGCACCGTCTGCGTGGCATGACGCCCGTTGCCAGACAGATCGGTGGCGACGAACGTATTGCCCTGCGCGCCGCTGTCTGCCGCGCGCCACCAGCCTGCCGGGTTGTATTGCGTTACGATGCTGGACATTTACCCGCCCTGTCGCTTCTGGCAATGCGACACCATGTCTCGAACTGCCGTCGCCAATTCGTTTGCTGCTTTCGTGTGCGCGTCGAGGATGCGCGTCAGTTCGGTACGAAACTCCTCGCGTGCCGCCTTGGCTTCGGCAAGCGCCGCCTTCAAGCCCTCGTCGTATTTCTCAGCCAAGGTCGGCAGCGTGCGCGTGATCGTGTACCATGCGAACCAGACCACGAAGCCCATGCCTCCAAGCTGGGAGGCGAGTTGCAACGGCAGATCGGCCATCGAGCCGCCTGCGTCAACGGCCAACGGCACCGCCGTTATTGACGCGCCGACCATCCATGCAAACACGAGTTTCATTACTCATCCTTCGGCAGCTTGAGTCGCAGTTGGATTTCAGGGCCAATTGGTGCTTTCACCCCAACAACGATTTCGCCAGCTTCCATCCAACCTTGCACGATTCGATCAACGCGAATCGCGGTGGCAGTGAGCCAGGCCACAAGGTTGTCGATCTGGCTACCGTCCGGCAAGCCCTTATCGAGGTGGTAGGCTACGGTCTGGTTGATTCGGTCGCCGATCATCGCGTCATTCTCCGCGTTGAGGAAAATCGTCCTCCGCAAGCGAACAACTGCGCACACCGTAGGCTTCATCGGGAATACCGCGTGCGCCCCACAGAACAATCGGGTCTTTCTCGCCATGCGAGTTGCGAATGATCCAGCCGACTTGCCTGCGGCTTACATCCCACTTCATACCGACGCATTCGACCGCGTGCCCCCACCAATTGTACGCAACGTAAAGCGGGCAGCCGGTGCGCAACACTGCAAGACAATGCCCGATCGTCGTATCGCCTCGTCCACCCGGAATGTCCCACCACTCAAGCGGGCGATAGTTGGCGGCTGCTTCTTCCCATCCCGGCTTGAAGCGACTCGGCGAAATCGAGTAGCCAGCGGTGTAGGATGCGGGCGCGATGCCTTTTTCGCGTGCTCCGCGAATCGTTTCGTCGAGGTAGTTGCCGCTGTTGTGCCATCGCACCAGGCCGCCAAGCGAAGTCGGGCCAAGCATAACATGCGGCTTGCCCTCGACAAGTCGCCGATCCATCGTCGCGGCGGCCAGGCTGTATGCCCAGCAGTAATTCAGGCCGTCCTGCGACCAACCGCTGGCCCACCCATTCGCAAGCTGATGATGCACCGGAAACGATTGCGTGGTGTCGCACGCGGCGATGACATCAGGCCAATCCGCCTTGGCGATCACCATATCGACGTAATCGCCGACTGGGATCAGGCCGTATTCCGTCGCCTCGCCGTAGGCTGTGCGGCGCGGCAGGAATCCCGGCTTACCGAATGGTGTAGTCGGTGGCGGCGTATTGTCAAAATACTCGATCATCGCAGCGACTCCAATAGCGCATCAATGGACTGCGGCAGCGGTTTGCTCACCGGTGTACCGCCTTGCCGAGGGGCAACCACGATGATCGGGCCGCGTTTGGCTTCGCTCGTAAACTGCGCGATCCACGTCGGCAGCTTGCCCTTGCTGGTACCCTGTTGGTCGGGATCAAACACCCCGACGAACAGGTGCCCGGCATCCGTGATTCGCTTGCGGGCCGTCAGGCTAGCGACAATAGCCCGCTGCGCATCCGACAGGTCGTCCAGCCGATCGCTCTCGATCAGAATCGCCACCTGCTTCGGCGTGTGTGGGCCGGGCGGCGTCGGCCCCGGCGTAGGGTCCGGTGTCGGCTCACTGGTCGAGATCGTTACCGCCGAAGCGAAGAGTCTGCCGTCGGCGGATGCTCGCGCTGCCGCCAAAGACCATTTGCCGGGCTTGGTCGGCCGCACAACCATTACCGGCCGCCATTGCCCGTCAATCGCCTGGACTACCAGGCGAACGCGCAGGCCATCCGATGGATACTGCGACCACCAAATGCCAAGTGCCTCATCGGCCGTACAAGCAATCGGCAGGTCGCCCTCGTCACCAACGGCAACGGTGCATTCGGTTGCGGTAACGAGTGGTTCGACCTTCGCGCCGCTCGCGCGGACCACAGGTGCCGCTGCGACGGCCACTGTGTGTGTCTCGGACTGCCACGCAATAGTGCATGCGCCAAGCGCGATCAACGCCAGCGCGGCAAGCGCTGTACTGGTTGCGATGCGGGCGATGCACAGCGTACGCTGAACAATCTCTTGCATGGTGTTATTACCCCAGCGCGATTGTTGGCCTAAAACAGCGCGATCAATGACATGATAATCTCGATGATCTTCGGCAAGTTGGCGACAAGCCAATCCAGGAGCTTGGCCCAGTCGATCTTGCCGACCAGTTCGCCGGCAGCGGCCGAGGCCAGCACGCCAGCGGGCAATGCGGTCGCCAACAGCGCCGGATCAGCGCCCTGCAATTCAGCCACAGCCTGCTCCTCGACGAGATCATCGAGGCGCACCACCTCGCCGTCGATGCGACGACGGGGCCAAAGGATCACTTGCCGCAAGACGCGGCGGTCTTCCGGCGACGCGCCGGCCTGGTTGGCGGCGCGTAGCAAAGCAAAGCGAAACAACATGTCAGACCTTCCTTTCCAATTGCTCTCGTGCAGACAACTCTCGCTTGCGCGTCGCGTGCAGCCGATTGCCACGACAATACGGACACGCACCATGCGGGCGACATGTACGATCAGCCCGCCCGCTACCATAGCACGGCTTCCGATGCTCCTTGCCGTGCGCGATTGCCCGGTCCAGCATTACGCTCTCCGTCTGAATCAAGTAGGCACTCGTTTTGTGCTGACGCGCCACGCGACACCCAGAGGGTCGCTTGGTCGCACGCCGGGAGTGCCCGAAGTATGCAACACCTGATACCATGTGCCATCGCTCCGCTGAATGCGATCCCCAGCAGTAGGCACGAACGGCAGGTCCGTGGTGGCGATGATGAAATCCGCATCGGTATGCGAGACCGCCAGAGCACCGTTTGCATCGGTGGTGGCGGTCCCGCTTCGTCCGATGATTGCCGTGATAGTGTAGGATGCGACTCCGCGGCGGTACACGATCTGCTCGCCAGCATATTGTTGCAGCTGCGCAATCAGATGCAGTAATCCGGCGCGGAGCATCACGCACCTCACGGGGTCAGCAGCACCTGCACGGTGGTATCGTTGGCGGCCGCCGCGGTGACCACCTTGCCGACCAGCTTGTTTGCACCACCACCGTCGCTGGTAACGACGATCTTATTCGTCGCATCCCAATAGACCTTCGCGCCGGCACTAATAGCACCAGAGCCTTTGGGGAAAGTGAACGCGCCGCGCACCGTAATGGTACCCGTAGTACCTGCGGCGATCGGTGCAGTCGCCACGCCGACCAAATCGCCTTGCACGACAACATCGCCAGCGGCAACCGCCGCCGTGGGAGTGTAGGGGATGCGATCCCCTGCGTAAACATACGTCGCCATGCTATTTGTCTCCTGTTTGGGGTATTCGCACTATCTCACGTCGAGCCCTTGCTCTTCACGCCGCCGCGATGATCTTGCAGCGCCACGCCGAAGTCATGGTAGCCGCGCAGCTGGATGCCCAGGACCGAGAAGTCCGCGTCGGCCGTTTCGATGGTCGGGCTCTCCTGGCCGTTGAGGAACGCGACCTCGATCACCGGCAGGTCGTTCGGATCGGCCAGCAAGTACCAGGCCGTATTCGACGCGCCGGGCAGCGACGGGGTGCCGAGATACCGACTGACCTCCACGCGGAACTTGCCCTGGTGCGGATTGGCCACCGGGTACTTCGTGCCAGCCGTCGTGTCGCGCAACTCCATCGACTTGAAGAGTTGCGAGCCGATGGCCGACAGCGCCGTGGGCACCAGCAGAATCGCGGGATCGATGCCGGTCGGATTCCCATCGGCGTCCTTGATTTGCGCGAACATCGTCTCGGCAGTCGTGAGCGAGTCGATGCCCAGCGCGGAAGCCGCGCCCTCGAAGTAGTTGCCGCGTGCCGTTGTGAAGAACGATGCGTTGTTCAAGAAGGTCGTCCAAAACACGCTGTTGAGTTTTCTTGCAGCACCCGCACCCAGCTTGCGGGGTACTGAGGTGATCGCACCAAGGTCATCATTGATGATGTCTTGGCGGTCGATGGTGAGCATCAGGCCGTAGGTGTTAGCCTTGTTCGTGTAGGTCTCTTCGCCGAGCGTCCCGTGTTGCAGTTCGCCACCTGGCGGAACCAACTCGTACTGGTCTTTACCGGTCAGGCGGTAACTGGTCACCGTCTTGAAGTCGCCGACGTTCCGCACCGCGCAGATATTCCGCCAGGTCCGCTCGACAGAGACGAACCCGTCGAGGAGGAACTTGTTAACGACGTTCGAGAGGATGCCACCGATGTCGATGTTCGAGAACCCAGCCGCCTCGATGCGCGGTTGGAACGCATACCGCATCACCTCGCGAGTATCGCGGTAGCCGGGGCCCGTGTATCCATTCGCTCTCGCCGCCTCGACGATCAACTCACCAAGGCCGAGACCTCGACGCCAACGGCGTTGGGCGGCCTCGACCTCCTGCGGGGTGTAGTCGATCGTATCGGCCTGGGCCGCGATCATTACGGCGGTTTCCAGCACTCGCGCCGCATTCACCTGCGGTTGCGACGTGTGCACAGCCGGGGCTTGCGGACGCGAATCACGCATCGCAGCCAGCAGTTGCTGCTTGCGCTCTTCCCGCTCACGGGCTGCAATCTGCTCGCGGCATTTCGCTCCGTCCCAGTTCTCTTCGAGCGCTTTGGCCTCGATGTCGGGGTACCGCCCCCCAAACAGTTCTCGCAGTTCATCAACAGTCATACTCTTACCTCCAGTAATGGGAGTTGTGTTGGCAACCGTCGCATTCGCAACAGCCGACGCGGCTGCGACGGTTGCCGTTGTGTTCGCGTCCGCCGGCAATTCGACAAACGAAATCTCGATCAATTCGCCCTGCTGCACGATGTAGCACGGGCCGGTGATTTCCTTACCATTCACGTTGGCCTGCTGGCCTTGGTGCAATCGCACTACCTCGAGTGGCACCACGCCGACAGAAGCCTGCCACGGAAAGCCACGCTTGGCCGACTCCACGATTTCGCGGGCCTCTTGCGTGGCGCGTGAAATCAGACCCTCCGCATGCAGGGTCGAGCCCTCGACCCACACACGCTCGGCGTGCCCGACACCGGCCCAATGCGAGTGAGCATACTGGACGATCACTCGTTCCCATCGTAGTCCTCGCAGGTCGAACACCACAGGGTCGTCCCAGCCCCAGACTTCGATCGGACCGCCGGTGTAGGCGATCATCGAAAATCGCGGCACAGGCTTCGGATCGTTTGCCGCAGCCTCGATCCATGTTATACGGCTGGCCTCAATTCGCATCAGTTTGTGTTGCATATTCGTCCTCGTCGGTCGTGTCGGTTATTGGTGTGATCGCACCAGCAGTGTCTATCCCAAGTTCGCGCATCAACGCAAGCTCGCGGGCACGCTGCCGCAGTTCCTCTTCCCAGTCGCGGCCTTGTCGGGCGTACTCGTAGGCGAGTGTCGTGGTGTTGTTCGCCAGTCGCGTCGCCTGGGCATTTGCTTCCTTTGCCGGATCGACGTGCTCGAACCCGTCCCAGAACCATTGGTGCGGCACATCTTCGCCGACGACTCCCGGCAGCACTGTGAGCACAGCCTCATCGAGCCATGCGGAGAATATGCGGTCGAGCACAACCGTTTCGATCCGGTGTCTCCAGACGCGGATGGTCTGGTGATAGCCCTGATGATCGAGGCGGCCCGACGCGAAGTTATGGCCCGATGCGTCGCCAGCAGCGACGGCGTAAGACATGCATTCGCACCTCGCGATTTCCTTGAGTATCTGGCGATGGTAATCTGGGAAGGTCGTCGTTGGCTGCTCGGCGCGAAGCTGCTCCAGCTTGTAGCCCGCTGGTAATGTCACCATCGATCGCTTCTCGATTTCAAGCGACTCGAATGGTTCCGCCTCGCTCGCCTCACCATCGGCCGGCGCGTCGGTATAAAGCACCGCCGAAAAATCCGCTGCCGTCTCAGCGGCTGCCAGCGTGGCCAAGGTGTATCGGCGCAAGAGCGCGAACAGGGGCAGCGCGGCCGTCAGCCCAGGGATGCCTCGCACTTGCCCCGGGCGTTCCGGCACAAACAGGTGGATCATCGATGCAGCCGGCACTCGCTTCGCTGTGGTCACGGCAGCGTTGTCGCCAGGGTGGGCGTCAAGCACCAAGTACGCCGAGGGGTTGCCCCACCGATCGAACTCGATACCGTCAGTCGCGTTCGGCTGACTTTGCGGCGCAAGCCCGGGCGTCGCCACCTGGTCCGCCTCAAGGAGCTGGATGTCGAGTTTGACGGCATGCGGTACCATTGGGTTGTTTGTCAAGAGGGCGAATGCTTCGCCGTCTTGTGCCACAGCCATGCGCATCGTGCGCAGCTTTTCAGCTAGGTTTACCGCCTTCGCCCACCGTGCGAACTGCTGCTCGATCTCCCGCGCCAACTCATGCTGCACTTGCAAACGCGGTCCGGTGCCGATGCATCCGTTCGCCAATGTGGTGACGATGCCTCTGGCATAGCTGTTGTTGGCGACCTCGTACCGCGCTCGATTGCGCAGCACTCGCCGCACTTCGGGGCTGTTGGCTTGCCGTGCCGACAGCCCATCGGCGGCAGCCCAATGGCGGCGATTGTCTGGCGTGGTCTGTGCAGCATCATAGCGCGCACGGACAATCCGCGCACGTCGCGTTGCGTTGCGTGGGCCACCAAACAACCATGTTGCGATGCGGTTGAGAAGTCGCGGCATGTGCGCTTGATTGTAAGAGGAAATGCGACGCCGCCGCGCGAGGAGGAGGAAGGCGGGGGGACGCGGCGGGCGTCGCAAGGGTGGGTGGTTAGTCTGCGGTTCCGGGGGGGATGAGCTTATTGAATCGCAGCCCGCGCTTTTTCACGCGGGCCGCCTTCTTGCTTTCGATGTACCGGTCGGCTGCGATCTGGTCGGTGAGTTTGTGCTGCTCCACCGAACCGGCGTCGCTGGTGACCTTGGCCGGCCCCTGGGCATTCTGGCGGATTGCGTCGTCGAGTGGTTCAGTCATCGCTGTTCGTTCGTGGTGTGCTCCCCTCCTACCCTATTAATTCGTTTTTTCGCGGCAATCTGTTCGGCGATGCGAAGGTTTTTTCGGAAAAAGTTCTACCGGTAGCGGTCGGCTTTTTCAGACCACCCTTTCGACGGTCGTCACTCGGCGGCCGCAGTGGTGGCACTCGCGACGCCGAATGATCCGGCCACCAGGGGCGCGCCGAGTCGAGAGAACGTGAAATCTGGTGCAACCACAGCGGGGGCACACCAGCCCGGCCTGCGACGGCGTATTGGCCTGCTCATTGTTCTTCGGCTTTTCGTCGCTCATCGCGTTTGCTTCCTCCGTTGCAGTTCCGCAAAACTCACTCGCCGCCGCTCCGCCCGCGCTGGTGTCGCAGTCACACCTGGCACGCCAGCCCCCAACATCGATGCCGCCACGGCGCAGCCCACGAGACAATCGAGCCAGTGGTTGTCCGGGTGGTTGGCTCTCTGCTTCCATTCATCCACGGTGCGCCCGCGGCCCTCGGTACGCACCCGGTACTCGGCCGTGAGATGCTCGGCGAACAGTCGGTGTTGGTCCGGACGGTCGCCAAAGAGCGACAGGCAGCCGCGATCTCCCATCGGCATGGCCAGCCGGGCGTAGATGAACGACTTCCAGTAGTTCGTATCGAAAACCACATGGCGCACGGCACGCTTGCCCTGCACGGCCGGCATCCGCCAGTTGTGCCCCAGTCGGTCGCCCGGCTTGCGCCGGTAGTCATTGAGCGGCAGGCTCGACGCCCCCACAAACCGGCCGTGGCTGGGCATCACGATCCCGGCATGTGCCGACTGGCGACAGAACTGATAGACCACATCAGTCGACAGCCCCCAGTTGGCGTCGATCAGACACCGTTCGATCCGCATCATCGCCCCATCGTCGCGGCGCCACTCGCGCGCCAGATAGTCGGAAGTAAGCGATTCGAGGCCGGCGTAGATCGAGCCCTCGACGCCGGCTCCTTTGGCCACCTGGGCGAGTGTCGGTCGGGCATCGCGGAGCGTGAAATACGCTCTGTGCTGGTCGGGATACGTGCCATAGTCCAGCACGTAGCCGGTGAAGTCGTCCTCCCACGCGCAGACCACATAGAACAGCAGCGATTGCTGCACGTCGATGAACATCGTCAGGTGGTTGGCTCCGATCGGCACCTCACCGCGTCGCATGTGATTCAGCTTGGCGGCGATCTGGTCCGCCGAAAGCTCCTCATCTTGGGCCGACTCCTCCGGCAACGGCTCGTTCTGGTACTCGGCCCAGAAGGCCCGTTCGTCCTGGAGTTTCAAGTTCATCGCGTGCTGAATGGCCGACAACTCATCGTGGTTGTACCGCTCAGGCCAGGCGACCACGGCGCCTTCGTCCATCGCCTCGCGATGAGCCTGGTAGAACGCGGTGGCGTCGGCCAAGCCTCGCCCAGCCCGTAGCCCTTCGGCGCGAATCTCAGCGTAGCGGGCCCACAGCTTCTCGTTCGTGGGAAACGAGTAAACCATCCGCGTCCGCTCGCCATTCCATTCGGGATGCTTGTCGCGGTCGAGGATGTTGTCCGCCATGTCGCCGGGGCGGATCACGGTACATGGCATCACCCCGGCGATCTTCTTGCCCGGTCCGGCCAATCCCAAGACAGCGCCCGCCAAGATGCTCTCCCTCGCGGCGCACTGCGAGAGGCTGCGGGCACTCTCGTCGGTTTGCGGGTCGTCGATCACCACCAGCGACGGACGCACCGACCGCCCATCAGCCCGCTTGTACTTCATGCCACGGATGCGTCCGGTGATACCGGCGACCTTGATGATCGCCCCCGAGGCCTTCGACGTACCGTCGTCGCGGACGAACGGCCGCAACTCCTCGCGCTGGAGCCAGCCGTCGGGCTTGAGTGTCGGCAGCACCACTTCTCTTGCCGTCCAACCGATGTGCGTGCGCTCACCCATGTAAAGCTGTCCGGCACAGCGGTTGGCGATCCCCTCAAGGCGATGGATCGGATAGACCGCCTCAGGGAAGTCCTCCAGAAGCAGTTCGTTGCCGTCGAGTTCGGTTTTGATTGATTCAAGCATCTCGACAGCGTGGGCCTCGGACGCCCCGACGAGGCAGACGA